>Ga0256841_1001860_pt1 | contig 17418 bp, 14 predicted proteins | sample 356308metaG_FD_185971 | JGI IMG/M metagenome (GOLD analysis project Ga0256841, IMG submission 185971) | Hydrothermal vent microbial communities from Mid Atlantic Ridge, Atlantic Ocean - 356-308 | ecosystem: Environmental > Aquatic > Marine > Hydrothermal vents | place: Atlantic Ocean: Mid... | reverse complement strand
GCGGGCGATGGCGCAGGCGTGCTGGGGTCCGGCACCGCCGAAGGTTGCCAGCACGTGCTCCTTGATGTCGAACCCGCGCATCACCGAGATTTCACGGATGGGCCGCACCATGACTTCGTTGGCCACACGGATAAAGCCCAGGGCCGCCTCTTCCAGGGTAAGCGGCGGCCGGCCCTTGCCGCGGTAAAAGGCATTGATGCGGTCGGTGAGATCCTGCATGGCCCTGCGGGCGGCCTCGACATCCAGCGGCTGGTCTTCGCCGGGGCCGAAGATCTTGGGGAAGTAGGCCGGTTGGATACGCCCCAGCAGCAGGTTGGCATCGGTGACGGCCAAAAAACCGTTTTTGCGGTAGCACACCGGACCCGGATGCGCGCCGGCGCTCTCGGGGCCCACCATGAACATGCCGTTTTCGAAGAACAGCCGGCTGCCGCCGCCGGCGGCCACGGTCTTGATGTGCAGCTGGGGGGCCTGAATGCGCACACCGGCGGTCTCGGTTTCAAACACCAGTTCGTAGGCCCCGCCGAACCGCGAAACATCGGTGGAAGTGCCGCCCATGTCGAAGCCGATGACCGCCCGGCCGCCGGCCTGCGCATAGGTGGTCCCGGCATAGCCCACCACACCGCCGGCCGGCCCTGACAGGATGGCCCGGCTGCCGGTGAACCCGTCGGCCGGAGCCAGACCGCCGTCGGACTGCATGAAGAGCAACCCGGTGCCTGCCAGCCTGTCGCTGAACCCCTCCCGAAAGCTCTGCAGGTAGTTCTGGATATGGGGATTCAGGTAAGCGTCCACCATGGTGGTATCGCCGCGCGCCACCAGTTTGACACGCGGCATCACCTGCGACGACAGTGAAATCTGGGAAAAGCCCATTTCAGCCGCCAAACGGCCGATGGCCAGTTCGTGCTGCGGCCAGGCATAGGCGTGCATCAGCACCACGGCCAGGCTGCGGATACCGCGGTCCAGCACCTCCTGGAGCTGCGGCCGCAGGGCATCGATATCCAGGGCCTTGATCACCGCCAGACGGTCGCCGGTGATGCCCTCGACCACAGTCTGTGTCGATGCATCTTCCGCAGGCCGCAGGATGCGCAGCCGCTCGTCCACCTCGATGACGGTCTCGTAGAGCAAATCGGGCTTGCGGATCTCCAGGTCGAAGATCTGGGGCCGGTCCTGGTTGCCGATCTGCAGGATATCGCCGAACCCGCGCGTGACCAGCAATGCGCAGCGGGCCCCTTTCCGTTCCAGCAGGGCGTTGGTGGCCACCGTGGTGCCCATGCGGATCCACTCGATGCGCGCCGCGTCGATGCCGTCTTGGGGCACCGGTCGGCCGGTCACCTCCTCGAGAATGCGGCGGATGCCCTCGCGCGGCGCATCCGGATAATTGGCGGGATCCTCGGACAGCAGTTTGACCACCCGGAAGCCGGGCTTGCCCGGCACTTCGGCATAAACATCGGTGAAAGTGCCGCCGCGGTCGACGGAAAAACGGAATTTTTCAAGGTCAGCCATTAAGCTTCCTTTCGCACGGACGTCTCAGACAGCGGACGCCGCCTGAAAATCAACGGTCCCCGGTTTGATGCATTTGCGACAGCACCTGGACCAGGCGCGCCACCAGGTGTTCGTGGTAGATACGTCCCTTTTCGGCACTCGCTCGCGTGGGCCGGCCGCCGATGGCGTCACCGGTTTTTTGGCGTACGGCCGCCAGATCCCCGCGGGTCGCCGGCACATAGCACAACGTGTCCCGCGGATCGTGCGGATCCAGATGGTACAGTGTTTTTTCCCGTCGGGGGTTGTCCGTGGCATGCCGCAAATGCACTAACTCCGGATGACGGTACAGCATATGCGAAATCTCAATGTCCTCGGCATGCCCGATGGGGCCGAATTCGAGTCTGCCCACAATTTCCTTGGACATGTAGGCCGGATCGAAAATGGCCACCTTTACCCCCAGCCGGCGCTGGGCGCGTTCGGCGGCGATCTGCATCCAGGAGATATTGACGATGCGATGGCCGTTGACGAGCACGAAGTTTTTGAATCCATGCTCAGCCAGCGAGGCCAGCATATCAAAGGCAAATTCGATGAGCACCTCGGCCCGGATGGTCACCGTGCCCGGATTGACCATGTGGTGCGGGCTCCAGCCGAACCACAGCGGCGGACAGACCGCTACACCCGTCCCGGCACTGGCGTCTTCGGCCAGGGCGATGGCCACATAGGTGTCGGTGCCCAAGGCGGCGAAAACCCCGTGCTGTTCGGTGCTGCCCACCGGCACCAGGATGCGGTCGTCGTTTTGCAGATAGCTGGCCACATCCTGCCAGGACTTCTGCTGCAGCCAGAAAGCAGTCATAAGATTCCCCTCATTTCACGGTCATCAGGTGCGGCAGATACAGGGCGATCTGCGGAAACAGGGTTAATATCGCCGTGGTCAGCAGCATCAGAAAGAAAAACGGCAGCGCGTAGACCGCGATGCGCGTGATGGGTTCATTGGTCAGCCCCTGGATGACGAACAGATTGAATCCCACCGGCGGGGTGATCTGGCTGACTTCCACCATCAGGATCAGGTAGATGCCGAACCAGATGGGGTCAAACCCGGCCGCCGTCACCATGGGCAGGGCGATGGGCAGGGTCATGACCACGATGGAAAAACCGTCCAGCAGGCAGCCCAGCACGATGTAGATTCCGCCCAGCAGCAGCATCAGGGCATAGGGCGAAAGGTGCATACGGGTGACGGACTGCGTCAGGGCCGCCGGAATGCCCAGAAACCCCATGACGCGCGACAGGAATCCGGCCCCGATCACGATGATCATGATCATGGCGTTGGTCTTGACCGCACCGATGAGGCATTCGAAAAGAACTTTCAAGTTCATACGGCGGTTGAAAAAGGCGAAAACGGTGGCGCCCATCACCCCCAGGGCGGCCGCCTCGGTGGGCGTGGCCACTCCGGCGTAGATGCTGCCCAGCACCATGACGATCAGGATCACGGTGGGCGCCAGGTCCTTGATGGAGGCCATACGCGCCTTCCAGCTGTAATGGTCCTGGGTGCGCGGCGCGATCTCGGGATTGCGGATGCCGCGGTAGATGATATAGGCCGCGTAAATGCCGGACAGCAGCAGGCCCGGCAGAATGCCGGCGATGAACATCTTGCCGATGGAGACCTCGGCCAAAATGGCATACACGATCATGATCAGCGACGGCGGGATCAGAAATCCCAGCGTGCCGGCGCCGGCCAGGGAGCCCATGGCAATGCGCCGGTCGTAGCCCAGCTTGTCCAGCTCGGCCAGGGTGATGCGGCCCACCGTGGCCGTGGTGGCGGCGCTGGAGCCGGAGACCGCGGCAAACAGTGTACAAGAGACGATGTTCATCAGCAAAAGGCCGCCGGGCAGCCGGTTCAGCCAGGGCACCAGCGCCTGGAAGAGTTTTTCGGAGATGCCCGAGCGATACAGGATCTCCCCCATCAGGATGAACATGGGCAGCGCGACGTACTCCCATTTCTCGATGTTGGCCCAGACCGACGACGCCATGTTGCTGCCGGCCGGCAGGCTGGAAAACAGCGCCATGCCCACGAAGCCGACGATAAAAAGGGAAAATCCCACCCATATCCCGGAAGCCAGGCACAGAAACAGCACGCCGAACACCACCAGGGACATCATCGCCAGGCTCGCATCCATCAGACCACTTCCTCCCCGGATTCAATAGCGTAAAAGGTTTTCAGCGTGGTGCCGGCCAGCTGCAGCACAAAACAGGCCGCGCCGATGAGCATCATGGTCTGGGGAATCCACAGCGGCGTGTGCGTCAATGTCCCTGAAGTGGAGTGATAGCGCACCGTGGCACGCACCATCAGGAACAGGTACCACCACAGGTAGACCATGAAAACGGTGCTCACGGCGGTGGCAAAGAAGGTGATGCGGCGCGCCAGCCGGGACGGCAGCAGCCCGAGCACCAGCGTCAGACGGATGTGGCCCTTTTCCTTCAGGCAGTAGCCGGCTCCCAAAAATATAATGACAGCCAGTCCGTAGGCACAATACTCATCTGAAATCAGGGTGGTTTTTTGAAATGTATTCCACAGGAAGATTTCCACCAGAATCAGGATGCTCATCAATCCCAGAATCACTGCCGATGCGCGGGCGGCCCACAGGCTGACGGCGTCGCTAAAGGCGATCAGCGCTTTCATGGCGATTTCCTCAAAACGGCAAGGCTTTCAAAAAAAGCGAACAAACCGATCCCGGGCGGCAGGTGTTGCGGGTGCACGCATCGTGGATCGAAAGCCGTACACCCGCAGCCGGTAACCGGTGGCCTCTTTACTGCTGACGCCCGACAATATGGTAGTACTCTTTCAGGATCCGCTGGGCGTCGGCGCCGGCCTTTTGGGCCCACTGGGCGCGCAGCTTAACCCCCACCTGGTTGAGCTCACTGCGGAAGGCGGTGCTGACCGGATTGATGATCATGCCGTGGGCCTTCAAGGTGGCGCGGCTCTTGCGGTCCATGTCCCCGGCCAGGTTCCACATCTCGTCTTCCATCTGGGACGCGATTTCCAGCACCTTGGCCTGCACGGATTTGGGCAGCTTGTTCCAGGCATCCAGGTTGACGTTGACCATGTTGACCGGGCCCACGATGTTGATGGGGGTAAAGTACTTGAGCACTTCCCAGGCCTTGGCGTCCACGCCGGACACCGAGCTGGTGTACATGGAGTCCAGCAGGCCGGCCTTCATGGCCGGGTAGACTTCCGAAAAAGGCATCTTGCGCGCCGCGATGCCGGTGGCCTTGCCGAAGGCCAGGCCGGTGCCGTCGTACACGCGCATCTTCAGCCCCTTTAAATCGGCCAGCGAGCGGATGGGACGCTGGGTGTAAATGCCGGAAAACGGCCAAACGGAAGTATACAGCGTAAACTGGTTGAAGCGCTTGAGCACCTTGGCATAGGTGGGCTTGGCCAGTTGGTAGAGCAGCCGCTGTTCGAAGGCATTTGTCGAAATGAACGGCTGGGCGGTCAGGGCCAGCACCGGTGCATCCCCTTCCACCATGCCGGTGGGCACTTCGGCGATGGACAGCTGGCCGCCGGCAACGGCCCGCAGCAGCTCCGGGCCTTTGAAGCCCAGCGACGCGCCCGGGTGCAAAACGATGTCCAGCTCGCCGTTGGTGGCGGCTTTGACACGCTCGGCAAAACGCTTGGCACCCTGGGAATGAAAGTTGCCGGCCGGATAATTTAAATGCATGTCCCACTTGGTTTTGGCCATGGCATCGCTGAAAACAGCCAGTGTAAAAACTGCCACGAGCAAAAATACCAGATGCTTTTTCATGATTTCCTCCTTTTGATGATGTTTTTCCTTACAAGAATGCCTTCCCGCATAAAGCCCGCCGGCAGCAGGCGGTGGCTCAGCTTCAGAAATTCGCCAGGTAACGGATGATGCGTTTTTTGAAAATCTCGATATGCGCAATAACGATCTGCCTCAGGTGGGTTTCGTCATGCTGTGCAATGGCGTCGATCATCTGGCCATGCTGTTTGAGTACGGAAGCATAGTGGTCCTTCAGCTGCCGGCTGGGATGGATCTCGTTGCCGTACGACAGGTAGGCCAAGCGGTTGGTCTCGCAGCGGACCTTGCGCAGCGCCTGAACCAGGTAAACATTTTGCGAGCAGCGCGCATACAGGTCGTGAAAGCGGCTGTTGGCCTCCACCAGACTGAAAATATCCTCCTGCTGCACCGCTTTGCGCATCTGCCCGTTGGCGGTCCGCATGGCGTTAAGGGTATCGCCGGCCGCCTGCCGGGCGGCCAAGCTGGCCACGCCCAGTTCAAAGATGCGCAGGGCCGCAAAAGCGGCCTTCGTGTTTTGCAGTGTCAGGGGTCGGACAATGAACCCCTTGCCGGGACGGGATTCCACCAGCATATCGGCGGCCAGCCGCTGCAGTGCTTCGCGAATCGGCGTGCGCCCGATGCCCAGCCCCTCGGTCAGGCGCCCCTCCTCCAGGTACTGGCCGGGTCCGTAGGTCAGCGTGACGATGTTGCGGTAAATGGCGTCATAGGCGCAGTCAGCCAGCGAACGGCGGTTGTCTGTAGGATTTATAGCGGCAATGGAGGGCGTCATGGCATCGATTCCCGACAAAAGGCTGCAAAACTATGCATGTCAGTATATATACACTGTGTATATGTCAAGTATATTTTTCACTCACAGCAAGCTGGGCTGGTTTTCGGCGGCAGGCAAGCATGGTCATTTCCGCCTTTTGCAAAAGCAATGTCGCTTCGCTTCGGGATACGCCTCGAAATCCGCCGTCACGGGGTCACTCCGATGCAGGCGCTTTCAAGGCATGCCCGCGGACGCATCGGATTTCAAGTTGACAGAGGCAACCCAAGGGGCTAAGCACTATATCGTCCAATGCTTTGATGCAGGTATGCCGGAAAGGAATGGTGGAGACGATGCGCCGGGCAATACTTCGATTTTCCCTGATATGTTTTCTGATCCTGCTGTTTCGCATGGCAACCCCCGCCGCTGCCGGACCGCCTGCGACGACAACCGCCGCATCCATGTCCGTCTGGGATACCACCATGGGGGCAGGCTTCAAAAAAGGCGCGATCGAGGCTGGCTTTTCACTGGGTGCCGGCGCCGGTGCCAAGATTTTCGGCAGCAACCTCAGGCACGACCTGGTGCTGGGGTACGCCCGGTTCGGCAGGATCATCAGCGGCGTCCTGGGGCAGGGCCACTGGTATGCCGGCAACTTCGCCCTGCGCGCGGAACTCATCGGCGGCGCCCAGTTCAATCCGGACACACGCTACGTTACCGGCGCGACCCTCGGACCGCGCTACTACTTCGCCACCGGCAGCCGCTGGGTGCCCTTCATCGATGCCGGCGCAGGGGCCGGGGCGACCGACATCGGCAACCCGGATTTGAGCACCACCTTCGAGTTCTTGCTGCAGTTCGGCGGCGGCACCCTCTACATGCTGCGTGACGACCTGGCGCTGAATTTCGCGGCGCAGGAATTCCACATCTCCAATGCCGACATCGATCAGCCCAACAACGGGTCGAACACCATCATGTTCCTCGGCGGGCTGACCTGGTTCTTCTAGCCACCGGCGCATCCCGCCATTGCCGCCGGTATCCCCGCAACGCTCCGCAGGTGCGTTGTCGGCACGGCGCAATATGCGTTTTGCCGGCTGGCATCGATTTGGATGCAGCACATGCGGGCGTTACCCCCCGTCGCCGGCGCAGCGCCCGCGCGATGCTTCAGCGTCCGGGCTTTCCGCCCCGGGCACCGGTCAGTCGGCGTCTTCGTAGTAATCCAGCCCCGAGTGGTCGATGACCTCTTCTCCCCGGATGATCCGCAGCGTATTGCGCAGCTTCTTGTCCTGGGCGAACAGATCGTTGACCGGTGTCAGGTCGGGCCGGCACATGGGGGACTTGAAGTAAAAGGACAGCCATTCCTGGATGCCGGACATGCCCGCCCGCCGGGCCAGATCGAGAAACAGAATGACGTCCAGCGCCACCGGCGCCGCCAGGATGGAATCGCGGCACAGAAAATCGATCTTGAGCTGCATGGGCTGATCCAGCCAGCCGCGGATGTCGATGTTGTCCCAGCCTTCCTTGGCATCACCACGCGGCGGGTAGTACTCGATGCGGATCTTATGGTAGAAGTCGCCGTAGAGCTCCGGGTACAGGTCGCCCTGCAGGATACTGTCCAACACCGAGCCCTTGGTGACCTCCTTGGAGCGGAAGGATTGCGGATCGTCGAGGACTTCGCCGTCCCGGTTGCCCAGGATGTTGCTGGAAAACCAGCCCGACAGCCCCAGCATGCGCGCTTTCAATCCCGGTGCGATGATGGTTTTTATCAGGGTCTGGCCGGTCTTGAAATCCTTGCCGGCGATGGGCACACGGTTTTGCGCTGCCAGCGCCACCAGAGCCGGCACATCGGCGGACAGGTTGGGCGATCCGTTGGCATAGGGGATCCCCATGGAAATGGCGGCGTAAGCGTAAATCATGGACGGCGGGATGACGGCCGCATTTTCTTTTAAGGCGTCTTCGAGGCTTTCGATGGTCTGAAAAGCGGGGTGTGTGTTGACATCCTGATAAGCTTCGGTGGACCCGCACCAGCACATCACCAGGCGATCCAGACCCTTGCGGCGCTTAAAGTCTTCAATGTCGCGCATCACCTGCTCGGCCAATTCCATTTTGCTGGCGGCCTGTTTGACGTTGGGCCCGGAAAGTTTTTTTACAAAACTGTGGTCAAAAACCGCCGGCCAAGGTTTGATGGCCTCTAAATCTTCCTTCACGGCCTGCAGGGTCGTTTTATCGATAACTCCGCAGGTCAAAGCCGACTGGTAACAGTTGTCCGGAAAAATATCCCAGCCTCCGAAAACCAGGTCTTTAAGGTCCGCCAGCGGTACGAACTCGCGGATCAGGGGATAACTGGGGTTGTCCCTTTTGCCCAGACGGATGCGTGCCATCTGTGTCACGGAACCCAAAGGGTGGGCCAGCCCGGCGCTCACCAGGTGCACACCGGCGATCAGGGTGGAACTCACGGCCCCCATGCCCGGCAGCAGGACCCCCAGTCTGCCCTCCGGCGGTGTAATCTCTTTTTCCAGTCCACGGTATTCATAGGTCGATGCGCCCATTTTCCTGCCTCCATTTTCAGATCGAATTCGCGTGGCGGACAAAACCCCACTGCGGGCCGCCTCCCGCACCGGTGTGCACTTAACCACCATTGAACGGATTTTGCAAGTTCTGCTTCAGCCCGGCAGGCGTCTCGCCGGTTATCGACGCCCGATGCGGGCAGGCCATTCAGGCCACGGAAGAACTGGCACGCTTTCCGCCTTCCACGCTGTATGCAAACATGGGAATGTAAATCAGCGTCAGGATAGTACCGACGATCAGGCCGCCGATGGCCACGTCGGCCAGCGGCGACAGCCGCTCCAGCCCCACCGCCCATTCAAAGGCAATGGGGATCATGCCGGCGATGGTCCCGAAAGCCGTCATGAACACCGGCCGGAAACGCACGCGCACGCTCTCCTGCGCGGCCTCAAACGGCGATTCGCCGGTCTTGCGGTACTCCTGGTAGAAATCGATCAGCAACACCGAGTTTTTGATGATGATGCCGAACAGCAGCATGATGCCCACCAGGCTGGGCATGCAGCTGGGCTTGTCGAAGAGCAGCATGCCCCAGGAAGCGCCGATCATGGCCAGCGGCAGCACCAGGATCATGACGATGGCCAGGCGCACCGACTGGTAGATGGCGATCAGGGCCATGAGCAGCAGCACCACGCCGATGGCGATGGACTTGATCATGCGTTTGAAGCTGTCCTTCATCTGGAAGATGTCCCCCTGCTGGCTGATTTCGACCCCCGCGATGCCGGCGCGCTTCAAGTGGCGGACGGTGTCTTCGGTCAAGGTGGAAATCGCCCGCCGCGCCCGGTAGCCGGAGACATCCACCGAGTAGAGCATCTGGTCCCTTTCGACCTTGTTGGCCGTCAGGTCGTAGCGGATTTTGGCCAGCGCCGCCAGCGGCACCGGGCCCTTGGGCGTCTGGATGGGAATCAGCCGCAGCCCCTCCAGGTTGCCGTCAAAGGAACGGTTGAAGTACAAGCGCACGAACTGCGTCTGCATGGACACCAGGTTGCCGGAAAGCGCCACCGGAACGCCGGCCAGGGGCAACTGGGCGGCGATCTTGACCGGGGTCATGCCGTAGGCCAGGGCGCGGTTGGTGTCGATCACCAGGCGCGCTTCGGTAAAATCGTTGTCCCAGCTGGTGTTCACCGAGGTCAACCCCCTGACGGCCGCCATGGCCTTTTCGGCCTTGCGGGCCGCGGCCGGCAGGATATGGTAGTCTTCGGCGGAAAGCCGCGTATCGATGGAAGCCTTGATGCTGGACATGGGCGTGGCGCCGAAATCGTATACATCCGCGGCCTTGACGTTCTTCAGTTTCTGCAGTTTTGCCCGGATCTCGTCTTCGATCTGCCAAATGGTTTTGCGGCGCTCGAAGCGGTTGACGCAGTTGATGGTCATCATGGCCTCGGTGGGCAGCGAACCGGACCCCAGTGAGAGCACGCCGGGCTCCGAGCCGAACGTCACCGAACTCATCACCACCTCGGGCCGCTGGTGCAGCCAGACCAGAAACGGACCGATGCGCTTTTCCGCGGCGTCCACGGTTTCATTGGCGGAAAAGCGGACGTGCGCCTTGATGATCCCGGTGTCCATGGGCGGCATCAGGTCGCGGCCGATAACCGGCATGATCGTGCGCACGGAAAAGGCCAGCAGCGCCACCACACCCAAAGTCATGAGCACGCGCCGCAGCACGGACCAGCGGCCGGCCGAAAAGCGCAGGATGGCCAGGTAGGGACCCACCAGCCGGCCGAAAGTCTTTTCGTAGAGTTTTTCGAGCAGCTGTTCGACCCGGGTCTTGCGGGTGCCCTTGCGGTACAGAAAGAAAGAAATGCTGGGGATAAAGGTAATGGACAGGAAATAGGACACCAGCAAGGCGATGATCAAAGTCGAGATCAGCGGCCGGAAAATCTGCTGCGGGAAATCGCCGGCAAACAGCAGTGGGAACATGATGGCGATGGTGGCCACGGTGCCGGCAAACACCGGGCCGATGACTTCCTTGGTGCCCTGGATGATGGCCACGGACAATTCCTCTTTCAGCTCGGTTAGGTGGCGCTCAATGTTCTCCAGAACCACCACGGCGTCATCGACCAGCATCCCCAGCGCCAGGATGATGGCGGTGTAGATGACGATATTGAGCTCGCCGCCCAGCATCCAGATAATGGCGATGGTGGCGAAAAAAACCATCGGGATCGAAGCCAACGCGGCCGCCACCGCCCGGAAATTGCCCAGAAACAGCAGGATCACCAGCAGCGTGAAAATGATGGCATCGCGCAGGGCCTCGAGCATGTTGGTGTTGGCGGTCTCGATGAGCGTGCGCTGGGTGTCCGCCAGTTTAAAAGCGATGTTGGGGTAGCGGTTTTTAAGCTTTGCGATCTCGGCCCGCCCGGCCTTGCTGGTGGCCAGCACCGATCCGCCCGGCGCCCGCTGGATGGCAACGGCGATGGCCGGCCGGCCGTTTCCCAGGTAACCGGAAAAGCGCTTCTGGTGCTCCCAGCGCACCATGGCGACATCCCCTAACCGCACGTTGGTGGCCAGCGGCAGCCGGCGCAGGGCTTCGACACGGTCGCGCTCACCGTAAAAGGTGATATTGTAAAAGGAATCTTTCCCCTTGGAAAAACCGATGGGCACGTCACGATCCATGGCCCGGATGGTGCCGGCGATTTTATCCAGCGGGATCCCCAGCGCTTTGGCGGCAAAGGGATCGACGTTGATGGAAATGGCGCTGCGAAAACCGCCGAACACCTCGACATTGCCGATGGCCGGGTTTCTGAGCAGGGCCGGTTTGATGTCGCTTTCGACGATCTTGCGCACGTCGTCGGCCGTCAGCGCTTCGTTTTTCGGAGACAGTGCGAACACATCCACCGGCAGCACGAAGGAGCCGGCCGTGTAGATGGACGGGTTGACGCCGGGCGGCAGCTTGCCGCGCACCTTGTTGATGGCGTTGTTGACGTCCACGGCAGCCGGATCCAGGCCCTTTTTATACTCGAACTCGGCGGTGACGATGGACATGCCGGCGATGTTGGTGGAGCTGACGCGGCGGATGAGGGACAGCGTCGAGACTTCCTGCTCGATGGGCTTGGACACCGTGGCCGCCACCACGTTGGGCGTCGCGCCGGGCACCTGGCTCATGACGATCACCGTGGGCCGGTCGCTGTCCGGAAAGAGGTTTTTGGGCATGCTGACCAGCCCGTATACGCCGAGCACGAAAAGCCCGGCAATCAGGCTGTAGAGCAGATAGGGACGTTTATGAAAAAAGTCGAACATGCGAGACTCCTGATTTTCGCTGAGAAATGCACCCGCGGCTACACGCCGGTATGCGCCATGGTCCGTGCCAACACCGGGGCCCCGGTGGCCAAACGCAGCAGGATGTCGGGCTTAGCCACGGCAATGCGCTGTCCGGCGAGCTTTTCCGCCACGACGACGCCTTCGCTGCCGCGGGCTTTGATGTGCACCGGCACTTTGCGGGCCTTGCCGTCGGAGAGCACGAAAACAGCGGTTCTGCCGTTAACCGACAGCAGGGCGTCAATGGGAAGGAGTACGTCATCGCCGGCGTACACCACCACGCGCACGTTGACGTACTGACCTTCCACCAGGGCGCTGCCATCGGGAATCTGTGCGACATACTGCACCAGGCCGGCGGTGCTGGCCTGGTTTTTGGCCGCCAGGTACACCGGCTCTCCCGCCAGCAGGATCTGTTTGGCATGCAGCGTATCCGGCAGCGAAAGGTTCAGGTACAGTCCGGTGCTGGCCGCGATGCGAAACAGCGGCTTGCCGGGCGTGGCCAGGTCACCGGGCATCACCAAACGTTTGCTGAGGATGCCGTCGATGGGTGCGGTAATGCGCGTGTAGCTGAGCAGTGCATCGATCTCTCTCACATTCTGCGCCAGGGTCTGCTTTTCTTTCACCAGCGTGGATATGCCGTTGCGGGCGGCGGCCAGCTGCGCCTGGATCTTTGCAATTTCAGCCTCTTCATTACGTGACTGCTCCAGCGAGGCGCCCTTTATCTTCAGCAGCTCGATGGTACGATGATGAGTTTCGTGGGCGGCCGCCAGCGCGGTCTTAAGCGCCTTGATGTTTTCACGGTTGGCGGCAATCCGGAAATCAAGCCCCTGGCTTTTCAACAGCAGGCCTTGCTTTTTAGCGGTCAGATCGGCGGCATCGATGGTGGCCAGTTTTTCGCCTTTGTGAACCACGTCTCCCTCCTGTTTGAAAACCTTGAGCACGCGGCCGCTGACTTTGGTGGAGAGGGTCGTGGATAAATCGGAGGCCACCACCCCCATGGCCGGCAGGGTCAGCCGGACGGTCGATTGCTTCAGCTCCGTCTGTTCCACCACCACCGGCAGCACGGCCGCCGGTTTGGCTTTGGCGAGCTGCGCCTTTCTCTTTTTCAGCAAAACAGCGGCACCAACCGCAATAGCGACGATCAGCACGACGGTGATCAGTTTTTTCATTTTACCACTCCTCTGAGATCGGTTCCGTACAGTACGGCCTGCTGGGCCAGCACCTGCCAACGCTCCTGGCGGGCTTTTAATACGGCGCTGTGGGAGGCCAGCAGGCGTTCTTCCCAACGCAGATATTCCTCGGTGGTCGTTCGGCCGGAATCGTAGGCCACCCGGGCGATGGCCAGCAGCTGGCGGTTGTTCTCAACCGATTTTCGGGCCAGCGCCAGCGAACGGTCGATCACCGGCAGCTTTTTTCTCAGGTTGCGCTCCAGAGCGTGCAGCTGGATGCGGGTGTCTTGAAGCTTTTTTTGGGTTTTTTTCAGCTGCACACGGGCGATTTCCTCGTCTGTCGCCAGCGATTTGTCGAAAAGCGGGAACTTCAGTGTCACACCCGCAAAATTATAGCTGCGGAAGATGTGGCTGTCGGTGTTAAAGGCTTTGCCGTCATTGCCGGAAACGGTGCCGAAAAGCGACAGCGTGGGATAACGCGCCGCCCGGCGGCGCTGCACCTCTTTTGCGGCGGCGGCGACTTCTTTTTTGACCTGCTCCACAGCCAGCAGCGGGCCCGGTGTCAGATCGTCGGCAAGGCGCATGGCCACCGGTGCGGTAAGGCTGACATCGGTGAGTTTGCGGATGTCCCGCCGGATGTCCAGCATGGCGGCATCCAGGTCGTTGCGCTGCTGCTCGAGGTCGTTGATGGAATTTAACACCTTCAGCAGCTCTGCTTCGGCACTGCGGCCGGTTTTGACTTTCAGTGCGACGTCATCCCGCGTCTTTTCAAGGGATTTCAGGCGTGCTGCAACGGCCTGATCCAATCCGGCCAAATAGGCGAATGTACTGTTTAAGGAAACTACCGCCGCCTCGCGGCTGACCCGGTTGATGCGGTGAGCGATATCCGCCCGGTCGGTCAGCAGGCGCACTTTCTGGCGCAAAACATAGAGCTGGCGAATGTACAGCGGCATTTCCAGGGTTGCGCCATAGCGCAGGATCTCGCGTGAGAACGGTATGGATTCGCCGCTTTGGATGTTTACCTCGGTGGGCGGCATGGGCCGCAGGTTGGTAGGCGAGTTAAAAACCTCGGCCTGTCCGAACAGCCCGATTTTAGGATACAGCGCCGCAGTAGCCGATTTTTCCTGCAGCACGCTTTCCGTTACGGCCAGTGCGCTGATCTCGACGCCGGGCTGTTCGGCCGCCGTATCCAGCAGCGCGCCGATATCTATTGCCCGGGCCCGGGCAGTGGTCACCAGCAGGCCGGCAACGATAACCCATAGGACACGTTTCATGGCTGCTCCTTCTGCAGAAATTTTTCCGAAAAGTTTTGTTTTCCCATTGGCATGGAATGTTTGGCCGCCTTAATATTCTTATATCCCTATATAGCTTTATCAGTCCCGTCAAGGATTTTGTGCGGCCTCCCCACTGCGACCCGCATTCTTGGAAATTCCGGCATCCTGGGTATCGAGATTTGCGCGCATTTGCTCCAGCACCTGGCGCGTTAAAGCAATTTTTTCAGGATCAATACCCCGATAAGCCTTGTTGACAATTGCCTGGGCATGGGTCGACAATTTTTTCCAAGCCACAGCCGCAATGTCGGTAGGCACCACCTGCCAAACCCTGCGGTCATCGGGATCGGCCGTGCGCACAACCCATCCGTCGCGCTGCATACGGTCGATGAGCCGCACTGCCGAGGGCGGTGCGATGGACAGACACTCGGCCAGTTCCGCCTGGCGCATGGGCCCCGTGGCCACCAGATGGGCCAGAGCGATGAACTGCGCCGGGCTGATGCCGGATCCTTTCAGCCGCTGTGCCAGCGCCCGTGTGAATAACTTGAAGGTCAGGGCACACTGAAATCCCAGACTGTCCTGCGGGTTAAATCGCATACTTCCCCCTACGGGCTAAAATGATAGCTTGCTAACTATTAGCATAGTGATGATTTTGTCAAGCCAAAACAAGGGCAAAATTCACGGAAAGGGTCTCAAAGCGCCAGGGCCTGAAACAGCCCGGGCGCAAGGGCAAGCGGCCCGGGAGCATCTCTGCAGCGGGTGTCAGGCCATTGGCAGTCTGCGACTCAGGGTATTGGGAAGGGGCGGCCCCATTTTTCGGCAAAGAGAATGTCGGCCAGTTTCTTGCGCTTGCGCGTTTTGGGCTGCAGATCTGCGGGGTAGCCCACCGCCAGCAGGGCCGAGACCCGGATACGATCCGGAATGGACAGAATGCGACGCACGCGGGTTTCTGAAAACCAGCCGATCCAGCAGGTGCCCAGGCCCAGCTCGGTGGCTTTCAAAACCATGTGTTCCATGGCGATGCCCAGATCGATGCGGTAGTAGTCGATGCCCGATATGCGCGCCCCGATGCGGTTGGCCACAAGATCCAGCTGCGAGCAGCCGGCGATGACCAGCGGTGCTTGGGTCAGCCACTTATTGGGAATCACCGGACGCATGGCCTCGCGACAGAGCCGGGCGATCTGCGCCCGGTCGCTGACCGCCACGAAGCGCCAGGTCTGGCTGTTGCAGGCCGATGGTGCCAGCCGGGCGGCTGCGCACATGGCGACGATATCGGCCGTGGGCACCGGTCGGGGATCAAAGGACCGGGTCGAGGTGCGTTTTGCAAAAAGATCGTCCAATGTTGTCATGACGACGTCCTGTGTGTTAAGGGGGTATCCAAAAAGTGTCTGGGTGGACAGCACGCAGAGACTTCCAAGCGCCTGCCTGTCTCCTGGCGACTGCCCTTCAAGAGATGACGATAGCAGCCGCCGAAGCCCATGACAAGGTGCCGTCAGGTTTTGGGGAGGGACAAGCGATGGGGGCAGCCAAGAATATCTTTGCAGAAATACCGGCGCAGCTGCCGCAGGAGCTGACCGAGCGGATCGCCGCCGGCCGCCGGGTGGTCATCGAACGTATCATCTCACGCGGACACGCCTCACCGCCGGGATTCTGGTACGACCAGCCGCGCAGCGAGTGGGTCTTGCTTTTGTGCGGCCGTGCCGGGCTGCGCTTCGAAGATCGGCGCCGGCTGACCGTGCTGGGTCCAGGCGACCACATCGAAATCCCGGCCCATTGCCGGCACCGCGTGGAGTGGACCGATGCGCACGCCGACACCGTTTGGCTGGCCGTGTTTTTCGATGCCCTGACCAGGTGAGGCGCCGTCCTGCGATACGGAGTGGGCAAGCAGACACCTCTCCGCTGCACGCTTTGTAAAGACTGTGTCGTTTTTTTCGCCGGTGCCCATTCACGCATCAATCTTGGGCACGGCTGAAACTTCCACTCCCGCCATCGGAATTTTCGTGCAAGATCAAGGAAATCGGGGAGTTCGCGGGGACGCCCCCCGTATAGCGCGCAGGGAATCCAGCCGATCGGCGCAGAGGTTACACAAAAAGGTCATTTGCGGCTGGAAGCTGGCTGCCCTTCTATTTTCTCGGAGGAGGCTGAGGATGTGAACCGCGCGGATGGCCGGCATTGCCGGTCCCGCCGTTTGCATTATGATTTTGTTGGCCGTTCCCCTGGCTCCATTCCTCTACGTCTATCCATTTTTTATGCCTCTCATCCGTAGATTCACCTTTAGTACCATCAAAGTGCCCGTTGCTCTCCCCTCCATCGTCGCGCAGTTGCCTGATTATCTTGGTTTTGGCGGCGAACGCATCGTCGGCACACGGATAGTTTGCCGAAAATAGCAGGGCAACGGATAGCGTTAAAATGAAAAAACCGAAAAGAATCTTTTTTCTGTTCTGCATGGCTTTCTCCTTCTGCGGCAAGAGCTGATAGACCGAGTCGTTTTTTGTAAGGTCGTTATGTACGGTTCGGTTTGTTTTTGTCGGTGCGTCTGGGCCGATTCATGATCTCCTCCTTTTTGGTGTTGGGTCAGCCATTTCCCCAAAATCATGAGCCGGCGCACCTATCCGCTTGTCCATGTCTTTTATTGCGTTTCTCTGCGGCGATTCTTTGCTGGTTTGATCCACGCCAACCGGCGCAACAAGATTTGGGAGCCGAAATCCCTGTTCAGTCGAATACGTTATTGTTGCCCAAAATGTCAAGTGACACGCGTTTTTACGAATCTTTCCCTGGTTAACATCTGGGCTCCGGAGTTCGCCGGAGCTGCCCCGGCCGGACAAGGGGGTTACTGGATCACCCTTTCCAAGTCTTTCATAGCGCGCACCCGCGGAGCCATAAAAAAAATTTTCTTTCCATGAACCTTTTGGCTGAAAAATGGTACTTAATTGCGGAAGGTTCGAAAAGGGCCCGCAAGCGGATATTTATCGCCATAAGACAGCGCCCGCAACGACGCGGAAAGGAGCAGGAGAATGAAAACGGCATCCACATCTTGTGCCCATCATGCGAGGCTTTGCGGTAAACGGCCGGGAGCGCTCCTGGTCCTGGCATGCGTTCTAGTGATGGCTTTCAGCGGCCGCCTTCCG
>Ga0256841_1001859_pt1 | contig 17419 bp, 19 predicted proteins | sample 356308metaG_FD_185971 | JGI IMG/M metagenome (GOLD analysis project Ga0256841, IMG submission 185971) | Hydrothermal vent microbial communities from Mid Atlantic Ridge, Atlantic Ocean - 356-308 | ecosystem: Environmental > Aquatic > Marine > Hydrothermal vents | place: Atlantic Ocean: Mid... | reverse complement strand
CCGAGCCCTACCGCGCCTACCCCCCGACCTGGCGGGTCGACCTGGCGATCGAGGAGGACCTGGTCGAGGAGGTCGCCCGGATCCTCGGCTACGACAAGATCCCCGAGACCCTGCCGGAGTTCTTCCCAGCCGCCGACAACCTCGAGGCCGACCGCCCCTACCGCGAGGAGCAAAGGCTCCGGCGGATCCTCGCCGGGCTCGGCTTCCAGGAGGTCATCAACTACGTCTGGACCGCCCCCGGCTACCTCGAGGCGGCCCGGGCCCCGGCCCCCCGCCTGCTCCTGCAAAACCCCACCAACGCCGAGGAGAACGCCCTCCGCACCGCCCTCTACCCCGGCCTTTTGAAGAACCTTCGGGCCAATCGGGGGGTGCCGAGCGTCCTGTTGTTCGAGCTGGGGCACGTCTTCCTCGACGAGGAGGAGGTCCACCTGGCCGGGCTGCTCGCCGGCCCCTACCACCGGCCCTCCTGGCAGCCCGGCCACGGCGAGGGGTTCTTCGCCCTAAAAGGGCTCCTCGAGGCCGCCGCCGAACGGCTCGGGGCCCGCCTGGAGGTCCGGCCCGCCCGGGTCCCCGCCCTGCACCCCGGGATCGCCGGCGAGGCGATCTGGGAGGGGCGGCCGGTGGGCTGGATCGGCGAGCTCCACCCGGCGGTGGCCGAAGCCCTGGAGGTGCCCGCCCCCGCCCTCTTCGAGCTCAAACTCCCCCTCCCCGCCGGCAAGCGGGGCTTCCGGGAGCTCCCCCGCTTCCCGGCGGCGGTCCGCGACCTGGCGGTGGTGGTCCCCGAGGCCACCCCCCACGCCGAGGTGGCCGGGGCGATCCGTCGGGCCGCCGGGGGGTACCTCGAGGCCCTCGAGCTCTTCGACGTCTACCGCGGCCGCCCCCTGGCCGAGGGGGAGAAGAGCCTCGCCTACCACCTGGTCTTCCGGGCCCCCGACCGCACCCTCACCGACCGGGAGGTCGACGGCTTCGTCGAGGCGGTGGTCGCCGCCCTCACCGAGCGGGGCTGGCGGATCCGCGGCTAACGCCGGGCGTAGACTGAGGGCGTGCAACCGGCGATCCTCGCCGAGGGGCTAAAAAAGCGCTTCGGCCCGGTGGAGGCGGTGCGGGGGGTGAGCTTCGCGGTCCGCCCCGGGGAGATCTTCGCCTTCCTCGGCCCCAACGGCGCCGGCAAGACCACCACCGTCCACATGCTCACCACCCTGCTCCGGCCCAGCGCCGGCCGGGCTGAGGTCGCCGGATTCGACGTGGTCCGCGCCCCCACCGAGGTGCGGCGGCGGATCGGGGTGGTCTTCCAGGACCCCAGCCTGGACCGCGAGCTCACCGCCCGGGAAAACCTCTACATCCATGGCCGGATCTACGGGCTGGGGGGCGCCGCCCTCCGGGCCAAGATCGACGAGGTGCTCGATCTGGTCGAGCTCCGGGCCGCCGCCGACCAGCCGGTCAAGCAGTTCTCTGGGGGGATGCGCCGGCGGCTGGAGCTGGCCCGGGCGCTGGTCCACCGGCCCCGGGTGCTGTTTTTGGACGAGCCCACCCTGGGCCTCGACCCCCAGACCCGGGCCCACGTCTGGGACTACATCCGGAGGATGAAGGCCGAGGCCGGCCTCACCCTCTTCCTCACCACCCACTACATGGACGAGGCCGAGCAGCTCGCCGACCGGGTGGCGATCATCGACCGGGGAACGATCGTCGCCCTGGGGACGGTGGCCGAGCTGGTCCGCCGGATCGGCGGCGAGCTCCTCTACCTGCGCCTGGAGGGCGGGGCCGGCTGCCGCCCCCTGCCCGGGGTCCAAAGCTGCCGCGAGCTCCCCGACGGGCGGCTCCTGCTCGAGGTCGAGGACGCCGCCTCGGCCCTGCCCCGGGTGCTCGAGGCCCTGCTGGCGGCGGGAATTCGGGCGCGCGAGGTCACCCTCCGCCGGCCCACCCTGAACGACGTCTTCATCCGGCTCACCGGCCGCGAGCTCCGCGACGAGCTCACCCGCCCGGGGGCCACCGCCTGGATGCGGAGGCGCTAGCGGTGCAGGCGTTTTCGGTGATGTTCTACCGCCAGGTGCTCCGGTTCTTCCGGGCCCGCGCCCGGGTGGTGGCGATGATCGTAAACCCCCTGATCTGGCTGCTCTTCTTCGGACTGGGCTGGAGCCGGGTCTTCCAGAGCCCGATGGCCCGGATGATCTTCGGGGGGGTCGACTACCTGACCTTCCTGGCCCCGGGGATCTTCGCCATGACCCTCTTTAGCCAGAGCTTCATCGGCGGGGTCAGCGTGATCTGGGACAAGCAGTTTGGGTTCTTGAAGGAGATCCTGGTCGCCCCCGCCCCCCGCTCCGCCAGCATCGCCGGCCGGATCGTGGGCGACGCCACCCTGGTCACCCTGCAGGGCCTGGTGGTCCTCTTGCTCACCTTCCCCCTGGCCCACGCCCTCCGGCCGGCCGGCCTCCTCCCCTCGCTTTTCCTCGGCTTCCTGATGGCCCTGGCCTTCGCCGGGCTGGGGACCGCGCTGGCCCTCAAGATGGAGAGCCTGGAGGGCTTCCAAATGTTCATGATGATCCTGATCCTCCCGCTCACCTTTCTGAGCGGGGCGATCTACCCGATCGCGGCCATGCCCGGATGGATGCAGGCGCTGGCCTACGCCAACCCCCTCACCTACGCGGTCGACGGGGCCCGGCACTACCTAGTGGGGGAGGCCGCCGCCCGGTTTTCCCTCGCCCTCGACTGGGGGCTTTTGCTTCTGCTCGGGCTGGGGTTTTTGCTGCTCGCCGTCCTGGCCTTTCGGCGGGCGACCCTGGAGGGCTAGGGGGTCGGCCCAGTCGTAGGCCGCCCTCAAGACCGCGAGGTCGCCGCCGTCCACCCGCCCGTCGGCGTTCAGGTCGCCGGGAAGGGGGGTCTTGCCCTTTTGCTTCTGGCCCCAGTTCTGGGCCAGGGCGACCAGGTCGAAAAGGTGGTAACGGCCGGCGCCGGGGCGCTTGAGCGGGGTCTTCCTCGAGGCCGGGAACGGCCGCCCCTTGGCGTCCAGGAAGACCGCCCGGGGCACCACCCGGGGCGCGAGCTTCTTCCCCGGAACCAGCACCAACCGGAAGACCTCGCCCCCCGAGAAGGGCCGGGCGAAGGCGAGGTCGAGGTCGAGGGCCCGGTCCTTCGGGCGGTAGCGCACCAGGTAGCGGGCCCCGGGGGCGACTTTGAGGGTCTTGAGGTCGGGCTCCAGGTCGGCCAGCGCGAAGGTGGCGGAAAAGCCCAGGGTGGCCCGGCCCTTGAGCCGCACCAGCCAGACGAAGGCGGCGTCGGTCTCGGCCGGGGGCAGGACCTGCTCAAAGCGGGGCGGCGGGGGGTCGCCGACGGTGAGGGCCAGGGTCTTGGTCACCGCCCCCAGGGCGGCATCCCGGACCGTGACCTCGAAGCGGTAGGTCCCCTTCTGCTTGGGGATGCCCTCGATCCGCCCTCCGGCGAACCGGAGGCCGGGGGGCAGCCCGCCCTTCAGGGCGTAGTCGTAGGGGCGCACCCCGCCGGCGGCCAGGAGGTCGGTGCGGTAGGGCTCGCCGAGGTAGGCGGGGGGCAGCTTGGTCTCCAGCCTGAGGGGCTCGGCCGGCAGCCCCTGGTCGGTGCCGCAGGCCGCCAGCACCAAAAGCAACAACCCAAGCCCCCAAAACCGCCGCATCGGGGCGATTCTAGCCCGGGGAGATGAGGAGCGGCTATGCTGGGGCGGTGCCCGCCCTGGCGCCCCCCGTTGCCCTGGCCTACGGCCTCTCCTGGGGCCTGGCGGGGGTCTTCTACCTCCTCGGGGGCCGCTTCCCCGACCCCGCGCGGCCGCTTTTGAGCTTCCTCTTCGCCCTCGCCTACATGTGGGGGCCGGGGGTCAGCGCGCTCTTCTTCGCCCACCGCCAGGGGCTCCGCCTGCCGGTTCGCGGCCGGCCCAACCGCTACTGGCTCTGGGCCTGGGGGCTGCCCCCCGTCTGGGTCGGGCTCGCCGCACTCCTCACCCTTCCCCTCGCCGGCTGGCGGGGCCTCGGTCCGATGAAGGCGGCGGTGGGCGGCCCCCTGGCCGCCCTGCCGGACCCCGTCTTCCTGCTCTTGCTGCTCCTCCAGGCCCTCCTGGCCGCCGCCACCGTGAACCTGGTCTTCGCCCTGGGGGAGGAACTCTTCTGGCGCGGCTACCTTTGGGAGCGGCTCAAGGGCCAGGGGTTCTGGTCGGCCTCGCTCACCATCGGCCTCCTCTGGGGGCTCTGGCACGCCCCCCTGATCCTCCTCTTCGGCTACAACTACCCCGAGCACCGCCTCCTGGGGGTCTTTCTCATGGCGTTGCTCGCCACCCTGCTCACCCCCGCCCACCTCTGGGTCCGGGTACGGGGGGGCTCGCTGCTGCCGGCGGCGCTGCTCCACGGCGGGGTCAACGCGGTGGCCGGGCTGCCCCTCCTGCTCTTTTCCGGCGGCGACCTCACCGTGGGGTTCACCGGACTCCCCGGCATGGCGGTGCTGGCCGGGTTTAACCTGTGGCTACGAAGGGAGGTGCCGGTTGATTCGCCTGCCCGACCGCATTGAGCTCTCCGGCCTCGCGCTCCGCCCGCCCCGCCTCGAGGACGCCCCCGCCCTCTTCGCCTGGGCCTCCGACCCCGAGGTCACCCGCTACCTCGGCTTCGCCCCCCACCGGGACCTCGAGGCCTCGCGGGCGGTGCTCCGGCGCTGGGAGAAGGCCTGGGCCGAAAGCGGCGGCCGGCTGCTCCCCTGCCGCCCCCTCCCCTTCCTCATCGAGGCCGGGGGCGAGGCGGTGGGAAGCCTGGCCGTGACCGCCCTGCGCTACGGCTACGAGCTCGGCTACGCCCTCCGCCGCGACCGCTGGGGGCAGGGGCTGATGCCCCGGGCGGTGGCCGGGCTGGCCGAGGCCCTCCTGGCCAGGGGGGCGGTCCGGGTGACCGCCACCGCCCACGTCGAAAACACTGCCAGCCACCGGACGCTGGAAAAGGCCGGCTTCGCCCGCGAAGGGCATCTCCGCCGCTACTTCTACTTCCCCAACCTGGGGGGCTACGGCGACGGCTACCTCTACGCCCGGGTGGCCCCGGGGTAGACTGGCGGCATGCGCGAGAGCGTCTCCGTCGAGGAAGCCCTGGCCCTGGTCCTGGAGAAGACCCCGGTCATCGGCGAACGGGAGGAGCTCCCCCTTGTCGAGGCCCTCCACCGGGTGCTGGCCGAGGACCTCCGGGCCCGGGTCAGCCACCCCGAGGTCGACAACTCGGCGATCGACGGCTACGCCGCCCGGGCCGCCGACACCCAGGGGGCGAGCCCCGACCGCCCGGTGCGGCTCCGGGTGATCGGCGAGGCCCCCGCCGGCAAGCCCTTCCCGGGCCGGCTCGGGCCCGGCGAGGCGGTCGCCATCTACACCGGTGCCCCCCTCCCCGAGGGGGCCGACGCGGTGGTGGCGGTCGAGGACACCCGGCGCGAGGGCGAGACGGTGCTCCTCTTTGCCCCCGCCTCCCCCAAGGACATCCGGCCCGCCGGCGACGACTACCGGAAGGGCGAGGTGGTCCTCCGAAAGGGGACCTTCCTCACCCCCGGGCGGATCGGCCTGGCAGCCGGGGCCGGCCACCCCCGCCTGCCGGTGGTGCGAAAGCCCCGGGTGGCGATCCTCTCCACCGGCGACGAGGTCGCCGAACCCGGCGAGCCCCTGCCCCCCGGCGGGGTCTACAACTCCAACAGCTACGCGGTGGCCGGGCTGGTGGCCGAGGCCGGCGGCGAGCCGATGCTCCTCGGGCGGGTGCCCGACCAGCGCGAGGCCCTAAAGGAACGGCTCACCGCCGGCCGCCCCGACCTGGTGGTGACCACCGGCGGGGTGAGCATGGGCGAATACGACCTGGTGCGGAAGGTCCTCGAGGACGAGGGCGAGGTCTACTTCTGGAAGATCCTCCAGCGCCCCGGCGGCCCCCCGGTCTTCGCCCGGCTCGACGACACCCTGGTCTTCGGGCTGCCGGGCAACCCGGTGAGCGCGATGGTGGTCTTCTTCCTCTACGTCCGGCCGATGCTCTTCCAAATGCTCGGCCGGAGCGACCCCCCCTACCGCCGGGTGCGGGCGGTGGCCGCCGACCCCTTCAAGGGGGCCGGGGTCAAGACCGCCTTCCGGCGGGCGGTCCTGGCCTACGACCCCGAGGTCTTCGGGGGCTTCGTCGCCCACACCACCGGCAACCAGTCGTCGGGGGTCCTAAAGAGCATGGCCCTGGCCAACGCCCTGGTGGTGGTCCCCCCCGAGACCCGGATCGCCCCCGGCGACGAGGTCGAGGCGATCGTGCTCCGGCCCGAGGAGCTAGGCGCCCGGTAGCTTCTCGACGAAGGCCGCCATCCAGACCGGCAGGTCGCGGGGGTCGCGGGCGGTGACCAGGTGGCCGTCCACCACCGGGGCGCGGTCCAGGTAAGTGGCGCCGGCGTTCACGAGGTCGTCCCGGATCGAGAAGTAACCGGTGAGGGTGCGGCCGGCCACCACCCCGGCGCTGATCAGCACCCAGCCGGCGTGGCAGATCGCCGCCAGGGGCTTTTTCGCCCGGTCGACCGCCCGCACCAGATCGAGCACCGCGGCGTGCCGCCGGAGCCGGTCGGGGGCGTAGCCGCCCGGAATCACCAGGCCGGCGAGCCCGGCCGGGTCCACCTCGCCGGCGGCCCGGTCGGCCTTCATCGCGACCCCCGCCTTGCTCCGGTAGACCCGGGCCTCGGGGCCCACCAGCAGGGCCTCAAACCCCGCTTCCTGCACGCGGTAGTAGGGGTAGATGAGCTCGAACTCGTTGAAGAGATCCTCGATCAGGATCGCGACCGTCATCCTTCGCCTCCCTTCAGGCGGGTCAGGAAGTCGTGGGTGATGTTGCCGGTGACCCCCCAGATATCGTAGCCCCGCCAGGGGTAGTGCCAGACGTACCGCCCCCGCCGCCACTCGGGCCAGGCGGGGGCGGCGAGGAGCTCGCGAACCGGCACCCGGAGGACGCCGGCGACCTCGGCGGGGTTGATCCGGAGCTCGGGCTCGCCGGCCACCCGGCCGACCACCGGCCGCACCCAGTAGCCGGCCGGGGAAAGGACCGGGGCCAGGGCACCCAGGACCGTCACCCGCCCGGGGTCGAGCCCGATCTCCTCCCGGGCCTCGCGGAGGGCGGCCTCGGCCGGGGTCTCGCCGGCCTCGATCGCCCCCCCGGGGAAGCTGATCTGCCCCCGGTGGTGGGCGAGGTTCTGGGAACGCAAGGTGTAGATCAGGGTGCCCTCGGCCAGGGGGCCGTCCCCCACCACCGGCACCAGCACCGCCGCCGGGCGCAACCCGTAGGGCGCCTTTAGTTCGTTTGGGACGGGGTCGAACAAAGTTCCAGCACCGCTTCCCGGACCAGGGCCTCGGGGTCCTGGCTCCGGGCCCGGGCCAGGGCCACGGCCTCGAGGAAGAGCCGCTTCAGGTCGCCGGCCTCCAGCGCCCGCCGCACCCGCTCGGGGCTCCCCTCGGGGTAGCCGAGCTCCTCCTGGGCGCGGGCCGCCCGGGCCAGGGCGCCGAGCGACGCGGGGATCCCCTGGCAAGGGCCCTCCCGCCCCTTGCCCTCGGCGGCCTTGAGCTTTTCCCAGTTGGCCAGCACCTCGTCGGCGTCCTTGACCCGGACGTCGCCGAAGACGTGGGGGTGCCGGCGGATCAGCTTCTCGACGATCGTCGCCTCGATCTCGGGGTAGGCGAAGGCCCCCTCCTCCTCGGCGATCACCGCGTGGAAGGCGACCTGGAGGAGGACGTCGCCGAGCTCCTCCTTCATCGCCTCAGGCTCGCCGGAAAGAATCGCGTCGGCGGCCTCGGCGGCCTCCTCGAGGAGGTAGGGCACCAGGCTCCTGTGGGTCTGCTTTCGGTCCCAGGGGCAACCGTCCGGCGCCCGCAGACGCCGCATCACCGCGAGCAAGCGCTCCACGGCCCCACCTTACCAGCCGAGGGAAGCGAGGTAGGCCCTCCAGATCGCGTCGCCGAAGAAGACCGCCACCGCGCCCCCGAGCGCCAGGTAGGGCCCGAAGGGAAGCTTCCGCCTCCGGAACAGGAGGCCGAGCACCGCCCCCGCCAGCACGGCCACGAAAAGGCCCACCAGGAAGGCGGGAAAGCTCGCCCAGGCCCCCAGCATCCCGGCCAGCTTGACGTCGCCGAACCCCAGCGCCACCGGCTCGTCGTCGTCCTCCTCGGGCTCGGGGAGGAAGGCCCAGTAGAGCCCGCCCAGAAGGGCCAGGGCGCCGGCGGCCACCAGGGCCCCCTCGCCGGCGGCGAGGGGGCCGGCGGGATGGAGGACCGCCGCCAGGGGAAGGAGCAGGAGGCTCACCGGCTCGGGAAGGTTCCAGCCCCGCCGGGTCGCCCAGTTGAGGGCCCAGTTGAGCAGCCCCAGGGCAATGCCCCCGAGGGGGCCAAGGAGCGCCCCGGCCAGGGCCGCCAGGTAGACCTGGTGGAACCCCACCGGCCAGGAGGGCCGGCCGTCCCTGAGCCGCCTGAGCACCAGGTTGCCGTAGCCCCCCACCAGCACCATGAGGCCGGCGGCGAGGAGGGCGTCCCGGAGCGCCGGGACCAGGCCCCCGTGCATTCCCAGGGCGCCGGCGGCCAGGCCGAGGGCGAGGCCGCCGTAGGTGAGGCTGTCGGGGAGCAGGTAGGTGTCGGCGTCGATGAAGGCCAGGGCCACCAAAAGGGCGAGGAAGGCCCAGAGGAAGACCAGGTCGGGCCAGAGCACCGGCCGGAGGAGGGCGGCGGCGGCGAAGAGCCCCCCGGTGAGCAGCTCGACCAGGGGGTAGCGGGGGCTGATCCGGGCCCCGCAATGGCGGCAGCGCCCCCCCTGCACCAGGTAGGAGACCACCGGCACCAGCTCGGACGGCCCCAGCCGGGCGCCGCAGGCCGGGCAATGGGAGGGCGGGCGAACGACCGACTGCCCCCGGGGCAGCCGGTAGATCACCACGTTCAAGAACGAACCCACGGCGAGACCGAGGAGGAAGCCCAAAAGCGCCAGCACCCCCCCATTATCCCCGAGTTCTCACCCCCGAGCCGGTAGAATGAATCGACATGTTTAGGGGCGAGGACATCGGGATCGACCTCGGCACCGCCTCGGTGCTGATCTACATCCGCGGACGTGGCATCGTGCTCAGGGAGCCCAGCGTGATCGCCATGGTCCGCGACTCCAAGGACGTCAAGGCGGTGGGGGCGGAGGCCTACCGCATGCTGGGCCGGACCCCGGGGAACATCGTGGCGGTGCGGCCGATGAAGGACGGCGTGATCGCCGACTACACCCTGACCGAGCGGATGCTCACCCTGTTTTTGAAAAAGGTCCTCTCGCCGATGTCCCGCTTCTTCAAGCCCCAGGTCATGGTGGGGGTGCCCTCCGGGGTCACCGAGGTGGAGCGGCGGGCGGTGGTCCAGGCGATCGTCGAGGCCGGCGCCAAGCGGGCCTTCCTGATCGAGGAGCCGCTGGCGGCGGCGATCGGGGCCGGGATCGAGATCGCCGAGCCCACCGGCAGCATGGTGGTCGACATCGGCGGCGGCTCCACCGACATCGCGATCATCTCGCTGGGGGGGATCGTGGTTTCGGAGTCCTTGCGCATCGCCGGCAACGAGTTCGACCAGGCGATCATCCGCTACGTCCGCGAGCGCCACAGCCTGCTGATCGGCGAGCGCACCGCCGAGGAGATCAAGATCCGGATCGGGGCGGCGCTGGTGGCCGACAAGGAGGACGACCTGATCGCCGAGGTGCGGGGGCGCGACCTGATCAGCGGCCTGCCCAAGACGGTAGAGATCACCACCAGCGAGGTGTCCGCCGCCCTCCGGGAGCCGCTCGACAAGATTATCCTCGAGGTCAAGAAGACCCTGGAGAACACCCCCCCGGAGCTGGTCTCCGACATCATCGACCGGGGCATCCTGCTCACCGGCGGGGGCTCGCTGCTCAAAAACCTCGACCGGCTCCTCGAGGAGAGCACCGGGGTCCCGGTGGTGGTGGCCGAGAACGCCCTCGACGCGGTGGCGGTGGGCACCGGCCGGGCGCTGGAGATGCTCGACGTGCTCAAGGACACCCTGGTCAGCTCGGACAACGTGCTCCGGAGGTAGGTGTGAAGCTTCTAAAACTGCTTCCCCACCGCTACCCCTTCCTGCTCGTCGACCGGATCCTCGAGGCCGACGAAAAACGCTTCAAGGTCCTGAAAAACGTCACCTACAACGAGCCCCACTTCCTGGGCCACTTTCCCGACCACCCGGTCATGCCCGGCGTGCTCCTGGTCGAGGCCATGGCCCAGGCGGCGGTGGCCAGCCTGGAACGCCATCCGAGCTTCCAGCCCGGCATGATCCCTTACCTGGCCGGGATCCACGAGGCCCGGTTTCTAAAGCCGGTGACCCCCGGCGACGCCCTGGTGCTGGAGGGCGAGCTCCTCTACTTCCGCCGGGGCCTGGCCCGGGCCCGGGTCGAGGCCAAGGTCGAGGACCGGGTGGTGGCCCGAGCCGAGATCAGCTTCGCGGTCCCCAAGGATGCTTAAGCGCCTGGACCGCTACACCCTCAAGGAAACCCTCCCGGTCCTGCTGGCGGCGGCCGCCTTCTACACCGCGGTCTTCCTGTTCGGGTTCTTCTACGTGGGAAGCCCCTGGCTCGGCGGCATCCCCCTCGGGCTGATCCTCAAGTGGCTCGGCTACCACGTCCCCGGGGTCCTGGTCCAGGTCCTTCCGATGGCGATGGTCACCGCGGTGGTGGTGCCCTTCGGCCGGCTGGCCTCGGAGGGGGCGGTGCTGGCGGTGGCCGCCGGCGGCATCCCGATCCGGCGGCTGGCCGCCCCGGTGCTCCTGCTCGGGCTCCTCCTCGCCGGGACGTCGCTTTGGCTCAACGAGTACGTGGCCCCCTGGACCAACCGGCAGGTACGGGTGCTCTGGTGGGAGGAGATGCACACCAAGGGCCGCGGCCTGGTGCGGCTGAAAGGGCGCACGATCCCCCTCGGCGGGGGTCTTGAGCTCTTCTTCCAGGACTACGACTACGCCCGCGACGAGATGGTCCACGTCCGCATCCAGAAGTGGGCGGGCGAGCGGGCCACCCTGATCTTCGCCGACCGCGGCACCTACCGCGGCGACCGGGTCGAGCTCCGGGGCTACCGGCTCTTTCGGGTCGACTACCGGGCGATCCCCGCCCTCCTAAAGGCGGGCCCCGGCGACCTCGAGAAGGCGGTCCGGCGGGTGTTCCTGGGGGCCCTCCTGCCCCAGCGGAAGGGCGCCGTCCTCACCCTGAAGACCGGGCTTTCCCGGGGGGAGGCGATCGCCCGCTTCGCCGACCCCCTGGCGGCCGACACCTGGTCGCTTTCCAAGGCCTGGCGGGCGGCCCACGACCGCACCCGCCCCGAGCCCGAGCGAAGGGAAGCCAGCCTCATCTTCCACGCCAAGCTCGCCCTGCCGCTCGCCAACCTGGTCCTGGTGCTGCTCAGCTTCCCCTTCGCGGTGCGCTACGCCCGCACCCCCGGGCTTTCGCTGGGGCTCAGCGTGCTGATCGCGGTGGGGTTCTACCTGGTGTTCCTGCTCTTCCGCTCGCTGGGCGGCCTCTCCTCGATCCCCCCGGCGGTGGCCGTCTGGACCCCGGACCTCCTCTTCGCCTGGATAGGATGGAGGGGGATGCGAGGCTAATGCGGACCCTCTTCCTCTCGGCCTCCTTCGGCGGCGGGCACCTGCAGGCCAACCTCGCGCTCTACGAGGCCCTGGGCGGGGAGGCGCTGGAGCGGGACTACCTCGAGTACATCCCGCTCTGGCAACGGGTCCCGATCGCCGGCGTCTACGCCCTCTCGTTGCGGTACTGGCCGGGGCTTTACCGCTGGTTCTACCGCTGGTCGAACCGGGAGAGCGAACCCCGGGTGATCACCGCCCAGTTCGCCCGGGTCGGCTTCGAGGGGTTGCGGGCCGACCTGGTGGCCTTCCGCCCCCGGGCGGTGGTGGCCAGCTTCCCCACCGCCACCGCCCTGGCCGCCAGCGTCCGGGAACGCACCGGGGCGGCGTTCGCCAACGTCCTGGTGGTCACCGACCTGCGGGCCCACCGCCACTGGGCCCAGCCGGGGGCCGACCTGATCCTGGCCTCGACCCCCGAGGCCGCCGCCGACCTCGAGCGGATGGGGGTCCCGGCCGAGCGGATCGCCCTCACCGGGATTCCGATCCGGCAGGCCTTCGCCGAACTCGGCGACCGCGAGCGCCTGCGCCGCCGGCACGGCCTCGACGAGCGGCCGGTGGTCCTCATCGCCAGCGGCGCCACCGAGGCCTACCGCGCCCAGGACGAGGCGGTCGCCGCCGTGCTCGACGCCGGCCGGCCGGCCCAGGTGGTGCGGTTCAAGCTGAACGGCCAGGTGCGCCGGGAGGAGCGGGGGCGGGTCGCCCTCCTCACCTACCCGGTCGGCGACCTCTTTCCCGAGCTCTTCGGGGCCGCCGACCTGGTGCTGGGCAAGGCCGGCGGCCTCACGGTGGCCGAGGCGCTGGCGGTGGGCCGGCCCTACCTCGTCTACAAGCCGATCCCCGGCCACGAGGAGGCCAACGCCGCCTGGCTCGAGGACCGGGGGGCGGGGTACTGGGCCCGCAACCGGGCCGAGCTGGGGGCGCGCCTAAAGGCCCTCCTGGCCGATCCCGCCCTAAGGCGGGAGCTCGCCGAACGGGCCCGCGCCCTGGGCCGGCCCCGCGCCGCCGCCGACGCCGCCGAGCGGATCCGGGCGTTGGTGGGGGTGGCGGTTTGAACCCCTGGCTCGGTGCCTTTCTCTTCGCCGGCACCCTCCACGCCGGCGGCCCCTGGCTCCTCCACCAGCGCCTGGGGCTGGGGCTCGCCGCCCGGGTGCGGGGCGGGCGCGGCGAGGTCGCCCTGACCTTCGACGACGGCCCCGACCCCGCCACCACCCCGGTGGTGCTGGAGGCGCTCGCCGAGCACGGGGCGCGGGCGACCTTCTTCGTCCTCGGCGAGCGAGCCGCCCGCCATCCCGAGCTCGTCCGGCGGCTGGTGGCCGAGGGCCACGACGTCGCCCTCCACGGCCACCGCCACCGCCACCCCTGGCTCCGCACCCCGCGGGGGCTAGTTGGGGACCTCGAGCGGGGCCGGCGGGTCCTCACCGAGCTCCTCGGGCAACCGCCGCGGTTTTTCCGGCCGCCCCACGGGGGCTGGACCTGGCCGCTCCTGGCCCGGGTCCGGGCGCTGGGGCTGGTGCCGGTGCAGTGGGAGGTGGAGGCCGGCGACTGGCTGCCGGGGGCTACCCCCGAGGGGGTGGCGGCCAAGGTGCTCGGCCGGGTCCTCCCTGGAAGCGTGGTGGTGATGCACGACGCCGGCCCCGGGGGGCGGGTGAGCGCGGCGGCCCTCCGGCGGCTGTTGCCCGAGCTCCTGGCCCGGGGCTACCGCCCCCGGCCCCTCTCCGAGCTCCGGCCGGTCCCCATCGGCTGGACCGAGCTCCGCCCCAAGCTCGCCGCCCCCGTCGAGCGGGCCTTCGCCCGGGCCTACCGGGTCGAGCCCGCCTTCTACGGGGCCCACTCGGTCTTCCGGCTGGCCCCCGCCGCCCTGCCCGCCGACACCCCGGAGGTTCCCAAGGGCACCCCCGGAGCCGAGATCCACATGGACTCCGAGCGCATGCGCCGGGCCGGCGAGGGGGGGAGCCTGGCCGCCCTCCGGGCCGCCCGGGCCTCGATGGCCGACCTGGCCCGGGCGGCCGAGGAAAACCCCCGCTTCCGTTCGGCCCGGGTCTTCTTCGGGACCTCGCTGTTTTGGGAGGTCCTCGCCCCCCTGGGCTTTAAGACCGCCCCCCTGCCCCCCGGCTACGCCCGCCGGGTGGGGCTTTGGATGTACCTCCTCCACCGGCTCTACGGCGGCCGGCGGCTACGCCGGGTGGAGGCCCGGCTGGTCTACCTCTCCCGCCACGACCTGCTCGCCCGCTACCGCTAGCCCGCTCGCCGCCAGGGCCATCCCCATCGCCACCCAGAAGAGCTCGGCGAGGGAGAGGCTGGGCACCAGGGTGGGGTTGTCGACCAGGCTCATCGCCAGGTAGCCGGCGAAGATCGCGACCAGAAGGGGGTCCCGGGCCCGCACCGCGGCGTAGCCCACCAGCAGGTAGAGGACCAGCCAACCCAGCGTCCCCAGGATCCCGGTCTCCCCCAGGGCGTGGAGCACCAGGTTGTGGGCGATCAGCCAGGCGCCGTAGAAGGGGGCGAGCCAGTCGGGGCAGCGGAGGCCGAGCCGTTCGGCGGCCACCCAGAGGTGGCAGCCGCTCCGGTAGAGGTGCTCGAGGTAGGGCCCGAGCTGGTAAGGGCCGGCCCCGCCCAGGGGGTGGGCCTGGAAGGCGGCGATCGCCCCCTCCCAGACCTTGTCCCGGCCGGAGAGGTTCTTGAGGTTCAAAAGCCGGGTGATCGCCCCGACCTTGCGCTCGCTCTCGGCCAGAAAGAGGGCCAGCCCGGTGAGCAGCCCGAGCCCGCCCAGCGCCTTCAGGTACCGGGCCCCGCCCACGAGCGCCGCCGCCGTCCCCCCCACGAAGAGGGCGAGCACCGCCCCCCGGCTGCCGGCCAGCAGGAGCACCACGAAGGCGAGCGCCCCGGCCCCGAGGCGAAACCACCGGGGCAGCCTGGGCACCCCCACCGCCAGCAGGATCCCCACCGCCCCGGCAAGCCCCAGCGAGACGGTGGTGTAGTAGGGGTGCACCAGCCGGGCCCAGTGGAGGAGGGCGGGCCCCAGCACCCGCGCGCTCACCACGAGGGCGACCAGGTAGACGACCGCGTAGCCGTAGAGGGGGTAGCCGAGCCAGCGGCGATCCTTGAGCCAAACGCCGATGCCCAGCAGGCCCAGGACGAAAAGCCCGCGGAGGAGGGCGAGCACCAGGGAGACCAGCGGGCGGGGGCTGAAGAGCGCGGCGAGCAGCTCAAGCCCTAAAAAGGCCCCGAGCCCGGCCCGGGCCAGGGGGGCGAGCCCGCGGAGGAAGCGGAGGCCGGCGAACGCCGCCAGGTAGAGGGGCGGGAAGACCGGGACCAGGGCCAGGTAGAGGGGGAGCCAGCGCGGCACGGGGGTAGAATACCGTCCGTGGGCAAGGAGATCGTGGCGGTGGTGCCCGCCCTCCGGGTGGACGCGGTGGGGGCCAAGGGCTTCGGCGTCTCCCGCAGCTACTTCCAAAAGGGCCTCAAGGAGGGGCACGTGCGCCTCGACGGCCGGGTGGCCAAGGCCCGGGACACGGTCCGGGTGGGGAGCGTCCTCGAGGCCCTGGGCCTGGGCCGGGTGCGGGTGGTCGAGCTCATCGGCCGGACCGCCCGGGGCAACTACAAGGTCAGGCTGGAGCGGACCTCGTAGGCGGCGAACGCCTCTTCGTCGAAAGCCTCCTCGGGAAGATCGCGGGCGTACACAAAGCCCTCCCGGATCGGCGGGAAGGGGAAGAAGCCCCCCTCGGCCTTGAGGTGGAAGGCGAGCTCGCTGGGCTCGGTGACCGGGTCCTGGAGGGCGAGGAGGAGGGCGTGGTAGGCCCCGAAGCTGGAGAACGCCTGGCTCCCCACCATGGTCCCCTTGCCCGCCGCCCGGGCCCGGGTCAGCATCGCCAGGCTGGCGGTCAAGCCGGTGCGGGCGGGCTTCACGTTCAGGACGTCGAAGGTGTCAAGGGCGAGCTCGCGCTCGAGGTCCCTCGGGGTGAAGGCGGAGTCGTCGGCGATCAGGGGGAGGAGGCCCCGGGCCCTGAGCGCCGCCCGCTCCCGAACCCGCTCCACCGGCAGCGGCTCCTCGACGTAGCGGAGGCCGAGGTCGCGCCAGGCCGCGAGGTACCGGTGGGCCTCTTCCGGCGGCAGCGTTTCGTTCGCGTCGGCGTAGAGCTTGGCGTCGGGGAAGCGGTCCCTGAGCCGCTCGATCCGCCGGGTATCGGCGGCGAGGTCCCGCCCGACCTTGACCTTGAAGACCCGCACCCCCCGCCGGTAGGCGAACTCGGCGTCGGCGAGCACCCCCGCCTCGTCGCCGAGCCCGAGGATGTAGGCGACCTCGACCCGCTCCCGCTGGGGGGGAAGGAGGGCCCTTAGCGGGCGCCCCCGGGCCCGGGCGCGGGCCTCCCAGAGGGCCAGGTCGAGCCCGCCCCGGGCGGCGAAGTTGCAGGGGAGCCGCTCGAGGCTCGCGGCGAGCCCCTCCCGGTCCTCCACCGAGCGGCCCAAAAGCCCCGGCTTCAGGTGGCGGAGCGCCCCCGCCACCGACTCCGGGGTCTCGCCGTAGATGGTGGGGCGGATCGCGACCTCCCCCCGGCCCACCGCGCCGTCCTCGAGGACCACCTCCACCAACCCGTGAAAGAGCGCCTCCAGGCGGCTTTGCCTGCCCCAGGCGAGCGCCCCCTTGAGGGGCAGGCGGAAAAACCGGAGCCGGAGGTCAGCGATCCGCAAGGGTCCCCTCCAACCAGGTCCGGGCCCGCTCGGCGAGCGCGGCGACCGGCGCCCGGGCGTCCAGAAAGAGCGCCCTCGGGGAGCCCCCGAGCACCCGGCGAACCCCTTCGTAACCGTAGTTCCTCGACTCCTCGACGACGATCCGGAGCTTCTCGGCGACCTCCGGGGCGGGGGCGATCGCGAGGGCCCGATCGAGCACCTCGGCCGGGACCATCCCCTCGGCCAGGGCGGCGAGCTCCCCGGGGTCGGCGACCCGGTCGAAGGCCTCCCGGCGGGCCAGGAGGCGGAGGAGGCGGGTCCCGGGGTCGGCCTCGAGGACCAGAAACCGGGCCCGGGGCAGGTGGGAAAGGGCGTACTCAAGCTCCCCCTCCCCCCGCAGGCCGTCGAAGAGCCAGACCGGCGCGGGGGGAACGTAGCCCCGCGCGAGCAACTCGGCGACGCCCCCGGGATGGGCCCGTCGCCAGGCCGCCACCCTGCGGAAGCGCTCGACCCGGTCGGCCACCGGACCGCCCAGGATGTAGCGGTCGGTGAGCTCGCGGCGGTTCGGCAGGGTGGGCAGCCCCAGGGCGCCGGCGAGGGTCGTCTTCCCCGCCCCGGTGAGCCCCACCAACACCACCAGCGGCCGTTCCTTAAGGGGCTCCCGGTCGGGGGCCGGTTCCAGGGCGAAGGCGGGGGCGGCCATCGCGGTTTAGCATAGGGGCATGCCCCCCCTGGCGGCCACCCTCTGGGCCCTCGCCCTCTTCCTGGGGGTGGGGACGGCGGTCCTCTATAACCGGCTGGTCGCGGCCCGGAACGCGGTGCGGGAGGCCTGGGGCGGGGTCGAGGTCCAGCTCAAGCGCCGCCACGACCTGGTGCCGCGGCTGGCCGAGGCCACCCGGGCCTACGCCGCCCACGAGCGGGGGGTGCTGGAGAAGCTGGCCGCCACCCGGGCGGGCTTCGACCCCGAGGCGGAGCAGGCGATCAGCGAGGGGCTCGCCCGCATGCTGTTGGTGGCCGAGGCCTACCCCGAGCTCAAGGCCAGCGCCAACTTCCTGAGGCTCCAGGAGAGCCTCGCCGAGGTCGAGGAGAAGCTCCAGCTGGCCCGCCGCTACTACA
>Ga0256841_1001858_pt1 | contig 17424 bp, 15 predicted proteins | sample 356308metaG_FD_185971 | JGI IMG/M metagenome (GOLD analysis project Ga0256841, IMG submission 185971) | Hydrothermal vent microbial communities from Mid Atlantic Ridge, Atlantic Ocean - 356-308 | ecosystem: Environmental > Aquatic > Marine > Hydrothermal vents | place: Atlantic Ocean: Mid... | reverse complement strand
CCATCAGTTACATCAATTCCGCCAAGGCATTTAATAAGCGATCCACTTGTGACTCGGTGTGGGAAGCACTCAACGTAATCCGCAAACGTGCCGTCCCCACGGGGACGGTCGGCGGGCGGATGGCCACTACCCAAATCCCCCTCTCCCACAGTGTTTGGCTAATCCTCAAAACCTTATGGTTGTCCCCTAGAATCACTGTCTGAATCGGCGTCTCAGAAGGTGACAAATGCAATTCCAACGATTGCGCACCGCGCCGAAAATGCTTTACCAGCGCCTGCAGTTTTTCCCGCCGCCAGGTTTCTTCTTTTACTATGCGCAGGCTTTCCAAGGCAGCACAAGCCGCGGCCGGGGGCAAGGCAGTGGTATAGATGTAAGTTCTGGCTTTTTGAATCAAGGTTTCGATTAATGCTTCGCTACCGGCCACAAAAGCGCCGAACACCCCCACCGCCTTGCCCAAAGTGGCCATCAAAACCGGGACAGATTGTTGAGACAGGGAAAAGTGTTCCAGTATCCCTCTACCCTGCCTCCCCAAAACCCCAAAACCGTGCGCATCATCCACCATCAACCAGGCTTGTTTTTGGGCGGCCAGCTCTGCCAACTCAGGCAAAGGGGCGAGATCGCCGTCCATACTGAATACGCCGTCGGTGGCAATCAATTGGCGTCTATCCGAGGCAGTCAGAAATGATGCCAAACTATCTGTATCGGCATGAGAATATCGTCTCAATCGCCCCCGTGACAGCAGTGCGCCATCCAGCAGTGATGCATGATTGAGGCGATCTTCCAAAACCAAATCCCCTGGACCGATCAGCGCCCCAATAATGCCGAGATTGGCTTGATACCCCGTGGAAAATAAAAGCGCTCTGCTGCGGCCGGTAAATTCAGCCAGTGCTTCTTCCAGCTCGTGATGCGGGGTCATGTGACCACACACCAAATGGGAGGCGCCACTTCCTGCGCCATATTGTTCTATGCCCCGGCTAAATGCTTGCTGCACTTTGGGGTGAGCCGCCAGTCCCAGATAATCGTTGCTGGAGAAATTTATACAGCGGCGGCCTCGCAAGTGAATTTCCGTCCCCTGCGGGCTTTCGACAATAAATCGGCGGCGATATAAACCTTGCTGTTCCCGTACCCTTAATTCGGCCTTCAGCACCTCGTCCAAATGCATTTCAATTTATTGACTGCCAGGGGTGGCAACCGTCATGCCCAAACGTTCAAACAAACGCTGATCGGCGCTGCTCTCGGGGTTCTCCGTAGTCAATAGCTTTTCCCCATAAAACACAGAGTTAGCACCAGCCAAGAAACATAACGCCTGCATCTCATCACTCATATCGGTGCGTCCCGCGGATAAGCGCACCCTCGATGCAGGCATCAAAATTCTGGCGACAGCAACAGTGCGGACAAATTCCAAGGGATCAAGAGATTCAGCTCCTTGTAGCGGTGTGCCCTCCACTTGCACCAATAAATTAATCGGGACGCTTTCTGGATGTTTCGGGAGATTGGCTAGTTCCTGCAGCAGGCCAATCCGGTCTTCCCGCTCTTCGCCCATGCCGACTATGCCACCACAACAAACGGCTATGCCTGCTTCTCTGACATAACGTAATGTCTCTAGGCGGTCCCGATAGGTCCGGGTACTGATGATCTGGGGATAATATTCGGGGGAGGTATCGAGATTATGGTTGTAATAATCCAAACCCGCTTGTTTGAGACGCATGGTTTGGGACTTTGTTAACATACCCAGCGTCATGCAGGTTTCCAGGCCCAGTTCTTTGACGGCGGCAACCATTTCCGCCACCTGCTCGATATCCCGGTCTTTTGGGGCGCGCCAAGCCGCCCCCATGCAAAACCGGGTCGAGCCTTTGGCTTTCGCGGCACCAGCGGCTTCAACCACCTTTTCCACTGGCAATAAGCGCTCCCGCTCCAGACCCGTATCATAACGGCCACTTTGAGGACAATAAGCACAATCTTCGGGACAGCCTCCGGTTTTAATCGACAGCAGCGTGCTGACTTGAATTTCATTGGGATCGAAAAAACGACGATGCTGCGTTTGCGCTCGAAAGACAAGATCAACAAAAGGCAAATTGAACAGCTCCCTTATTTCTTCCCTTTGCCAATCATTCCTAAACAAAGCATCATTGGCCATATGTTCCGGGGACGCCGCCATCTCATACTCCTGTCATTTTTGATTAAACTCAATAAACAGCCTTAAGGGAATACCACCAACACCGGTGATTTTGCAAGCAAAACGAAAATCACATTTTTGTTTTGCGGATGCTGAGAATCCATGGATGAATTTTTCAGCGTTTCCCTAAGCCTGCAAGATATTAGTGTAATTCCTACTACTGTCAACCCTGAATACCACTACAGGTTAACAATTGCATAAAACATACACACAACTAAAGAAGTGGTTTTTCCCACCATGGTGCGTGTTATGCGGAGATCCCGGATGGAACCAGTGGGATCTATGCCGGCCTTGTTACGATAACCTTCCCTGGCTTTCTGCCAGTTGCCAACAATGTGGCCTGCCGATTTCCGGACGGGACGCTTTAGTGTGCGGGGCTTGCCTGAAAAAACCGCCCTGTTTCGATAAAACCACCACCCTTTGGCGTTACCAAACACCAATACAACATTTGATTACCGCCCTCAAGTTCAAAGGTAAAACGAATATAGGGCAATTACTCGGCGCAATCATGGCCAATCATTTGCAATTTTTCTCTGAAATGCCCGAAGTAATTATTCCTGTTCCGTTACACCCATTGCGTTATCGTCAGCGAGGTTTCAATCAAGCGGCAGAAATCGCCCGCCCAATTGCTGCCACATTGAATCTCCCTTTGGACATGACACTTTGCCACAGAAGACTGCCGACCCAGCCCCAAACCCATTTAAACGCTAAGGCCAGAAGAAGGAATTTAAGAAAGGCATTTCAAGTCAACGGCAATGGCATCTTGAAATACAAGCATATAGCCGTCGTTGATGATGTCATGACCACTGGAACAACGGTGAATGAGCTTGCCAAAACACTGAAACATCACGGCGTGGAAAAAGTAGAGATTTGGGTCAGTGCCAGAGCGTGAAATTATAGAGCTGCTGAAAATACAAGCTATTGCCTGTTCAGTTAGTGAATTTGTGAAGATCCTCACAAACCCTCTGCATTCCATCGGCCACACTTTATATTGTCCGAAACATTCCCAGAGGAGAAAATCATGTCAAATGTTGAAATCGTCTTGGTTGGGTCTATTGTTTTAACTATTGTTTCAACCATTGGCTATTGCTGGCTCCACTTTAAAAACTATCCATATAACCAAGATAACGCTTAAATCGAGTTAACTTGGAAACCATCCTGACCGGGAATAGAAAGAAAGTGCGGTGAGGGGCTTTTGGGAAACAGCATGCCCCACCCTTGGAAGCCTGATGGGCCCTTCAGGACAACAACAGTCCCATAAAGCATCTCACCGACCTTGTAAAAATGGCATTCTCTCACCTTCACAGAATGGAGACGGCTTTACTCAACGTCAAAATCCCCTCTTTTTCCTAACCTTATTTAGCTGTTTTCGTTATACTTCCTAGTCCCACATTTCATGTATCTCAATGATTCAATTTTTCCTGGTGCTAGTGCTTTTACTAGCGAGTCTTGTTGGACTTGGACTGATCATAGGAAGCCGCCTGCCCAAAACCCATGTGGCAGCCAGCCGCGTTCGGCTGAATGCCAAACGGGAGGCAGTGTGGAAAATCCTGCTGGATTTTGAAAACTACCCAAACTGGAGAATGGGATTGGAAAGAGTAGAGATCATTCAAGACAAGCAAGCACTGCCCATGTGGATTGAAGTCTGCTCTGAGTCGAGCAAGATTCCTTTTAGAGTCGTCAAGGCAATCCCACCAAAATACTTGGTCACTGAGTTTGCCCAGGAAAATGCACCTTTATCCGGCAGATGGATTTATGAATTAAAAGAAATCGATGGGGAAACTGAACTGACCATTATTGCAAATGACTGGATTTTTCACCCCTTATTTCGCTTCCTCTTCCGCTGCTTGTTGCCTCTACATACTGCCATGGACGTTTACCTAATGGAATTGGCCTTGAAATTGGGACAATCTCCTAAAATAGAACATTTACAGATCAAACAACAACAGGGCTGAAGCTAGTCAATAGCAATAAAATGGGATGCATCCGAAAATAGTATTCCGAATGCACCCCTTTCCCCCATTTCAAAAGGAACCGTCAATTGCTTATCCAGCAAATTGACGAGATAAAAAATAAGCAGTCCTTAACCGGATTAATTGACTCCTTTATCATTTAAAAATGGTCCATAGTCAAAGTCTATCTTAGGGATGTGATTCACTAACCAATCTTTGACAAATTGAGTAGTTTCCGGCGTCACTTCGGCTTCACCCGCGTGAAACTTCTTTTGCAGATCGGCGCAGGTAGCCACCAGCTTATCATGGGCATCTTTATGGGCGGCAAAATTAGGATATCCATGCTGCTGCATCAAATCTTCTTCGGTCTTAAAGTGATCAACCACCACATTAATCAACTCATCCAGAATGGAACCAGTAGCGCTTCTATCACCTGATTTAACTGCATCATCCAGTTGGTTGAGTAAGCTAAAGATATTTTGATGCTGCTCATCCGCAACGCTGATATTAGTACCGAATTCTTCAGCGGTCCATGTAATTAACGCCATTATTTTCTCCTCCCGTTGTTCATTGTTAAGTAGGGGAGGTCATAATTTAATCCAATAACAAATCTATTTTTTTGACCTGGATCAATAACCATTCATATTGAACGCATAAATACAATGCCCTAAGAAGCCCCTGATTAAGTCATAGGCTCCCTAACAAAGCGAGAAACACCTTATAAGAATTAGGTTGATGGCCTGGTTTTCAGAAGTGCAGGTGACCTGGATGGCTGCCTTCACAAGCCCACGGTGAAAATTCAAGGGGCTTTTTGAAACTCAATCTCTCGAAATACCCTACCTACGGAGACAGAGTTTCTCAGTTATCCCAAACCTTCCGGCAACCAGGCCAGCCAATCTCTAGTGGCATCGCCATAAACTAAAAAATAAGGGTTGAGCACAGAATCTTTAGTGTTATAGCGTAATGGCTTGCCTTGTAAATCCACGACATGTCCGCCTGCTTGTACTACAACGCAATGGGCGGCAGCAGTGTCCCACTCAGAAGTCGGGCCTAATCTAGGATACAAATCCGCTTTCCCTTCAGCCACCAGACAGAACTTCAAAGAGCTGCCAATCGACACCAACTCATATTCGCCATTCAGTTTTTCCAAATATTCTTTGAATGCCTGGGTTTGATGGGAGCGGCTTCCGACAATCACCAACCGTTCCGGAGCCGGTATGCGAACATGGATCGCCTGGGGGGATTGTTCACCAATTTGTTTGAAAGCCCCCAAACCCGATGCGGCAAAATAGGTCGTATCTTGAACCGGCACATGGACGACACCTAAAACCGGCTCGTGGTTGTGGATCAAGGCCACGTTGACGGTAAATTCACCATTGCGCTTGATAAATTCCTTGGTGCCATCCAAGGGGTCCACCAGCCAATAGGTTTGCCATTGCCGTCGTTCTTGATAAGGCAAATCGCTTGCTTCTTCGGATAAAATAGGATAACTGGGTTGAATTTGACTTAATACTTCCATCAAACACCGATGAGAAGCCGTATCGGCGGCAGTCAAAGGAGAATCGTCGTCTTTATTTTTTACTTCAAAATCCGCAGCCTCATAGATCTTCAATATACGCTGACCTGCGTTACGCGTTGCCTTTATCACCGCATCCTGCAAGTTTGCCAAATTCAATAATTCCATCACTACTCCTGACTGATCAATGTTCCTACCCCTATTGTACGACAATGAATAAACATCACTTCAATTTACCCTGGGATCAAATTGAAATCATACTGCTGGATATGGATGGAACCTTACTGGATCTTAATTTTGATAACCATTTCTGGCAAGAATTCGTTCCCATCCACTATGCCAAGCGCCATGGCCTCTCTCTGCAACAAGCCAAAAGCGATTTACAACCCAAATTTGACGCTTTAAAGGGCACGCTGGAATGGTATTGCTTGGATTTTTGGAGCAGGGAACTTCAGTTGGATTTGCGAAGTCTCAAAAGAGAAATTGCTGGACTTATCAGCGTTTTCCCTCACGTTATCCCGTTCCTGGAAGCTGCTCGTCAAAGCCATAAGAAGTTGTGGCTCGTCACGAATGCTCATCCCGATGCACTCAACCTGAAGATGGAAAACACCTGTTTGAACCGTTTTTTTGACAGGATCATCTGCTCTCATCATTTTGGATATCCCAAGGAAAACGTAAAGTTCTGGCACCGGCTGTCGGAAAAGGTCCCTTTTCCTGCCAAGAAAGCATTATTTATTGACGATAGTCTTGCCGTCCTGGAAGCTGGCAAAGCCTATGGAATCCGTTATAATGTTGCCATTAGTCGCCCTGACAGCAAGCAGCCACCGAGGATTATCAATCAATTTCCGTCGGTTGTTGATCTCAAACAACTGTTACCTCAAGGCTAATGAATCCCAAAGACCGCAAAAAAAACCTTGAAATCAGCTTTGGTTTAGGATCAAATGTACCTATCCTGTAGTTGTCCCAACTAGCTTATTGAGCTAGATACCTAAGTTGCCAAAACGGTTTCATCTGGCTGCGAGTTCCGAAAGCAAGGATCATCTCTCCCCAAACACTACCAAATGTAATGTACATAACTTGATACTTGACTTTAACTATCTACACTATGGACAATCCTAGATGCCTAAGCTGAATGGAAAAATTTTCAGTCAGACATTAAGGGTATAACTTAAACAATAAACTATCTGGAGAAACACGTGAGTGATCTTATCGTTCATGTTACAGACGATAACTTTGAAGATGAAGTCCTAAAATCAGACCTTCCCGTCTTATTGGACTTTTGGGCCGATTGGTGCGGACCTTGTAAAATGATTGCACCCATCCTCGAGCAAATTGCAGAGCAGTATCAAGGCAAGCTAAGAGTCGCCAAATTGAACATCGATGAAAATCCCAAGACTCCTCAACATTATGGAGTGAGGGGGATTCCTACTCTCATGCTGTTCAAAGATGGGGAAGTCGAGGCAACGAAAGTTGGCGCCTTGAGCAAGTCTCAACTCGAGGCATTCCTGGATCAAAATCTATAAATCTGTCCAACCCCGTCTATACTGATTTTCAAGGCGGGTGATTATCAACACTCGCCGATCTTTCTCCGCTTACTTTTTACACTCGCCCTTTCTTCTTGGGCCTCTGTAGAATCAATATAGAGCTATCCTGGATTAACTAAAAGTATTCATTATGAACCTGACCGAACTGAAACGTAAACCTGCCGCAGAACTGCTAGAGATTGCCGAATCTCTCGGATTGGAAGGTGTCTCGCGAACACGCAAACAAGATTTAATCTTCGTTATCCTCAAAAAACTGGCTAAAAATGGCGAGGATATCTATGGAGATGGGGTTTTAGAAATCCTCCAAGATGGCTTTGGTTTTCTCAGATCGGCGGACAGTTCTTATCTGGCCGGCCCCGATGACATTTATGTTTCTCCCAGTCAGATCCGCCGCTTCAGCCTACGGACTGGCGACACTATCTCGGGCAAGATCCGCCCCCCCAAGGAAGGCGAGCGCTATTTTGCCATGCTCAAGGTGGAACAGATTAACTTCGAACCCCCCGAAAATGCCAAGCACAAAATCGATTTTTCCAACCTGACGCCTTTATTCCCCCAGGAGCGTTTTGTCCTGGAGCTGGGCAACGGCAGCACGGAAGATTTAACTGCCCGGGTTATCGATTTGGTGGCTCCCATAGGTAAAGGCCAGCGCGGGTTGATAGTTTCCCCTCCAAAAGCGGGGAAAACCATGATTCTGCAAAATATCGCCCATTCCATAGCGGCCAAATCCCCTGAATGCTATATGATTGTCCTGTTGATTGACGAGCGCCCGGAAGAAGTGACCGAAATGCAGCGCAGCGTCCGCGCGGAAGTCGTCTCCAGCACTTTTGACGAGCCGGCCGCCCGTCACGTCCAAGTTGCTGAAATGGTCATTGAAAAGGCAAAACGACTCGTCGAACACAAACAGAATGTCGTCATCTTGCTCGACTCCATCACCCGTTTGGCAAGGGCCTACAATACCGTTGTTCCCTCTTCAGGCAAATTGCTAACCGGAGGTGTTGATGCCAACGCCCTGGAAAAACCCAAGCGTTTCTTCGGTGCCGCCCGCAATATTGAGGAAGGCGGCAGCCTGACCATCATCGCCACCGCCTTGGTTGAAACCGGCTCGCGCATGGATGACGTGATTTACGAAGAATTCAAAGGAACCGGCAACATGGAGCTGCATCTGGAACGCAAAATTGCCGAGAAAAGGATTTATCCTGCGATTAATATCAATCGTTCCGGAACGCGCCGGGAAGAATATCTGGTCCCACCAGATGAGTTGCAGAAATGTTGGATATTACGGAAAATCCTGCATCCAATGGATGAGATTGCCGCCATCGAGTTTTTGCTGGATAAACTCCGCCAGACGAAAACGAATAATGAATTTTTCGATTCCATGAAACGATCATAGTTTTAACCTTTGCAGGAACGGATCAACCAGACTTCCCGGTAGTCAGTCTCCCGCTTCACCATACACCATCCCCCCTGGCGCCGGAGATCCTCAAGCAATACCATCAATGCCCAGTTTTCTGAGTGCTCCATTTCTTCGCTGAAGCGCACCAGATCCGCGACTGATACCATCTCAAGCTCGGCAACCGTGCCTACCCATAGGGGCTTGCTTTCTCCATGATTGATTTCGTACCCACTCTCCCACAGTCTCAATATGACACTTTCTCCATCAGGCAAGGTCTTCAACATCACCAACTTTTCCGGTTTACCTTGATTAAAATGAGGCAAGACCGGGATATCCGATACGCCCACCCTGGGCGCCAACCAATACATGGCGCTTTCTATTCCCAGACGTCGTGCAGGATGCCAACCCTCGGCTTGAAGCCGGGCTTGTACTACTGCCATAGGAGATGCCCATTGAAGTATCAATGGCTGACTGAACTGACCAAACAGTTCATAGCGGTACCCAGGCAACCAAATCCAGCCTTTTTGCCACCATTCGGATTCCGCCATGGTGATTTGAATCGGACTTTCCCGCTCTAATTCGTCAATTTGTTGCAATGAAACCCATCCTGTAACGGCAACAACAGCGAGCAATGTCACCACGCCAAACCCCGGCAAAGTTCTGCCAGAAAGCCCATGGCGCCGATATCCGACACCAGCCATGCTTAACCAGAATACCGTAACAAGACAAGTAACAAGCAATCCAGCCAGGGAAAGGGCACTTAAATACAATCGAGAAAAAATCACCAATACCCAAAACATGCTGGCCAAGGCATAGATGATCCACCGCCTATAAGGTTGGATTTGACCTCCCAGTATCAATGCCAAAAAACCGTAACCTACCCCTGACCGTAAAATAGCGCCATCAAGATGACCAGGGGACAACAAAAATCTACCCAATAATTCTGCTAATGCACAAAATACCAAACTGATCAGCCAATGACTGAATGCCTGAAATCTTTTTCCCTTGCATAACCAAAATCCACAAAAAACAAATACCACCATCAATAACGGCCAGCTCGCCAAACGTTCAATGGCCAGAAAAACCACATCACTCACAGGGTTATGGAGAAAATGCAGTGATACTAGGGGCTGAGAAGGCAACACCGCAATTAACATCACGGTTGCCGCCGACAGCAACCCGCTTAACACCAGTAAAGTCAGATAATCCCGTTGCTGAGGATCCAGCAATGGCCCCGTCCATTGGGCCAGCAAAGGATATTGACGATGCAGATCAAATAGTGCGGACAACCATCTATGGGCACGGGGTTGAAAAAACAAGTAAAGCCTGCGGCTCAACCACACCCCAAACCACAATAGGGTAAGCAAAATAATTATAACCAGCGCCAACCGGCCGGTGACTTTTGCAGCCAATTCGAGGGAAGCGCCAAAGACAACCCCAGGAAGCAAATAAGCCGGGGCCCATAAAACAGCAGAGAAAATATTGTAGAGAAAAAAGCGGCTGGCTTTCATTTCCATCATGCCAGCCACCAAAGGAATCACCGCTCTTACCGGCCCAACAAAACGGCCGAAGAGTACACTCAAGCCGCCATATTTGTTAAAAAAAGCGATTCCGTGGGCGATCAATTCGGGATGGGACCTAAATGGCCAGAACCGGTACAGGCGTGCCTGGTAGCGCCAACCGAGCCAAAAGCTAAGACCGTCTCCGGCAATCGCCCCTGCCATCGCCCACAAACAGATGGGCCAAAATGATAGTGCCCCCATACCAATCAAGGCACCCGCCGCAAACATCATGGCCACACCAGGCACCAACATACCGACGATAGCAAGGGATTCGAGCAGGGCGATGACAAACACCCCAACCCCTGCCCAATTAGGCTGCCCGGCAATCCAATGATAAAAGGTGTCGAAGCTCAAAGCTTCCGGAAGGCGCGCTCCGCAGCAGAAATGGTGGCGTCAAGCACCGCTTGATCGTGGGCGGCGGAAACGAATCCCGCCTCAAAGGCTGAAGGCGCCAGATAGACTCCTTCTTCCAGCATCAAATGAAAGAAACGCTTGAACGCCTCCTGATCACAAGCCATGACTTGCTGGAAGTTGGTGACTTGAGGGGCTTGGGTAAAAAATAACCCAAACATGCCGCCAACGGAGACGGTCCGAAAATCGACGCCTGCTTGCCGTGCTTTCTCTGTCAATGCAGACATCAGTGTTTGGGTTTTCTCGGTCAGTGCTTCAAAGAAGCCAGGAGATTCTATCAGTTCCAGGGTCTTCAATCCCGCCGCCAAAGCAACCGGATTACCGGATAAGGTCCCTGCTTGATATACCGGCCCGGAAGGCGCCAAATATTCCATAATTTCCCGTTTGCCGCCAAACGCTCCCACCGGCATGCCGCCGCCGATGACTTTACCTAGCGTCGTCAAATCCGGCTTGATGCCATATAGTGACTGAGCCCCCCCCAAGGCCACCCGAAAGCCGGTCATGACCTCATCAAAAATCAGCACACTGCCGGCTTGATCACAGACTTTTCTCAAGGTCTGCAAAAACTCCTCCCGAGGCGGGATACAGTTCATATTCCCGGCCACTGGTTCCACGATCACGCAGGCAATGTCGTCTCCGATTTCCGCAAACAGGCTTTCCACGGCCTCGATATCGTTGTAAGGCAGGGTGATAGTATGTGCCACAACACTGGCAGGCACACCGGGTGAGCTGGGAACACCGCAAGTCAAAGCGCCTGAACCGGCTTTGACCAATAGGGAATCGGCGTGGCCGTGATAACAACCCTCGAATTTAACCAGCTTGTCCCGTCCAGTAAAACCCCGGGCCAGGCGAATGGCGCTCATGGTGGCTTCGGTACCGGAATTGACCATACGCACCATTTCCAGCGAAGGAACCAACCGGCAAAGTTTCTGCGCCATTGTGACTTCGACAGGCGTGGGGGCGCCAAAACTCAGTCCCTTTTCGACAGCTGCCTTAACTGCTGAAAGGACCTCGGGATGGGCATGGCCAACTATCATAGGCCCCCACGAGCCGACATAGTCGATGTAGCGCCGCCCTTCTACATCAAAGAGATACGCGCCTTCGGCGCGGTCAATAAACAGGGGCGTTCCCCCCACGCCATTAAAGGCGCGCACTGGGGAGTTCACGCCTCCTGGAATGAATTGCAAAGCCTGGTTGTAATATTGCCCAGAAGTCGTCATATCCTAGAAAAACAGTCCATCCAGCGGCGACGACGCAGACGCATAACGCCGGCGGGGCATGCGCCCGGCCAAATATGCCTTGCGCCCTGCTTCAACGCCTAATTTCATGGCCTCCGCCATAAGAACGGGGTTTTTTGCTTCGGCAATAGCGGTATTCATCAACACCCCGTCACACCCAAGCTCCATGGCAACACTGGCGTCGGAGGCTGTCCCGACCCCGGCGTCAACGAGAATGGGTACGGAAGCGTTCTCCACAATGGTGCGAATGTTATAGGGATTGCGAATCCCCAAGCCCGATCCAATCGGCGCCGCCAGCGGCATAACGGCAATACAACCGATATCTTCCAGTTTGCGGGCCACAATGGGATCATCATTGGTATATACCATCACCTCAAAGCCGTCAGCCACCAAAATTTTGGCGGCTTCCAGGGTACCGACCACATCGGGGTAAAGGGTCTTTTCATCCCCCAACACTTCCAGCTTGACCAGACGATGATCGCCGAGCAACTCCCGGGCCAGATGGCAAGTGCGGACCGCCTCTGCCACCGTATAACAACCGGCGGTATTGGGCAGGATGGTATAAAGATCGGGAGAAATCACATCCAGTAGATTCGGTTCGTCAGCATTTTGACCGATATTGGTACGCCGGATCGCCACGGTAACGATTTCCGCGCCGCTGGCCTCAATGGCAGCTTTGGTTTCGGCCAAGTCCTTGTATTTCCCGGTCCCCACCAACAACCGCGAACGATAACTTTTGCCCGCCACCACCAACCGGTCATCTCCCTGGCCACCGCCAATGGCACGGACAATTTCGACCCGGTCGCCACTCGACAGCTGACAAGCATGGTAATCGCCATGGGGAATGATTCGCTGGTTTACTTCCACGGCAATCCTTTGGTTTTGCATCCCCAGCTCTGCCACCAGCTCTGCCAGGGTCATGCCCTGGCGGATCTCGCGGGTCTCACCGTTGACAATTATCTGCTGCGCCATGACTGTATTCACTAGGCTACCGCTGCCGCTTCACGCCGCTTTTTTACAGATTCGGCAAGTTTTTCCAATAATTGGACGCTATCCTCCCAGCCCAGGCAAGGGTCGGTGATGCTTTTTCCAAATTCCAAAGGCTCGCCAGGTTTCAAATCCTGCCGGCCTGGTTGCAAATGGCTTTCCACCATGGCCCCGATGATTCTTTCATCACCAGCGGCCACTTGCTCCCCCACATTTTCAGCCACCTGGATTTGCCGCTCGTGCTGTTTGAAACAGTTGCCATGACTGAAATCAATCATGATGCGAATCGGCAACCCGGCATCTTCCAATGATTTTGCCGCAGCAGCCACACTCTCAGCATCATAATTGGGCTGTTTGCCACCCCTGAGAATCAAATGGCAATCTTCATTGCCAGTCGTGGAAAAAATCGCCGACCGCCCGGCCTTGGTAACCGACAGAAAATGGTGGGGACGTTGAGCAGAAGCAATGGCATCCACAGCTACCTGAACCGTGCCATCGGTGGCGTTCTTGAACCCAACCGGGCACGACAACCCCGAGGCCAATTCCCGATGCACTTGGCTTTCCGTGGTGCGGGCCCCAATCGCTCCCCAGGCGATAAGGTCAGAGACATATTGGGGAGTAATCAAATCCAGGTATTCCGTGGCCGCCGCCAATCCCAGTTCATTGATTTGCAAAAGTAATTTTCTGGCCAGCCGCAAACCCTTATTGATATTGAAACTCTCGTTCAAATCCGGATCGTTAATGAGCCCTTTCCAACCCACCCGGGTGCGGGGCTTTTCAAAATACACCCGCATGACAATGACCAAGTCTTCCTCCAACTGTTTTTTGATATCCCGCAAACGCCGGGCATATTCCAGCGCGGCTTCAGGATCATGGATGGAGCAAGGACCGATAACCACCAGGAAACGCTTGTCCTTTCCGTTCAGAACATTGTGAATGGCAAGGCGGGCATCATGCACGGTTGCCGCCGCATCATCACTCAAAGGCAGCTCGTCGTGCACGACTTGCGGCGGTATGACTTCCTTCATTTCCCGGATTCTCAAGTCATCTGTACGATATTTGGGGGACATAGTGTTCAAGTACCTGTAAATCAATCTTACGTTTCTTAAAAAATAGCCTATTTTATCACCCAACGATTCTTATTATTCAGCGATTTTCCAATAAAATAGGCCATGCCGCACGCAAATAGTTCACCATCGACCACAAGGTCAAAACAGCAGCGGCGCAGATCAAGACATATCCTAGCGGCCTGAGCCACTCTGACTGCCAATCCACGGCAAAGAGCAATACCGTGATTGCGGCCATCTGCATAGTGGTTTTGATTTTCCCCAACCAGGAAACCTTGACTTTTTTCCGCTGCCCGATTTCCGCCATCCACTCTCTAAGCGAAGCAATGGTTATCTCGCGGCCGATGATCACCACAGCCGCCACCGCCAACCACGGCTCTGGGTCATTTTGCACTAACAATACCAATACCGCCGCTACCATTAATTTATCCGCCACAGGGTCCAGGAAAGCGCCAAAAGCCGTGGTTTGATTGAGCCTACGGGCCAAATAACCGTCCAGCCAATCCGTAAACGCAGCCAACAAGAAAATAATCGCACAAATAATCCCAGCGCCACGCACCGGCAAATAGAAAACCACCACCACTACCGGAATCAAAGCGATCCGGGCAAAAGTCAAATAAGTTGCAAGATTGAAGTTTTTAGTTTTGCTCAAGATCCTGGCTCATGAAAGGTTTCGTAGATTCTCTGGGCCAATTGAGAATTGATGCCCTCCACGGAACATAACGCCTCAACGCTGGCTTTCTTGATCGCCTGCAACCCGCCAAACTGTTGCAGTAATCGCTGCCTGCGCTTAGGCCCCAAGCCATCAATTGATTCTAAAGCGGACTGCCGTTTGATGCGACTACGCCGCTGCCGGTGCCCACTGATGGCAAAACGGTGAGATTCATCACGAATATGGCGAATCAAGAGTAATGCCGGATGATTGCCAGGCTGCACCCACCGATCTTGCCAAGAAAGATACAAGGACTCTTCCCCCCCCTTCCGGTCGGGACCTTTGGCCACGCCAACAATGCGCATAAAAGGCACTCCCAACTCAGCAAGCACTTCAGTGACAGCGGTTACCTGACCCTTGCCGCCGTCAATGAAAAGCACATCCGGCAGTTGGTTGCCTTCATTTTGAAGCCGCTTGAACCGGCGGCGTACTGCCTGCGCTTGGGCGGCATAGTCATCCCCGGGAATGATACCTTCGATATTAAAACGCCGGTAGGCGGATTTCACCGGTCCTTGGGCATCGAACACCACGCAAGAAGCCACTGTCTGATCTCCCTGGATGTGACTGATGTCAAAACATTCAAGGCGGCGGGGCAATTCATTCAAATTCAATAACTCGGCAAGTGCTTCCAGCCGTGTATGTTGATCTTGACGTTTAACCAGCCTTTGTTGCAAGGCAGTCTCGGCATTGGCTTGCACCATCTTCAACCATTCCCGGCGCTGACCCCGGGGACGGTTGATTAACCGGACCTGCTTCCCCGCTTGCTGGCTGAGCACTTCCGTGATTAGTGCTTCATTCTCAATAGGGTGGTTAAGGAGAATTGCCGGTGGAATAGGCTTATCCAGATAATATTGCCCAAGAAAGGCCTCCAGGATCTTGGCAGGGTCATACTGTTGCGCATGGGAAGGAAACAAGGTCTTGTCTCCTAAATAGCGCCCACCCCGGAACCATGCCACCTGGACACAAGATACACCCGCTTCGCTGGCACAGGCAATCACATCCAAGTCCCCTCGGTAGCCGGTTACATATTGTTTTTCCAGCACCTCCCGAAGCGTGGCAATCTGATCCCGGTAACGGGCGGCGCGCTCAAATTCCAATTGGGAAGCGGCTTTTTCCATCCGCCGCACCAAATTATCCAGCAATCCCCGCCCCTTGCCTTCAAGAAACAAAATAGTATCTTCCACATCTCGCCGGTAGTTTTCCATGGATATCAAATCAACACAAGGTGCCGTGCAACGCTGAATTTGATATTGCAGGCAAGGCCGACTGCGGTTGTTGAAATAACTGTCTTCACACTGGCGCACGGGAAATACTTTTTGCAGCAGTTTCAGACTGGCCCGCACAGCACTGGCACTGGGATAGGGCCCAAAATAGCGGCCAGGACGGTTCCGCGCCCCCCGGTGGAATGTCACCCGAGGGAAGGAATCCTCGGTAGAAATGTAAATGTAAGGATAGCTTTTGTCATCCTTGAGGCAGATATTGTAACGGGGCTGATAACGCTTGACCCATTGACTCTCCAGCAACAAAGCTTCCCCTTCGCTGCGGGTCACCGTCACTTCAATGGTATGAAGCCGCGCCAGCATCGCTTGTTGCTTGGGGGCTTGTTGGCTGCGAAAGTAACTGGCGACCCGGTTTTTCAAATTCCGCGCCTTACCCACGTATAAAGGTTCGCCACGATGATCCAGCATTTTATAAACGCCGGGTTTTGTGGTGAGAGTCGCCAGAAATTCCTTCAGGTCAAACGGATATGCGTCAACCATTGTCTCGCTGTTTGCACCTACAGCATGCCCCTGAGAACCGACTGCAGAATCCCGCCGTTGCGGTAATATTGCAACTCGGCCGCGCTATTTAACATCACCTTGGCGGTGAATGCCCGCTTGCTTCCGTCGTCCTTTTCCGCAGTCACTTCAAGCCATTCACCCACCGACAACTCATCGGTTACCGGAAGGGTATATTGTTCATGGCCAGTCAGCCCCAAGGTTTGGGCAGATTCCCCGGGACGAAAAGTCAACGGCAAAATTCCCATGCCGACCAGATTACTACGGTGAATCCGCTCGAAGCTTTCCGCAATCACTGCCCGCACGCCCAACAACTTGGGACCTTTGGCGGCCCAATCCCGGGAACTTCCCATGCCATAATCCTTACCCGCTATGACGATAAGCGGCACGCCTTCTTCCCGGTAACGCATGGCGGCGTCAAAAATCCACATTTCCTCTCCTTCGGGGAGATGGAGTGTAACGCCCCCTTCTTTTCCAGGCACCAACCGGTTTTTGAGACGAATATTGGCAAAGGTGCCCCGCATCATTACTTCGTGGTTCCCCCGGCGTGCGCCGAAAGTGTTGAAATCTTTTGGCGCCACTCCTTTCGAAAGCAGGTAATCGGCGGCAGGTCCTTCAGGAATAACTCCCGCCGGGGAAATATGATCGGTAGTGACTGAATCGCCAAGCAACACCAAAACCCGGGCATTGGTAATGGGTTCAATTGAGTCCGGTTGCGGCTTCAGATCAACAAAAAAAGGTGGCTCTTGAATGTAAGTCGATTCCGGCGGCCAATCATAAAGCACACTGGCAGGCACTTGGATGGCATTCCATTCAGGATTGAAGTCATCCAGATTGTTATAGACCTGCTTGAATTTTTCCGGATCAAACGCGGTTTTCAGCACTTGTTCAAGCTCATCCCGAGTGGGCCAAATATCCTTCAGATAAACCGGTTGCCCGTCGCTGCCCGTACCTAAAGGCTCTGCCGTCAAATCGATGTTGACCGTGCCCGCCAAGGCATAGGCCACCACCAAAGGGGGCGACGCCAAATAATTGGCCTTGGTCAGGGGATGTATTCGCCCTTCAAAATTACGATTTCCGGAAAGCAC
>Ga0256841_1001857_pt1 | contig 17430 bp, 14 predicted proteins | sample 356308metaG_FD_185971 | JGI IMG/M metagenome (GOLD analysis project Ga0256841, IMG submission 185971) | Hydrothermal vent microbial communities from Mid Atlantic Ridge, Atlantic Ocean - 356-308 | ecosystem: Environmental > Aquatic > Marine > Hydrothermal vents | place: Atlantic Ocean: Mid... | reverse complement strand
CGAGCTTAAAATTCAAGAGGCGGTGTTTGAACTTTTAACCACTCAATATGAGCAGGCTAAAATTCGCGAAGCAAAAAATACCCCGACCATTCAAATTCTTGATTATGCGGAGCCTCCGGAGAGGAGAAGTTATCCCCTGCGGGGTAAAATGGTTTTGATGGGTATGGCAGGCAGCCTTGTTTTTAGTGTTATGGTTTTAATAATAATTGAGTATTTTAACAGACTAAAAACCGAGGATCCTCAAACCTATGAGAAATACTATTCCGTTGTTGGTATTTTATATAATGATGTGAAATCGCTCCGCAATTATTTTTCGAGAAAAAGATCGAATAAACCATCTTCCAAGGAATAATAAATGGTTAGAATTGCCCAAATCGGTTTGGGGGCGTGGGGAAAAAATCTCCTCAGGAATTTTTATAATTTGGACGGATGTCGATTGACCATAGCCGCCGATTCAAATGACTCTACTATTTCCAAGTATGAGGCATCTTATCCCGGTGTTTACTTTACAACCGATATAGATTTGGTTTTCGATAAATCCAAAGTGGATGCGATAGTTATAGCTACCCCGCCGGCGACACATTTCGGTTTGGCTTACAGGGCATTGCAATCAGGCTTGGATGTCTTTGTGGAAAAACCCCTTGTCTTGGATGTGGACGAAGGTGAACGGTTAGTTGAAACGGCTTCGGAGAATAATCGGATATTGATGGTTGGGCATATTATGGAATATCATCCCGCAACGGAATACCTTAAGAGGATAATTGCTGATGGTGAGCTTGGCGATATATATTATTTATATTCTATCCGGGTGAATTTGGGGAAGGTGCGGGAGATAGAGAATTCGCTTTGGAGTTTTGCACCTCACGATATTTCGATGATTAATTACCTGTTGGGTTCGTATCCTACGAAGGCGAGCGCAGATGGGCAATCGTATCTGCAGGATGGTATTGAGGATGTTGTTTTTGTCACCCTTCATTATCCGCAGAAAATAATTGCCAATATCCATGTAAGCTGGCTTGATCCCCAAAAGGATCGTAAATTAACGGTTGTGGGATCGCGCAAAATGGCGGTTTTTAATGATACCGAACCATCGGAGAAGATAAGGATTTTTGACAAGGGGGTGGACACGATTCAGGATTATCAGACCTATGCCGAATATCTGTCCCTTCGTACCGGCGATATCGTTATCCCGAAAATCCCGGCGGGAGAACCTTTGATGAAAGAGTGCGCCCATTTTATCAAATGTGTGGAAACAAGGGAAAAACCGAGATCGGACGGGGGCGATGGTTTGCGCGTTTTGAAGGTTTTGGATGCGGCTCAAAAATCGCTTGAGAGAGGCGGAGAGCCACAAAATATCGAATGAAAAAAATGGAGCTGGTTTATGGTAAAATATATAGACCCCAGCGCTGAAATTGGCGAGGGAACACTAATTGGTAGATTTTCGGTAATTTATGAAAATGTAATTATCGGCAGTAATTGTATTATTGGAAATAATGTAGTCGTCCATCCGGGGGCTATTGTCGGGGATAATGTAAGGATTGATGATAACACCGTAATCGGCAAACAGCCGATGAAAGCCGCCAATTCGGCGGTAACTAAAGAGCAACAACTTCCAGCGGCAAAAGTAGGGAATAATTGTATAATCGGCACCTCGGTTGTTATTTATAGCGGTTCTGTTTTTGGGGACAATGTCTTGGTGGCAGACCTTTCGACGGTGCGGGAGAATGTGACCGTGGGGGACTATACGATTATCGGCAGAGGAGTTGCTATCGAAAACTTTTGCAAAATAGGTTCATATTGTAAATTGGAAACAAACGCCTATATAACTGCCTATTCGGAACTCGAAGATAGGGTTTTCATAGCTCCCTGTGTTGCTACTTCCAACGACAATTTCGTTGGGAGGACAAAGGAGCGATTCAAATATTTTAAGGGCATAACCGTAAAGAAAGGCGGGAGGATAGGAGTTAACGCCACTATTCTGCCCGGAAAAGTTATTGGCGAGGATACATTAGTCGCTGCCGGTGCCCTTGTAACTTCGGATACTCCCCCGCGGAAAATTATTGCTGGAGTACCCGGAAAGGTTTTTGGCGATGTTCCAGAAAAACAACTTTTAGAAAATCAATAGAGAGGGTTATAATATGGCTGTTCCATTACTTGATTTAAAGAGGCAGCATTTGCCCATATCGGAAGAGATAAACCGTGCTGTTGCCAAGGTATTCGAGCATAATATGTTTATACTCGGCCCAGAAGTCAGCGAATTTGAATCGAAAATCGCCGAATATATTGGCGTAAAGCATGCTATCGGTGTAGCTTCGGGAACGGATGCATTGCTTATAGCTTTGCGAGCTTTGGGAGTAGGCGAAGGGGATGAGGTCATTACGACTGTTTTCACATTTTTCGCTACGGCAGGGGTGATTTCCCGTTTGGGAGCGAAACCGGTTTTTGTGGATATCGATCCTAAGACATTCAATATGAACGCGGAATTGATTGAAAAGGCTATCACCGATAAAACCAAAGCGATTATGCCGGTCCATCTTTATGGGCAATGCGCCGATATGGACCCCATATTGGAAATCGCCCGTAAACATAACCTCAAAGTCGTAGAGGATGCTGCTCAGGCTATCGGTTCGCGCTATAGGGGTAAAATGGCGGGTTCGATGGGGGATTTGGGTTGTTTTTCGTTTTTCCCTTCGAAAAATCTCGGAGCATGCGGCGATGGGGGAATGATTGTTACCGATGATGATGATTTGGAAGAGCTGTGCAGGAAACTCCGCGTTCACGGTGCCAAACCAAAATATCATCATCATATCGTTGGTTACAACAGCAGACTCGATACTCTTCAAGCGGCGATACTATTGGTGAAATTGGAGAATTTAGACAGCTGGCATGAGGGAAGACGGAAATGGGCGAAAAGATATGATGAGATGTTTTCCTCCGATAAGATTACCGTTCCGTATGTCGAGGATTACAATTATCATATCTATCACCAGTACACGATACGGGTTGAGAAACGGGACACCCTTTTTCAGTATTTGAAAGCGAATAATATCGGTTGTGCAATTCATTACCCTATGCCATTACATTTGCAGGAATGTTATATAAAGAAACTCGATTACCCAAAAGGGAGTTTTCCCGAAGCGGAGAAGATAGCGCAGGAGGTCATCTCGCTTCCGGTGTTTCCCGAATTAACTGCAGAAGAGCATAGGGAAGTAATTGAAGCGATCGAGGGTTTCTACAAATAATGCGGCCTACGAAAATCATCTCGGTAGTTGGGGCGCGTCCTCAATTCGTCAAACTTGCCCCTTTACAGATGGAATTAAAGAAACATCTTGATTCGTTTGTGGTTCATACGGGACAGCATTACGATGAAACCCTTTCGGATAAGTTTTTTGAGGAGTTGTCGATTCCAAAGCCGGAGTATAATTTGGGAGTCGGTTCAGCAACTCATGGCGCGCAAACCGGTTTGATGTTAAAGAAATTGGAGGAGGTTTTCGATTACGAGAAACCGGATTTGGTTTTGGTTTATGGAGATACAAATTCCACTCTGGCAGGAGCGTTAGCGGCAGCGAAGATGAATATAAGGGTAGGCCATATAGAAGCCGGATTGAGGAGTTTCGTCAAATCGATGCCGGAAGAGATAAACCGAGTTTTAACTGATAGACTTTCCGATATACTTTTCTGTCCCACCGGCACGGCTGTTGACAATTTGAAAAATGAGGGGATTGATAGAGGGGTGTATTTAGTAGGGGATTTGATGTATGAGGCGTTGGAAATATTCGCCCCCATAGCTGAACGGAGAACTGATATTCTGCGGAATTTATCGCTTGGGAGCAGGGAATATATTCTGTTGACGATTCATCGAGCTGAAAATACTGATAATCATAATCGCCTGCGATATTTGATGGAGCAGATAACTAAATTGGGGCATAAGATTGTTTTCCCTGTGCATCCGCGGGCGAAGAAGGAACTAAAATCGGCCGGCTTATGGGAACACTTACAAAATCGAGACAATATTGTCTTAACTGAGCCTGTCGGGTATTTTGAGAATATCGTATTGATTAAGAATGCTTACCTGGTTTTAACAGATTCCGGCGGAATTCAAAAGGAGGCTTATTATTTTGGAATCCCGACAATTACCCTCCGCAACGAGACAGAATGGCCCGAAACGGTCGCCAGCGGGATAAACCGCCTTTTGGCGGATCGTGAACTTTTGGAGCTGATCGCTTCGGAAGAACATCCTAACGGGTTGAGAAGTCGAGGAATCGAACCAAAAACCTCGGAAAAGATAATAAATGTCTTCCTCAACTATTAATTCCCCTAATCTAATATCACCATTCCCAGCGAGAGGATTTTTCAAATTAAAGTGGTCTCGCTATATAATCATACTCGAAATCGCTTTTATTTTTTCCTTTTTATACTCTCCTTTAATCACTATTGGTATTTTAGCGGGGTTGGCATTTTTCTATTTTGTATCTGAAAACCCAAAATTATTCCTCTATTTTCTTTTTGCGATTTTTATAATGTTCAATCATTTTCGGAACACACTTTATGACAAGAAGCCATTATATGATTACCAGTTATATAGAATGTCGATTATCGACATAACGATTATCTGCCTAGTTGGTATTATCCTTTTCGATTTTGTAGTTGGCAGGCGGAATATGTTGAAAAAGTTAAGACTTAGAAATAGGACTTTAAATATATTTATAACCTTTATCCTTATTGCTTCGGTTTATGGGTTGTTAGTGAAGGGAGCAACTTTAGAAGATACGATTCGGAATGTTCGCCCGTTTTTATATTTAATCATATATTATGGCATAGCGATTTTATTTCTTGATTCTAAGAAAGAAATAAAGGCACTGGTCAAATTTATGTTTATCATAACAGGTTTCAGAGCTCTATACGGGATAATTTTAATGTTTACTGATGCAAATCGGGGTTTAGGCGGGTTCCCCTTTACCTTTCATTCTCAGGAAGTTGTATTTTTTATGTTTTTTATTTGTATGGGTCTGCTCGCCTTGATTGATGGAAATATTCCCGCGGGATTTAGGAAACTATTCATAATACCTCTGCCTATAATAATAGTTTCGACTTTATATTCTTATAGAAGGGGAATATATGTTGGGATGGCCCTTGGTGTACTTTCTTTATTTTATATTTGGGGATATAAACGATCTTTAGAATTTGTGAAAAAATATTTATGGGCGATTTTAATAATTTTTTTCATATTAGTTTTGTCCGGTTCTTACCTAATGAGGACTTCGGTGATTGAAAGGTCTTTGTCGGTGACATCTATTCCCTCGTTGGGGAAGCCGATGGCGGGAGCGGAGGCCTCGAATTTTTATCGCGTATGGGAAATAATAAATGGCATTTCGAATTTGAGAAGTTCTTTTTTGATACCCATATTGGGAATGGGGTGGGGAACGAAATGGGGTGTATATGTACCATATCCGCTTAACCCTAATATAAAGAGATTAAACGAGGTCCATTTTCATAATACCTTGTTATCCTTTTGGCTTAAGGGGGGAATTGTAGTTGTCTTTGCTTTTATCCTTATAGTTATCATAACATTGAAAAGGGCAAAGAATGCCGCGGAATATTGTCCAAAGGGATTTGGGCGTTTGATGGAGATGTCAATTGGATTGTTTATGGCCTGTTTTTCGATCTCATCCTTATTCGGCGATTATATCTACTATTGGCGAATTGCACCCTTCATAGGTGTTTTGTTGGCAATATCGGATTCATACCATCTCGACGGGGATTAAATCTATTAATATGTCAAAACTCATAAAGAATATCAGCTGGGTTATGTTAGCTGATTTTTCCACAAAAGCGGCAAATTTCATATATGTTTTAATAATAGCGAATTCGCTCCCTGTGGAGCAATTCGGAATTTATTCATACATTATTGCTTTTGTTGAATTATTCTCCGTTTTATTTGATTTGGGGTTGAACCTCGGTGTAATAAAGCAGATCGCCTCCAAAACTACAACTCAGTTTGAGTTTATAAAGAAAGCAATTATATTAAAGCTCTCATCAGCCTCCATCGCCTTTATATTGATATTAAGTATCTCCTATATTTTAAGTAATGAGAAATCTACCTTATTCTTGCTAATTATATACATACCGGGCTTCACACTTCGTTCGCTTAATATGTTTTTTCAATCGTTGGCTATCGCCCGTGAAAAAATGAAGGGAATGGCGGTTATTAAAATAGTTGATAATATCGCTCTGCTTTCGGGGTTATTTATTATCAGTTTTGTCTCTCCATCTTTAGAAAATTATGTCATCTATATCGCAGCAGAAGCCGGCTTTATTTCTCTGATTTGGTTATATGTTATTTATTTTTCCGGTAAATTGAAAGTATCCGGGAAGCGCGAAACGATTTCAATTAAGGATATTGTTATACTATCCTCGCCTTTTTTTTTGCTTGCGTTATTTACCAATATCTATTTTCGAATCGATATAACAATGTTAAAATATATGAGAGGGGATGAAGCGGTTGCATTCTATAATAGTGGTTATAAGCTTTTCGTAGTTCTTTTAGCCGTACCGTGGGTAATCAATAAAGTTTTCCTTCCAAGATTGATAAAAGATGATTCCCCAAAAGGGGATTTTATTCACAGGAGCTTTCCCATATATGTAGGTTTAGCTTTGATTTTGATACCGTTTTTATGTGTGGCTGTTACAATCTATTCGGCGGATATTTTGCATATTCTCTTTGGAAAAAGGTATATACAGGGAACAGGACCATTGTCTATTGTTATTTGGAGTTTACCTTTTTGCACATTAGCGGCTTATCTCAATAATTTGCTCGTGATGCGGTCCCCCAAGACATTGACTCTAATAGCAGGTTTAATCCTTGTTCCGATGAATATAATATTGAATATCCCTTTAATTTCTAAATATGGGGCAAGTGGTGCGGCCGCTTCCACTGTTCTTACCGAAGCGGTTGGGAGTTTGGCGGGCTATTTAAGTTGCAGGAAATTGGGAATTTATCTTCCTTTTCCTTATCGAAGATCATTGATTTATATTTTTATTGCCTTAATTATAGTTATCATCGCTATGTTGAAGCTTAACAATATCCTATCCATCTTTCCCGCGTTTATCCTTTATATTTTAATTATCAGCTTCTCAAGTGAGTTAAGGGGATTGGTAAGGAAAGTATTTTAATATTTATGAAAATCGCTATCGATTGTAGGTTGATAAATAGGCGGACTTCGGGGATCGGTAAGTATAATTATTATCTTATTAAAGAACTTTCTCGTCTTGATGACGATAATGAATATAAAATGATTTTGGGCGGTTCCGAACTGCCAAGAGAATTGCAATTAGGTAATAATTTTAAACCTGTGAGGCTCGGCTTTCGTCAGGGTTTTATCGACTGGCCCATTCTGTTAACCGGCTTCCCAAAGATAGAGCTATTCACTGGAAAAGTTGATATTATCCACGGGACTTCATTTTTTCCCTGGGCGAAAAGAAATGGAAAGTTCATTGCCACAGTCCACGATTTAGCCTTACTAAAATTCCCAAAACTTGTTCCTAAAAAGCTTGGACTTTATTATAAATTATGCGGGCGGAAATTCATTCCCAATGCGGATTTTATAATAACCGACTCGGAGAATACACGAAAAGATGTTATTGAATATTTCAAGGTTGATGAGAGTAGGGTGAAAACGGTATATCTTGGTTATGATAAATATGGAATTGAATCCATAATCGCCGAAAACCCAAGACGATTATTTGATTATCCATATATATTATTTGTAGGGACCATAGAACCCCGAAAGAATTTAATACGATTGATAAAATCTTTTAACATTTTGAAAAATAATCATAAGATTCCTCATAAACTTCTACTTGTGGGTAATAAAGGATGGTCGAATGAGAATATTTATGCCGAAGTTAGTGCAAGCCCTTATAAAGATGAAATTTTAATCGTTGGGAATAAAACCGAAGAAGAGCTTGTTTCCCTGTATTATTATGCTGATGTTTTTGTTTTGGTATCGATATATGAGGGATTTGGTTTGCCGTTATTGGAGGCGATGTCCTGTGGAACACCTGTTGTTTTTGCCGATAATTCATCTCTGCCTGAGATTGCCGGTGATTGCGGGATCCCTGTGAGTCCTTTCGATATAGAATCCATAACAGATGGGATTTTTAGTGTTTTGGATAGACGGGAATTGGCAAAGAGCCTGTCAATTGCCGCGAGAAAAAGAGCAAATAAATTTCTCTGGAAGAAAACGGCTTCGGAAACCTTAAAAATATATAGAGAAGTTGGGACTTAAGTTTTTTAAAAAAAGAATCAAAAGCTTTCGTGCTTTTATTTATTTATATTCATATATAATTTCTCCGTTATCTTTTCTTTTTAATCGGAAGAAGCACCCCGAGGACTATAAGCGGATTTTGATAATAAGGGTCGATTACCTCGGGGACGCAGTAATCACGACCCCTTTTTTAAGTGCTGTTCGTTTAACATTTGGCAACGCTGATATAACTTTTGTCGTTGAGAGAAAAATAAGTAAAATATTCGAGCGGGATGGAAATATCGATAAAATTATGGGAATAGATAGGAAATTGGGTTTTAGGCAGGGGGTTAATTTAATCTCGCTGTTGCTTAAAAATAGATATCAGCTGGTTTTTGACCTTTCACTTAATTGGTGGTCGGTAGTATATGGGACAATAATGATTCCCTTTGCAAGGCGATATGATAGGGAAAGTATGATGATTCCCGGAGTTATAAAACGGAACTGGTTGGTTTTTACGGGACATAATGAGAGGGAATTTAAAAGAGAACATGAGGTAATACGCGCTCTGAAAATGATTCGGGATTTTTATGATATAAACGATGTCCCCGATACATACCTTCCCCTCCCCCGGAATGCGGAGAGAATATTCGCTAATCTTGCATCATCGTATGGCATCAAAAAGCAAAAGTATTTTCTTGTCGCCCCCGGATCTCAATGGGAAGTCAGAAGATGGGACATTAATAAGTTCGCCGAAGCCGCAAAAGTTATTTCCGCGAGATATGATTTGCCTGTAGTTATTACCGGCGTAAAATCGGAAATTGAGGTTTGCGATAAACTTTATCGACTGATTGAGGGGAGGGCAATAAATTTAGCCGGGGAAATCAGTTTGGAAGAGTTTTTGGTTTTGGTGGCTAACTCCGCTTTATTGATCGGAAATGATAGCGGCCCAGTCCATGTAGGTGCCGGGTTGAAGGTTCCTGTGGTAGCCGTGATGGGGACCGCCGATGTGGAAGTCTTCAAACCTTGGGGCGAGAATGTGCGAGTCTGTTATCGTAAAGTCCTTTGTGGTCCCTGTTATTCGGGAGAATGCTATATGCCCCAAAATATTTGTTTACAGCCTGTAACCATTAGGGAAGTTGTTGAGGCCTCTTCGGAACTTCTTGAAAAAACAGATCGGCGATAGTGAAACAATGGAACGAAAAATCAATGTCCTTCACCTTATAAATGAACTTGAATATGGGGGGGCAGAGGTATTGTTGCTTGATTTCGCCCGCCATTTTAATAGAGAAAAGTTAAATCTATTCGTGGCTTTTCTTGATGGTGAGGGGACTTTAAGAGGGGCTATTGAAAGTCAAGGTGTTAGGGTTTTTGATCTGTCGTTGAAAGGTAGAAAGAATCCTTTAGTGTTTTTTTCGATACTGCGCCTAATTAAAAAATTGGATATTGATGTGGTAAATACCCATTTGGTGATGGCATCCGTAATAGGTTCTGCGGCGGCTAAAGCATCTAAAGTTAAAGTCTTGGTTACCACCAGGCACTATGATTACAATAAAGAAATAAAAAGCCTGCGGTTTAAGTTGGACCGTTTAATGGCTAAATATCCCGATTGTTTGGTAGTTGTATCAAGGGAAACCAAAAGGATTGTAAAGCAAGAAGAGAAACTAAAAGTAAAGCAAATACAGGTGATTTATAATGGAACCGATGTCGATTATTTCAACCCATTAAAAAAATCTCAATCGAAACTCGATACTTCCCCTAAAATAATAGGAAGCATCGGCAGACTGACAACTCAAAAAGGATATGATAAGTTTATTAAAATAATTTCAAAGTTAGTTCATAATGGAGCCCGTATAAATGCTGAGATTATAGGCGTAGGCGAGGATTATCAACGATTAGTCGAACAATCCAAAGCAATGGGTGTATCCGAAAATGTGCATTTTTGTGGGAGGCTAAGCAGGGAGAGGGTAAAGGAAAAGCTATCTTTATGGGATATTTTTATGCTGACTTCGAATTGGGAGGCGTTCGGTATAGTAACAACCGAGGCTATGGCGATGGAATTGCCGGTTGTGGTTTCTAAAGTCGGAGGATTAACAGAAATAGTCCGTGATGGTATTGATGGTTTTTTAGTGGAGTCGGGCGATATTGATGGGTTTGCTGAAAAGGTATCCTATTTATTGGAAAACCCTGAAAGTGCTATGGAGATGGGTAGAAACGCCCGCCAGCGGGTAATAGAGAATTTCTCGATCCAGAAGATGGTTAACAGTTATCAACGATTATACATAAAACTATTGGAATCAAAAGGTTATCAAGAATTTGTCCACTGATAAAAAAATCAAAATAGCGAGGATTATCACCCGTTTGAATGTCGGGGGACCGTCGTTTCATACTATTTTACTTTCCGCCTATATGGATAAGGATAAATACGATACTATCCTAATCCGTGGCAGTGAGGGTAAAGATGAGGGAAGTATGGATTTTCTATCGGAGGAGAAAGGTGTCGCAACCATAACTATCCCTGAGATGCAACGGGAGATCCATATATGGCGGGACCTTAAAGCTTTTATCAAGTTGTATAAAATCTTACGGGTTGAGAAGCCGGATATCGTTCATACCCATTTATCCAAAGCTGGTTTCCTTGGGAGGGCAGCGGCGATAATTGTTGGCGGCGGTAAGATAGTTCATACTTTTCATGGTCATACATTGCATGGCTATTGGGGCAGGTTCAAGACATCGTTTTTTAAGAATTTGGAGAGAATACTTGCCAAACACTCAACCTGCCTCATCGCCGTGAGCGATAAGGTGCGTAGAGATTTAATTAAAGCGGGAGTCACCGACAAGGATAAAATTATCACTATTCATTTGGGGTTAGAGCTGGAGAGATTTATAAACCTCGAGAAATATAGAGGTTTATTAAGGAGAGAGTTTAGTATTGATGATGATACCGTATTGGTTGGAATTATCGCTCGTCTTGTCCCCATAAAAAACCATACTTTATTTATTGAAGCCGTTGCGAGGATGAAAACGAAAAACCCAAGTGCTTATAAAAGTGCGAAATTTCCGATTATTGGCGACGGAGAGCTACGGAAAGAATTAGAGGATTTAGTTAAGGCGAAGGGCATTTCTGATAAAATTGTTTTCACCGGCTTTAGAAATGATTTAGAAAAGATTTACGCCGATCTTGATATTTCGGTTTTAAGTTCATTAAATGAAGGATTGCCTGTTGCGGTTATTGAATCTATGACAGCTGGGGTGCCTGTGGTTTCCACTGATGTCGGCGGGGTCCGTGAATTAATTGATGATGGTATCAATGGGTTTGTCGTCCCATCTCAAAACGCTGAGGTTTTAGCCGACAGGATTTCCGAGTTGATTGAAAATCGGTCGTTAAGGGAGGGATATTCTTTTAAGGCGAAGGAAAAAGTATATCCATATTTTGACTACAGGCGACTCGTATCCGATATGGAAGAATTATATGATTGCTTGATTAGTGGTAAATCTTTTCATTATCTTAGTATGAAAGGATATAAGGAAAGGTTTGTTGGTAAGGAAGTTTAAAAAGGTGTGAAAATGAGATATTTAGTCACTGGCGGCGCGGGTTTTATCGGTTCCAACATAGTAAAACGCCTTATTGAATTGGGCGAAGATGTTAGGGTTATCGATAATTTTTCATCGGGGCGACGCTCCAACATAGAGCCGTTGTTAGATAAACTTGAATTTATCGAAGGGGATATACGGGATTTCTGGACCGTTGTAAAAGCGGTAAAAGGTGTTGATTATATTTTACATCAAGCGGCGCTGCCATCTGTAATGAGATCCGTTGACAATCCTTTGACATCGAATGAAGTTAATATCAATGGAACCCTTAATCTGCTTGAGGCTGCAAAACTTTATGGGGTGAAGAGATTAGTTTATGCTTCCTCTTCCTCGATTTACGGCGATACCGATAAATTGCCCAAAAATGAGCAAATGCCGCCATCGCCGTTATCACCTTATGCGATTACAAAATTGGCTGGGGAGTATTACTCTCGTATTTTTTATAAGCTCTATGGATTTAATACGGTAGCTTTGAGATATTTCAATGTTTTTGGGCCAAACCAAAATCCATACTCCCAATATTCCGCGGTAATTCCGAAGATGATAATTTCACTGCTTAAGGGCGTAAAGCCTGTGATTTATGGGGATGGCACCCAATCCAGAGATTTTACATATATTGATAATGTGGTTGAAGCAAATTTGGCGGCTTGTTCATCCGATAGAGCTGTCGGTAATATTATTAATATCGCTTGTGGAGAGGAGTATGATCTTAATACGCTACTCCGAAAATTAAATCGGATTATTGGAACCGATATAGACCCCGAATATGCTCCGCCTAAAAAAGGGGATGTGAAAAGATCATTGGCTGATATATCATTAGCGAAGGAATTGCTTGGTTATAAGGTCAAAACGAATTTTGACGAAGGCTTGAGAAAAACCGTTGATTATTTTCGGGAGCATTTGCGGGAAGGATATGAGTAAGAAGCATAAGAATCGGGCGGTCTTTTTGGATAGGGATGGAGTAATCAATCGTGATTTACGATATACTTACCAACTCCATCAATTTGAATTTCTCCCGGGCGCTATAGATGGTTTAGCAGCCATTCCGCGGGAATTTCTGAAAATTATTATAACCAATCAGTCAGGGATTGCTCGTGGGTATTATACGGAGGATGATTTTTATTATCTCAATGAATGGCTGTTGAACACATTACGACAACTTGATATTATCATCGACGGTATAAATTATTGTCCTCATCATCCCGACGATAATTGTGATTGCCGCAAACCGAAAATAGGGATGCTGATCCAAGCGAAGGAGGAATATGACATCGATTTGGAGAATTCCTATTTCATCGGGGATATGATTTCCGATATGCTTACCGGCAGGAACGCCGGCTGTAAGACGATTTTGATTCGGGCGGATGATAAGCATACCGGAGATGGCGCCGAAGAGTTTGCCGATTTTGTCGTCAAATCTCTTTTGGAAGCCGCGAAAATAATTGAGAAGGAATTGAAAAGACAACAATTGGAGGATAAATGAAAGCATTAATAACAGGGGGAGCGGGATTTATCGGTTCACATTTAGCGCAATATCTTCTTGAAAAAGGTGATAGCGTTGTCGTAGTTGATAATTTATCCACCGGTAAATTCGATAATATTAGACGGTTTGCCGAGAACCGAAGATTTCAAATCCATATAAATACAATATTGAACGAACAATTAATGGAGCGATTGATAGAAGGGTGTGATGTCATATTTCACCTCGCCGCAGCGGTCGGGGTTCGTTTAATTATCGAACATCCGGTGGAAACTATTGAGACAAATATCATAGGTACCGGGACTGTGCTGAAATACGCCAACCGATATAAGGTGAAAACACTTATTGCTTCGACATCGGAAATATACGGTAAATCCAACAATGTCCCCTTCAAAGAAGAAGACGATTCCGTCCTCGGGGCTACCATCAAAAGCCGCTGGTCTTATGCCTGTTCAAAAGCGATTGATGAGTTTTTAGCTTTGGCATATTATCGCGAAAAGAAGCTGCCGGTTATAATCGCACGTTTATTTAACACGATAGGACCCCGTCAAACGGGGAAATACGGCATGGTGGTTCCGACATTTGTTCAGCAGGCTCTTCTTAATCATCCTATCTCGGTATTTGACGATGGACAGCAATCGAGATGTTTTACGAATGTCTCCGATGTTGTGGGCGCCCTATATCTGCTTATGAGTGAGCCCAAAGCGGTGGGGGAAGTATTTAATATCGGTACGGATGAAGAAATAACAATATTGGAGCTGGCGAAGTTGGTAAAGGAATTAACCGGCAGTGAATCGGAAATCCAATTTATATCTTACGAAAAAGCGTTTGAATCGGGTTTTGAGGATATGAGGCGTAGGGTGCCCGATATTTCGAAAATCTCCGATTTGATAGGGTATGAACCAAAGGTTGATTTAAGAAAATCGATCCAACAGATTATCAATTATTTCAAGGCTTGATTATTTCTGCGTCTTTAATCCCGTTAAAAATGATAATGAAAACCTTCGGAACTTTTTATCTCCCGATATTATAATCAATTGTGGTGATTTATCAATTCTATTATATTTTATCAACAATTAATCAGGGGATTCCTTAATGTTGTTATTATTGGGAATGCTGACCTTATCGTTTTTCTCCACACTGGCTTTGACGCCGGTTGCAATAGCTTTTGCGCGCAGATTCGGATATCTCGATAAACCGAGCTCAAGGAAGATTCATATTGTCCCTACCCCCTTATTTGGTGGTTCTGCGGTATTACTTGGATTCACTATAACTTTTATTATAGGAATAATATCAGCCGGCATTGCCGGAGGTGGTGTAATAACGGGTTATATTATCGGAGCGGTTATAATATTCGCGGTTGGTTTGATTGATGATGCCTTGGATATTACCCCGGGCAGTAAATTTTTCGGGCAGATATTAACTGCTATTTTATTTTTGGTATTCAGTAAAGCGGGCGGTATCCTAAAGAATACCCCCCTTGATTTTACAATTGCTTTGCTGTGGATGGTTACTTTAATGAATGCACTGAATTTCCTCGACAATATGGATGGTCTATGCACGGGAATATCGTTTGCGGCGGCGTTGGGTTTTACTGTTTTGGGATTTGCTTCTTCGGAACCGCTTTTGGTGGTTATGGGGATTTCCCTGATGGGGGCATTGATGGGTTTTATGTATTTCAATCTCAACCCGGCAAGGATATTTCTTGGGGATGCGGGCAGTATGTTTTTAGGTTATACGCTTGGTTCGATGGGCGTTATGTTCGCCGTAAATCATCCTTTGCCACAGGACCTTTTGGCTCCCCTTTTGATAATGAGTTATCCGTTGTTCGATATAAGTTTTGTTACTTTTACCCGCCTTCGCGAGGGAAGGCCTATGTCTCAGGGAGGCAAAGATCATACATCCCATCGCCTCGTTAATTTGGGCATCAGGTCCAGTAAAGCGGTTTGGGGCATATTTGTGATTTGCCTCTTGTTGGCTTTGTTGGGGAATCTGATTTATATCAGCCCCGATTCCACTTGGAAATTGATTGCCGTAGTTTTGGTTGCCTTCCTGCTTTTGGTTTTTGGGATTCACTTAAACCGTAATTTCGCAAATATCAAAGAGAAGATATTGCTTATTTTTGCCGATTCCTTAGGTTTGAATGTCGCCTTTCTGGTTTTTTATTATATTCGTTTCTCCTCGGGGATTTTTGAACCTCCTATGGATATCCCAATAAAGGAATTTATAACCGCTGCCATTTGGATTAACTTTTATTGGTTTTTTGTGTTTGGGATTTTGGGACAATATGAATTCACTTGGGACAGGTATTTGAGAGTTGAAATGATTAAACTGATTAAGGCTGTATTTATAGGGACTTTGATTTTTCTTTTAATGACTTTGGATTTCTCCGAATTCTTGGCTTATTCCATTCATTTGTTTTTCTATGGTTTATTGGTTATAATATTTATAGGTTTGTTAAGGTTATTTATTTTATTGGCTTTTCGTTATTATAACAGCAGAGGATTGTCCAAAAGGCGGACGATTGTTGTTGGGGATGAATTATCCTATAATGATTTTAGAGAGAGAGTCTCCGATAAGTTGAAATTGGGAATGGAGATTATCGGCAGGGTATCCTTTTATCAAAACGATAACGATGTATTGGGTCCCATAAGTGAATTAAGTAAGTTTGTGAAAAAATATCGTGTCTCCGATGTTATAATACTTAATGCCGAATATAAGGGAAAATCGATGGCGGATGTTATACAGCTGGGCAATTTTATGGATATAACATTTAAGGCTCCGGCTTATCTTATGGATACTATCCGCGGTTTGAAAACCGAGAGGTTGTACGGGGGTGAAATGTTCAAAATCTATTCCGAACGGATGAGGACTTGGGAATGGGGCATTAAGCGGTTGACCGACATAATCGGAGCGGTTATTTTATTGATAATAACTTCCCCCTTATTATTGCTTTGTGCTTTGGCGGTTAGATTATATATCGGGCATCCTGTATTGATTAAGCGAAAATATATCGGTTTGGGTGGAGAGAAAATAGGAATACCTAAATTCAGGATTTCCCGGAACGAAATTGCGGAGGCTGAATCAAAAACCGCCATCCCCGACAATGCCGTCGGCAGGATACTCCATATAACCAAATTGGAATATATCCCGGGCATCTTGGCTCTGTTGAAGGGGGAGATTAGTTTAGTTGGGCCCGAACCTAACATTAAAGAGGAAAGTCTCCCGCTTATGGGGACTCTCTCGCCGTATAACGAGCGTTGGAAAGTTAAACCGGGTATTATAAATTTAACGCGGTTGTTGGATAAGACATTGCCACCCGATGAATATAATAGGAAGAAATTGGAGTACGATTTGAGATATTCGGAAAGAATGTCGATGCTATATGATACCAAAATTACTACGGCAGTAGTATTGCGTCTTTTGGGAAAAATATTTACTTAGAGGAATAATATTTAAGATGTTGGATTTGAAATTTATCCGAAGTAATCCCGATCTGGTAAAACGGGCGGTTAGGAACAAACACGAATCGGCAGATATAGATGCTCTCCTCAGTTTGGATGAGAAGCGGAGAATATTATTGAGAGAAGTCGAAAAATTAAAACAGGAACGCAACTTAGGAGGGAAGGAAATCGCAAAGCGTAAAAAAACGGGCGAAGGCGCATCGGAGCTGCTTTCTCGCATGAAGGAAATCTCCGATAAAATTACCGAACTCGATTCCCTTTTGAAGGAGGTTGAAGCTGATTTAAACAATGCTCTGTTGATGGTCCCGAATATTCCGCATACGGATGTTCCTATCGGCGATGGAGAGGAAGATAATCCCGTCCTTAGGGAATGGGGCGATAAACCGAACTTCGATTTCAAACCGAGGGCACATTGGGAAATCGGTGAAATCCTCGATATACTTGATTTACCTCGGGGAGCGTCAATTACCGGCAGTGGTTTCCCGGTCTTAAGGGGAGAGGGGGCTGCTCTTCAAAGGGCGCTGATTAATTTTATGTTGGATCTGCATATCACGAAGCATCACTATATTGAATATAGAGTTCCATATTTGGTAACGCGCGAAACTATGACCGGCACCGGACAGCTTCCAAAGCTTGAATTCGATAT
>Ga0256841_1001856_pt1 | contig 17436 bp, 14 predicted proteins | sample 356308metaG_FD_185971 | JGI IMG/M metagenome (GOLD analysis project Ga0256841, IMG submission 185971) | Hydrothermal vent microbial communities from Mid Atlantic Ridge, Atlantic Ocean - 356-308 | ecosystem: Environmental > Aquatic > Marine > Hydrothermal vents | place: Atlantic Ocean: Mid... | reverse complement strand
AAACCCACCGCAAAGGCGCAGAGAACGCAAAGTAACGCAGAGGTTCCGGTTGCATTCCCCCGTGGTGGTCTTTGTGCCTTTTGGCCAGGGCGGTGGGGGACGGCGCGGTGGAATCCTGGTGGGGTTCGCTGCGCTCACCCCACCCTACCGAAGCCACCGAACCGAAACCACCCGTAGGCTTTTCCGGCGGGGGTTCCGTCAGCCGTTGGCGGCCTTGCCGGCGGCTTCCTGCAGCAGCGGCTTGAGTTCGCCCTTCTGGAACATTTCGACGGTGATGTCGTGGCCGCCGATGAGTTCGCCGTTGACATAGACCTGCGGGAAGGTCGGCCAGTTGGCGAAGCGCGGCAGGTTCTCGAAGATCTCGGGGTCGGCCAGCACGTTGACGTGGGCGAAGTCCACGTCACAGGCCTGCAGCACCTGGGCGGTGCGGCTGGAGTAGCCGCACATCGGCATCTGCGGGGTGCCTTTCATGAAAATGACGATCGGGTGGCTCTCGACCGTCTCTTTGATTCTGTCCATCACGTCCATTTCGTCGACCTCGTCTTCAAGCTGTGAGTCTTGCCGGATTGCAGCGCAGTGTACTCTGTGCCGCCGGACCTAAAAAGCCAGCGATCACGGGGTTATCCCGTCCAGGTTGCGCTGCAGCCAGAGTTCCAGCGCCGCCAGGTGCCACAGCTTGCTGCCCTGCAGGCGCGTCAACTGGTGCTCGGGGTCGGCCAGCAGGGCGTCCACGTAGTCGCGCCGGTACAACCCGCGTTCGCGGCAGGCGCGGGAATCGAGGATGTCGCGCATGAATTCCAGGAACTCGCCCCGCACGTACTTGAGCGCCGGCACCGGGAAATAGGCCTTGGGCCGGTCGATGACGGCGTCCGGCACCAGGCCGCGGGCGATGCGCTTGAGGATGTGCTTGCCCTGCGAGCGGATCTTGTACTCCGGCGGCATGCCGGCCACCCGCTCCACCAGCCGGTGATCGAGAAAGGGCACGCGCGCCTCCAGCCCCCAGGCCATGGTCATGTTGTCGACGCGCTTGACCGGGTCGTCGACGATCAGGGTGGTGACGTCGAAACTGAGCACCCGGTTCAGGAAGCGGTCGGCCCGCGCCCGGCGCAGCCGCTCCGCCACCAGGGCGGCGGTGTAGTCGGGGCCGTGGCAGGACGCATCGGCCAGGCGCAGGAACTCGTCGTGGTCGCGGTCGAAGTAGTACTGGCGGAAGCGTTCCAGGTCCGAGCCCTGCGCCCGGCCCATGAGCGGGTACCAGAAATAGCCGCCGAACACCTCGTCGGCACCCTGCCCGCTCTGCACCACCTTGACGTGCTCCGATACGCGCTCCGACAAGAGATAGAAGGCCACCGCGTCCTGCCCCGACATCGGCTCGCTCATGTGGTCGATGGCCTCGGGCAGCCGTTCCAGCACTTCGTGGTTGGGGATGTGGATCTTGTGGTGGCGGGTGCCGTAGCGCTCGGCCACCTGGTCGGAGAACTCGAACTCGCTGCCGCGCTCGTGGGGGTGGTCCTCGAAGCCGACCGAGAAGGTGAGCAGGTCGCCGCCGCCGTGCTCGGCCAGCAGCGCCACCAGCAGGCTGCTGTCCAGGCCGCCGGACAGCAGCACCCCGACCGGCACGTCGGCGACGGTGCGGCGGCGGCGCACCGCCTCGCGCAGTTCCTCGCGCACCAGCTCCGCCCATTCCCACTCGCTGGCGGGCCCGTCCGGGGTGCGGGCGTCCAGCTCCCAGTAGGCATGCACGCGGTCCCGGCCCTGCGCGTTCACCACCATGACGTGGGCCGGTGGCAGCTTGCGTATGCCGCACAGCAGGGTGCGCGGCGCCGGCACCACGGCATGCAGCGTGAAATGGTGGTGCAGGGCGACCGGATCGATACAGCGGTCGACGCCGCCGCCGGCCAGCAGCGACTGACTGTTGGAGGCGAAACGGAAATGGCTCGCCGTCTGCGAGTAGTACAGCGGCTTGATGCCGAAGCGGTCGCGCGCCAGCACCAGCTCGCGCCGGCGCCCGTCCCAGACGACGAAGGCAAACATGCCGTGCAGGCGGGTGACGCAGTCCTCGCCCCACTCGGCGTAGGCGCGCAGCACGACCTCGGTGTCGCCGTCACTGACGAAGACGTGGCCCCTGCCGCGCAGCTCCTCGCGCAGTTCGCGGTAATTGTAGATGGCGCCGTTGAACACCAGCGCCAGCTCCAGCGCCTCGTCCACCCAGGGCTGGTCGGAGGCATGTGACAGGTCGATGACGGACAGACGCCGGTGGCCGAGCGCCACCGGCCCGTTCAGGTAACGGCCTTCATGGTCAGGGCCGCGGCTGGCCAGCGGCGGCAGCATGCGATCCAGCACGGCCGGCTCGGGCCTGCTTCCGTCGATCCGCATTTCGCCGCAAATTCCGCACACGTGGACAGCCCTGCCGGCCCGCGCGTCGCCGGGCGACGGGGCGCATCGCGGCGAACGGTCGGACGCTCTTCAAGTGAAGCGCGAAGTTTACGCCAAACGCCGGTGCCGGAACAGGCGCGGATGCCGGTCAGGAGATATTGTCGGGGGTGCTGCTGACCAGCTTCAGCTGGTGTTGGCGCAAGTTGCTCTCGGCCTGGCGGCAGCTGGGATGGACGACGACATTGTTGCGGCCCGCCGACTTGGCTTCGTAGAGCGCCTTGTCGGCCTCGCTGAGCAGGCGCGACAGCGAACCCTCGCCCTGCTCGCCGAAACAGCAGGAGACGCCGGCGCTGACGGACACGGGAATGTCCTGCCCCTGGTAACGAAGCGGCTGGCTGGCCACCGCCTCGCGCAGCTTGTTGGCCAGCACCACGCTGCCCTGCGGCCGGTCGGCCAGGTTGAGGATGAGGAATTCCTCGCCACCGAGCCGGAACACGTGGTCGGTACTGCGTGAATTGTGCTTGAGCAGGGTGGCAAAGTGCACCAGCACGGCGTCGCCGGCCAGGTGCCCGTAGCGGTCGTTGATGCGCTTGAAGTAGTCCAGGTCGAGCAGGATGGCCGTCAGGTAGCGGCCGTCGCGCACGACCTGGGCCAGCAGTCCGGGCACCATCTCCTGCAGGTAGCGCCGGTTGTAGAGACCGGTCAGGCTGTCGCGGATGGCGCTCTCCTGCAGTTTCTTGTGCACGCGCCGGACTTCATCCTGCTCACGCCGCAGGGCATCCAGCACGTCGGCGAAGCGGTTCACCAGCCGGTCCATTTCGGTGTTGGAACTGGAACGCTTCATGGTCGGGAGCTTGCCGTTCATCATCTGCTCGGTGGTGTGCATGAGCTGCATGAAGGGCTTGCTGAAATTGCGCAGTACCAGCCATCCGAACAGCAACACGACCAGACCGCCGCCCGCGGTCAGTCCCTGGGCCCAGTGCTGGTAGCGCTTGAGCAGCGCCAGCAGGCTGGTCTCGGAGATCCCCAGCCACAGCTGCGGCACCTCGCCGCCGCCATCCCCGGCCAGTTCCACCGGGTGCAGGCGGTAATACTCCTGATCCCCCCGCAGCTCGCCCTGCGCCAGGTCCACGTCCTTGCCCCGGCAGGCCGGGTTGCTGCTCCACAGCACCTTGCCCCCTTCCTCGAAGAACAGCACGTAGTCGCTGCTGCCTTCTTCCTGGCGCATCAGCCAGTCCTGGCTGAGGATGCGGCCCACCACCACGGTCGCCAGCTTCTCGCCCTCGTAGACCACCGGTGCCATGGCCGCCATGACGACGCCGCGCGGGCTGCGGGTATAGAAATGCCCACGCTGCATCTCGTTCATGCGGCGGCCTACCTGCCTGGCCAGACCACTGTCGGCCTGCCCCAGCAGCACTTTGCCGCTGCCATCCAGGATGAGGCTGACATCGACCGGCAGGGCACCGAACTGGCGGCGGTAGTAGGCCAGCAGGCCCTCGTCGCCGGCCCTCAGCTGCAGCACCAGGTACAGGGCCTCCTGCAGGCGCAGGTCGCCACTGATGAGTTCGGTATAGCGGGCCAGTTCCTCGCGCTGGGCGCGGATCTGGTCCTGTTTGACGTGGGCGGCGTGACGCAGGTGTTCTTGTGCATCCGCCAGGATGACATCCTGCGCCATCCGGAAGGACAGCGTCATCATCCCCGTTATCAGTATCACCAGCGTCCCTACGTAGATGAGCAGGCGTGATTTGTAGGTCATGGGCTGGTGCCGCCGGCGGCAGGATTCAGGGGCAGGAGCCGGTAGCGGACAGCGATCCGCCGGAAGGCGGGCCCGGTCTGCACTTCGCGGATGACGGCGAGTACGCGGTCGGAGGGCTGCCGGCCGGTGACGGCCGCCAGCTCACGGTAGAAGGGATAACGCCCGCTGCGCAGGCTGTCGGCATCGGCCTCGATGCCGTCGATGCGCAGCACCTTGAGCTTGCTGTCGGGGCGAAAATCCCAGGTCGAACCGATATGCCCGATGGCGCCGCGAAAATCGCTGACGCGCTGCTCCATGTCGGCCGCGCTACTGACATTGAGACGCTGCTGACGGAAGCGGCCGGTATCGGGGAGGATCGTCTTCCAGTGGCCGGGACGCTTCTTGCAGTGCAAGCGCGTCACCAGCACGATGGGCTCGTCCTCGCCGCCGACCTCGCTCCAGTTGAGGATGTCACCACGCATGATGCCACGCACCTGCTCCGCGCTCAGGCCGGACACCGGGTTGTCGCGGTTGACCACGATCAGGATGGGTTCGCGGGCAATGGGAAAGACCCGCAGCCCCTTGTCCGCCACTTCCCGCGGATCCAGCGGGCAGCAGACGAAACCGAAGGTCTCGTGGCCGGGGCGGCTGGCGAGCGCCGTCTTGATGCCGGCGTTGCAGCCCATGCCGAGGGTGGAATTGCGGCCGTGCAGCTCGATGGGCCGGCCGGCCACCCGCTCCAGGTCGGGCTTGAGGCGGTCGAACACCACCCAGGCAAAGTGGGCACCGCCACCGACGATGGGTGACGGCGTGTCGGCGGCCGCGAACGGCGCCGACGCGGCCAACCACAGGGAAAGGGCTATCGAGGCGAATCTCATCATGGACCGGACCATCAGCAGACCTGTACGGGACGTCGCTTCCACATGTCCCGCTCGAGCAGGCCATATCCGCTACTGTAACGGCCGGGCGTCAAAAATCTGAACGGGTTCACAAAACGGCGGATAGTGCCACGCAATTTACTGATAACCCTGTGTTTTCTTCTCAGGCCGCGCCAAAGCCGCCGCCGCCGGGCGTACGTATCAGCAGGCGATCGCCGGCCGTCGCCGACAGCGCCGTCTTGGCCGGCAGCGGCCGGCCGTTGAGGCGGTTCTCGCCGGCCCGGCCGGCACCCCCGCCCGCCAGCCCCCAGGGCCGGTGGCGACGGCGCTCGGTGATCAGCGTCAGCCGGGTCGGAGCCAGAAACTCGTATTCGCGCTCCAGGCCGTCGCCGCCCGGGCGGCGCCCGGCCCCGCCGGAGCCGCGCCGCACCGCGTAGCGGCGCACCCGCAGCGGGAAGGCGGCTTCCAGCACTTCCACCGGCGTGTTCAGGGTGTTGGTCATGTGGGTCTGGACCGCCGACAGGCCGCCGCCGTGCGCCCCGGCGCCCATACCGCCGCCGAGCGTCTCGTAGTAGTCCCAGGCGGCCTCCCCGCGCGCACCCATGGCCAGGTTGTTCATGGTGCCCTGGCTGGCGGCCGGGATGCGCTCGGGCACCGCCTGCGCCAGCGCCCCCAGCACCAGGTCCACCACCCGGCTGCTGGTCTCCACGTTGCCGGCCGCCACCGCCGCCGGCGGCCGGGCATTGAGCAGGCAGCCCGGCGGCGCCTGGATGTCGATCATGCGGAAGCTGCCAGCGCAGGCCGGCGTGCGCGCATCCATCAGGCAGCGGAACACGTAATACACCGCGGCTGCGGCCACCGACAAGGGGCAGTTGATGTTGCCCTCCACCTGGTCCGCGGTGCCGGCGAAATCCACCTTCACGTCGCCGGCTTCGATGTGCACGCTCACCTGCAGCGGGATGTCCTGCCGGCCCAGCCCGTCGTCGTCCATGACGTCGCTGAAACGGTAGCGGCCGTCCGGCAACCGCGCCAGGGCGCTGCGTGCAATGCGCTCGCCGTAGTCGTTGAGCGCCCGCAGGCCGGCCAGGTAGCCGCCGGCCCCGAGCGGGCCCGCCAGTGTCTGCAGGCGCGCCACACCGGTCCGGTTGGCGCTGATCTGGGCGGCGAAATCACCGCCGGTGACGGCCGCGTCGTGGGTGGCGCTGACGATGCCGTCCAGCACTTCCCGGCGCACGTCGCCGGCCTCCACCAGCAGTGTCGGTGCGATCAGCAGCCCCTCGTCATGCAGGCGCGAGACGATGGGCATGGAACCGGGACTGTCGGCGCCGATGTCGGCGTGGTGGGCGCGGTTGGCGACGAAGCCGACCAGCTCGCGGTCGAGGAACACCGGCGCCACCAGCGTCACGTCCGGCAGGTGCGTACCGCCCTGGAAGGGGTCGTTGACCACCAGCATGTCACCCTCGCGCCAGTCGCGCGCCGCCACCAGGCCGGCCATGGCCCAGGCCATGCTGCCGAGATGCACCGGGATATGCGCCGCCTGCGCACACAGATGGCCGTCGGGGTCGAACACCGCACAGGAGTAGTCCAGCCGGTCGCGGATGTTGGGCGAAAAGGCGGCGCGGCGCAGCACCGCGCCCATCTCGTCGCAGACGGCGGCGATGCGGCTGGCGAACAGGCTGAGCTGGATGGCATCCAGGGACATGTATGCTCCAGGGCCGGAACGTGGAGACGATGCGGGATAATATCGCAGCGATATCGCTGTTGGCACTTCCGTAATGAAATAAGACCAAGTAAAATGCTTGGGTATTCGAATCAAAACTGTACGCAAACGGGAGGAAGACACGCATGAACCCACTCAAGTCCATCACCGGAACCATCGTTTCCGGCATCATCCTGGCACTGGTCATCGGCTGGGCCCTGAGCAGCGGGCAGGGCAATCCGATCGAATGGACCGTCTGGTTCCATGTCATCGTCGGCATCACCTGGATCGGCCTGCTCTATTACTTCAACTTCGTCCAGGTGCCCGCCGTGGGCGCCGCCCTGGCCGACAAGGAGCCGGGCCCGGCTGCCATCAACAAGTACGTCGCGCCGCGCGCCCTGCTGTGGTTCCGCTGGGCCGCCGTCCTGACCTGGCTGTCCGGCGCCGCCGCCCTGTTCAAGATGGGCATCCTGGCCCAGGCCTTCACCTTCGAGAGCTTCAGCTTCGCCACCAACACGTCGGTGATCGGCATGGGCGCCTGGCTGGGCACCATCATGCTGTTCAACGTCTGGGTGCTGATCTGGCCCAACCAGAAGAAGATCCTCGGTCTGGACGGCAAGCAGCACAGCCCGGAAGCGATCGCCAGCGCCAAGAGCGTTGCGCTGATGGCCTCGCGCACCAACACCCTGCTGTCCATTCCCATGCTGCTGGGCATGACGGCCTTCGGTCACGGCCTGCCGTTCTAGCCGCAAGCGGTCCTTCGATCCACGACCCGGCCCGTGCGGCCGGGTTTTTTTTCGGCCATTCACCTGCGCCCGACGGGGTTCATGGCCACGGAAAGCACGGACATTGTCCGCGAGCGGAGCGGCGCTCGCGCCGGCCCCTTGGACAATGGTCGCGGGAAGGATAGAATGTCAGGTTTTTCCGGCAGCCCCCGGCGGGCTGCCTTGTCGTTTTCGAGGCGGTCGATGTCCGAGCACCTGATGAATACCTACAGCCCGCTGCCGGTCCGTTTCGTACGCGGCCAGGGCGCCACGCTGACCGACAGCGAGGGCCGCGACTACCTGGACGCCGTCAGCGGCATCGCCGTGTGCGGCCTGGGCCACGCCCACCCGGCCGTCGGTGCCGCCCTCTGCGACCAGGCGCAGAAGCTGCTGCACACGTCCAATCTCTACCACATCGAAAACCAGGAACGGCTGGCGGACGCGCTGTGCCGGGTGGCGGACATGGACCGCGCTTTCTTCTGCAATTCCGGCGCCGAGGCCAACGAGGCGGCCATCAAGCTGGCGCGCCTGTACGGCCACCGCAAGGACATCGACACACCGCAGGTTATCGTCACCGAGGGCAGCTTCCATGGCCGCACCCTCGCCACCCTCAGCGCCACCGGCAACCGCCGCATCCAGGCCGGCTTCGAACCGCTGGTGCCGGGTTTCCTGCGCGCACCCTACGACGATCTGGACGCCATCCATACCATCGCCGCCAGCCGCAGCGATGTGGTAGCCGTGCTGGTGGAACCCATTATCGGCGAGGGCGGCGTGCGGATGCCCGCCGACGACTACCTGCCGCAGTTGCGTGAATTGTGCGACCGGCGCGGCTGGCTGCTGATGCTGGACGAAGTGCAGACCGGCATGGGCCGCACCGGCCGCTGGTTCGCTCACCAGCACAGCGGCATCCGGCCGGACGTCATGACCCTGGCCAAGGCGCTCGGCAACGGCGTTCCCATCGGCGCCTGCATTGCGCGCGGCACGGCCGCCACGGTGTTCCAGCCCGGCAACCACGGTTCCACCTTCGGTGGCAACCCGCTGACCAGCCGGGCGGCGCTGGCGGTCGTGGAGACACTCGAGCGGGACGGCCTGATCGAGCGCGCGGCCCGGCTCGGTGAGCGCATGCGGGCCGGCTTCGCCGCCCGGCTGGACGGGCTGGAGGGCGTGGTATCGGTGCGCGGCCGCGGTCTCATGCTCGGCATAGAGCTGGACCGGCCCTGCGCCGGGCTGGTCGGCCAGGCGCTTCAGCAGGGCCTGCTGATCAACGTCACGGCCGGCAACGTGGTGCGGCTGCTGCCGCCACTGGTCATCAGCGACAACGAGGCCGACCGCATCGTCGAGCTGACGACCGGCCTGGTCGCCGCCTTCCTGCAGGAGGCCGCCGCATGACGCCGCGCCACTTCCTGACCCTGCTCGACTGCACGCCGGACGAACTGCGCGGCCTGCTGGCGCGCGCCAGCGAACTCAAATCCCTGCTGCGGGACGGTCAGGCACACGAGAGTCTCCGGCACCGCGTACTGGCCATGATCTTCGAGAAATCCTCGACCCGCACCCGCGTGTCCTTCGAAGCCGGCATGGCGCAGCTCGGCGGCCACGCCATGTTCCTTTCCCCCAAGGACACCCAGTTCGGCCGCGGCGAACCGCTGGAAGACAGCGCCAGGGTCATGTCGCGCATGGTCGACATCATCATGATCCGCACCTTCGAGCACGACAAGATCACCCGCTTCGCTGACTACTCGCAGGTACCGGTGATCAATGCCCTGACCGACACCTACCATCCCTGCCAGCTGCTGGCGGACATGCAGACCTGGTTCGAACTGCGCGGCGACATTCGCGGCGCCACGGTGGCCTTCATCGGCGACGGCAACAACATGTGCCATTCCTACATCAACGCCGCCCGCCAGTTCGACTTCCACCTCAACGTCGCAGCACCGCCGGGCTATCGCCCCGACGACGCCATCGTGGCCGCCGCCGGCGACCGTGTCAGCCTGTACGACGATCCCGCCCAGGCGGTGCGCGGCGCCCAGCTTGTGGTGACCGACGTCTGGGCCAGCATGGGCCAGGAAGACGAACAGAGGGCGCGCGAACGCGTATTCGCCCCCTACCAGGTCAACGCAGCGCTCATGATGCTGGCCGACAAGGACGCCCTGTTCATGCATTGCCTGCCGGCCCACCGCGGCGAGGAAGTCACCGCCGACGTCATCGACGGCCCGCAGAGCGTGGTCTGGGACGAGGCGGAGAACCGCTTGCACGCGCAGAAGGCGCTGCTGGAGTTTCTCCTGGCCGCCACCCCCCTGTAGGAGCGGGCTTGCCCGCGATCACGGCGACCACCTCGCGCCAGGCGGGGAACCGATCGCGGGCAAGCCCGCTCCTACAGGGGGTCGATGAAAGGGTTCGGCCTCAGGCGTCGTCCGCCTCGTCGGTGAGGCGGGTGTGGCGCACGTCCTTGCCCTTGACCAGGTAGATCACGTATTCACAGATGTTGGTGGCGCGGTCGCCGATGCGCTCCAGGGCGCGAATGGAGAACACCGTCTCCAGGATGCTGGGGATGGTGCGCGGGTCTTCCATCATGAAGGTCATGAGCTCGCGCATCAGCGACTCGTACTCCTCGTCCACGCGGCGGTCGCGGTCCCAGATCTCGACGGCCTTGTCCGTATCCAGGTGGGCGAAGGCGTCCAGCGCGCCGCGCACCATTTCGCGCACGTGCTGGCCCATTTCGGCGATGCGGGTCACCAGCTTGACGCTGCGGCCGTCTTCCGAGAGCCGGCTCGCCATGCGCGCGATGCGCTCCGCCTCGTCGCCGATGCGTTCCAGGTCGGTGATGGTCTTGATGACCGCCACGATCAGCCGCAGGTCGCTGGCCGCCGGCTGGCGCCGGGCCAGGATGGTGGTGCATTCCTCGTCGATGGCCACTTCCATGGCGTTGACCTCGTGATCCAGAAGGATCACCTGGGCGGCCAGTTCGGTATCGCGCTCCACCAGCGACTGCACGGCATTCTTGAGCTGCTGTTCGACCAGCCCGCCCATGGCCAGCACCCGGGTGCGGATATCCTCCAGCTCCTCGTTGTACTGCCTCGAAATGTGTTCACCGATGTGAAGATCCGTCATGTGCTTTTCCTCCCGGGGGCAGCCCGGCCGACGGCTCAGCCGTAGCGCCCGGTGATGTAGTCTTCCGTCATCTTCTCGCGCGGGTTGGTGAAGATGGTGTTGGTGTCGTCGTGCTCGATCAGCTCGCCCAGGTACATGAAAGCAGTATAGTCGGACACGCGCGCCGCCTGCTGCATGTTGTGGGTGACGATGACGATGGTGTATTTCGATTTCAGCTCGTAGATCAGCTCCTCGATCTTGAGCGTGGAAATCGGGTCCAGCGCCGAGGCCGGCTCGTCGAGCAGCAGCACTTCCGGTTCGACGGCGATGGCTCGCGCGATCACCAGGCGCTGCTGCTGGCCGCCCGACATGCCCAGCGCGTTCTCGTGCAGCCGATCCTTGACCTCGTCCCAGAGGGCGGCTCCGCGCAACGCCTTCTCCACCACCTCGTCCAGCCGCCGGCGGCTCTTCACGCCCTGCAGGCGCAGGCCATAGGCGACGTTCTCGTAGATGCTCTTGGGGAAAGGATTGGGCTTCTGGAACACCATGCCGATGCGCTGGCGAAGCTGCGCCACCCGCACCGAGGGCGCGTAGATATCCTGGCCGTCGAGCAGGATCCGGCCCTCGATGCGCGCGCCCTCGACCAGGTCGTTCATGCGGTTGAAGCAGCGCAGCAGGGTCGACTTGCCGCAGCCGCTGGGGCCGATGAAGGCGGTGACCCTGCGGCGCGGAATATCCATGACGACCGACTTCAGCGCCTGGGACTCGCTATACCAGAGGCTCAGGTCGCGCACCTGCAGGCAGATGTCCTCCCTCGCGGCCTGTGCATCCCCGGTGTTGTCGGGGGCCGTGGCTGTCGTACTCTGCATCACTGTCCTCCGGGTTACTGTTCCAGCGCGCGGTATCTCTCGCGCAGGCGGTTGCGAATATAGATGGCGGTGAGGTTCAGCACCACGATGACCACCACCAGCAGCAGCGCGGTGGCGTACACCAGCGGCCGCGCCGCCTCCACGTTGGGACTTTGGAAGCCGACGTCGTAGATGTGGAACCCCAGGTGCATGAACTTGCGATCCAGGTGCAGAAACGGCGGGTTGGTGTCCAGCGGCAGGGCCGGCGCCAGCTTCACCACGCCCACCAGCATCAGCGGCGCCACCTCGCCGGCGGCGCGCGCCACGGCCAGGATCAGCCCGGTCATCATGGCCGGGCTGGCCATGGGCAGCACGGTGCGCCACAGGGTCTCGGCCTTGGTCGCGCCCAGCGCCAGGCTGCCCTCGCGTATGGAGCGCGGTATGCGCGCCAGCCCTTCCTCGGTGGCGACGATCACCACCGGCACCGTCAGCAGCGCCAGCGTCAGCGACGCCCACATCAGGCCCGGCGTGCCGAAGGTCGGCGCCGGCAGCGCCTCCGGGAACAACAGCCGATCGATGTTGCCCCCCAGGAAGTAGACGAAGAAACCGAGGCCGAACACCCCGTAGACGATGGACGGCACGCCGGCCAGGTTGTTGACGGCGATGCGTATCAACCGGGTCAGCGGCCCCTGGCTGGCGTACTCGCGCAGGTACACCGCCGCCACCACCCCGAAGGGGGTGACCAGCGCCGCCATCAGCATGACCATGAGCACGGTGCCGAAGATGGCCGGGAAAATGCCGCCCTCGGTATTGGCCTCGCGTGGCTCGTCGCTGACGAACTCCCACAGCTTGGCGAGATAGAAGCCGGCGCGGCCCGCCGGCCCCATGGCGTTGGGCCGGTAGGCCCGCACCACCTTGGCCAGCGGCACCTCGACCTCGCGGCCGTCGGCGATCTTCATCAGCGCGCTGTCGCGGCGGATGTCACGGTACAGGCCGTCGAGCTGTTTGCGCAGGGTGGCAAAACGCGCCTTCAGGGTCTTGCGCTCGGCCTCCAGCCCGGCCAGCGCCCGCGGGGTGTCCCTGCCCTCCAGTTCCAGTCGCCGCTGCTGCAGACGCAGGCGCTCCAGCCGGTAGTTGATGGCGCCGATCTCGTCCTTCTCCAGGGTGCGGATGCGGTCGTGCAGTTCGTCCACCCGCCGCAGGCGCGCCAGCAGCTCCGGCCAGGCGGCACCGCCCTCGGCGACCTTGTCGCCCTGCTGCTTCACCGCCAGCAGCCATCCGTAGAAATTGCCCCACTCGCGGCGTTCGAACGCCACCACGTCTGGCGCCAGTTCGCGGCTGGCGATGCCCGGCTCGATCAGCCACAGGAAGTCGCGCCCGAACAGGTCACGGTTGCCGATCTTGACCAGGTAGCGCGTCACTTCCTCGCCGGCGTCCTCCGGCACCTGCTCGCCGGCGTCGCGCAGCCGCGCCGCGTTGATGGACTCCTGGTCGCGGATCTCGCCCAGCAGGCGCACCTCGCTGCCGTCGGCCCTGTGGTACTGGAACTCCCACACCCGGGCCGGCCAGAAATGGCCCAGGCCCTTGTAGGCGATCAGGCCCAGCAGGCCGAGCACCATGATGAGGCTGGCCGCCACGGCGCCGGCGTTCAGCCAGATCCAGGGCGCCCCGCTCTTCATCCATTCGGTCGTGCTGCGCATGCGCCCTCCCTACAATGAACTGTACTTGCGGCGCAGCCGCTGGCGCACCAGTTCCGCGCCGGTGTTGAAGGCGAAGGTGAACAGGAACAGCACCAGCGCCGCCAGGAACAGCACCCGGTAATGGGTGCTGGCGACCTCGGCCTCCGGGACCTCGACGGCGATGTTGGCCGACAGCGTGCGCATGCCCTGGAATATGCTCATGTCCATCACCGGCGTGTTGCCGGTCGCCATGAGCACGATCATGGTCTCGCCCACGGCGCGGCCCACGCCCATCATGACGCCCGAAAAGATGCCGGGACTGGCGGTCAGCAGCACCACCCGCATCAGCGTCTGCCAGGGCGTGGCGCCCAGCGCCAGCGAACCGTTGGTGAGGTGGCGCGGCACGCTGAAGATGGCGTCCTCGGCAATGGAAAATATGGTGGGAATGATGGCGAAACCCATGGCCATGCCCACCACCAGCGAGTTGCGCTGGTCGAAGCCGATGCCCAGCTCGGCGCTGAGCCAGTGCGGCATGTCGCCGCCGAACAGCAGCCGCTCCAGCCACGGGCTGAGCTGCAACGCCAGCATGCCCAGGCCGATCAGTACCGGCACCAGCAGCGCCGCCTCCCAACCCTCGGGCACGAGGGACTTCCAGCGCTGCGGCGCATGGTGCCACAGCCAGGCCGCCAGCAGGATGCCGAACGGCAGCACGATGAGCAGGGCGAACACGCCGGGCAGGTGGCTCTCCACCAGCGGCGCCAGCCACAGCCCGGCCAGGAAGCCGAGGATGACGGTCGGCAGCGCCTCCATGATCTCGATGGTCGGCTTGACCACCCGACGCATGCGCGGCGCCATGAAGTAGGCCGCGTAGATGGCGCCGAGGATGGACAGCGGGATGGCGAACAGCATGGCGTAGAAGGCGGCCTTGAAGGTGCCGAAGGTGAGCGGCGTCAGGCTCAGCTTGGGCTCGAAGTCGTTGTCGGCGGCGGACGACTGCCAGAGGTATTCGGGCCGGTCGTGGCCCTCGTACCAGACCTTGCCCCACAGCGACGACCAGGACACCTCCGGGTGCGGATTGTGCACCCGCCAGAAATGCAGCCGGCCGTCCGCGTCCTCGGCCAGCAGGGCATCGCCGCGCGGCGCCAGCGCCAGCCGGCGAATGGTGCCGGCGGATACCGGACGCCGCAACAGCCGCTGGTGCGAGGTGGCGTGGTAGAGCGCGACCGAACCGTCCGCCTCCCCGGTCGCGAAGCCCTTGCGGGCGTATTCCGGCACCAGCGCATGCAGGGGCGCCTGCACGTCGAAGCTGCGGATCAGCCGCATGCGGCGTTCGCCGGCGTCGTCGCGCACCGCGAACCACTGGCCGACCCGGCCGTCACCCCCGGCGATGAGCAGCGAGATGCCGCCGGCCAGCAGCTGCACGTCGCGGACGCCGACACCTGGCGCCGTCACCGGGATCTGTTCCACCAGCGACGGGCTCTCGACATCCGAGATGTCCAGCCAGGCCAGCCGGCCGTCCTCGCCGACCAGGTAGAGCGCGCGCTGCTCGGGGTTCATGCGCATGGCCTTGAGCGGCCCGACGCTGTTGGTCGTGGTGCGCCGGAACAACTCGAAGCCGCCCTCGTCGTCGAGCAGCGACTCCTCGGGCCGGGCCTGCAACAGATGAAGCTGGGTGCCGCCGCTCCAGCCGGCCAGCGTGGTGCCGTCCTCGCCGGACTGGATCGCCAGCACCTGCAGGGCATGGCCGTAGGGATCCAGGGTGAGCGGCTCCTCGCCCAGCGGGTACTCGAGCTCCGGCGTAATGAGGCGCCGGTCCCCGGGGAAACTCACCCGGTAGCGGTGCCGGACCACCAGCGCCTGGCCGTTGGACAGGCCCAGCGCCACCACCCCGCTGGCCGGCTGCGCGGCGGCAAGCGTCGTCACGCGGGTACCCTTCGGCAGGCGCAGCTGCAGTCGGCGGATCTCGCTGCCGTCGCCGGTGGCGAAGAAATGCACCCGGCCGGCCGCGTCGAAGGAGACACCGACCTCGGCCTGTTCCTCCATGGCCAGGTACAGGGAGGGCGTCCCGCCGGGCGCTTGGTAGCTGGCCACCGCCTCCATGTCCGGAGACTCCAGCAGCGGCATGACCACGTAGAGCAAATAGAAGAATATCAGCAGGATGGCGATGATGACGCCGACACCGCCGGCCCCCACGGCATACTGCGCCAGGCGGTCGCGCAGAAGCCGCAGGCGGAAATGGGCGCTGGAACCGTAGTCGTCGCTGGGGTGGGAATCGGGCATGGCGCGCTCATGGTATAGGGCAATTGTGACAGTCATGTGACAGGCCGGCGCCGGCCCGGGGACGACAGCTGGCATCAAAATTGCTTTTCAGTCAGGAAAACGTCAAATTTTCAGCTGTCCACCAGACAAGGGAGTATCCCGTATGGCCGTGGAACATCGTTGGAGCACCCGCAAGCCTCTGTCCATCGAGGTCAATCTCTATTACCCGCCGCTGGGCATGATCAACGGCAAGACCCGCGACATCAGCCTGGAAGGCATGTTCGTCGAACTGCAGGGCGTGCACATTCCGCCGCAGTCACGCCTGGAAGTGGCCTTCACCGCCGCCACCAACGGCAAGCAGGTGGAGCACCGCCTGCCGGCCTATGTCGTGCACCAGCGCGACGGCGGCATCGGCCTGATGCTGCAGCACGTCGGCTACCGTGAGTTCGACGCCCTGCGCTACATGCTGAACGCGGCCTGAACGGTCCGCCCCCGCTTTCCACCCCCCTCCCGCAGGAGCGGGCTTGCCCGCGATCCCGGCGCAGCCGGCAAGGCCTGCGCAACAGCTACCGGGATCGCGGGCAAGCCCGCTCCTACAGGGGAGGGGCGGGGTGGGCTCAGAACACGTACTGGGCCTGCACGAACAGTTCATCGACGTCGGCATTCTTGACGCCGTTCTCGCTGTCGTTCATTCGGTACGTGGCCTGCACCTTGATGTCGTGCTTGTGGATGTACCAGTTGGCCCCCACCGAGGTGCGGGTCCACTTGTCGGCGTAGTTGTCGGCATCCTGGCTCTGATAGCCCGCCACCACCTCCAGCTTCGCCGGCATGACCATGTAGCCGCCCTCCACGGCCCAGTTCTTCAGATCCGTTGAGCCATTCCTGTACAAACCACCGGTGAAATTGTCATCGACCGTATCGGCGCTGAAGCGGTTGTACTGGGCGTCGACCGACAGACCGGCGACGCGCAGGGCACCGCTGACTTCGTAGCCGGTGACCTGGTCGACGTCGGCCTTGCTGGTGCTGGTGGATACGCCGTTGGCGGTATAGGTCTCGACGTCACCGTCACTGGACCAGCGGAAGGCGGCCACGCCGATGGTGGCCCGGGTCTCGTCCTTGAAAGCGCCCTGCGAGAACTTGAGTTTTCCCAGCGGATGGAAATCGACGCGGGCAGCGTACAAGCGGCCCTCGTTGAAGTCGTCGTTGCGATTGACCGGTGAATCGAAATCGAGCTTCTTCGCATCCGGATCGATGTCGGCCTGCGCGGCGGTGGCGCCCCAGGTGATCTTGCCATCGGCGGCGTGGCCCGACAGGTGCAGGCCCAGGCTGCGGTCCGGCGTACCGTAGTTGTGGTCGCCGACGAAGGTGCGCTCGACCAGCTGCTGTTTCTTCGACGAGGTCAGGAACTCGCGCGAGAACGAGGATTTGGCGTTACCCAGGGTGATCTTCATGCCCTCGATACCGAGATACTGCATGTAGGCGTCCTTGACGGCCACCTCGTTGCTGCCCTCGGCCTTGCCCAGATCGAACTGGAACTTGCCCTTCCAGTCGGGGTGGATGCTGCCCTCGATGTAGGGGCGGAAACGGCGGAAGAACAGCTCGTCCGTGCTGCCACCGTTGTCCACATCGGTGCGGTGATACTGCATCTGGATCCGGCCGCCCAGCTTGACGTACTTGCCGTCCTGCTTGTACACCGTGACGCCCCCGGAAAAGGCCGGCGCGGCGATCAGGAACGAAAGGGCGGAAGCGCCCGCGACACGAAGTGAATGATTGCGCATTGAGCTGTACTCCTGTTACCGGTTTGACATGAAATCGTTGACCGGAGGAAGACTAGACGGGTGTCGTTACGAACCGGTGACGGAGCGATGAAGCTTTTTTTACAATGCGTCCTTTGGATGAACGACGCTTCCCCCTCCCACGCCAATCGCGGGCAAGCCCGCTCCTACAGGGGAGGAAACACCGGGGGACGGGCAAAAAAAAAGCGCGGGACACCAATGGCATCCCACGCCGAGAGAGAGAGAGAGATCGCCGCTACTGCAGCTTGGCCAATTCCTTTTCGAGCACCTTCTTCGGCAGCGGGATATAGCCATCCTTGATCACCACCTTCTGGC
>Ga0256841_1001855_pt1 | contig 17440 bp, 14 predicted proteins | sample 356308metaG_FD_185971 | JGI IMG/M metagenome (GOLD analysis project Ga0256841, IMG submission 185971) | Hydrothermal vent microbial communities from Mid Atlantic Ridge, Atlantic Ocean - 356-308 | ecosystem: Environmental > Aquatic > Marine > Hydrothermal vents | place: Atlantic Ocean: Mid... | reverse complement strand
ACCTTTGTTGCTTTGTTAATTAAAATGCTCACGCAACCTCCACTAATTTTACGACTTGCTCTGCTGCTGACGACAAATCATCTGCCGCCAGTAAACCTAACCCTGACTCGTTCAATAATTTTCTGCCAATTTCAGCATTAGTACCTTCCAGCCTTACGACAACGGGAACATTAATATCTATTTCTTTTACCGCCGCCAAAATTCCATTGGCAATCACATCACATTGCACAATACCGCCAAAAATATTAACCAAAACCGCTTTGACCTTGCCATCTGAGAGGATCAGCTTGAACGCTTCTGCGACCTTTTCAGCAGTCGTGCCGCCGCCGACATCCAGAAAATTTGCCGGAGCGCCCCCTTTCAGCTTGATTAAATCCATGGTCGCCATTGCGAGCCCAGCGCCATTAACCATGCAAGCAATATTGCCATCCAAAGTAATATAATTCAGGCCAAATTGCTGTGCCTTATTCTCTTTTTCATCTTCCTGATTAGGATCTTGCATAGCCAGAATGTCCTGATGAAGCGGCAAAGCGTTATCATCAAAATTGATTTTTGCATCTAATGCTAATACTTCACCTTCTTCAGTTTCGATCAATGGATTTATTTCCACCTGACTGGCATCTTTATCCAGAAATAATTGATACATGCCACGCATCAATTTTTCCAAAACCTTAATCTGCTTGCCCTCAAGCGACAAGGCAAAACCAACTTTTCGGCATTGATACGATTGCAAGCCTGCGGCAGGATGCACTGAAAAAGCTATTATTTTTTCCGGCGTTTGTTCGGCTACCGCTTCGATATCCATTCCGCCAGCCGCAGAAGCAATAAAACTAACCCGCTCGGTGGCTCGGTCAACTAACAGGCTAAGATAGAATTCGCGTTTAATAGGTGATGTTTTTTCTATTAAAATTGATTCAATCGGCAAACCCTGAGCATCGGTCTGTTGCGTAACCAGTCGCTTTCCTAACAATTCCTCGGTAATTTCAGCTGCTTGTTGTTCATTTTCAGCGATTTTTACCCCGCCAACCTTGCCGCGACCACCCGCATGGACTTGAGCTTTCACTGCCCAGCCTTGCCCCCCCAATTCCTTGATTGCTGATGAAACTTCAGCGGCACTGCGAACCACTTTTCCAGGCGGTACCGGGATACCATATTCCTGAAAAATTTGCTTCGCCTGATACTCATGGATGTTCATTTATGACTCCTGATAATACTAAAAGTGGTATTTTATACTGTTCGCGACCAGTTTTCCCCAAGCAAAAAACTTGGTATAACCCAGATTTCGCAAATCGTAAAAAATTCATTTACAACGCTATTCTAGCGAAGTCTTGATAAAACGCTATGCTTTATCATAAGTTAACCAGTCAATCGTATAGCCTGTAAGTCAACACACTTGATCTGATATTCAATGACTAAAACCATTCCTGAAACCATTTATCCTTGCCCTTTTTCAAAATCCTATGGCATACCAGGACGCCAGGCGTGGCTAATACTAAAAATATATCTTGTTTATCGTTTTATTCTGGCTTGCCTGTTTGTAATTTTGTTTCATTCCCGTTTTGGCCCATCGTTGCTAGGCGCTTATGACCAAAAACTTTACATCATCAGCAGCGGACTTTTTTTGCTAGTCACTTTAATTTCAGCTATTGGGGTTTTCTGGCGCTTAACTTCTTACGCAGTCCAAGCTCAAATACTTATTTTCACCGACATTCTATTTATTACTCTTATTATGCATGCCTGTGGCGGTATTGCTAGCGGCACAGGTATGTTGTTAGTGGTTTCCATGGCTGCAGGCGGATTATTAATCGGAGGTCGCTGCGCTATTTTATTTGCGGCACTAGCCACCTTAGCCATACTGGCAGAACAAATCTATGCCGATACCAATAATACTTTTGATGGCACAACTTATACCTACGCAGGAATGTTAGGCGCTTCTTTTTTCACCATAGCTTTACTCACTGTAATTTTAGCGGAACGAACTGAAAAATCCGAACGGCTCGCTGATCAAAGAAAAAAAACTATCACCAAACTGGAGACATTAAACCAGTCCATCATCCAGCATTTCCATTCAGGCATGATTATTTGCAATGAAAACCAGCAAGTCAGCATGATTAATGAAACTGCAAGTCATTTACTAGGCTTTTCAGGCCCTCCTGAAACTCTGTCCCGCATCGACATGCAGCTTTCTAATATTTTCAACAAATGGCAGAAAAACCCTTCCCAACATTTTTTCTTCATGAAAACCAATCAACAAAATGAAATCCAAATTCATTTTCAGGAGCTTCCTGTTCATCAGGAAACCTATTTTTTGATTATGCTTGAAGATATGGCCATCTATAATCAAAGATTACAACAAAGCAAACTGGCCTCTCTTGGCAGATTAACGGCAAGTATTGCCCATGAAATACGAAATCCACTTGGAGCAATCAGCCATGCAGGCCAATTACTTTCTGAATGTCAAGATTTGTCTCCGGAAGATCAACGTTTGACTAGTATTATTCAAATTCATGCCCAAAGAGTTAACACAATTATTGAAGACATTTTACAACTGTCCAGAAGAAATGCATCGAAAAAGCATAAAATAGATCTCGAAGACTGGTTACGCCATTATTTGGAAAATTTCCTTTCTGAACACAATATCAACTCAGATCAATTCACTCTATCTATCGAAAATACTGATTTATGTGCAATAATTGATCCAGGCCAGCTTAAACAAATTATGGATAATTTGTGCCGGAATGCTTTAAGTTATGGCTGTCCGGAAAAAGGGAAAATAACCATAAAATGCTATTATCTACTCACAGAATTAGTTATCGAAGTGATTGACCTGGGTGCGGGAATTGCAGCTGATGATCTTGAACATCTTTTTGAACCTTTTTTTACCACTTCAGGCTCAGGTACAGGACTTGGCCTATATATTTCACGGGAATTAGCTCAACTTAACCAGGCTAAGCTGGACTATTATAATAATGATGGACAAAGCTGTTTTCGCCTTGTTCTGATTGATGCTAACAAAAAAGACTGAATTATGAGCCATTATCTCGCTTTAATTGTTGATGATGAACCAGATATTCGTGAATTACTGGAAATCACGCTCAACAGAATGAAAATCAATACGCTTAGTGCAGAAAATATCACCTCTGCCAAAACACTACTCCAAAACAACAAATTTAATCTGTGCCTGACCGACATGAAATTGCCTGATGGCGACGGACTTGGACTGGTGGATTACATCCAGGCAAAATACAGCCAATTACCTGTTGCTGTCATTACCGCACATGGCAATACCGAAACGGCTGTCAAGGCAATGAAAACCGGTGCTTTTGATTTTCTATCCAAACCGGTAGATCTACAGTCTCTAAGGCAACTGGTTAACAGCGCACTAAAACTGAGCACTCCCGCTGCACGCGAAAGACGTTCTCGAGATACACTACTAGGCGAATCTGAAGCCATGCGTTTTATTCGCTCCAAAATCGCTAAAGTTGCCCGCAGCCAGGCACCGGTTTTTATTAGCGGCGAATCAGGTTCAGGAAAAGAATTAGTTGCCAGACAAATTCACAAACAAAGCCCTCGTAATGACCAACCCTTTATTGCTGTTAATTGTGGCGCCATTCCCCACGAGCTTGTAGAAAGCGAATTTTTCGGCCACAAAAAAGGCAGTTTCACTGGCGCCCATAGCGACAAAGAAGGCTTATTTCAAGCGGCTGAAGGCGGAACATTATTTCTGGACGAAGTCGGTGACCTTCCAGCAGCACTTCAGGTGAAATTGCTGAGAGCCATTCAAGAAAAAAAAATACGTCAGGTTGGCGGCTATCAAGAAATCAGCACCGATGTCCGCATCCTGAGTGCCACCCACCAGAATCTGGCAAAAATGGTCCAAGAAGGACATTTCCGTCAGGATTTATTTTATCGGATTAATGTTATCGAACTGGCAGTTCCACCTTTGCGTGAACGGCGTGAAGACATTCCGAAACTCGCTCAACATTTTCTGGAAAACATCACCGGGAAAAGTGGCTTGCCCCAACCAAAGCTTTCCAGTGACGCTATTCTTGCACTGAAACAATACCCATTCCCAGGCAATGTCCGTGAACTTGAAAACATTCTGGAACGCGCCATTGCTCTTTTTGACGGCGATAGAATTGAAATCACAGATTTAAACCTGCCTGATCTTGTCAGCCCACCACCACAAACCTCATCAAAATCTCAAGATCTAATCCAGGGCTCCTTGGAAAATTATCTGGAAGAAATTGAAAGACAAGCTATTAGCGAAGCTTTAGAGCAAAATAAATGGAATAAAACAGCGACCGCCAAACAGCTGGGATTAACCTTCAGGTCCTTACGTTATCGCCTAAAGAAACTGGGTTTGGAATAATATCTGCCTTAAGGAACGGTATTACTGCCATCATCTCAGTCATTTAACGCATCAATAGCCTGAAGAAATTCCAGCCACCCTGGTACAATCAAGCTTTATATTTTTCCAAAGCCTTTAATTTCTCAACTGCTGCATTAATCTTTGTGGTAGCGGCATCATCCAGCTCATTATTCTTGTAGACTTTATCCAGTAATCCCTCAGTCACCATTGCGTCTTTTATCCATCGCTTCATGAAACGATAATTTGCAGCAATAGTTGAAACTTCACCGGTTTCAGGGTTACGTAACTCTTTAACATTTGAAGCTTGTTTCGTTGCCGTTTTGGATTTCGGTTTTGCCTGTTCGGCTTTTTTAACGGGAGCAGGTTTTGGTTTACTACCCGCTACCTTTGGCTTGCTCGGCTTCGCAACCTGAGGTGTTTTTGCTGGGGTTGAGGTTGGGGTTGCTGCGGCAGGGTTTGATTCTGTCTTTTCCTTTTCCGCCTTGGAATCACTAACAATAACGTATACCACGTAAGCGACAAAAATTGTCGTCAAAATAAACAGGCCTTCAGTCATCTTTGCTCTCCATCATTCATTCGAATGTTATTATAATTTTCCCTATGCTTTTCTCGTCACAAAAACAAAGGAATTTGAAAAAATTACTTGTTTACTATCAGCAATCCAACGCTTCATTGATCACCTGATTGCTGAATATACCAGAACTGCCGCGGCAAGGTAACCCATATCATTAAAAATAAGCTTATTATTTAGGAACGTGCGCGTAATAAGTTTGGTAATTGGCTTGTATTATTTTCGTATGCCAAACTGGGTAAATCTTCCCGCAATCCCATTGCATACTGATTAAAAAACTGTTTAATCAGGTGGTTTTTATTAATCCAGTTCATTCCTTCCGATCTAAGCAATACAAAAGGTGAAACAGATACTTTATAAATCTTATTTATGGCATCCATGCTCACCATCATGGCTAGATTATCACCTTTACGCCAACGCTCAAAGCGCCTCAATACACGCTGACTGGCAATGGGTCTATTCGCTGTTTTTGCTTGTATGATTAATTCTGCAATCGCAGCGGCATCTAATAATCCTGCATTAGCCCCTTGCCCAGCCAAAGGATGCATTGCATGTGCGGCATCCCCGATCAGCACAAAATGCTCATCAATATACCGCTGAGCAAATTGAAAACGAAGTGGGAATTTCGCTCTTGGTCCAACCGCAAGCATTTTTCCCAATATGCCTGCCGATGCCTGCTCAAGAACAGCCAGAAAATCGCCATCCTTCAATTGTTGATATTTTTCCGCAGTCTCAGTTGATAATGTCCAGACAATTGAACACTGACCATTAGCTAATGGTAAAAAAGCCAATGGCCCTTCTGATAAAAACCGTTGCCATGCTGTGTTCTGGTGGCTTTTCTCTGTTGTTACCGTGGCCACCAGACCATCTTGCTGATAAGCCCAGCCCGTTGTTTCAATCCCCCGCATTTCCCTTAACTTGGAATCGCGACCATCAGCAGCAATAACCAAATCAGCTTCATATTCGCTACCGTCACCCATCTGTACCCGCCAGCCTTGTTTAAACTCTTGCAATTCATTAACCGTGGCGGGACAAATCAAGCTGGCGTCTGACAGTTCCTCTAACTTATCCCATAATGAAGCAACGGTTATGCGATTTTCAACAATATGGCCTAACTGATCGAATTCGGTATCTGCACAATCAAAATGTAATTCTCCACTACCATTGCCATCCCAAACCCGCATCTGATAGTACGGACCCACACCACGTTCTCTCATGGCAGGCCAAACGTCAATTTTCTCTAAAATATTTTGTGAAGCTTTGGTTAGCGCCGAAACCCGCAGGTCAACGGTATCTTTAGGCCACCTTTTTTGCGGTTGCTTGTCATTAATTAATGCTGTTTTGACACCCGCCTCGGCTAAAATACATGCCGCCGTCGCACCTACGATGCCGCCTCCTACAACAATTACTTCAAACCGTTCAATCATATTATTCTTTACTTTCCGAGTCGCGGCATTCGCCCACTTAAACCCATCGCATGTCTGGCCACCTGAGTTTTTGCAAAAGGCAGCTGATCCAGCAAGGCTAGCCCTACATTTCTTGCTGCTGCGACTGCCCCCCATTGATTAGAAAAAATTCGCACAACGCTATTGGTAAAATTAACCACCTGGTCATGGTCTTGCTGCCTGGCTTGCGCATAATGGTTTAGAACGAAAGCATCACCAACATCATGCCCTGTTTGATGCTGTTCAATAATCATTTCGGCTAATTGCACAACGTCCCTCAAACCCAGATTAAACCCTTGCCCGGCCACTGGATGCAATTGATGCACTGCATTACCAATTATGGCGACTCGATCATCAATCATTCGCTCTGCACGAACCAGAGTTAAAGGAAATGCACGCCTCGGCGCTTGCAATGAAAATTTGCCCAACCGATAGCCAAAACAGTCTTGAAGTTGTTCAACAAAGTTGGCTTCACTTAGACCCAACAGTGATTCTGCCTGCTCATGGGTTCTCGTCCACACTACTGCAAAAGCATTTCCCATAGGTAACAAAGCCAAAGGTCCAGACGAAGTAAATCGTTCATAAGCAATATTCTGGTGATGTTTTTCCGTCTTTACCGTTGTCACGATGGCTGTCTGCCCATATTCGACAACTTTTTGTTTGATTTCCAATAATTTTCTGACCGAAGACTGGCCGCCATCAGCGCCAATAATCAACTGAGCAGAAAGGTTTTTTGCCTCATCATTGCTCTTGATGCTCAGATGGACCAAATCACCACCCGAGGCAAGCCCAACAACCCTGGCTGGACAGATCTGATCAATTTGGTACTGATCTAGCAACTGGGCAACATGACCCTCGATATCGCGGGCAGAAATAACAAAACCTAGTGCTTTTACCCCTTCGCGTTCAGCAGATAGTCTGGTTTTACCAAAATGACCCTGGTCAGAAATATGAATGTTTTTAATTGCCGTGGCCTGTGTTGCCACCCCCTGCCATATCCCGAGCCTCTCCAACATTTTGACAGTTCCAACCGCCAGGGCCAATGCTCTATCGCCCGCACCAGAACCAGCCCTTTGTTCACGACTTGCAGCTTCAATTACAGCTATGTTCAAACCCGCTTGTTTTAAAGCGATTGCCAAACAGCCACCTGCCAACCCGCCTCCTACAATGATAATTTGATAATCAGTTTGCATCAGTCTGCCTGCATGATCGATTCAATCTCTGCAATGGTTTTTGGAACGCCATTTGTTAACACCTCGTAGCCATTTTTGGTAACCAAAACATCATCTTCAATACGAATACCAATCCCTTGCCATTTCTTGTCAACAGTCTTGCAATTTACAGGAATATATAAACCTGGCTCTATTGTTAACACCATTCCCGGCTCTAAAGCCCGCCATTCTCCTTCAATCTTGTAATCGCCCACATCATGAACATCCATTCCCAGCCAATGTCCAATTCGATGCATAAAAAACTGCTTATATTTCTCATCTTTTATTAGTTTCGGAATCCGGCCTTTTAAAAGACCTAGCTCCACCAACCCAGTAGTAATAACCTTAACTGCTGTCTCATGGGCCAAATTCCAGGGCAAACCTGGCTTAATCTGCTCAATTGCTGCAAGCTGAGCATCTAACACCAATTGATACAATTGCTTTTGTGCTGGCGAAAAACGACCGCTAACAGGAAATGTCCGGGTAATATCAGCCGCATAATGATCACATTCTGCGCCGGCATCGATCAGTAACAAATCACCACGTTTTAATTTGGCATCATTTTCAGTGTAGTGCAACACACAAGCATTCTTGCCGCCCGCCACAATCGATGGATATGCGACTGCCCTCAATCCCTGCTGCATAAAACTGTAGATTAATTCAGATTCCAGCTGATATTCAAACAGCCCTGGCTGGCATATTTGCATGGCGCGAACATGCCCTTTAGCAGAAACATCCGCTGCACGCTTCATTAATTGAATTTCCGCAGCACTTTTAAGTAAGCGCATTTCATGCAAAATATGCTCTAATGAAACTAACTCGCCCGGCGCGGTTACGCCTGTCCTGGACTGAGCGCGAATATGCATTAACCATTCCAGTAAATTATGATCCAACTCGCTATCCCTTCCCATCGGATAATAAACCTTGCTTTTATTTTCTAACAACCCCGGCAGAATATCAGCAACGTCAGTAATGGGAAAAGAATCATCCGCACCATAATCATCAGTTGCACCTTCCAACCCGGCATGGGCACCTTCCCAGAGCGCCTTTTTTTCATCAAACTCTCGACAAAAAAGAATGTACTCACCCTCTTTTCGTTCAGGGATAAATACTGCTAATGCCTCTGGCTCATTAAACCCGGTCAGATAATAAAAATCACTATCCTGACGAAAAGGATAATCAACATCACGATTTCTGGGCCGCATTGAGGCACTACTGATAATTGCAATATTGTTTTTACCAATTTGCGCCATCAATTGCTTGCGACGCCTTTTAAATTCAGTTTGCTTCATTCTCTGTTAGATTAATGTAATACCTTATTGTCATCGCTGACGCTAAATTCCATCTTAAACAACATGATTGCCGCTCTTAAATATTCTTGAATCTCCATCAGAGCATTTTCAATTTCTTCATCATCCTCATCACCGTCAACATCCATCTTAGAAAATTCGACAATATCCTTGAGAATTTCCCGGGTTTCTCCTGGCCATTTCGTTTCTGATGTTGAATAACCCACACCCAGCAAAAAACCTTTACTCCAATTTCTTAACGCTTCAATTCTCAGCCCAAGATCTGCATTATCATCAGGCAGTAACAAATCAAAACTAAATTCGTCTGTATTCAACAACTCTTGCGTCTGTTCAAACAAGGACACCAGCAATTGCTTATCTTCTTCCAGGAGTTGTGTCGTATTTTGAAACACCTCGCTTAACCACGTCATAGCGCCAGTTTCTGAATCAATGCTTAACATCCCGGTTGCCATACCATGAGCCTCTGCTGCAGTAATTGTTGGCTCAATTTTTTCAATTATTGCATCCACAACCTGATAAGTCATGCTTCTATTTTCCTATCCTAAAAAAATCAACTGAAAAATTAAAAATTTCAATAGAGTTATGCTAACATTATAAATTAACTCTTCACACTAAATTTTCTTGTGCAATTTTTTGCAACAATGGTTTATTATCATGACCAACAATAACACAATGAAATCACCAGAAATAACCTTACTTGAGGAAAAGCTTGATGAACTGCTAAACAGTTATAATGTTTTACTCAAAGAAAACCAATTATTAAAAACCAAACAAGAGGAACTGGTGCGTGAAAAGGCAAAATTGATTGAAAAAACTTCAACAGCCCGTTTCCGGGTAGAGTCTATGATTTCACGTCTCAAATCCATGGAGCAAGGAACATGAGCAAAGACGTAATTCCAGTAACCGTTACCATACTAGGCAAAGAATACAAAATTGCCTGTACTGAAGATGGCCGCGATGATCTGCTCAATTCAGCCCAAAAACTGGATGACGAAATGCGCGAAATCAGAGACTCAGGCAAAGTTAGCAGCACAGACCGAATTGCTATTGTTGCCGCATTGAATTTAGCTCATGAATTCACCAAGAACAAAACGCAAAATCAATCACTTAACCAGGGGCTTAGTGAGCAATTGAACCATTTACGCAAAAAAATTGAAGCAGTGCTGGAAAAATAACGTTTGTAATTTTCTCACTATTTTTTAGAGAAAAGTTTCTTCAAAATTAATAAAAATAAGCTAAACTACTACAGTATCTCCTGCGGCGTTCGAGGTAATCTGGGTATTTCCTGAACCTATATTAACCCCGGGGACTGATACCTGGCGATGGTGTGCATGTCCGTTTTATCGGAAAGCCTGATTTGCCCGTGAAGTGCCCACTTGAACCTTTGGTTCAAGGACGAAAGATTATTACGGCGCAGGCGGGAGATACTCACTTACTTTCAAAACAAGCTCATGAAATACTGGTTAATGAAATCTGAACCCACCGAGTTCAGTATTGACGATCTTCAAAACATGCCGAATCAAACAGAGCACTGGGATGGCGTCAGAAATTATCAAGCCAGAAACATGATGCGTGATGATATGAAAGTAGGCGATCAGGTTTTTTTCTACCACTCTAATTGTGACGAACCCGGCATCGTTGGAATCATGGAAGTCGTTAGAGAAAGTTATCCTGACTTTACTGCGTTTGATCCTGATGACAAACACTTTGACCCAAAGAGCGACCCGAACAGCCCTCGCTGGTTTATGGTTGATATTAAATTTAGCAGAAAACTCGCCCGAACCATCCCTCTAAAAGAATTAAAACAAAAGTCCGAACTAGAGGAGTTTCCTTTAGTAAGAAGAGGTAACCGGCTATCAATTATGCCAGTTACAAAACAGCAATGGGACTTTATCCTGTCTTTGGAATAAAATCAGCTGACCCAAAAATTTACTTTTCAGCTTCCTTACCACCCACAAATAAATCATAAGCCAGATTGGACGTAACTTCCTCGTAAGTAAAACCTAAATCATCCAAACAATGCTGGAATATCTTTTTTTCTGCATTCAACATTTGCAAACCCATTAGCACCTTGCCAAATGCAGCTCCGTGATTACGATAATGAAATAAACTGATATTCCAACGCCCACCAATAGCAGTTAAAAATTTCAACAAAGCACCCGGTCTCTCAGGAAATTCCACTCTATAAACATGCTCATTCAATAAACCAGGAGCATGACCACCAACCATATATCGAATATGCTCTTTGGCCAAATCGTTTTGTGTCATATCAATTGCATCAAAACCCACTCGATCTAGCTTTTCAATTAAATCCCTCCGATCAGCCTCATGGTTACTGGTAGAAACCCCAACAAAAATTTGTGCAATTTTATTGTCGAAGTAACGATAATTAAATTCTGTGATATTGCGCTTGCCAAGAATATTACAGAATTTCAGGAACGTGCCAGGAACTTCTGGAATTGCAACTGCCAGCAGAACTTCCTTATGCTCTCCAACCATGGCTCTTTCACTTACATAACGCAAGCGGTCAAAATTTATATTAGCGCCACTTTCAATCGCTACAAAAGTTTCATTTACAACCTGCTTCTGCTCGATATATTTTTTTAAACCCGCGATAGCCAATGCTCCAGCAGGTTCTGGTAAAGATCGTGTATCATCAAAAACGTCTTTTATTGCTGCACAAATCTCATCAGTATCAACTGTAATAACACTATCAACCAAATCCCGTAACAAACGAAAAGGCTCTTTTCCTATTTGCTTTACCGCCACTCCATCAGCAAACAGCCCTACCTGCTTGAGCTTGACTCGTCGTCCAGCAATTAGCGCCTGATTCAAGCAATCTGCATCATCAGGCTCAACCCCGATGATTTTTGTTTCAGGTCTAACAAATTTAATGTATGCAGCAACTCCGGCAATTAGCCCGCCACCACCAACTGGAATAAAAATTGCCGAAATGTTGCCAGTATGCTGCCTTAAAATTTCCATTCCTATAGTGCCCTGGCCAGCAATTACATCAGGATCATCATAAGGATGCACAAAAACCAACTGTTTCTGTCGTCCTAACTCAACTGCGTATTCATAAGCTTCATCATAGGAATCGCCAACCAGAATTGTTTTTGCCCCCTTTTCCCTGACGGCCTGTATTTTGATTTCCGGAGTAGTCGTAGGCATAACGATGTGCGCTTTAATTGCCATTTTATTTGCCGCCAAAGCAAGTCCTTGAGCATGATTTCCTGCCGATGCTGCTATCACCCCCCTCTGTCTTTCTCCATCAGTTAATTGGCTTATTTTATTGTAGGCTCCACGCAACTTAAATGAAAATACCGGCTGCAAATCCTCTCTTTTTAGGTAAATATTATTTTTATATCTTGTAGATAAAATAGGCGCCAAATCCAATGAGGTTTCAATGGCAACATCGTAAACCCTGGCCCGTAAAATTTTTTCTATATAGCGATGAATCATTAATAAAACTGCTGCGAATTATGGTTATCTGCGGTATTATCACACAATAATAAATTTCTAACTCAACTCAGGAAATACCTATGGCTATGACACAAGATGAATTAAAAAGAAAAACTGCAGAGGCGGCAATTGAGTATGTAAAAGATGTAGCAATTGTTGGTGTGGGAACAGGTTCGACCGTCAATCATTTTATTGATTGTCTTGCAGAAAACAAAAGCTATCTTGATGGCGCTGTTTCCAGCTCTGAAATGACAACAGAGCGTTTAAAAAAACTCGGCATCCCGGTTCTTGATCTAAATTCGGTTGGCGAACTCGAAGTCTATGTTGATGGCGCTGATGAAATTAATCCGCACAAACAACTCATCAAAGGCGGCGGCGGCGCGTTGACACGGGAAAAAATTGTTGCCGCTGCAAGCCGCAAATTTATTTGTATTGCCGACCAATCCAAACAAGTCGATGTTCTTGGAAAATTTCCTCTACCTATAGAAGTTATTCCCATGGCACAAAGTTATGTGGCTCGCGAAATGGTTAAACTGGGAGGGCAGCCCGAATTACGCGAAGGTTTCACTAGCGACAATGGCAACCCAATCATTGATGTTCATAATATGGATATCCTCGATCCATTAGAACTTGAAAAAACCATCAATAATATTGCCGGTGTTGTTACGGTCGGAATTTTTGCTATTCATAAAGCAGACCTGGTACTTATTGCCACTGAAGATGAAATTATTTCATTTTAATTTCGCGCATAAAAAAGCTTGAGGAAATTAAATTTCCTCAAGCCTCGTTCCTAATTAAGTAAAAAACTTATTACTTAAACTGCACGTTTCGCTTTACGTGAAACCAGCCCCAAAAGCCCTGTCATAAACAACCATACAGCAGCAGGAACAGGAACAGCAAAACTATCTGTCTGGGCAGAACTGCTAGTTATATTTGAGATAATAATCCCTAATTTATTGCCAAAATTGACAGTACCAGTTGAAGCAATATCAACCAAAAATTCCAACACGCCACCATTACCTACGCCGAAATCCACGACAGTACCTGTTAGATCAACCTTTCCGTCATCAGTTGAAGCAGAAAAATCAATGGCAGGCAGTGAGTTAACATTGCCAGACAACTTGTAAGAAAATGAGCCAGGCATATATAGAGTACCTAGATCCCCATCAAATGCAGTTAATTGTGCAGTTGTGTTAGTCCCATTTTTCAATGAAATCAGCCCCGAACCAGCATCATAATTAATATCCAAATCCTGTGTATTCAAATCTGGATATTGGGTTACCAAACCCAGTGGAATTTGAGTACTTACCGCAGAAGCACTACCTACAGCAAAAACAAACAACAATGGTATAAATTTCAAAAAACTTTTCATTTTTATTTTCTCCTATAAAAAAATATAAATTCAACTTCAATTTAATTACCGACCTCAACACCCTGTCGAGGCCGGACTTACATCAACTACTTACAATTTCCGTCCATGGTTTTTTATATGATGATCGTAATTAATCATCGTCTTTTTCGTGTTTCCTGTGTTTTTTTCCATGCTTCCTTTTTTTGTGATTATCTTCGTCATCACGATCTTTCCACTTACGGTCTTGGTCATCATCGTCATCACGATCCTTCCACTTGCGGTCATCGTTATTTGACCCAGAATTGTTCCCATCATTTGATGAACCAGAGCCACCCGAGCAATTAGTTAAATTAACATTCAGATCACCCTGGCCATAATGGATCTTCTTACCCCAGCGATACTTCTTGTAGGTAATCCAGTGTCCTAAACCAAAATCCACATTCCATTGATTTGCTCCATCTCCCATCTGGACAGACAGGCCTTTTTTGGATGACAACACCAACACATTGCCTTTACTACCATCAAACCCAGTCAACTTACCTGAGAAATTTTTGTAGTATTGCCAAGCATTGATATCAACAGGCCCGCCATTTTGCGAATATGCAGATCTTTTCAGACCATTGGTGAAAGGATTGTTAACACTATCTGTTTTACCAGATAATTTAATCTCCATGTTGTACTTGAACCTGTGATCAGGCTTGTACATCAAAGTACCTGTCAGCATTGCATTGCCATCCTTATCTTCAACCAGTTTTCCATTACTTATTACAAATGGGTAACCATTGTAGATAAACGCATAACCACCACCATTCCAGACATTGTAACTATCCTTCGGTGCATCCACTGCATTACATGCAAGAGGCTGTGGATCTGGATTAGTTGGAGGATCAACTGGATCTTCATCACAAACTGCTGATACCTTCAGGTTATCCAGAACGCCACCATATCCATTCATGTCCATGGCTTTTAGCTCTAGGCGTACAGTTTCACCCGTTCCTTCAAGAAAGTAGGTGTGATGAGACCATTTAAACCTGCCTCTACTGGTTAGCTTATCGACAACGTTACCATTCCATAACACTTTGATGCCACTGGGCTTGAATCCTTTTCTACCTGAATAGTCCAGTTCAAATTTATAAATTTGTCCCGGTTTGGTTTCGATATCCAGATACAGGTTGGATGGATCCCAGTCATTGGCTTCCAGTTCGATGACATAATTGTCATTCCATTCGCCGCCGTAGGCTTCCTCCATACCTACTTCGATATGCTGGTTAGGATTATCAGTACTCCAACCAATCAAGCCAGGAGCATTATTCAGGATTGCCCATTGTCTTGAAGTTAGCCCCTGAAAATCAACAAATGAGATGTCTTCAGGCACACAATCTGGAGTTTTATAGCCAAAATCAACATCCATATTGTTTTCATTAGCTGCCAGATCTAACTCCGCCTTATTTGGCGTCCCCAAACCATCAAGATCATAAGTCTGCTCTACCCCATCAGGCAAAGTAGCTGGATCAATAGTGACTTTATAAAAGCCTGCGGGAAGATCTGGGAAGTTATACTTTCCAGAAGCATCCGTAGTCATATCAATGTTGATATCAAAAGTATCATCACCATCGGTATCACCCATTAATGTGACCTTAACTCCTGAAATGCCTTCTTCACCATTATCCTGCTCACCATTTCCATTGGTATCAATCCAAACAGTATCTCCGATGGAACCGGCCTGTTCTTCTTGATAGCCAAAGTCAACATTCAGGTTAGTTTCGTCTGTTCCCAGAGTCAACAATGCTTTATTTGGCGTGTCAATACCATCCAGATCAGCAGTTGGATTAACATCGGCTGGTAAAGTACTTGAATCAATAGTGACCTTATAGCTTCCTTTTGGCAGATTAGAGAAGTCATATAGCCCTGAACTATCAGTGGTGGTATCTATACTAAATTCAAACGAACCATCTGAATTAGTATCGCCCATCAATGTTACGTTCACACCGGCAATACCACTTTCATCTGGATCTTTGATACCATCGCCATTTTCATCCAACCAGACTAGATCACCAATTCTACCGAGATGGCGGTAACCAAAATCAACAGTCAAATTAGTCTCTTGAGGACCAAGATTTAACAATGCTTTATTTGGACTATCTATACCATCCAAATCAAAAGTCGGATTAATATCTGCTGGAAGCGTTGCTGGATCAACGGTTACCTTGTAACTGCCTTGAGGCAGGTTAGGGAAACTGTAAGTACCCGCAGAGCTGGTTACGGTTTCAATACTGAAATCAAACGTACCATTACCATCCACATCACCCATCAAGGTTACTTTAACGCCAGAAATACCATCTTCACCGTCTTCTTTGGTGCCATTGGCATTGTTGTCGCGCCAGATTAAATCACCAATCATGCCTTTTCCGGTATAACCGAAATCGAGACGAGGGTCATTCTGACCGGCTGCTAAATTAACCATAGTGGTGTTATCAAGCGTACCATCAAGATCAAAAGTCTGACTCAATCCCGTTGGCAGTGTTGAATCTTCAACCGTAACGGTATATTTACCGGCTGGTAATTTATCAAAGCCGTAGATGCCATTGCTGTCAGTCTCGGTAGTCTGAGTAAAATCTACAACACCATCATTATTGATATCACCCGTCAATACCAAGCGGGTGCCTGTTAGTCCTGGCTCAGAACCATCTTTGCTACCATTAGCATTAAGATCAAGCCAAACCAAATCACCCAAGCTGGCTGTGCCCGTATATCCAAAATCAACATCCAGTCGACTTCCTCCAGCAGGCAAATCAGCTTCGGCCATATTGTCTAACGTGCCGTCAAGGTCAAAAGTCTGAGTTAATCCTGCAGGTAACGTGTTTGCATCGACAGTTACTTTATAAGTCCCGCCAGGCAAACTGTCGAACATATAACGACCCGAAGCATCAGTCACTGTAGTATCAGTAAAATCTACCGTTCCATCACCATTGGTATCAGCTTCCAGTTTGACAGTCACTCCAGAGATACCTGGCTCATCTGCATCCTGGGTTCTATCAGCATCAAGATCCAACCATACGGTATCACCTAATGCACCAGAACCTTTGTATCCAAAATCAACTGATTTATCGTCTTCTCCCGGCGTCAGATTGATAGTAGCCATACCATCTTTGTTACCATCGACATCAAAGGTATTGACATCGACACCAGCGGGTAAAGTAGATGAGTCAACTGTGATTTTGAAATCACCGGCAGGCAACATTCCAAACAAATAGAAACCCGTATCATCTGTAACCTGTTCGCGAACAAACTCCTTCACGCCATCGCCATCGATATCAGCTTCTAAAGTAACTTTGATGCCGGGTAATCCCTCTTCACCCGGATCTTGTGTACCATTTCCATTGGTATCCAACCAGATGGTATCGCCAATAGAACCATTACCCTTATAGCCAAAATCAGCATTAAGTACTGCTTCGTCATTAGCAGTTAAAGTAACAGAGGTTATGTCGGGCGTAGCAACACCATCCAAATCGTAGGTTTTAACATTAAAACCTGCAGGTAATGTTGAAGGATCAACTGTTACCGTGTAATCACCAATGCACAGTTCATTGAACAAGTACATGCCGCTACTTGCAGTGACAGCAGTTTGAGTGATGCCCATACCGGAAACACTTATGGTAACACCACTAATCCCTTGTTCATCATCATCCTTAACGCCATTACCATTATGATCAAACCA
>Ga0256841_1001854_pt1 | contig 17442 bp, 12 predicted proteins | sample 356308metaG_FD_185971 | JGI IMG/M metagenome (GOLD analysis project Ga0256841, IMG submission 185971) | Hydrothermal vent microbial communities from Mid Atlantic Ridge, Atlantic Ocean - 356-308 | ecosystem: Environmental > Aquatic > Marine > Hydrothermal vents | place: Atlantic Ocean: Mid... | reverse complement strand
TATACATTACCCAGGCAACAACAAAGGTAAAGAGGGTAAGAATAGAAAATGGAATTATCATCATTTTTGCAAGTGTTTGGTTAAAAATGATGATCAATATGTAAATCCTGACAAACATCATAGCAGTGGCTAAAATCACCGCTGCAGTCACCTGATTCAGAGCAGAGTCAGGCTCTTTGCTTTTTCTGGCAAGCACAACAGTCGTTGCAGTGCTGCTATACAATCCGCCAAGTAATCCGGTCAATATTATACCATTTTTCGGAAAAACAAACTTTTTCAATAAATAACTTAGGTAAGATACCCCTGAGACAACTACAACAACAAGCCAGAATTTAAATGGGGAGATCGGGATAATATCGCTGATGACATTATGGGGTAATAACGGAAGAATGATGCCACTCATTGCAAGAAACTTTGCAAGAATTACAAATTCATTATTATCGAACTTGCCGGAAAGAGTTTTAAACTGTTCTTTTAATTCGGTTAGAAACAAAACGGTTGAAACTATCAGAACCGTCATCCAAACAGGTTTTGTATATATCAAAGGAGCAAGGCTGTATGTTATGAGTACGGAAATCATTGAGGTTATCCCGAACATTTTCTGTTCTTCAATCTTTTTTAAATAATAAATACCGAGGAATACCGAAACCAGGATTGCTCCCAAACCGAAAAGCCACATTTTTAAAGGAGAAATAACATAAAGAACGAATCCGAAAATACCGATGAAAGTATAGGTACGGTCCATTCCGAAAACGGTTTCCGATTTCTCGTTAAAATGGTGCCTTCTTTGCTCCAGACCTATTAAAAGTGAGAAAACCGTTACCAAAAGGAACTTGATAAAATCGTCCGGTATATTAGTGGTCAAATTCATTTGGATAAAGTTTTTTTCTTTTCGGACTTTTTATAAACAAATTCTATAATGTATGAAGCCAAAATCATAGTCATTCCAATCAAAGCTCCGGTATAATTTGTTGTAAACTGCTGATACATCAATGCCGTAAGGGCGGAAACACAAAGAAGTGCTCCTATAAAAGAAACCCATTTATTCGCTTTTGTCTCTTTCGCAAGTTTAAAATTGGCAATATTAACAATTGCAAATATTAGCAAAAACCCTGCACTCCCTGATGTAGAAATGCTTTCAAGATTAAAGAAATTGGCAACTACAAGGGTTAATAATGCGGTTATAATAAGACCCACAGGCTCGTTCCACAATGTAGTTGTAAACTCGTGACTCATCTCATCATCTTCGGCAAGTTCATAATTCACTCTGCTACCTCCGTAAAGGCTTACGTTTATTGCAGAAAAAGTGGATATCAAAGCCGTAATACTTATAATTATGTATCCGGCTTTCCCAAGAACAGGTTCGGCAGCCAAAGCAAGGACATATTCCTGTGCTTTGCTTATCTTTTCAAATGGAACCGACCCAACGGTTATAAAGGCTATGATAACGTAAAGGATTATAACAAAAACAACTGAAATATAAAATGCAGCCGGTATGTTTTTTAAAGGATTTTTTATACTTGGAGCTGCGTTTGCAATCAACTCAAATCCTTCATAAGCTACAAAAATAACAAATCCACCACTTACGAGCTTAAAAGGCCCAACCCAATTGATTAAAGAAAGCTGATGAATATTTGTATTACCATTCAACCCCCATAAACCTATCACGGCAAATATGGCAAGAATAAAGATTTTTATAAAAACAGCAACGGATTCTGTCATACTTACCACTTTAAAACTGATATAATTTAATAACGTGCAGAAAACAATTATTGCCGTTATAAGAATATGCTTGTCTGTAGAAAAGTCACCTGTTATTTTAAATAAAGCCGCTCCGTAAGACCCAAAAGCCGACGAATAAAGTGAAAGCATAACTATATAGCTAATCCACAGGAGGTTATTTGTCCCTCCACTAAATATATTCTTACCAAAACCCTGATTGATAAAGTTAACCGTTCCACCGGTATTTGGAAACTTTAATGAAAGTTTGGCATAGGAATAAGAAGTAATAAAAGCAACAATCCCGGCAATTAGAAAAGCTGCCGGTGTACCACCTTTGGCAAGTTCAACTGCCAATCCTAAAACGGCGAATATGCCACCACCCACCATTCCGCCAATGCCAATCGCAACGGCCTCTGTTAATCCTATCTTACTTTTTGTTTTTAACATCAATTTCAAATTATCTTGTCCGGCTCCTGACGGTATATGTCCGTAAGCAACTTATAAAGTTCAGGATGGCGGCTTTTTAATTTATCGGGATTATCGAAAAAATATTCACTCACGACCGAAAGAAACTCCGCATCATTAGTCAGTGCATAGGGATTGATATCGGAATTGCCTTTTTTGATCTTTAACATCTCTTTCTTGATCTCCTTGATCCAGGGAAGGGAGTAAGAATGTTTGAACAAGATTTCAGGAACACCGTCAACTGCACCGTCAGCTTTGTCAATGAGATGGACAAACTCGTGTATTCCCACATTATTACGGTGTCTTGTACCGTTGAAAGCTGCCTCCAGGTCAGGCTTGGACAATAGCACTGTCCCATTCAGATAACCGTCACCGACCATCCCGAGAATATCACGCTGTCCTACCTCATCGGAAGTCTGAAATTTCTCATCAAAAGAATTGGGATATAAAAACACTTCCCTGACATTCGGATAGTTATACTCGGGAAATCCGAACATCGGAATAACGGCACTTGCCGCCACAAGCAGTTTGTCGCCATCATCAATATCCACATCAATACCTTTGATATCCTTTTCGGCAATAAATTGTTTTATCCTGTTTTCAAACTCCTTTTTTCTGTCATCAGGCAGATTTCTGTAATAAAGAACCCTTTCGGTCAAAAACTTTTTCCATTTTAGAGGAAATGGCTCTTTAAGCAATTTCTCATCCACTTTTTTAGGTTTAAACACATACTTAACAATAACATACAATGCTACAACAACAACAATTACTGAAAATGCAATTCCCATTTTTCGGATTTTAATAATCGTTTGACAAATTTATGAATGGCAAATGTACATAAAATTTCTCTAACGGGTTTGTTTAGAATCAGTATACAATCTTGCATGCAGGCAGATTCATCTACTCCACAGCCATCTGCAAATTACCTTCAAATGCTCCTTACAATGACATCAAAAACACTTTCCCGAAAGTTCCCTGAAACTTTTTAAAAGTATCGGACACATCCTGATAATTGTTATTTTCAAGGGCATCTAACCATTTGGAATAGAGACCGGCAACATTTTTAAATTCTTTGTTGAACTCTTCCGTTTTTTTCTCTTTTTTCTTGAACTCAAGAACTTTTTTATACACCTCCCTGACATTTTTTATGTTTCCTTCTGCGCCGGGATAATTTGTTGCATTGACCATATTGGTTGTCATTGCCACCTGCGACATCCATCTGAACATCATATCCGTTAATGTGAGATGTCCGTTAACGGTATGTATTTTATCGAACAACATACAAAACCTCGAACAGTTCATTGCGGCAACTTTGTAATTTTCTTTTTCAACTCTAGTTTGCAATGCGTCAATGATGTCGTTAAAACCCGCAAAATAAGATTTCCATAACGGGTCATTTGAATATTCTTCAGGAGGATTATCAGCATATTTCTTCTGAAGTTTGCCAAACTGTTCCCTGAACTCTTTTAATCCCTGAAGCATCTCGGCTTTTTTGTGCATTGCAGGCTTTTTGATCAGTCCGCAGGTCATTATTGCTTTTTTATGAAAAGCAGTGAAGTCTTTTTCAAAATTTGATTGTGCAATGGAATGGTTGCCAATAACAGCCATCAAAAACAGCACACCGGCCAGTTTAATCACAATTGTTTTCATTTTTTTATTTTTTTAATTACACAATATTATGTTTATTTTCAATTATTTAAGCTCCTCAAAATATTTCCAAAACTATGAAACTCTGACTTTAACTTTTTTCTTTTTACCATCTGCAATATATGCAAACATCGGCACATATATCAATGTCAGCAGAGTACCGATTAGCAAACCGCCAATAGCGACATCTGCCAACGGGCTGAGCCGTTCCAGCCCGACAGCCTGCTCCAGCGCAATTGGTATCATCCCTGCTATTGTACCGAAAGCGGTCATCATTACAGGACGAAACCTCACGCGCACACTTTCCATTGCACTCTCGAAGGGAGTCTCTCCCTTATCCTTGTACATCTGATAGAAATCAATAAGCAAAACGGCATTTTTGATTATGATACCGAACAACAGCAAAATACCCAGCATACTCGGCATACAGCTCGGTTTGTGAAATAAGAGCATTCCCCAGGCAGCGCCAATCATCGAAAGCGGCAGCACAAATATCATTATCAATGAGAGGCGGACAGATTTGTAAATGGCTATCAAGGCAATTGTCAAAAGTAATATTCCGAGAGCAATGGCTTTCAGCATCCGTTGGAAACTATCGTTTATCTGTGCTATATCGCCTTCCTGAGTAATTATCACATCATTGTCACTCTTGATTTTTGTAAGGGCTGCTTCGGCATCATTTGTCAGATGGGTAACAGGCCTGTTGGCTCGATACCCGTTAACGTCAACACTGTAAAGCATTTTATCTCTTTCAATTTTGGCATAAGTGAGATTTTTTGATATTTTGGCAACCTGCTCCAGAGGAATATCTCCCATCTTTGTGTGGATGGGCAGCAACCTGAGAGTCTGCTCATTTTGATTGAACTTTCCTTTCAGATAAAGCCTTACAAACTGTGTATTCATTGACTGCAGGTCGGCATTCAAGCCCACAACCTGCCCTTTCACAGGTATTTGCATTGCAATTTGATACGGAGTGATACCGTAGCTTAAAGCTTTATTTTCATCTATATCAAGGACTATTTCCGTAAAGTCCTTATCCCAGCTTGTTGAAACCGAGGTCAGTCCTTTTATCTGCTTAATAGCTTTTTCCACTTCGTGTGATTTACCTGCCAATCCGTCAACAACAGGTGATTTTAGCCTGACGTCAAGAGATGCTTTAATTGACGATACCGCTGTAGCGCCGAAGTCATAAACATCATTCTTTTTAACACCCTCAAGTTTTGCAATCCTGTTACGTAAAGTATCCTCGAGTTGCCATATTGTTTTATCCCTGCTAAAACGATCAACACAGTTGATGGTAATAGTTGCCTCCGACGGAAGATTACCGCTGCCGAGACTAAGCACTCCCGCCTCACTTCCAAAAGCTACCGAACTTCTGACAGCCCAGGGTTGTTTATGAAGCCATTTCAAAAACGGTTCTAACTTTGCTTCTGCACTGTTGACAGTTTCATTAGAACTGAAAGCAACCTGAGCCTTTATGATTCCGGTATCCATTGGCGGCATGGCATCTTTTCCGATAGTGGGCATGATAACCCTGACACTCAACAGCAACACCACAATAACACCGACAGTAAGAACCGTACGACGCAAAATCCGTCGCTTTCCGTTGGAAAACCTGATCACACTGACATAAGGGACCACGAGACGCCCGATGGATCTATTATACAGATTATCAAACCATAATTCAACTTTTGTTTTTCCAGTTCCCCTCTTGAAAAAAGCCTCGAGAAGTTTGGGAATAAATGTGATGGAAAGAAAAAACGATATCAACAAAGCAATTATTAATGTGTATATCAACGGCTTGAATATCTTTTCGGGAAAACCACCAATAAACATCAACGGAAAAACAACGAAAATAGTTGCTATGGTACCTGCCCAAATAGGCCCTACCACCTCCTTAGTACCTTTTGTAATTGCCGTTTGCAGGTCTTCCTTCAACTCGTTAAGATGCCGCTCTATATTTTCGAGCACCACCACCGCATTGTCGGTCAGCATACCAAGAGCAAGAATTATTGCGGTGTAAATCACAATGTTAAGTTCACCTCCCGTAAGCCAGATGACCGCCATTGTGGAGAAAAACACCATCGGAATGGTAATGGCCGCCGCTGCAATCGCTCTGAAATTTCCAAGGAAGATTAGAATGACCAATAGAGTGTAGAAAATGGCATCGCGGAGTGCAACAAGCATATTGTCGTTGGCAAGTTCAATAAGATCGCGCTGCGTATCCGAAATTTCAAAATCAATATTGGGATAACGGGCAGCGAGGTTTTTCATCTCTCTGCGTGCCGCTTTGCTAACGTCAAGAACACTTCCCTTAGGAGCACGCTGAATTGCCATAGCAACGGCAGGTTTACCGTTTCCGATGTACCCGCTGGTACGTTTGGCATATCCCCACTTCACATCGGCAATATCTCCTATCCTGACATTGGGCATTACAGTAATATGTTTTATCTTCTCAACCTCATCCTTTTCGCCGTAAAAAGTGATGGTATAAAAATTATCATCTCCTTTTACAAAACCAATCGGCATATCCCTGTTCAGCGTTTTGAGTGCTATAGCTATTTTATCGAACTGAATCCCGTAACGTTTTGCCTTGAACGGGTCAACCTCAATATTTACGGAACTTTGGTAACCTCCGAATATCTCCACATTTCCAATCTCCGGATTGCTCAACAAGTAAGGTTTTATGAAACTTTCCGATATTTTTCTGATGTCGGCAAGGCTCATATCATTGTTTTTCGGTGATAACGATATCACGTCAACGGGCAGAGTGAAGTCACCTGCCGTATAGATTGCCGGATTAACATTAGCCGGCAGTTTTCCTTTTGCAATTGACAAGGCATTTGCAACATCAACAGCAGCTGCGTTAAGGCTTTTTTTGTAGCTGAATTCGGCTTTGACAATTGAGAAGTTGGCAACATTAACGGAACTGATATCCGTAACCATTGCCAATCTTGAGACCTCCTGTTCAATGGGCTTTGAAACCGTGTTTGCAGCCACCTGTGCAGTAGCTCCCGGCACTTTTGTTATGACTATTACCTGCGGCGGATTGGCATCGGGAAAGAGGTTCTTCGGGAGAACTATCAATGCCACAATTCCCATAATAAAAAATCCGGCTATCAATGAATAGAGCAGGTACGGGCGTTTATAAAAATATTCGAACATAAGTCTATCCCTCCTTTACTTTTAGTGAAACACCACTGCTCAGTTTGAGTAAAATATCCTGTTTCGCAATAACAATCTCTTTTCCTGCCAGCTCTTCATTACTTATTGCAATGCCGTTTTCCCCCGTCCGGATTATGTTGACTTCCTTAGGAACGGCTTTATCACCGTCAATAATCATAACATAGCTTTTTCCGTTGCGGTTCAGTACGGCATCAAAGGGCAGTTTTACGGCTTTTCCGTCGAAGACAATCACATCTACGGTAACCCTGTTACCTGTGGTCATATCTTCGGAATTAGTATAAACTTTATACTCTGACAAACCGTGAAAAGTACTGTTCAGCGGTATTGCATCATACTCTTTGCCATTTAGGATTACACCTGATATTTTCAGGTCACCGGGCACTCTGACCATAAGATAAAAACCGTTGTTGGCACTCAGACTTGCCACAGGATGTCCGGGCATTGCCACATCTCCGGTGTTGACCATCGTTTTCGATACTCTACCGTCAACGGGAGAGGTGATGATAGCATAAGTAAGCATATTGTTCAACTCGTTCAATTTTTGTTTTAGCGACTCCACCTTTGATTCAAGCCCGGCAATCTTGCTTTCTTCCATTTGCGATTGTTCTATTGAGGCTCCCTTGACGGCAATCAACTCCTCCGTTCTTTTATGGGTTTCTTTCAGGTTGTCAAGAGCCGTTTGTTGTGCATCAATCTGCGACTTTACACTGCTGATATTTCCTTTTATGGTCGTATTGTCAATCCTTGCTATGACCTCTCCCCTTTTCACGGCGGAACCGCTCGGGCGGATATATTCAACCCTTCCGGCAATCTTTGTCGTTAACTTCACATCCTTATCGTTTTGTGTCTCTGCAAGATATGGAAGTGTTAACCGGAACCGACTCACTTCGGGAGTAAACGATGAAACAACTATTGAATACATAGTTGCAGGAGGCAGGTTGCTCTCCCTGTTTTGTGTTCTCTTCACGATAAATATACCGCCGATGATCAAAATTATGATAACAACGGTCCAGACTAAAGTTTTTCTGTTTTTTTTCATTTTACAATCTCCTCTATTTTATTTCCATAAATAATTGCTAATTTCATCAGCGTTTGCCATTTTTCGGCTTGTGCTTTAAAGAGTTTTGACTTTTCAAGAACCAAATCGTCCTCATATTTGAGATAATCCTCAATTGACATTCTGTCTGTTTTGTATGCAACTTTCGCTATATCAAGAAGTTTTTCCTTGTCACCAATACTGCTTTGATACAGCCCGATGGATGTTTCGAGCAGAGCAAGACTGTTCTCCAACTGCTTTGCCTGAGAAGTAAACTCCACTCTCATCTTATCAAGTTCATTTTGCATATCAATAACATCCAGCTTACTCTGTTTTATCTTTGCATATTGATCTTTTTCAAAAATCGGAATTTTCAGGGTAACACCGAGAGTAGCATAGTCTTCGTTTACTTTCAGTCCGTTATTGTACGCATTAGCATAACTATGATTATAATTACCAAATAAAACCAAGGCGGGATATAACTTTTCTTTTTCGGCCCTGACACCAAGTTCGGTAGCTTTGATTTTGCGTTTCAAAGGCTCAAGCACTTTAAATTCACCTCCGGTATAATTACCTGTCTGTTCCATACTTACAGGTTCTGTCAGTCTTACTTTGGTGAGCGCATAGATAGCGGCAATTGCTTTTTCCCTGTTAAGGGCGATTTCATTGCGCATTATGTCAATCTCATTGATGCCGTTACTTATTTTCAACAGGGCCGATTCAGGAGCACGTCCATTGTCAACCTTTATCCGTACAAGCTCTTTAACTTTCATTAGCGACGACCTCTTTTTTTCCAGCGCATTGTCCAGCGCCTCCATATACCGGAGGTTTGCATTGGAACTGACAATAATCGCCTCGTTCTTTAGCAGGTCAATTTCCCGCTTTACCTGAGCCGATTGATACATCATTTTTGCTTTTGATGCCATCGTATATATTGATTTCACAAATATCGGCATTGATATCATTGCCCCACCCCTAAGGATATTTTGGCTGAACGGCTGGGCAATGGAAGGGTTCTTGACCATTGCCAGCAGATCGTTGGGTGCAATGGGAAGCATACCCGAAGGTGTATTGGCATACTCATACCTGCCAAAGGCGTCTATTTTGGGAAACAGCTTGCCGTTTGCCATACTTTTCCCGAGAAGTGCACGTTCCATCTTTATTTCATCACTCCTCACCTGCGGATTTGTCTTCAGCGAATCAAAAAGCACACCGATGTTTTGCACCTCCTGCCCGTGTATTATAACCGGAAAAAGCAGAAGAAAAATTAGTTTTCTGCACATCATTTACCTCCTTTTTTTATGTAATTACTTTGAATTTATTTACAAAGTAATTACTTACTTATAATTAAATTAAAAAAAAATTATTTATTCAATGTGTTCAAAATCAGTTCAAACATTCTTTTGCAAAAATTCACTCTCTCAAAAGCATTTCTGTTCAAAATCATTTCTATGTTCAACGTGATTGGAATACCCATATATAAGGTGGAGAAGTCACCGACTGAGATAAGCTCGTTCCACAAACCCAATGCAATACCGTCGGATACGATTTTCCCGACAAGTTGTTTTTGGTTATTGAAAATATAATTTAGTTTCGTCATCATTTCACTATCGTTTTCATAGGAAGCCTCCGAAAACAAAAGCATTGTGATGCCCTTATTGTCCGTAAGATAAGTTACGGTTTTGCACAAATAATTATAAAGTCTGTCGCGTGGCGGAGAATCCTCAAGTACTATGCTTCGAAGCGGCTCAATAAGATCATTGATAACGTCATCCATAATTGCAAGAATTATCTCTTTTTTTGAACGGAAGTGACGGAAAATACTTCCTTCACTAATGCCGACTTCCCTTGCTATGTTACTGGTTGACACACTTTTCAGTCCTTCTCTGAAGATTATATTCAATACTGCCGATTTAATCTCGTCGCGCCTTATATCAGTTGATTTACGTACCATAAGTAAGTATTTGCTTGCAAAAGTAAATTAAAATATTGTATTGTCAAGCTTTCTAACAATTTTTTTTAGCTGAGGAAACTTTTATGTCCTTTTGTCATTAGCATCCATTAAAAGCCCCATTCCTTTAGCAACAGTGTTTTAATAAATACTTCTATTACCCCTACGATTATAGGAACAGCCGTTGTCCCCAACACTTTTAAAAAATCAAAAAAAATTTGACTTTCAAATTATTCCCTTTAAATTTGCACTGTTTTGTTAATCATTAAGCTTTTAGCAAAACACATTGCAGAAAACTGAAAATGAATTTTTTATTAAACAATAAAAGGCGAACGGATAAAAAGTCAGCCGACATGAAAACTATTTTTCAAATGAAAATAGAAGTACAACAAAATAATCAATAATTTAAAACAAGGCAAATGAAAACAAAAACTTTACTTTCGATTCTTGCACTTGGGCTAATCATAAGTACCTTTGGGCAAAAACCCATTATGGAACTTACCTTTACGGCAGAAAACAGCGGACAATACGTTCCGATGGATAGCATTATTATTGAAAATATCACACAAGGCGGGGATACAACTCTTTATGCACCCGACACAACACTTTCGTTGGAATATAACGTAGGTATTAATGAAACTGACTTATCAAAAAACTCATTTTCCGTTTCACAGAATTATCCGAATCCATTTAAAGGAAAAACAGAAATTTATTTATATTTACCTGATAAGGAACATATCAGAATATCTGTCAGGGACATTCTTGGAAGCCAACTTGCAAACTATGAAAACACATTTAACCGGGGCAATCACTCCTTTACTTTTTATTCGGGGGATAACAAGTATTATTTGCTTACCGTAACAGGAAACCAAACAAGCAAAACCATAAAAATGCTGAATGCGGGCAATCATAAAGCAGGTACCGGAGAATGCAAAATTGTTTATACCGGACATAAGGGTAATGCAGTTGGTTTTAAATCCCGCGAACTCCTGAACGATTTTGGTTTTAACCTTGGGGACGAATTAAAATATACCTGTTATACCGGTGTGGAAGAAACAGAAATAACCGATTCTCCTGCGGGCAGCCAAACTTACACATTTCAGTTTGACGGGTGGACACCCTGCCCAGGTATGTCAACAGTTACCGATATAGACGGAAACATATACAACACAGTACAAATAGGTAACCAATGCTGGATGAAAGAAAACCTGAAAACAACCACATACCGAAACGGCACCGCAATACCAAATGTAACAAATAATATCAACTGGCAAAACCTAACAACCGGAGCCTATGTATGGTATGACAATGATATTAGCTGGAAAGAGCCGTACGGTGCTTTGTATAGCTGGTATGCAACCGTTGAGACCAACGGTCTTTGCCCTACAGGATGGCATGTCCCGACAAATGATGAATGGACCGCCTTGACCGATTTCATCGGAGGAACAGCTTCGCCCCATGGCAATGAGCTGAAATCGTGCAGGCAGGTTAACTCGCCTTCAGGTGAGGGATGCAATACAACCGAACACCCACGGTGGGCTGAAAGTAATGAAAATGGCACAGACGATTACGGATTTTCAGGGCTTCCGGGCGGCTTACGCGAAAATGACAGTGGGTTCTACTACATGGGCTACTTCGGTATCTGGTGGTCTTCAACGGAGGATTCATCGGGCAACCCCTTGGGCAACACTCTGTCTTACGACCACGGCGACTTGATATTCGGCAACGGGGAAAAAAATTTCGGCCTATCGGTACGTTGTGTCAAGGATTAGAACGCTTTGACTATTAGACTACTTTACCAACCGTAGCTTTAACGGAGGCCGGTTTTATTATTTTTAATTACCCCGTTGAAGCGGAAAACCAACTTGTATCAAACCAAAACAGTGCCTGGCAACCAAACCTTTCAGGTTGAGGAGTGGGGCGCAGCGGTGGCAACTTGAAAGTTATACCGTTAAAAAACAAGAAAAAAAGTAAAGATAGGGTAAATAAAAGCTCCCGTCTCATTCCTGCGTAAACTCCTTTAACACTCTGATAAACTCCGGTGTGCGCAGATAACCGAATGACTTATGCGGGTTTGCCACACCATCCATAACGTAGGTATTGGTTACCAGTTTATCAACGCATTTTACCCCGTGACTGTTAGCTGCAAAGTCGTCGGCAAGCTTATAGTCAAGAGCTATTTTATCCCTGATATCGGAAAAATTGAACCAATGTCTTCTCACCGTCTCAGGTGTTTGCAATTTTACCTTTCCGTAAATACTTTTGGAGTGAGCGGCTATCCTGCTCATAACAAACGGCGCTCCAAGCGGCGCTCCCATAGTTGCAAATGTATCTACATTTACGTCATTTTCAAAAAAACTCAAGACATCAAAAGCAATAATTGATCCCATCGAATGAGCTATTAACATTATCTCATCATCGTGATGTTTCTTTAACACTTCTATTAAACGACCGGTAATTTTATTTTTAACCTGCAAATTGAAGTCCGATTTGAAATCACCATCACCCGTAAAATAAACTTCAAGTTCATAAAAATATTTATGTAATAATTTCTGAGATACGAATGCATATCTTAATTCATAATCCTTTTTTAAAAAAATGCGATAAACCATTTTTTTAAACAGGTGCAAAACCTTTTGACGTATCTCATGGGGTCCGGTTTTATATGATTCGGGGGCTTTGGTATAAACCTCATCCAGATAGTAAGGACTGTCTTTATCCTTTTCATCCCTTGACTGCGGTTTATCATAAAGTATATCGGCCCAGTAAACCAACACAAATTCGGGCATTTCAAACTTCAGTCCCAGATTGCGTATCCCTTCTTCAATTGCCGCTTTTCCCCATTGTTCAAGCTGCTCTTTTGGAGGTTTATTTCCTAATCCATGTATTGCAATAATCACTTTTGCCATCAGATTGGCAAATTTACTAAAAATTTACAGTTATTAGTTCTATTTTACAATCAGCATCGGCACCTTATCGTTGATTGAGATCATTTTTTCAGCAAAACTTCCAAGTAAGAAAGAGTCCAGACCGGTGTGACTTTTCGTTCCCATTATAAGCAAATCGGCCTTTTCATCATCAATATAATCTTTTAATGCAAGGTAAGGGTATGTGCGCTTTTCGGCAATGAACTTAATATCCGGTTTAATATCCTCATAGCCTTTTGAGTGCTCTTCAACAAATTTCTCAAAACTTGCTTTCCGCTTCTCAAAAAAGGTATTATAAATACTATTAATATCAGCCATATCCGAATGTCTGTAGGTTTCTGAAATCGTCTCCCCGAGTTCGGAATAATATGGCAAATGGCCTATATGCAAACAGGTAACGACAGGTTTATCTTTCAATTGAGAACAGAAGTCAAGTGCTTTGGCCAGCATATTTCCCGAATGTTCCGTCTGATCCAGCGTTATCACTATATTGGATAATTTATGCTTGGCTTTTTCGGGTATGATCAATGTATATGCAGGTATATGCCGGATAATATATTTTGCCATAATACCTGTTGACCCTTCTTTTTTGCCCATCACTATCAAATCGGTATTGGTTTTATTATATTGAAAAAAGAACATTTCAATAAAAAATCCTGCAAGAGCGTGATTCTTAACATGTTGTATATTTGGAAAGCAATTATCAAATCGTTTATGCATTTTTTCACCAATGGATTTCAAAAGCATATCACCACCTCTGTCGCCAGTTTTCTCAAGGTCAAAAAAGACATCTCTTGCAGTAAACACGAATAAATTGTTCACATGATCTATGGGAAGTTGCGTTGCCAGAAAATTTACATATTTGCAAAGTTTATGGTCAAGCTCCGTAAAATCCATTCCAACTATTAAATTATTTGGTTTCATAATATAAATATTTAAGTTTAGTTTAAGAATTAATTATCCAATATCCAAGAGCGGGTTCATTCATTATTTCCACCTCCCCGTCAAATTCATCCATAAATGGTGTATAAAAGTTTAATTCGTTAAAATTGTTTGAAATTTCGATCTTATACACAACAATATTTGAATCAATTAACAAGTCTAAAATTTGAGCAGCCTCATGCCTTTTGATTTTAAAATGTTTTTCCAGAAGCTTTATCATTTCCCATCTTCCGAAAGAGTAGCCGGCCTCCAGTTTATTTCCAAACTTTTCTTTCAACACCTCCCCTACCGAGGCTATGGAATGCCCGTTACTCAAATCGCGGCAATAAGTCTCATTGAGGTCAATTAACAATACCTTCGTCTTTGCAATTATCTTATCCAGTTCATTTAGATGCTTGTCAAAAATCTCTTTTTCTTTTTCCAGTTTTGCTTTTTCCCTTTCAAGAAATTTCTTCTCTTCCTCCGTAAATGCAGATCCGGGTTTCTTACTAAGCTCTCGTAACGATTTTTTCAGTTCCTTTATCCACTTTTTGTATTCATCAAGGTTTTCAGTCTTACGGACAGGAACTTCTTTTTTCCCTTTATGCAACGAATTTATAGCATCAATAAGCAACTCAACTGTATGTAATTCAGTCATTATTGATTCCTGTTCCATAATGAGTTTGTTCAAGGTTTTTTGTAATTCATCCCTGTCTTTTTTTTCGTGTGCAAACATAATCTTTCCTTCTCTTTTTGCGAGCCACTTTTCCAGATTGCCATAAGTTTTCATTTCCTTATTTTTTTAAATTGTTAAATATTCAATTCTCCTCTTTTCTTATAGAAGCGTATAACCAGCCTTTTGACAACATCATTGAACAGGAACCATATAAAAGCATACCCCCATACAAACAATCCCCATTTCCATCCTATTGGAGTTATTAAAAATCCGTAAACACCTATCAATGTTCCTATTATGGCTGATGCAAGCGATGACATCCATAACTGTTTTGACGGACCGGGTTTCTTAAAAAACCAATCATTGATACGCGTATTATAGATTGTTCCGTGACCGGCAACTATCAGCTTTACAAAAATCAGAGACTGAACCATCTCGGTTGACATATTCCAGACGTGATAGGCAAGAAAGAAAAGAGTGAATGATGAAATAACACCTGCTATTCCAAGCCAGGAAGAGAGCACAAGCACCTCTTTCATATCCCAGCTAACAGGATATTCCCTGACTCTTGTATTGTCATACGCAATTGTCAGAATGGGTATATCATTAAGCAAAGCCAGCAATATAATCATAAGAGCGGTAACCGGGTAAAAATTGAAAACCACTATAGAAAGTGTCATGAACAGTATTACCCTGATAGTTTCGGCTATCCTGTATGTAGTATAGCTCTTCATCCTTTCAAATGTGATTCTCGCCTGCTTGATAGCCGAATTAATCACATTGAGGCCGGGAGCCATAAGAATAATATCTCCGGCAGCCCTTGCAGCATCCGTAGCTCCGCTAACGGCAATTCCGCAGTCCGCTTTTTTCAATGCAGGGGCATCATTAACTCCGTCGCCGGTCATACCGACAATGTGTTTTGCCTTCTGCAGTTTATCAACAATAAAATACTTGTCTTCGGGAAATACCTGTGCAAAACCGTTAACACTTTCGATTATTTCAATTATTTCAGACTCGTGTTGTTTGATGTGCCCCTTGGGAAGCGGCAAATCATCAAAATATTCCCTAACTCTTTTTACAACATCATGAGAATATTGCTTTGCTTTATCCTCATCACTATAAACTTTTTCAAAAATCGCTTCGGAAATTACTTTTGCCAGCATATCATACTCTTTGGTATCCTGCCCTTTCAAATGCCTTATATTTTCAATATCATTCCCAATATCCAGAGCATCAGCTATATATTCAGCCACAGCAAGGTTGTCGCCGGTTACCATTTTAACATTAACGCCATGTTTTTTCAGGTCTGAGATGGTCTCCTTAGAATCGTCGCGCGGCGGGTCAAAAAGAGGAATTAGACCAATGAATTCAAACTCATCATCACCCTTTTTCTTATATGCTACACCAAGGGTTCTAAATCCTTTTTGAGCAAATTCATCAACCTTTTTATTCGCATCCTCCTTATCAAAATCGGGTTTGGAATATTGCAAAATAACCTGTGGAGCGCCTTTTGTAACAATAAAATCATCAAATTCGGCTTCCGTCCGTTTGCTAACAGGATCGAAAGGCGTAAATTTCTTTAGTTTATATTTGCCGAGTTGGTCGTACTTGTTGTGCTCCTTTAAATACTCGAATATGGGTTTTTCAATGGGGTCGTTATTTTCTTCTTTGGAGGCCAGTCCTCCGTACAACAGGACGTCATCCTCGGAGAACTTTCCTACGGGATACGGCTTCGAGATTGTCATCTCATTTTTCGTAAGAGTACCCGTTTTATCGCTGCACAGGACATCCATACCCGCAAGCTCCTCAATTGCCGCAAGACGGCTTACTATTGCCTTTTTTCGTGCAAGGTTAACGGCTCCAGCCGCCATCGTTACGGTCAAGACAGTAGGCAAGGCAACAGGAATTGCTGCAACAGTCAGCACCAGTGAGAATTCAAGCAAATCGAATATATTTTCGTGGCGGTACAGACCAGCAATAATGATAACGGCAATCAAGGCTACCGTCAACAGTATCAGAAAGTTCCCGACCTTTATAACCATATTCTGAAAATGGCTTTTTTGCTCTTTCTGTGCTTTAGCAACTAATTTAACCGTTTTGCCAAAATATGTATCTAATCCGGTTTTAGTAACTTCGGCAATCATTTCCCCCTTTTTAATAATAGCATTACCATATATTTCATCACCGGCCTCTTTTGTAACGGGTAGTGATTCTCCCGTCAAAGCAGACATATCGGCAAGAATAAAATCACCCGAAAGCAGTTTGGCATCAGCCGGAACGATATCCCCGATCTTAATTTTAATTATATCGCCCGAAACAAGTTCTTTTGCATCAATCTCCTGCCATTTGCCATCGCGCAAAACGAGCGAAGTTCTTGCCAATGTCTTTTTTAATGCTTTTATTGCATTTAAGGCCTTTGATTCCTGGTACAAATCCAGTATGGCATTTACTAAAAGCATTACCATAATAATTGCAAAATCTTCCCATTTCTTCACAAGTGCGGACAAGACGGCTGCAACCTCAATCATCCAGGGTATAGGTCCCCAAAACCTTCTGAATATCCGGTGGAACAATGTTTCCTCTTTATCGGGAATTTCATTTAATCCGTATTTTTCAAGTCTTTTTTTAGCTTCGGCAGAAGTAAGGCCTTTAATATTATTGGCAACCTTACCGTTCTCTCTTTCGGTTATTTTATTACTTTTTACTATTCCCATATTGCTATTTTTATTTGTTAATGATAATCAATATGTAATTATACTTTCTCCATTTTGCAAGCAAGTATTTACTTGCAAAAGTAAACATTAAATTTAAAAAACAAAGTTTTTTTAAGATATTTTAAGATTCTCCCATTATCAATAACCTGGAATTTATATTTTTAAAAGCCTCTTTAAATACCTTTTTGATATCCTTA
>Ga0256841_1001853_pt1 | contig 17442 bp, 11 predicted proteins | sample 356308metaG_FD_185971 | JGI IMG/M metagenome (GOLD analysis project Ga0256841, IMG submission 185971) | Hydrothermal vent microbial communities from Mid Atlantic Ridge, Atlantic Ocean - 356-308 | ecosystem: Environmental > Aquatic > Marine > Hydrothermal vents | place: Atlantic Ocean: Mid... | reverse complement strand
CTGCGCCTGCTCAACGGCGCGAACCCGCCCGCCGCCCCCACCCTCGCCTAGCCCCCTGTCCGTCCCCCGAAAGACGCCCCCCCTCCTATCCATCTCACGCCTCCCCCGCTCTTGAAAAAAGGAACCGAAGTCACCCTCGACATCGAAAAGTTCGCCGACCGGGGCAAGTCGCTTGCCCGCCGGGACGGATACGTCGTCTTCGTGGCCGGGGCCGTCCCGGGCGACCGCGTGCGCGCGCGCGTCTTCAAACGCAAGAAGAACTATGCCGAGGCGCGCCTGCTCGAAGTGCTCACGCCGAGCCCGCTGCGCACCGAACCGCGCTGTGAATATTTCGGCGTATGCGGCGGATGCAAATGGCAGCACGTCGATTATGCCGCGCAATGCGAGGCCAAGCGGCAGAGCGTCGCCGAGGCGCTCGCGCATCACGGCGGCTTCCCGGACGTGGACGTGCAGCCTACGCTCGGCGCGCCGGAGACGTATTGCTACCGGAACAAGATGGAGTTCTCTTTCAGCGCCGAGCGCTGGCTGACGCCCGACGAGATCGCCTCCGGACAGCGTTTCGACACCGGCTTCGCCCTCGGCCTTCACGTGCCCGGCAGCTTCAACAAGGTGCTCGACCTCCGCGCGTGCTATCTCCCGTCCGAGCTGAGCGTGCGGATCGTCAACGGCGTGCGGGCGTTCGTGCGCGGGCAGGGATGGAAGCCGTGGCACATCCGGCGGCACGAGGGCTTCCTCCGCCACCTCGTCCTCCGGCAGGGCGCCCACACCGGCGAGGTGATGGTCAACCTCGTCACGAACGGCTTCGCCGAGGAACGCATGGCCGCGATGGCCGGCTACCTCCGCGACGCCTTTCCGGAAGTGACCACCTTCGTCAACACCATCAACACGGGTGTGGCGCAGACGGCCTTCGGCGAGGCGATCCACACGATCTTCGGCCCCGGGGTCATCCACGACCGGATCGGGCCGCACCGCTTCGAGATCGCGCCGAATGCTTTTTTTCAGACGAATACGCGGCAGGCCGAGCGGCTCTACGAGACCGCCCGCGACTTCGCCGACCTCCGCCCGGACGACCTGCTGTATGATCTGTATTGCGGCGCGGGAACGATCTCGATCTTCGTCGCGGACCGGGTGCGGCACGTCGTCGGCGTAGAGCTCATCGAGGAGGCCGTCGAGAATGCGCGGGCGAACGCGGCGGCCAACGGCGTCGAGAACGTGACGTTCGCCGGCGGCGACCTCATGCGCATGTTCACGCCCGCCTTCGTCGGGACGCACGGGCGGCCCGACGTGCTCATCGCCGATCCGCCCCGCGCGGGGATGCACCGGAAGGTCGTCGAGCAGATCGCGCGTCTGAGGCCCGAGCGGTTCGTCTACGTGAGCTGCAACCCGCTCACGCAGGCCCGCGACCTCGCCCTCCTCCGCGACGTGTACGCCATCGAAACCGTTCAACCCGTGGACCTTTTCCCCCACACGCATCACGTCGAGAACGTGGTGAAGCTGCGAGCGAGGCCGGACGCATGAGTTCCGTCACGAAAACCGCTTTCGTCACCGGCGGCACCGGCTTCGTCGGCAGCCACCTCGTCGAGGCGCTCCGGGCGCGGGGCTACGGCGAGGTGCGGTGCCTCGTGCGGAGCCGCCTCAAATGGCTCGAGGGGCTCGAGGTCGTCCCTGTGCGCGGCGACCTCGGCGATGCGGAGGCGCTCCGCGCGGGCGTGCGCGGGGTGAGCCACGTCTTCCACGTCGCCGGGCTGACGCGGGCGCAGACGTGGGAGGCCTTCGAGGAAGCCAACGTCCGGGGCACGCTTCGCCTGCTCGAGGCCGTCCGCGCCGTCAACCCGGGCGTGGCGAAGGTGCTCGTCACGAGCAGCCTGGCCGCCGTCGGAGCCGCCGACGTGCCCGTCGCCGACGAGACCACGCCGCTCCGCCCGATCAGCCGGTACGGCAAGAGCAAGGCGATGATGGAAGAGGCGCTCGCGCCGCATCATGCCGAGTTGCCCCTCGTCGTCGTGCGCCCGCCCGCCGTCTACGGGCCGCGCGAGACGGACATCCTCACCTTCTTCCGGACCGTCAACCGGGGCCTCTGCCCCGTCATCGGCGACGCCGACCGGCCCGACCTCAGCCTCGTCCACGTCCGCGACCTCGTGCGCGGCATGATCGACGCCGCCGAGCATCCCCGCACCGCCGGCGAGACGTACTTCGTCGGCAGCGAGGCGCAGTATGCGTGGAACGAGGTGAAAGCCGCCGCGACGGCCGCGCTCGGGAAGAAGGCGCTCACGATCCCCGTGCCCGGCCCGCTCGTCGAGGTGATCGGCGCGGCGGCCGAGATCGGCGGCAAGCTCTTCGGCGCTTATCCGCCGCTCAACCGCGAGAAAGCCCGCGAGATCCGCCGCGCCTGCAAGATGTGCTCGGTCGAAAAGGCCCGCCGCCACTTCGGCTACCGGCAGACGGTCTCCCTCGAAGACGGCATCCGCGAGACCATCGCGTGGTACCGCGCCGAAGGGTGGCTGCGGTGATCGGGTGGCTGCGGTGATCGGGCAAAGGGTTCGACGACGAAGGAGGGGCTAGGCCGCCCGGGACGCGCTTCGAGGCGCGGAGGGGCGGGAAGCCCGCTGCCGGGGCCCCCGATCCCGCTCTCGGAAGGACGCGTCCCCTTCCGCCTCGAGGTGAAACTGGGCGACCTGCCGCTGCATCTCGGCCATGAGCTCGTCCATGGCTTCGGCGACGGCGGCGATCTGCTCGATGCCCTCGGCCGAGGACTGCGAGGCGGACGAGACGGCTTCGATGATGCGTGCGATCTCTGCGCTGGTGGCCGCCTGCTGATCGCTCGCCGAGGCGATCTGGTCGATGTACACGCCCACCTGCGCGGCCTGCTCGACGATCTCCTGGAGCGCCTCACCGGCCTGGTTCGCCAGTTCCAGCCCCTGCGTCATCTCCTCCTGCCCGCTCCGGGTCAGGCGCACCACGCGGTCCACCTCGCCCTGGATGGTCTTGATCATGTCGTCGATCTGCCCGGTGGCGTCGGTCGTGCGTTCGGCCAGTTTGCGCACCTCGTCGGCCACCACGGCAAAGCCGCGCCCGTGCTCGCCGGCGCGCGCCGCCTCGATGGCGGCGTTGAGCGCCAGCAGGTTCGTCTGCTCCGTGATCTCGGCAATGAAGGAGACCACGTTGCCGATCTCCCGGCCGGCCTCCCCGAGCTTTTCGACGGCTTCCATGGACACGGCGCTCGTCTCCGCGATGCGACGGATCATGTCCTGCGTCCGCGTGACGACGGCTTCTCCCTTTTGCGCGCGTTCCCGGCTCCGGGCCGCCGCCGTCGCCGTCTCGGCGGCCACGCTCGCGGTCTCCGCAATCGTGAGGTTCATCTCTTCGGCGGCCGCGGCGATGTCGGCCGCCTGCATCGACTGGGCGCGGACCCCGTGGGCCAGGCTTTCGGTCGAATTCCGGATCTGCTGCGAGGAGGCAGATACGTCCGCAGTGGACGTATGGACCTGTTGAAGCATGTTCCGCACGTTGGATACGGCCTGGTTGAAGCCTTCGAACAGCCGCCCGATCTCATCGTCGCGCGCGGCCTCGAGGGCCACCGTCAAATCCCCCGAGGCGAAGCGGTTCATCTTGTCCAGCATCTCATTGACCCGGGCTTCCAGATAGACCTGCTGCGCCTGCACCTCCCGTCGGGCCTCGTCGGCCGCTTGGCGGGCCGCGGCTTCGGTGGCCTCGCTCTGGCGCCGGACCTCGTCCATCGCCGCTTTCAGACGCTCGATCATCAGGTTGAACGTCCGCGCGAGATGGCCGAGTTCGTCCTCGCGCTCGACGGCAATGTGGGTGTCCAGACGGCCGGCCACCACCTCCTGCGCCGCTCGTTCCAGACGCGCCACGGGGCGTTTGATGCTCCGCGTGATCCCTACCGAAAGCAGAACGCCGAAGCAAAGAGCGCCCGCCAGCAGGATCAGCGTGAGCACCATCGTGTGACGCCGCGAGGCCTCCGCGCTCTCAAGAAATGCGGCGGCTTTCTCGTGGGCAAAGTCGCTGAGCGCCGACATCTTCCGTTCCACGAGGGTTACCTGAGCCGCGCCCTTGCCCCGGGTGATCGCGGCGGCTTCGTCCTCGTTCCCCGCCCGCTTGAGCCGGATCACCTCGTCGCGGATCGGCTTCCAGTCGTCAAAAGCGGCCATCGCCGCCTCATACATGGAAGGATCTCCGAGAAACCGCTCTTTGATGACGGCAAAATTCGCCGCGGCTTCCTTCTCGCAGGCCGCTATGATCTCCTGATAGGCGTCGAGATCCCCCGCATCCTTCGTCAGGGCGATGTCCTTCATGGCCCGGTGGATCTTCAGCACGTTTTTCTCGACTTCCAGAACGGCGTTGCTCACCGTCATCGGATGATCGTACAGGTCGCGGGTCAGACGCGCGAGATCGTTCATCCGGCTTAGCGAAAACAGCCCGTTTGCGCAAAAAAGAAGCAACAGGACGGCAAAGCCCAGCGCCAGGCGATGAGCAATTCTTATCGACTTCATCACACGGAAGGGGTTTCCCTGAGTAAACTGTGGCGGCGTAAATAAACGGTGGCGGCGTGAGTAAGCCGTGGTGGTGTGCCGGTGTTATCGGAACACTTCGAGCGATCTTAACTACCTGATTTCACAGCCATACGTCATCCTCCCGCTTTCATGGGCCGAAGCTTGCCCCGCATCCCGCCCCCCGAGGCCGTCATCTTCGACCTCGACGGCGTCCTCATCGACTCGGAGCCGCTCCACGAGGAGGCCGAGCGCATCGTCTTCGCCGCGCACGGCCTCGAGGCGCCGCCTTCGGTCTTTCGCGAAATCAAGGGGCGCACCACGCGCGAGGCGTTCGCGCACCTGTTCCGCGCCTGCGCCGCCGACGGTCTCGACATGGACGCGCTCATCGCCGAGAAACGTCGGATTTTCCTCGATCTGCTTCGTGAGGTGCGCCCGATCCCCGGCGCGCTCGCCTTCGTCCGGCGGGCCGCCGAGCGGTGCGGACGCCTCGGGCTGACCACCTCCTCGGACACGGCCACGCTCCGCCTCGCCTTCGACACGTTTGCCCTCCATCCCTACTTCGACGCCGTCGTCACGGCCGCCGACGTCGCGCGCGCCAAGCCCGACCCCGAGCCGTACCGGCTGACGACGGAGCGCCTCGGCGCACGCCCGGCGCGAACGCTCGTCATCGAGGACTCGACGAACGGCGTGCGCTCGGCCGTCGCCGCCGGGTGCCGCGTCGCCGGGCTGACCTCCTCCTTCGACGCCGAAGCGCTCCGCAGCGCCGGCGCGCACCTCACCGTCGCTTCCTTCGACGAGCTGGCCCGTCGTCTCGGCTGGTGAGGACGACCGGCCCGCCGTCCGCCATCGAGCGCCGAGACGTGGAAACGCGCGAGCCGAAACGGGCGAAGGCCTCTCCTTTCTTCGTGATTCTTCGATTTCGGGTGGTATCCTTCCCGGCGACGGAATCCTTACCTTGGGGGCATCGTACGGTAGTTTCGCAGATCTGAAGATTCTCCCACCAAACCGACTTTCGTTGTGAGTACGCTTGGGTTCAATACCGGATACATCGAAGAACTCTATCGTCAATACCTGGCCGATCCGGAGAGCGTCAGTGAAAGCTGGCGCGAGTTCTTCGCCGACTATCGCCCCGACGATTCTTTCGTTGCGGCGCGGAGCGTGGAGGAGCAGCCGGCCGTGACCGAGGTGGCCCCGCCCGTGGCGCGCCCGCCCGAGCGAGGCGACGGCGCGGTGCAGGAGCCGGAGGTCCCCGCCGTTCCCCTCCCCGAAGGCGCCGAGGTGAAGCCCCTGCGCGGGGCCGCCGCCCGCATCGCGGCGAACATGGAGGCCAGCCTCAAGGTGCCCACCGCCACCTCCGTGCGCACCGTTCCGGTCAAGCTCATCGCCGAAAACCGGGCGCTCATCAACGACTATCAGCGCCACGTCGGCGGCGACAAGGTCTCCTACACGCACATGATCGCGTGGGCCATCGTGAAGGGCCTCAAGGCGTATCCGAACCTGAACACCATCTTCCGCCGCGAGGACGGCGCGCCCCAGCACGTGATCCCGAAGCAGGTCAACCTCGGCCTCGCCATCGACGTGGAGCGACGCGGCAAGCGCACGTTGCTCGTGCCCAACATCAAGGGCGCGGACCGGCTGACCTTCGCGCAGCTCATCGGCCGGTACAACGACCTCGTCCGCCGCGCCCGCACCAACAGCCTCGACCTCTCGGACCTCGAAGGCACGACGGCCACGCTCACCAACCCCGGTATGATCGGGACGGTGCTCAGCGTGCCGCGCCTGATGCAGGGGCAGGGCGTCATCGTAGGCGTCGGCGCCATCGGGTATCCGACCGAGTACTATGCCATCCCCCCCGACCTCATCGGCAAGACCGGCATCTCGCAGGTGATGAGCATCACCTCGACGTACGACCATCGCATCATTCAGGGCGCCGAGAGCGGCGCGTTCCTCAAGTACGTCGAAGAACTCCTCCTGGGCCGGCACGACTTCTACGAGGAGATCTTCGGGCATCTGAACATCCCCTACCAGCCCTACTCTTTTGCGAAGGACAACACGCCGCAGGTGGGCCGGGCGCCGTACGACGCCGGGATGGACCTGGTGCACAAGCAGGCCCGCGTGCTCCAGCTCATCCGCGCCTACCGCGTGCGCGGCCACCTTCAGGCCGACGTCAACCCGCTGGGATACCAGTGGGCGTACCACCCCGAGCTCGACCCCGCCCGGTACGGGCTGACCATCTGGGACCTCGACCGCGAATTCGTCACGGGCGGGCTCGGCGGATCGGACGTGCTGCCGCTGCGCGAGGTGCTCGACATCGTGCGGAAGACGTACACACGCAAGGTCGGCATCGAATTCATGCACATCTCCGACCCGGGGGAGAAGCGGTGGCTTCAGGAGCGCATCGAGCCGGTGCGCGGCGTCGAGCCGATCTCGCAGGCGGCCAAGCTGCGCATGCTTCAGAAGCTCAACGCCGCCGAGGCCTTCGAGACGTTCCTCCACACGAAGTACATCGGCCACAAGCGGTTCTCGCTCGAAGGCGCCGAGACGGTCATCCCCATGCTCGACATGATCCTCTCCGACGCCGCCGATCAGGAGGTGCACGAGGTGGTCATCGGCATGGCGCACCGGGGGCGGCTGAACGTGCTCGCCAACATCATGAACAAGCCGTACGAGGTGATCTTCTCCGAGTTCGAAGGCAACCTCGACCCGAACACCATGCAGGGCTCGGGCGACGTGAAGTATCACCTCGGCGCGCGCGGGGTGCACCAGGCGCCCAGCGGCGCGACGATCGACCTGACGCTGGCTTCGAACCCGAGCCACCTCGAAGCCGTCAACCCGGTCGTCGAGGGCATGGTGCGGGCCAAGCAGGAGCGGCTCCGCGAACGGAAGGTCGAAGCGCCGACGGGGGACTATCACGACGCCGTCATCCCCGTGCTCATCCACGGCGACGCCGCCTTTGCCGGGCAGGGCGTCGTCGCCGAGACGCTCAACCTGAGCCAGCTCCCGGGCTATCGCACCGGCGGAACCATCCACATCGTCATCAACAACCAGATCGGCTTCACCACCGGCCCGCAGGACGCCCGCAGCTCCACGTACGCCACCGACGTCGCCCGCATGATCCAGGCCCCCATCTTCCACGTCAACGGCGACGACCCGGAAGCCTGCATCCGCGTGGCCCGCCTGGCCCTCGACTACCGCCAGGTCTTCAACAAGGACGTCGTCATCGACATGCTTTGCTACCGCGTGCGCGGCCACAACGAGGGCGACGAACCGACGTACACGCAGCCGCTCCTCTACCGGAAGATCGAGGCCAAACGTTCGGTCCGGAAGATCTACACCGAACTGCTGCTCCGGCGCGGCGACATGAAGCCGGAAGAAGCCGAGCGGATGCTCGACGACTACCGCGCCCGCCTGCAGGAAGCCTTCGCGCGAACGAAGGCCCTCGAAGCCAAAGAGGAAGACCGGGCGGCCCCGCCTCCGGAGCAAAAGCCCCGCCCCGCCCCGACGGCGGTGGACACGCGCGCGCCGCGGGAAGCGCTCGAAGCCATCGTGAAAGCGCTGACGCACTTCCCGGACACGTTCCACATCCACAAAAAGCTCCTCCGGCAGTTTCAGCGGCGCGAGAAGCTCTTCTTCGAAGAGCGGCGGATCGACTGGGGGCTGGGTGAGGCGCTGGCCTTCGGCTCGCTCCTGATCGAAGGCACGAAGGTGCGCCTGAGCGGGCAGGACTCGCGGCGCGGCACCTTCAGCCACCGCCACGCCGTCCTCTACGATCAGGAGACGGGCCAGGAGTACATCCCGCTCAACCACATCCGCGAGGGGCAGTCCGAGCTGACCATCTACGACAGCCTCCTCTCGGAGTATGCCGTCTGCGGCTTCGAGTATGGCTTCTCCGTGGCCGATCCCCGCGCGCTCGTGCTCTGGGAAGCGCAGTTCGGCGACTTCGCCAACGGCGCGCAGATCATCTTCGACCAGTTCCTCTCGGCGGCCGCCGAGAAGTGGGGGCAGCAGAGCAGCCTCGTCCTCCTCCTGCCGCACGGCTATGAAGGACAGGGACCGGAGCACTCCTCGGCCCGCCTCGAACGCTTCCTCCAGCTCTGCGCCGAAGACAACATGATCGTGGGCAACTTCACGACGCCGGCCAACTTCTTCCACGCGCTCCGGCGACAGGTCAAAAGCCCCGTGCGCCGGCCCCTCGTGGTGATGTCTCCGAAGAGCCTTCTGCGTCATCCGCTGGCCGTCTCCGACCCGGACGACTTCAGCGCGCAGGGCTTCCACCCGGTGTATCCCGCCGAGGCCGACCCCGCCACCGCCGAAAGGCTCCTCTTCTGCGGGGGCAAGGTGTATTATGACCTCCTCCAGGCGCTTCAAAAAAACGAGGACCGACGAGACAAGGTGGCCATTGCCCGCATCGAGCAATACTATCCGTTCCCCGAAGGCGAGATCCGCAGCCAGATGGAACGGTATCGGAACGTGAAGGACGTGGTGTGGGTGCAGGAAGAGCCGGCCAACATGGGCGCGTGGAGCTTCCTCCGCTACCGCCTCGACGGGCTGCTCGAAGCGCTCCACGGCGACTGCGAGCACCGCGTCGGCTACGTCGGCCGGCCCGCCAGCGCCAGCCCGGCCACCGGCAGCGCGCACGTGCATCAGGAAGAGCAGCAGGCCCTCGTCGCCGAAGCGCTCGGACTGTGAGGGGGAAGCGCCGAAACGACAGGGCCGTCCGGGCGGCATGCGCCCGGACGGCCCTCCCGGGAATGCCTCGATGAAGCAGCGTCAGCCCTCGTAGTGCGCCGCGCCGCGCCGGGCTTCAGGGACGGAAGCGCGGGCGGCCGGCGGACGGTCCGCCCGGGAGGCGGGCGAAGCGTCGTGCGACATCTTGAACTTGCCCACGGCCGAGATCAGGCTCGTCGTCAGGCGCGAGAGTTCCTTCGTGGCGCCGTCGATCTGTCCGATCTCCTGGACGACCTTCGCCGTATCCTCGGCGATCAGTTCGATGCTCCGCGCCATCTCGGCGCTCGTGGAAGACTGCTCTTCGGTCGCCGCCGCCATCTGATTGACCCAGTCGAGCACGCGCTCCACCTGATCGACGATCTTGTCGAGGGCGGCTCCGGCCTCGCCGGCCATTTCGCGGCCCCGGCGAACCTTCTCGTTGCCGGTGCGCATCGTCCGGACCGCCGCCGTGGTTTCGCGCTGCACGCTGTCGATCATCTCGGTGATCTGCCGTGTGGCGTCGGTGGTGCGTTCGGCCAGTTTGCGCACCTCGTCGGCCACGACGGCGAAGCCGCGTCCGTGCTCGCCGGCGCGCGCCGCCTCGATGGCGGCGTTGAGCGCCAGCAGGTTCGTCTGCTCGGCGATCTCCTCGATGACGGCCGTGATCTCGCCGATGCGCTGTCCCGAAGCGCCCAGTTCCTCGACGGCTTCCGCCGACTCGCCCACGAACGAGACGATCTCTTCGATCAGTTCGACCGTCCGCTGAACCACCGTGCGGCCTTCCTGCGCCAGGGCGCCGCTTTGCCCGGCGGCTTCGGCAGTGAACGTGGCCGTCTGCGCGTTCTCCGAGATGGTGTGCGTCATCTCCTCGATGGCGGCGGCCACCTCCTGCGACTGCGCCGTCTGCCCGCTCGTGCTCGAGGCCAGCGTCTCCGTCGAAGCGCCGATCTCTTCGACGGCGCTTGCCGTGCTCGAAGCCGCCTCGGCCACTTCCTGAATCAGCCCGCGGATGCGGCTCACGGCCCGGTTGAAGCCTTCATACAGGTGATCGATGACCTCCACCCGCGCGCTTCCCAGCTGCGCTTCGAGGTCGCCGTCGGCGAAGCGGTCCATGGCCGCAAGGATCTGCTCGACGCTGTGCGTCAGGTAGGCCTCCTGCTCCTGCATCGCCCGCCGGGCGCGCCGCGAGGCCATGCTCACCGACGACATGTCGGCCAGCAACCGCACCAGCACCTCCTCCTCTTCCGTGAAGGGCTCGTCGCCTTCCTCCCGGTCCGAGAGGTAAAGCGTGCCCAGCAGCCGGTTCCCGTGCCGGATGGGCACGGCCAGAAGGCTCTTCATCGGCGGATGCCCCGGCGGGAACCCTTCCGACGACGGATGCTCCGACATGTCCTCGAGCCGGAGCGCGCCCTTCATGTCGCGCAGGTGCCCGAGCAACCCCTTGCCCTCGGGGTAATGGCCGATCCGCGCGATCTCCGCCTCCGACATCCCCTCGGAGAGGAAGTCCTTCAGCTTCCCCTCCTCGTCGAGCACGCCGAAGGCCGCGTACTTCGCCGAAGCGATCTTTTTCGCGCCATGAAGGATGATGCGATGCCCTTCCCGGCTGTTCAGGTCTTTGTCGAACTCCCGCGCCGCATCGATGGCGGTCTCCAGCGCCAGCAGGCGCAGCTGCACGTGATGAGACATCTTGTTGAAACTTCGCGCCAGCCGCCCGATCTCGTCGTTGGGGCCGGGCTCGAGCCGGAGGTCCAGCTTGCCCCCGGCGATCTCCTCGGCCACCCCCGAAATCTTTCTCAGCCGTCCCGAGATCCGCCCGGTCAGGAAAAAGACCAGGAAGCCGGTGACGATCAGGCTGAAAAGGATGAACAAGATCATCGTCCGCAGGCTCTCGGTCACCGGAGCGAAGGCCACGTCCTTGTCGACCGTCAGGCCGAACACCCACGGGTATTCCAGCGCGCGCTTGTAATAGCCGAACCGCTCTTTCCCGTCCGCGCCGGGGAAGAAACCGACCACGCTCCCCTTCTTCGCGGCATCGAGCACGGGGCCGTCGTGGCGCACGTCCTCGTCTTTGGCGGAGCGCACCTCCCGGCCCTCCAGCGTCGCCATGAAGATGTGCGGGGCGTTCTCGTCGCCTTCCTCATTGAGCAACGCGTTGAGGTAATCGATGGAGACTTCGAAAGCCACCACGCCCAGCGTCTCGCCGTCCACTTTTACGGGTTGAAGCAAGAGTTGATGATAGTGGTCCTTTTCCTCGAAACCGAAAAAATCCGTGGTCACGGTGTGGTCGAGCGCTTCCTTGAAGAAGGGCGACTCGGAGAGGTCGTCGCCGAAATGACCGCTCGGCGAGAGGTCCGGGGTCCGGTTCGGGCTCAGGATGATCTCCCCTTCGTCGTTGGCCAGCATGATGTGGTGAAACGGCCCCCAGTGCGCTTCCTGATATTGCTGCAGCTGTCGCGCCGCCGCCGTCTCATACCGCGCGGGCACGCGGGACGCTCCGTACCGGGCCGCCCGTTCGACGTAGGCCCTCAGGTTGTCGTTTTGCGCCATCGCTACGGCGTTCCGCTTGATGAGCTCGTAAAAATCATCCACCCGTCCATCGACGATGTTCGCCTGCTGAACGAGTTGCTGTTCGATCTGATGTTCGAGGACGTTTGAGGTTTGACGCACGTTCATCAGGCCGATGGTGAGGATCGGACCGGCTACGAGAATACCGGCCGCGAGGGCAATCTTGTGCCTGATGCTATTGAAGTCGAAGAAGTGTTTGAGAACGTTCATAGCCGACGCTTTGATGAATGGACACAGAGGCTAAGGTTACCCGAGGCATCGGATATTTCAGCTTCGGCTTAAGAAAATACGTCTCTGCCCGGAGCACGGAAACGAAAAAAGGCCGCCCCGGACAGGGGCGACCTTTCGCATCTAAACGTTGGAGATCCGGCTCAGCTGCTCTCCAGGGCGTCGGCGCCGCTGGTGATCTCGATGAGTTCCTTCGTGATGGCGTCCTGGCGCGCCCGGTTGTACTTCAGCCGGAGGTCGCGGATCAGCTCTTCGGCGTTCGTGGTGGCGTTGTCCATGGCCACCATGCGCGCGCCCTGTTCGGCGGCGTTCGATTCGAGCAAGACGCGCCAGAGCTGATAGTTGAGATAACGCGGCACGAGCTCGTCGAGGATCGCGCGGGCGTCGGGCTCGAAGATGTAGTCCAGGGCCTGCCCTTCCTTCAGCTCGGCCCGGTGCTCGATGGTGCGTTCCATCACCGGCGTGGTGAACTGTTCCCCGCGCAGCGGCAGGAACGGCTCGGCGATGCGGTTCTGGGAGATCGTGTTCTTGAACTCGTTGTAGACGACCTCCACCACGTCCCACCGGTCTTCGAGGTAGCCGTCGATGACGAGGCGGACGACCTTCTGCACGGTGTCGAACGAGAGGTGATCGAAGACGCCCCGGAAGTCGCCCACGAGTTGGTAGCCGCGCTTCCGGAAGTGCTCGTGTCCCTTGCGTCCGATGCAGATCAGGTACAGGTTGCCCTGCTCGTGGATCTCCCGATACCGCTCCGCGATGGTCCGCTCGGCCACTTTGATGATGTTCGTATTGAAGGCGCCGGCCAGGCCCCGGTCCGCGGTGACCACCACCACGAGCGCGCCGTCGGTCTTTTCCCGCGGCATGAACAGGACGTGCGTCGCCGGGTCGATCTGGCTTTTGAGATGGCTGATGATCTCGCCGATCTTGTAGGCGTAGGGGCGGGTCTGGAAGATGCGTTCCTGGGCGCGGCGCAGCTTCGCCGCGGACACCATCTTCATGGCGCGCGTCACCTGCTGCGTGTTCTGCACCGAAACGATCCGGTTCCGTATGTCGCGAAGGCTTGCCATAAGGTAGAACCTAAAACGTGATGCGCGCCGGAGCCGGCTTCATGGGCCGCGCGGCGTCGCGGTTTCCGGCGCTTTACTTCTCCGAATACAGTTTGGCCAGATCCTCGGCCACCTTGCGGAAGACCTCGGCGACCTCGTCGCTCATCACGCCCGTTTCACGGATGGAGGCGAGCGCCTCGGCGTGCTGAAGCTTGAGCCGCTCATGGAAGTCGTTCTCGAAGTCCTTGACCCGGTTCACCGGCACGTCGTCGAGCAGGCCCTGCGTGGCGGCATAGATGATGGCCACCTGATGCTCGACCGGCATCGGATCGTACTGGCCCTGCTTGAGCACCTCGACGAGGCGCTCGCCCCGGAGCAACTGGCGCTGCGTGGCCGGGTCGAGGTCGGAGCCGAACTTGGCGAAGGCTTCGAGTTCGCGGTACTGCGCCAGGTCGAGGCGGAGCGTGCCGGCCACTTTCTTCATCGCCTTGATCTGCGCGTTGCCGCCGACGCGGCTGACCGAGATGCCGACGTTGATGGCCGGGCGCACACCGGCGTTGAACAGGTCGGCTTCGAGGTAGATCTGGCCGTCGGTGATCGAGATCACGTTCGTCGGGATGTAGGCCGAGACGTCGCCCGCCTGGGTTTCGATGACCGGGAGGGCCGTCAGCGAACCTCCGCCCTTGATGAGGTCCTTGATCGAGGCCGGCACGTCGTTCATCTGGCGGGCCACCTCGTCGCTGCCGTTGATTTTGGCGGCGCGTTCGAGCAGGCGGCTGTGGAGGTAGAACACGTCGCCGGGATAGGCTTCGCGGCCCGGCGGGCGGCGCAGGAGCAGCGACACCTGCCGGTAGGCGACGGCCTGCTTCGAGAGGTCGTCGTAGATGACGAGCGCGTGGCGGCCCGTATCCCGGAAGTACTCGCCGATGCACGCGCCGGCGTAGGGCGCGATGTACTGAAGCGGCGCCGGAGCCGAGGCCGGCGCGTTCACGATCACCGTGTAGGCCATCGCGCCGTTCTCTTCGAGGGCGCGGCGCACCTGCGCCACGGTCGAGTTCTTCTGCCCGACGGCCACGTAGATGCAGTAGACCGGGCTGTCGGTCTCGTGCGTCGATTTCTGGTTGATGATCGTATCGACGAGCACGGCCGTCTTGCCGGTCTGTCGGTCGCCGATGACGAGTTCACGCTGGCCGCGTCCGATCGGGATCATCGAGTCGATGGCCTTCAGCCCGGTCTGGAGGGGCTCTTTCACCGGCTCGCGATAAATGACGCCCGGCGCCTTGCGTTCGAGCGGCATCTCGTACTTCTCGCCGGTGAGCACGCCGAGCCCGTCGATGGGCGCGCCGAGCGGGTCGATGACGCGTCCGAGCATGCTTTCGCTCACCTCGATGGAAGCGATGCGCCTGGTGCGCCGCACCTCGTCGCCTTCCTTCACCGAATCGACTTCGCCGAAGAGCACCGCGCCGACGTTGTCCTCTTCGAGGTTGAGCACCATGCCCGTCACCCCGCTTCTGGGGAACTCGATCAGCTCGCTCGCCTGCACGTTCGACAGGCCGTAGATGCGCGCGATACCGTCGCCCACCTGGAGCACGGCGCCCACTTCATAGACGTCCGTTTCGGCTTCGAAGCCGCCCAGTTCGCGTTTGAGGACCGCCGTCACCTCGTCGGGTCGAATCGCCGTTGCCATGGTTGGTCTTGATCTAAAGGGTTGCTGGTCTTGAGAAACTTGCGGCTCCGCTCTTGCCGGTTCGCCCGGCCTTTGCTCAGTTGTTCAAAAAGGAGCCGTGTTCGAGTCGTTCGCGAAGGCTTTCGAGCTGATGCCGCACGCTGCCGTCATAGACGGTATCACCCACACGGATGACCACGCCGCCGATCAGTCCGGGCGCCTGTTCCACGTCCATGCGGATGCGCCGCCCGGTCATCTTTTCGAGCGCCTGCGCGAGCGCCCGCGCTTCGTCGTCCGTGAGGGGTTGCGCCGCCTTCGCCTTCGCCTCGACGATGCCGAGACGCTCGTCCCGGAGCGCGCCGTAGGCCTTCACCACCGTGGGGAAAAGAGCCTCGCGCCGCTTCTCGACGAGCAGCTGCAGAAAGCGGAGCGTCACCGGCTCGACGCGCCCGCCGAAGAGCTTCTCCACGACGGTCCGCTTCTTCTCGCGCGAGATGACGGGGCTCTCGAAGAACCGCCGCAGTTCCCGCGAGGCGGCGAGAGCGGCCTGGATCATAGCCACGTCCGCATCGACCTGCTCGACGCGACCGGCCGCTTCGGCGGCCTCATAGAGGGCCTGCGCATAACGCCGGGCAATGGTGATTTCGCTCATCGATTTTCACCAACGTCAAAACGTTCGAACGTCGCAACGTTGCTCATTCAGTTCTTGGGAAGCTCGTCGATGAACGCATCGACGAGCTTGCGCTGCCGCGCCGCGTCCAGGTTCTCGTGGAGAATCTTTTCCGCCGCCTTGATGGCCAGGTCGGCCACCTCGGCGCGGAGGGCGTCGAGGGCGCTCTGTTTTTCGCGCTCGATCTCGGCCTGCGCCTGTTCCTGCATCCGGCGGATCTGCGCGCGCGTCTTCTCGACCTCTTCGGTGCGCAGGTGCTCGGCGGCTTCGCGAGCTTGGCGCAGGATGCGCTGGGCCTCCTGCTCGGCTTCGCGGCGGGCGCGGTCATTGTCGGCCTGGATCTTTCGAGCTTCGGCAAGCGCCTGCTCGGCCCGCGCCATCGCCTCTTCGATCTTGCGTTCGCGCGTGTCGAGAGCCTTGAGGATCGGCCCCCAGGCGTAGCGACGCAAGAGCAAAAGCAAGAGCAAAAACGTGACCGTGATCCAGAAGATCAGGCCGACGTTCGGCGAGAGCAGCCCCGCGGCTAGGATGTCGTACATCGTTATTCCCTCTGCGAGAGTCGGTTAAAAACAGTGGGCGTCGGCCACAGGCGGAAACAGCTCCCCGAGAGGCGGTGAGGCCTGCCGGGGAGCTGCCGGCCCTGCCCGGAGGCAGGGGCCGGAGCGCTATGGTGCGGACGATGCGGTGTGCCGGGCGCGCTTACTTGATCGCCAGCAGCACGCAGATCACCAGTCCGAAAAGCGCCACACCCTCGATCAGGGCGGCGGCGATAATCATCGACGTGCGGATGTCGCCGGCGGCTTCGGGCTGGCGCGCCGAGCCCTCCATCGCGGGGCCGGCCAGCCGACCGATGCCGAGGCCTGCGCCGAGCGCAACGAGACCAGCGCCAATCCCTGCGCCGAGGTATGCTAAAGCTGTCGGTTCCATGGGTTCTCCTGTATCGTGGTGTTGGTTGACGGTACGGTTAGGGTGCTTCTATAACCACGCGCTCCGGGTCTAGCGAGCCGGAGCCGGCTCCGCCACAGCGGCGGGCGCCTGATCGCCGTCTTGCCCGACGAGGATCGGCGTGGGGTGTTCGAGGTTCGCGATGGGCTGCAGGCCGTAGTCTTCATGCCCTTCGTGATGATGCTCCTCGACGGCCATCCCGATGAAGAGCGCCGAGAGCATCGTAAAGATATAGGCCTGAATGAAGGCCACCAGCAGTTCGAGCAGGTAGATGAAGAGCGAGAAAGCCACACTCACCGGCGCGACGCCGTAGCCCGCCCCCGCGCCGAAGAGGCTGCCGAACGTGAAGATGAGGCCGATCAGACTGAGAATGACCAGGTGCCCCGCCGTCATGTTCGCAAAAAGACGTATGGCGAGCGCGAACGGCTTCGTGAACAATCCCAGGATCTCGACCGGGATCAGGATCGGCTTGACGAGCGTGGGCACGCCGGGCGGCCAGAAAATATGCTTCCAGTAGTCCTTCGTGCCGCCGAGCTGCGTCAGGATGAAGGTGAAGGCCGCCAGCACTCCCGTGATCGCGATGTTGGAGGTGGCCGTCATCCCGAAAGGCACCAGGCCCAGCAGGTTGCACGTCAGGATGAAGAAGAAGATGGTCAGCAGATAGGGCAGGTAGCGCCGGTACTTGTCGCCGAGGTTGGGCCGGGCGATGTCGTCGCGCACGAAGACGATGAGCGTCTCGAAGAGGTTCTGGAAAGCGCCCCGGGGCGCCGTGTCCCGCCCGACGCCGCGCTCGTAGCGACGGGCCAGGCTGACGAAGATGAGCAGCACGATGAGCGCGCCGATCCAGGCAAAGACGAGATGCCGCGAGATCGAAAGATCGGCGATGAGCCGACCGGCGGCCGGCGCGAGTTCCGCCTCCAGGCACTCGGCCCCGGCTTCCTCCGCTCCTTCCTCCATCCCGGCGGGTTCGTGCGCCTCCGCCGGCACGTATTCCCCCGAAGCACATGCGGCGTGCGTCGAGCCGTAGACGTCCACGCCCAAACGCCCGTCGGCGCGGCGCACCACGAAGATGCGCGGCAACTCGACCTCGCCGAACGGCTCGAA
>Ga0256841_1001852_pt1 | contig 17445 bp, 19 predicted proteins | sample 356308metaG_FD_185971 | JGI IMG/M metagenome (GOLD analysis project Ga0256841, IMG submission 185971) | Hydrothermal vent microbial communities from Mid Atlantic Ridge, Atlantic Ocean - 356-308 | ecosystem: Environmental > Aquatic > Marine > Hydrothermal vents | place: Atlantic Ocean: Mid... | reverse complement strand
ATATATATCGTATTCAGCCGTGGCGTGCCGGTTCGCAGCAAGGCGGCCCATCGCCGCTGTAGCCACCCGACAGCAAGATGGGGCAACGCAGCCTGCGGGCCGGCACGCCACGGCCTGTCTTTGAATATCATAGAGTTAGGGGCTTCAGACAGGCGCCGGACCTGCGTTCCAGTGCGCTGGACAGGATGTCCAAGTGTCGCGAGTGCATGGATGCACTGGAGCGACCTTGGCAAGGGAACGACCCTTGCCTGCGCACTGCACCTTGTTCCGGCGCCTGCCTGAAGCCCTGAATGCGACATATATTGTTGCCGGGTTAATAATAATGGTAATGGCTGTTTTCAATCCACCGGCAACAGCGTATGCGCGGTGCGTGTGCCATGTGTTATTCCCGTGAGAAATGTCATGGATCATCGGTATGCCGGATGTTGTATGCTGTGGTCTCTTATCGACAGTACGGGCAGAAGCGAAACGATGATGGGTGAGGGGGATATAAAACACGTAAAGGTCTGGAGTGGCTGGCTACGGCTCAGCCACCTGTTGATCGGGGTCTCTGTCCTGCTCTTGCTCATCACGGGATGGCTGATGGCGAACAGCCCTGTACTGCGTGACGGAGCGCTCGATGTTCACTACATCGGCATGGCGCTGCTGTTGCCGGGCTTGCTGATCCGATTCTGGTTGATGGGTGCGGGCCGGGAGAATGAGCGCCTGAGCGGTCTGGTTCCGCAGCCGCACGAACTGCAGGCGATGTGGGAGACATTGCGTTGTTATCTCGGGTTTGGCGTCAGGCCATTGCCGAACTGGTATGCCCAAAACCCCCTGTGGAAACCCGTCTATCTGGTGATCTATATGGGACTCGTCATTCAGCTCCTCAGCGGCGTACTGGTCGAGCGTCACCCGGTCGTGTTGGGCATGTCCCTGTTTACCGTACATGAACTCTGGGCCGGCATACTCTTGTGGGCGGTACTGTTGCATATTGGCAGCGTTGCCTTGCATGATTTCAAGAACGGCAGTGCGGATGCCTCCTCCATGATCAACGGCTATCGGCTGTTCACCGTGCAGCAACAGAAACCGGAAGCAGGGGCGCAATTCATTTCCGTGGATGCCATCAAGCGGAGTCCGAAAAACTAGGAGTCTGTCGGGTTAATAATACTGGCCCGATCACGGAGTTTGGATGGCTCGCGCAGGGTATCTCGGTGTCGCGGGTCTTGGCGCGGAAAACGGCCTCTCTGATAGACTGTCAGTCCGTTCACTCACGGGATAGAGGCGAATGACATGAAGAACTTGAGTTCCGGCACGATAGTGCTGCTCCTGGTGATCGTCGTGGCGGCGTTTCTGCTCTACGGCTATAACCGGCTGGTGGGGTTGGAAGAGGGCGTCGAGGCGGCCTGGGCGCAGGTGGAGAATGTCTATCAACGCCGCGCCGATCTGATTCCCAATCTGGTGGCCACGGTGAAGGGGGCGCGCGATTTTGAACAGGAGACCCTGGAGAAGGTGGTCAATGCCCGCGCCAGGGCCACCCAGACCGTGATCAAAGGTGTACCCGACGCCAAACAGTTGCAGGCCTTTCAGGAGAGTCAGGATGCCCTGTCAAGCGCCTTGTCGCGCCTGATGGTGGTGGTGGAGCGTTATCCCGAACTCAAGGCCACGGAGGCCTTCCGCGACCTCCAGCGGCAACTGGAGGGCACGGAAAACCGCATTGCCGTCGAGCGCCGCCGCTTCAATGAGGCCGCGCGCGCCTTCAACACCGCCCGCCGCCGTTTTCCCACCAACCTGATCGCCGGTTTCTTTGGTTTCGAGGCAAAACCCTACTTCAAGGCGACGGAGGGGAGTGAAAAGCCCCCCACGGTGGACTTTGGTGGCAAGGCGCCTGCCGCAAACTTCTGATGAAGGAGCAGCGCCTCTTTACGGAGGCCGACTTGGCGTGCATCCGCGAGGCCACCCGGCGGGCGGAGGCGCGCACTGCCGGTGAGATCGTCCCCTATCTGGTACGGCAGGTGGATGAATACCATGAAGCCCCCTGGCGGGGTGCGGTGCTCGGTGCGCTGACGGGCGCCCTGATCGCCGGTCTGTTGGAGGGGCTGGCGGTGCATTGGGCGGGCGTCGCCGGGTTGGGCGCAGGCCTTCTTCATGTGACGTTGCCCGCGCTGGCAGGCGCGGCATCGGGCTATATGCTTGGGTCGATCCGTCCTTTGGGACGCTACTTGATCACTGCCAGTGATGTGGCCCGCCGGGTGCAGTTGCGCGCCGAGGCCGCCTTTCTCGAAGAAGGGGTGTTTCGCACTCGGGATCGTACCGGCATCCTCATCTTTCTCGCCCTGTTCGAGCGCCAGGCCGTGATTCTGGCCGATGAGGGCATCCATCGGGCGGTGCCACCGGAGACATGGCCCCAGGTGGTGGATTCTTTGGTGGCGGGGATCCGTGCGGGCCGGTCCACCGAGGCCCTGTGTCAGGCCATCGAGCGTTGCGGGGAGATCCTTGAGCACCATCACGTGGAGCGCCGCGCCGATGATCGTGACGAACTCGAAGACGGCCTGCGTATCCGGGACCGCTGAGCCATGCGCCGCGTCTTCCTGACATCCATGTTGCTGTTTTGGGTCCTTCCGGTGCTGGCGCTGGAGGTCCCTCCGCTCAAGGGGCGGGTCAATGATCTCGCCGGGCTGTTGAGCCCGGAGGCCGAGGCGCGGATCGAGAGCGAATTGGCGGCCCTGGAGAAGGCGAAGGGCGCGCAAGTGGCGGTGCTGACCCTCGACAGCCTCGAAGGCGAACCGCTGGAAGATTTCTCGCTGCGGGTGGCGGAGGCCTGGAAGCTGGGACGCAAAGGGGTGGATGACGGGGTGCTGCTGCTGGTGGCGAAGAACGACCGCAAGATCCGTATCGAGGTGGGTTACGGTCTCGAAGGGGTGATCACCGATGTGGATGCACGGCGGATCATCGACTATCTGATGGCGCCCCGTTTCCGAAAAGGCGATTTCCAAGGAGGCATCGAGGCGGCGGTGAAGGCGATCGCCGGTGCGATCCGCGGGGAGTCGGGGGCGATACCCCAACCCCCGCAGGATACGGTGCCGGGCGGCCTGGAATCCCTGTTGTTTCTCGGTTTCTTCGCCATGGTGATGACGCCGTTCGTGCGCCAGTTGTTGGCCACGCCGGGGCGTGAATGGCTACCGCTCTATCTGTTTCTAACGCCTTTTTTCTATGTTTTTCCGATGGCATTGATCGGTGACGTCGCCGGATGGATCACGGTGGTTTCTTGGCTGATCGGCATCCCCATCCTGCGCCGGTTCTGGCCCAAGGACAAACCCCGCCCGCCAGGCGGGGGACGCGGCGGTCATCACGGTGGAGGATTCTATGGCGGCGGCTACGGCGGTGGGGGCTTCTCCGGTGGGGGCGGTTTCAGCGGGGGCGGCGGTGGCTTTGGCGGAGGCGGCGCCTCCGGGGGTTGGTGATCAGTCGTCCACGGTAGAGAGGTAGGCGAAGATGTCCTGCAGTTCCCGGTCGCTGAAATCGTCCAGCAGTTCCTCGTCCGGCGCATCCTTGTCGTGGATGCGGATGTGTTTACGCAGTTTTTTTACCTGCCGCCAGAGATAGCTGGTGTACTGGCCCGCCAACATGGGCACGGCCTTTTTCTCGTTGCCCCAGCCTTCTCGTCCATGGCAGGTGCTGCACTCCTTGTGGTAGAGCTTCTCGCCCTTTTCGACATCGCCTTTGGCGCGGGGGATCTGCATCAGTTTCTTGGACTCGATGAGGCGGGCATAGGCATCGAAGCCGGGCGCGTTTTCATCGACGGGCGGCAGCTTGGTCTTGAGCTTGATCCGGGACAGGTATTCGGCGATATCCGCGATATCCTCATCCGGCATCTGCCGGTCGTCCACATACTCCACCATCGCCAGATTGGGCCGCGTGCGCGAGCGAAAGAGGTGAAGCTGTTCGGCGATAAAGGCGGCCGGTTGACCGGCCAGGCGCGGATATTCGCCATCCTTGCCGCCTTGTCCGTATTCGCCATGGCAGCCGGCACAGACCTCGTTGATATCGAAGCCGTTCTCTTCGTCGTAGGCCTGGGCCGCACCACTCATACCGAACAACAGGACGAAGAGATACGCAAGTCTACGCATGGCAGTATGGCCGTTGGTCAAATGATCAGGGAAAACAGTCCATTGCGCCGAACCAAAGCCGCATAGCATACATCAAAACGCCCCTCTGTTCTTTGGCGGGATGGTGGAAACGTCCATATTTGGACTCCAATTTACGCGTGGCGCCGCAGATGCCGGGCCCCCTGAGTCCCATACGACGGCGTCATCGCGTCGGCTGGCAGCGGGGGCAGAGGTAGCACCCCTGGCCGCTGTGCCGGACCTTGAGAATGGGCGCCGTGCAGCGGTAACAGGGCAGGCCCTCGCGGCGATATACCAGAAAGCGCGCCTGCTCGAAGGTGGCGCCTTTATCCATCAATCGTGCCGCGCGCTGTCGATCATTGGTGATGCCTCCGGTGGCATAGGATCGGCGGGGCAGTTCGACCATGGTCCCGGCCAGCACTTCCTGTTGGGAGGGGGTGAGGTCGGAGGGTCTCAGGCGGGGATGGAGCCGGCAATGGAACAGGATCTCGCAGCGCAGATAGTTGCCGATGCCGGCCACAAAAGCCTGGTCCGTGAGCAGGGTGCCCAGTTGCCGGCGGTGGAAACGGGGGTCGGTCAGGCGGTGGAGGGTCTGGGATGCATCCAGGCCGAGGATATCGGGTCCAAGGCGGCTCAGAAACGGATGCCGTTCAACCTCGTCTTCCCGCAGCACACGGATCTCCGAGGCGCTGTAGAGCAGCGCCGAATGCGCCCGGGTGTGGATCGCCACACGCAGCCGGCGCCCGGTCTCCGGGAGATGGCCGCGCGCCACGCAATACCATCGGCCGTAGAGCTGATTGTGGCTGTAGAGGGTCAGCCCGTTGGCGAAGCGGGTCAACATGGCCTTGCCCCGGGTATCGACGCGCAGCACGCGGACGCCGCTCAATGGGCCTTCCCAGCGCTTCAGCGCCGGCAGGTGGAATTCGACAGTGGTGGTTATCCGGCCGCCGATGGCGGTCTCTATCTGGTCGGCCGCACGGCGGATTTCAGGGCCTTCCGGCATACCTTATTCAACCGGGTTCTGGCCGAACCGTCTCAATGCGGCTGCTTGCGCAGATTGAGGTGGAACAGGATGCGGGACAGCACCAGTTCGAGGCCGATGAACACGGCCACGAAGATCCCGATGTCCCAACCACGCAGTCCCAGTTCCGTGCGCAGTGCCAGCGCCGGAAACAGGGACTCGGGGATCTGGTCGAGACCGAGCGCCATGGCCCCCGAGTGCAGCCCGAGCCGGCGCTTGCAGAAACTGGAACACAGGTCGCCGAGCATGGCGAACAGCGCCGCCTCGACACCGGCCAGCGCGGGCAGGCCGAGCAACAGGGCCAGTAGCGGAGTGGCGGCCAGCGAGGCGATGATGCCGCGGAAGGTCTTGTGGGCGCCGAACAAGGGGCGCTGGTCGACGGGCAGGCGGAAATTGAAGTCGAGTGGCCAGTCGGCCACAGGACCAAGAAGGCGTTCCGCCAACAGAGGTGCGCCGTTGGCGGCGAGTACGAGTAACAGAAGATCGATGAGCGGATGGAGATCCATGTCGATGGCGCGCACCATAGCCTTTTTTCTTGTAATGATACCCCGTTTCCGCACTGCGGGTCATCGGGGGTTCTCCCCGGCCAGTCGATCCAGCCGCAGCCGCTGGCGGTCATCGAACAGCCGGCGGGCGCCGAACCAGACCGCGATCATGGCGCCGAAACCGGTGCCGGTGGCAATCAGAAACAGGATCATGAGCTGATACTTGGCCGCTTCCCAGGGCGGGCTGCCGGCGAGGATCTGGCCGGTCATCATTCCCGGCAGACTGACCACGCCCGCGGCGGCCATGGCGTTGACGATGGGGATCAGGCCGGCGCGCAGGGCGTCACGGCGGAGGACGGCGATGGTGGTGCTCCAGTCGTGGCCCAGCATCAGTCGCGCCTCGATGGCCCCGCGCTGCTGCCAGGCGCCGCGGGTGAGTTGGTCCAGGGTGATGGCGATCCCCGACATGGTATTGCCGAGCAGCATGCCGAGCAGCGGAATGAGATATTGCGGTTGATACCAGGGGTGGACCTCGATGATCACGGTGAGCGCGGCGAAGGTCAGGGTGAAGGAGGAGACGAACATGGCGCTGGTGCCCAGGGCGTAACCCCGCCAGCCCCGGAAGCGGCGTTGCTGCCGCGCCAGCACTTCATAGCCCGCCACGCTGAGCATCACCAGCGTCAAAAGCCCGATGAGCCACAGCTCGGTCTGGGCAAACAGCACCTTCAGCACCAGCCCCAGCAGGGTCAACTGCACGCTGGCGCGAAGGGCGGAGAACAGCAGACGCCGTTCCACGCCCAGGTGGAGACGCCACGACAGCAACGCCAACAGGCAGATGAAGAGGGCGGCGAGGCCGAGATCGAAGGGCGAAAGGGCGATCAGCGTCATGGCGTGTCTTCGGCGTGCAGGCGCCCCGCCTCCATGCGCAGGTGGCGCTGGCCCAGACGCTGGCATTGATCCCGCTGGTGGGTCACCCAGAGCACGGCGGCCTCCGTGTCCTGGATGTAGGTGACGACCACCCTTTCCACCGCCGCGATGTTCCCGGGGTCGAGGTTGGCCGTGGGTTCGTCGAGCAACAGGACCCGGGGCGCGTTGCCCAGCAGGCGGGCCAGCGCCAGCCGTTGCCGCTCGCCGCTCGACAGCCGGCTCACTTCCCATTGCAGCACATCGGGGCCGAAACCGAGCCGTTCGAGCGCCTCCCGGGGCCAGTGTGCCTGGTGAGGACCGACCCGGTCCTCCCACCAATGGCTCTCGGCGGGCAGAAGCCCCACCAGCCGCCGCCATCGGTGGGCGGGGAGCGTCTCCCTCCGCTGCGCACCGAGCCGCACATCCGCCGAATTGGGGTCCAGGTCCGCAATGGCGCGCAACAACAGCGTTTTACCGGCACCGGACGGGCCTTCCAGCGTGGTGATCCGTCCCCCTTTCAGGGTCAGATCCAGGGGGCCGATCCAGGCCGTGGTCATCTGGCGCACGGTCAGCGTCGCGGGGGTTGGTAATTGGCTCAGTTCTGTTCTACCTTTTGCTTGTCGGGACGGGGAAAGGCCATGCCTTTCCCATGTTCCAGCCATCCAACCCAGGGATCCCGGGTGCATCGGCCAAGTGCCGGATTCTAACAGGATTCCAACGTTTCATAAGGAGGTTGAATCATGAGCCCATCTGGCGAACCCATTGGTCCTGAACACCTCACTGCGTCCGATCTCGATGCCTGGGACGCGTCGATCGCCAAGGCATTGGCGGAGGCCGAAGGCATCGACTTGACCGACGATCACTGGGATGTGATCCACTATCTGCGCGCACGCTGCCAATCCGAAAAGGCCGATTGGTCGGCGCGGCAGGTGATCCGCGATCTCGACAAGCGTTACGAGGCAAAGGGGGGCAAACGCTACCTCTACACCCTGTTTCCCCACGGGCCGGTTTTCCAGGCGTGCAAGATTGCCGGTATCCCCATGCCATCGAGCACCCTGGACCTCTCCTTCGGCAGCGTTCACTGACCGCCGGACAACCGGCGGAAACAGAGATCCCATACCCCATGTCCCAGCCGTACCCCGCGGCGCTCGAAGCGGGTGAGGGGGCGGTCGTCCGGACGGGGGGCGAAGTGGCCGGCGCCGGCGAGATTGTGCAAGTCGGGATGGGCCTCCGCCAGCCTCAGCATCTGCTCGGCGTACTCCTCCCAGTCGGTCGCCATGTGCAGCAGGCCGCCGGGGGCGAGGACGTGGGTGGTCAGGTCCAGAAACGCCGGTTGCACGATGCGCCGCTTGTGGTGGCGCTTCTTCGGCCAGGGGTCGGGGAAGAAGAGATAGATCGCCGCCAGCGTCGCCGGCGGGACGTGATCGCGCAGCACCGCCACCGCGTCATGGCGAATCACCCGGACGTTGGCGATGCCCGCCTCGTCGAGCCGCCGCAGCAGGCGGCCAATCCCCGGCCGGTGGACCTCGATGCCCACGAACCCTTCCTGCGGGCGGGCAACGGCCATTGCCAGCAGGGCATCGCCGTTGCCGAAACCGATCTCGAGGTTCAGCGGGCGGTCGTCGCCGAACAGGGTTTGCGGCGTGATTCGTGTGCCGGCACCGAGTTCGACGCCAAAACGTGGCCAGAGCCTGTCGAAGGCCCGCCGCTGGCCCGCGGTCATGCGCCCCTCACGCAACACGTAGCTGCGGATGGGACGGCGCTGGCCTGCGTCGGCGTCTCCGGTCACCGCGGCCAGGTTCAGAAGAAGAGGCCGTCCATGGGCGAGGAGGCGGAGGCGAAGCGCTTCGGCGCCATGCGGCCGGCCAGGTACGCCTCGCGGCCCGCCTCGATGGCCTTGCGCATGGCCGAGGCCATCATCACCGGGTCCTTCGCCGCGGCGATGGCGGTGTTCATCAACACCCCGTCGCAGCCCAGCTCCATGGCGATGGCCGCATCCGACGCGGTGCCCACGCCGGCATCCACCAGGATCGGTACCTTCGCGTTTTCCACAATGGTGCGGATGTTGAGCCGGTTGCGGATGCCGAGGCCGGAGCCGATAGGGGCGGCCAGCGGCATCACCGCCACGCACCCCATCTCCTCCAGGCGCTTGGCCATGATCGGGTCGTCGTTGGTGTAGACCATCACCTCGAAGCCGTCCGCGATTAGCGTCTCCGCCGCCTCCAGGGTGGCCATCACATCGGGAAACAGAGTCTTCTCGTCGCCCAGCACCTCCAGCTTGACCAGGTTGTGGCCGTCCAGCAGTTCGCGCGCCAGGCGGCAGGTGCGCACCGCCGTTTGGGCGTCGTAACAGCCGGCGGTGTTGGGCAGGAGGGTATACTTCTCCGGCGACAGCACGTCGAGGATGTTGGGCTCGTCCGCATTCTGGCCGATGTTGGTGCGGCGCACGGCAATGGTCACGATCTCCGCGCCGCTCGCCTCGATGGCCGCCTGGGTCTCGGCCATGTCCTTGTACTTGCCGGTGCCCACCAACAGGCGGGAGGTGAAAGTGCGGTTGCCGACGGCAAAACCGTCTTGGGACAGGTTCTCGGGTTTGGACATGATGATGGCTTCTTTAAAGAAAACGGATTGAAAACGAAGGACGTTCAGCCGCCGCCCACCGCCTGGATCACCTCCACCCGGTCGCCGGGCCGGAGAACGTGTTCCGCAAAGCGGCTGCGTGGCACCAGTTCCTGGTTGACCTCGATGGCGATGCGTTGGCCCGCGAGGCCGAGTTGCTGCACCAGGGCCTCCATACGCAGGCCGTCGGGGATCTCGCGTCGTTCGCCGTTGATGACTATCTGCATGGGGTGTGGCGGCGTCAGGGTTTTTCCAAATGGTGGTTGAACCGATTCTACACTAAACTGCGGTTTTCAGACACAAAAACACACCCCTATGGCGCAGTGGAACGAAGACCTGATCTCGGTGGAGATCGCCCGCACCATCGACGGACTGTTTCGGCGGCGGGTGCAGCGCTCGGGCGAGCGGCTCGCCTATCGTCATTACGACCGGGCGGCGCGCGAGTGGGTGGATCTCAGTTGGAACGATGCCGCCGCGCTCGTGGCCCGCTGGCAGAAGGCGCTGGCAGGCGAGGAGTTGCAGCCGGGTGACCGGGTGGCGCTGCTCCTGCGCAATGGTCCTGAATGGATGGCCTTCGACCAGGCGGCGCTGGGGCTCGGTCTGGTGGTGGTGCCGCTCTACACCGACGACCGTCCCGAGAACGCCGCCTATATCCTCGACGATGCCGCGGTCAAGCTGCTGCTGGTGCAGGATGCCGGACGCTGGCGGCGGCTGGCCCCGGCGCTGGAAGGCAACGAGGTACTGCGGCGGGTGGTGGTGCTGGACGCGGGCGGAGGCGATCTGGGCGGCGATGCGCGGGTGGTGGCGGCGCGGACGTGGCTGCCGGCCGAGGGAGAGGGGCTGCGCGAGCGCAAGGGCGATCCCCACGAACTGGCCTCCATCGTCTACACTTCCGGCACCACGGGACGGCCCAAAGGGGTGATGCTGAGCCACCACAACATGCTCTCTGTGGCCCATGCCGCGCTGACCCTGATCGACTGCTACAGTCAGGACATCTTCCTCTCTTTTCTGCCCCTCTCCCACACCCTTGAACGCACCGGCGGTTACTATCTGCCGCTGCTCGCCGGAGCGGCGGTGGCCTATTCGCGTTCGGTGGGGCAATTGGCGGAGGATCTGCAGATCGTGAAACCCACCGTGCTCATCGCCGTGCCCCGGATCTTCGAGCGGGTCCATGGGCGGCTGAAGGATCAGATGGAGAAGCGGTCCCCCGTGGCGCGTACCCTGTTCGCACAAACGGTGAAGGTCGGCTGGCGGCGTTTCCTGCGCCAGCAGGGGCGTGCCGGCTGGCATCCTTCGCTGGCCCTGTGGCCGTTGCTGGACCGGCTGGTGGCGGCCAAGGTGCGCGAGCGTCTCGGCGGCCGGTTGCGCATCGCGGTGAGTGGGGGCGCACCGCTGAGTCCCGACGTCGCCCGGGTCTTCATCGGTCTCGGCGTGCCGCTGCTGCAAGGGTATGGCCTCACCGAGACCAGCCCGGTGGTCAGCGTCAACCCCCTGCACGACAACGATCCCGCCAGCGTGGGCGTCCCCTTGCGCGGCATTGAGGTCCGGATCGGCGAGGAAGAGGAATTGTTGGTGAAGGGGCCTGGCGTCATGCTCGGCTACTGGAACAACCACGCCGCCACCGTCGGCATGATCGACCCCGACGGCTGGCTCCACACCGGCGACCAGGCGCGCATCGAAAACAATCACATCTACATCACCGGCCGTATCAAGGACATCCTGGTGCTCTCCAACGGCGAGAAGGTGCCCCCCGCCGACATGGAGATGGCCATCGCCCTTGATCCCCTCTTCGAGCAGGTGATGGTGGCGGGCGAGGGCCGCCCGTATCTCAGCGCCCTGCTGGTGCTCAACGCCGACCTCTGGCCGGGATTGGCGCGGGAGTACGCCCTCGACCCGGAAGATCCGGTGAGCCTGCAGGATCCCCGCCTGCTGGGCATGATCCAGCGGCGTATCAAGGGCTTGCTCAAGGATTTTCCGGGCTACGCCAAGATTCGCCGAGTGGCGCTATTGCTGGAGCCCTGGAGCGTGGAGAACGGTCTGCTCACGCCAACCCTGAAGATCAAGCGCAACAAGGTGCTGGAGCGTCACGCCGACCTCGTCGAACAGATGTATCGGAGGTGAACCCGGCTGGGCTTTGGGCTATAATCGCCACACCGCGCGGGTGTAGTTCAATGGTAGAACAGGAGCTTCCCAAGCTTCTAACGTGGGTTCGATTCCCATCACCCGCTCCATTCTCTCCCCCTTTGGTCTCGGCGCTGTTCGGGCCTGTTCGGTACGGGGGCGCGTTTGTTGTTCCGGAGGTACCGCCGTGAGTCCCAGGCTCGAGCTGCGCAAGACCAAGATCGTCGCCACCGTCGGCCCTGCCTGCGATGAAATAGAAACCATCGAGGCGATGTTGGAGGCGGGCATGAACGTGGCGCGTCTCAATCTCTCTCACGGCACCCTGGAGGAGCACAAGGCGCGGTTGCAACGCATCCGCCGCGCCGCCGACAACACGGGGCGCAACGTGGCCATCATGATCGACACCCGGGGGGTGGAGATCCGCACGGGCAAGCTGAAGAAGCCCTCCGTCGAGCTGCTGCCGGACAAGGAATTCTCGCTCTACACGGACGGGCGTGTCGGTGACTGGAACGGGGTCTCCGTCTCTTATCAACATCTCAATCAGGAGGTCAATCCGGGTGACCCCATCCTGCTCGACGACGGCGCCATCGAACTGGTGGTGCTGGACGTGGTGGAACGGGAGATCCGCTGCCGGGTGGTGCATGGCGGGGTGCTGCGCGAGAGCAAGAGCGTCAATCTGCCCGACACCGAGCTGGCAATGAGCGACCTTTCCAGCGAATTCCACGTGCGTTCTCAGGTGGAGATGGCCTTCGCCGCCGACAACGATGTGGACTATATCGCCGCCTCCTTCATCCAGAATGCCGACGATGTGAACCGCATGCGGGCGATACTTCACGACCTGGACGTGCGTATCCCCATCATCGCCAAGATCGAAAACCGGGCCGGGGTGGAACACCTCGACGCCATCGTCGCGGCGGCGGACGGGGTGATGGTGGCGCGCGGCGATCTCGGCGTGGAACTTCCGCTGGCGGACGTGCCGGGGGCGCAGAAGCGCATCATCCACAAGACGGTCATGAACGGCCGGCCGGTGATCACCGCCACCCAGATGCTCGCCTCCATGGAACACAACCCCAAACCGACCCGCGCGGAGGCCTCCGACGTGGCCAACGCCATCCTCGACGGCACTTCGGCGGTGATGCTCTCCGGCGAGACCGCGGCCGGCGAGTACCCCGTGGAGGCCGTGCGCACCATGGCCAAACTGGCGCTGCGCGCCGAGGAGTCGCTGCGCGAGTTCGGTTACTTGCAGAAGATCCTGCCGCATCCCTCCAACGTGGTCACCGAGGCGGTGAGCCAATCGGCGGTGCGCATGGCGGAACAGCTCAACGCCGTCGCCATCTTCAGTCTCACTTCCACCGGCTTCACCTCGCGGCTGATCTCCAAGCACCGGCCCGACTGCCCGATCCTGGCGGTCACCGGCTCCTGTGAGGTGGTGCGCCGGCTGTGCATGAACTGGGGTGTGATCCCCTTGCTCTACAAGGGCGAGGACGACGACGAGGCGCGCATCGCCTTTGCCATCGAGTGTGCCCGGGAGCGGGGCGTCGTGCAGCCGGGCGACGTGGTAATCGCCACCGCCGGTTATCGTCAGGAGGCGGGGGGGACCGATCTCATACGGGTGATCACCCTCGGCGTCGAGTAGCGCGGTGCAACGGCTCTATGAGGCGCGCGACCGCTTCGAGGCCCAGTGGCTGAAGGATTTTCTCGCCGACCACCATATCGAAAGCGTGGTCCTGGGCGACTATCTCTCTGGCGCAGCGGGCGATCTGCCGGTCAATGTCTTCCCGGCGGTGTGGGTGGTGGAGGACCGCGATCTGACGCGGGCGCGGGAGCTGCTGCGCGAGTTTCAGCACCAGCTCACGGCGCCGCCCGAGGGCTGGGCGTGGCGCTGTCCTGAATGCGGAGAGGTGGTGGAGGCCCAGTTCCAGATTTGCTGGAATTGCGGCGCGATACGTGAAAAAGGGTGAGAATCGCTTGTCCCGGGATGGGATTTTGGTTCATGCTTTGGCCGAAGGCCTGGAAAACAGAAAAACAGGAGGAGGCTCCATGGGCAAGTTGTTCAAATTCATCGGCTGGTTGGTCGGCATCCTGGTGGTGCTCATCATCCTGGCCGTCGTGTTGGTGCCGGTATTTTTCAACCCCAACGACTACAAGGACCAGATCACGGCGAAGGTGAAGGAAGCCACCGGACGCGAGTTGACCATCGGTGGCGATATCGGCCTGTCGGTGTTCCCCTGGCTTGGGATCGATCTGGAAAAGGTGAAACTGAGCAATGCACCGGGGTTTGGCGACGCCCCCTTCGTTGCCTTCGATGAGGCCCAGGTACGGGTCAAGCTGATGCCCCTGTTGAGCAAGAAGGTGGAGGTGGACCAGGTGCTGGTCTCCGGCCTGGCGCTCAATTTGGCCAAGGCAAAGGATGGCACGACCAACTGGCAGGATCTGACCGGCAAGGGCAAGAAGGAAGAGGAGAAAGAGACGGGCGAAGGCGGTGCGCCGGAACTCAAGGGTTTGCAGGTGGGAGGCGTCACGATCGAGAATGCCCGGCTGGTATGGGACGACCGGTCCACTGGTCAGAAGGTGGCCTTGAAAGGTGTCAACGTCCACGTGGGTGAAATAGGACCCGGCAAACCGGTGGACGTGAAGGTGGATATCGACGTGGACAACAGCGCGCCGAAGCTGAAGGCCCACCTGGCGCTGGCGGGCACCCTGTCGGTGGACGAGGCGGTGAAACACATCACCATGAAACCCCTGCGCCTCAACGTGGGCAGGCTGGAGATGGGCGATGGCCTGCATGGCGGTGTCGATCTCAATGCCGCCCTGGATGCCGACCTCGGGGCCCAGCTCTACAAGGTCGAGGGGCTTCAGGTGGATGCCGACCTCAAGGGCGGGGCGGTGCCCGGAGAGGGGCTCAAGGCGAAGCTGGTGGCCGGCGTCGTTGCCGATCTGGCGAAGGAGACCCTGCGCGTGGATGGCCTCAAGCTGGACGCAGACGATCTTCACCTCACCGGCGGCATCACGGCGAACAAACTGCTCTCGGACGCCGTCTTCAATGGCCAGCTCGACGTGGCGGAGTTCAACCCGCGACATCTGATGCAGAAATTGGGTATGGAGGCGCCGCCGATGGCGGACCCCAAGGCCCTCACGCGCCTGATGCTCAAGACCGCCCTCAGCGGTACGGCAGACAGCGTGGCCCTCAAGGGGGTCGATATCACCCTGGATGACACCCATGTGAAGGGCGAGGCCCGGGTGAACCATTTTGCCAAGCCGGCCATCGGCTTCAACTTCGACATCGACAGCATCGATGTGGACCGTTATCTGCCGCCTCCCTCCAAGGAGACGCCGAAGGCAAAACCGGAGGCGGCCTCTGGCAAGCCGGCGGATCAGGAACTGATCCCGGTGAAGACCCTTCGCGAGCTCAACGTGGATGGCGTGATCCGTATCGGCAAGCTGATCGTGAACCGCATCAAGGCAGAAGGGACCGAGGTTCGGGTCAAGGCCAAGGGCGGCAAGGTGACGGTGAAGCAGAAGATCAGCCGGTTCTACAACGGCAGCGTGGATGTCGATGTCCTGGTCGACGCCCGTGGCAAGACGCCCAAACTGCACATCGTCAAACATGTGAGGAAGATCCAGGCCGGTCCGTTGGTGAAGGATCTGGCCGGCCAGGACCGTTTCGATGGCTTCGGCAGCGTCAACGCCGATCTCACCGCAGCGGGCCAGACGGTGGACGCCATCAAACGTTCCCTCGATGGCAAACTCGATCTGCGCTTCGAAAACGGCGCCATCAAAGGCTTCAACATCGCCCGCATGATCCGCGAGGCCAAGGCCAAACTCAAGGGCCAGACCCTGCCGCCCTCAACGGAGCCCAACCAGACCGATTTCTCCGAACTCAAGGCCACGGCCGTGATCCGGAAAGGCGTGCTCGACAACCAGGATTTCCTCGCCAAATCCCCCTTCCTGCGTATTGCCGGCAAGGGAACCGTCAACCTGGTCAAGGAGTCCCTCGACTACACCGTGAAACCGGTGATTGTCGGCACCGCCACCGGGCAGGGAGGGAAGGATCTGGAGGAGCTGAAAGGCATACCGATCCCCATCCATCTCACCGGCTCCTGGCTCAAACCGGACTGGAGTATCGACTGGAAGGCCGCGCTCACCGCCTCGCAGAAGGCCAAACTGGAAGAGAAGAAGAAGGAACTCAAGGCCAAGGCCAAACAGAAGGTGGAAGAGAAGAAGAAGGAAGTGCAGGAGAAACTCCAGAACAAGCTGCAGGACAAGCTCAAAGGCGGCCTCAAGGGGTTGTTCAACTGAGTGTCCGCAACCCGGCTCTCCAATTTGCCTGCTGATGAAGGCCATTTTGCGGCACGGGTGCTGCGCTGGTTCGATGCCGAGGGGCGCAAGGACCTCCCCTGGCAACGGCCGCGCAGTCCCTACCGCGTCTGGGTCTCCGAGATCATGCTCCAGCAGACCCAGGTGGCCACGGTCATCCCCTATTTCGAGCGCTTCATGGCGCGCTTTCCCGACCTCGAAGCGCTGGCCCGTGCGGACCTGGACGCGGTGTTGCATCTCTGGTCGGGCCTGGGCTACTACACACGGGCGCGCAATCTGCACAAGGCCGCCCGCATAGTGATGGACCGGCATGAGGGTGTCTTTCCCCAGACGCTCGCCGAGGTGCAGGCGTTGCCCGGCATCGGCCGCTCCACAGCCGGCGCGATCTTGTCGCTGGCCTGCGGCCAGCGGCACAGCATCCTCGACGGCAACGTCAAGCGGGTACTGGCGCGAAGTTTTGGCGTGGAAGGCTGGCCGGGCCGTCCACGCGTGGAACGGCAATTGTGGACCCTGGCCGAGCGGCTCACACCGGAACAGCGTACCGGCGACTACAATCAGGCAATGATGGATCTCGGCGCAACGCTCTGCCGGCGTGGACGGCCGGCGTGCCTGCGCTGTCCCCTCGCCGCCGACTGCGTGGCGCGACGTGAAGGCCGCATTGCCGAACTCCCCTCGCCAAGGCCGCGCAAGTCTCTCCCCGTGCGCACGACACGCCTCCTGCTCATTCACGACGCCAACTCCCTGCTGCTGGAGCGGCGGCCACCGACCGGCATCTGGAGCGGGCTCTGGTCGTTGCCGGAATGTCCCGTCGAGACCGTGGACATCGCCGACTGGTGCCGCACCCGCCTGGGCATCGAGCCCGACCGCATCAGCCCCCAGCCCAGGCGCCGCCACACCTTCTCCCATTTCCACCTGGACTACACCCCGGTGCGGATCCGCACCCGCGGAAAGCCCACAAAGGTGATGGATACCGGCGACCGCCTCTGGTATAAACTTGCCAGCCCCGATCCCTGCGGCCTGGCGGCCCCCGTGCAGCGCCTCATATCGGAGCTGACAGACGACCTCGAAGGAGAAATGTCATGAGCCGTACCGTACACTGCGTCAAACTTGGCCGGGAGGCCGAAGGCCTCGACCGCATGCCCTACCCCGGCGAGCTGGGGCAGAAAATCTTCGACAACGTCTCCAAAGAGGCGTGGCAGATGTGGCTGCAGCAACAGACCATGCTCATAAACGAATACCGCCTCAGCCCCATGGACCCCAAGGCGCGCACCTTCCTGGAAGAACAAATGGAAAAATTCTTCTTCGGCGAAGGCGCCGAAACACCCCCCGACTACAAGCCCCAGGGTTGAGCAGCCCGCCGGCCATACTTGACTCCAACCCCGCACCCCGGTTTAATACGCCTTCCCTTCCGGCCAGGTAGCTCAGTCGGTAGAGCAGGGGACTGAAAATCCCCGTGTCGGCAGTTCGATTCTGTCCCTGGCCACCATATTCATCAACGAGACAAAAGGTCTTCTGTTTTTAATCCCCGTGTCACCCGGTACACTTTCGGTACACCTGTACTGGAAGCGCCGTGGCTGCAATTACTAAAACACCCTCGAACACCTGGAAGGCGACCATCCGCAAGCGCGGCTGACCGACGACCATCAAGACTTTCCGCACCAAGCGCGACGCCGAGGACTGGGCGCGCCGCACCGAGGATGAAATGGTGCGCGGGGTGTACATCAACCGCGCCGGTGCCAAGAATCTGCTGCTGGAAAAGGCGCTCGACCGCTACCTGAGTGAGGTGTCCTCCACGAAGCGGGAAAGCACGGCCTATGCCGAGCGCCAGAAGGCCAAGGCGCTGAAGAAAAAGTTTGGTGCCTACAGCCTG
>Ga0256841_1001851_pt1 | contig 17448 bp, 12 predicted proteins | sample 356308metaG_FD_185971 | JGI IMG/M metagenome (GOLD analysis project Ga0256841, IMG submission 185971) | Hydrothermal vent microbial communities from Mid Atlantic Ridge, Atlantic Ocean - 356-308 | ecosystem: Environmental > Aquatic > Marine > Hydrothermal vents | place: Atlantic Ocean: Mid... | reverse complement strand
ATCGAAACCAGCGGCGGATCGACGTGCATCAGGTCGCGCACCCGTGCCAGCCGCGCGCCCAGCTGTCCGCCCGGATGAAAATCCCGATACTGTTCGGGGGTGATGTTCCGGTGCTCCATCAGCGCCACCGCCAGCGCATCGCCAAGCGCCAGCGTCATGGTTGTCGAGGTCGTCGGCGCCAGCCCCATCGGGCAGACCTCCGGCGCCGGCGGCAGCACCATCGCCACCTCTGCCTGCCGCAACAAGGTGCTGTCGCGCTTGCCGGCAACGCCGATCATCGGAATGGCGAAGCGCCGCGTATAGGCGATGATGTCCGCAAGTTCGGGGGTTTCGCCCGAATTCGACAGCACAAGCACCACATCGTCGCGCGTCAGCATCCCCAGATCGCCGTGGCTTGCCTCGGCCGGGTGCACGAAAAACGACGGCGTGCCGGTGCTGGCAAGCGTGGCCGCGATCTTGCGCCCCACATGCCCGGATTTTCCCATCCCCGAAACGATCACGCGCCCGCGCGCGGCCAGCATCAGGCCCACCGCCTGGCAAAATCCGTCGCCCAGCGCCCCGGACAGCATGGCCAGCGCATCGGCCTCCTGCGCGATGACGCGCTTGCCGGTAGCCAGGACGGTCTTGCTGTTCATCGCCGTGCCGCTCAATGGGCGAAAATGTCGGTTTCGGGCCAGCCCGCCAGATCCAGCCGCGCCCGCGTCGGCAGGAAATCGAAACAGGCCTGCGCGATCTCGCTGCGCCCCTCGCGCTCGAGTCTTTCGTTCAGCTTCTCGCGCAGCGCATGCAGATACAGCACATCCGAGGCCGCATAGCCAAGCTGCGCCTCGCTCAGCTCTTTCGCGCCCCAGTCGCTCATCTGCTGCTGTTTCGAGATGTCCACCTTCAGCATTTCGTCCAGCAGGTTCTTCAGCCCATGCCTGTCGGTGTATGTCCGCACCAGTCTGGAGGCGATCTTGGTGCAGTAAACCGGCGCCGCAAGGCAGCCGAAGGCATGGAGAAGCGCGGCAATGTCGAAACGTCCGAAATGGAACAGCTTCAGCACATCGGGATCGCGCAGCATCGCGCAAAGGTTCGGCGCCTCTTTCTGCCCCGGCTCCACCTGCACAAGATGCGCGTTGCCGTCGCCGGAGGACATCTGCACCAGGCACAGGCGGTCGCGATGCGGGTTCAGCCCCATCGTTTCGCAGTCGATGGCCACAATCGGCCCAAGGTCCAGGCCATCGGGCAGATCGCGTTGATAGAGATGATTTGCCACGGTTCGAATGTCCCTCGCCAGATGGAGTTGCCGGATGGAAGTGTCTCCAGCGGCAATAATTCTTTTGGCGCTCCAGCGCAACTGTGCCGCCTTGCGGCCAGCATCGGAAGGCGCGCACCGGCGCCGGCACGATGCCGGTTTCGCGGATGCGTATGCCCCTGATCCGGCGCTTGGCACGCGGCCGGCGGTCAGTGTCCTGAAGCGGGCGCGTTTCGATCGTCGCCGCAAGAACCCGTCTGCATCCCATCTGCGGTCTGTCGCACGACGGCCCGAAACCCAAACCCCGGGCATCGGCCCGCGCCGGCCCGCGCCAACCCGGCCCGCGCCAACCCGGCCCGCATCAGGCCGGCCCGCATCAGGCCGCCGATCCCCGCTCAAAGCGCATCTTCCATCCGGGCCAGAGCGTTGACACAGCCGATCATGTCGGCAACCAGCGCCCATTCCGGCAGGCCAAGCCTGCGCCGGTTGGAAATGTCCACCCGGTCCGCAACGCGGGAATGCTCGCCCCCGCCGCCGCGCGCCTGGCAGCCCATTTCGCGCGCGATCCTGTCGATTCCGCCGATCCCATGCCTTTCCACCAGCCGGGGAATGCGCATGTGAACCCCCGCCCGCATGGCCGTCCCGAGGTTGGACGGGCAGCAGGTGATCATGCCCAGGGTCTCGTCTTCGAGGAACGCGCGCCCGGCCCCGGTCTGCGCACGAACCCCGCTTTCGATGGCGGCAATGCCACGCACCAGGCGGTCGAAGACCCGGTGCACATCGCCGCCCCGTTCCATCGACACGATGCGAATCTGATCGCCTTCGTTGATCCACAGGCTGAATTCCCCGGACGGGCCGAGAAACAGGCCCCGTCCATGCGGCCAGTGCCGGTGATGCCCCGAGGCGGCCTGAAACCGGTCCCGCCCCCGGAACAGCAACCCGCGCGCCACCAGTTCGCCCCGCTGGCGCGCGCTCATGTCGGCCAGCCGCAGCATGCGGCCCCCCAGATCGCCGGTGAACGCCGATGTCACCCGTTCGAGAAGCCGGAATATCTGCTCGCGGCTGTTGCGCGTCCCGCCGGGGTTCAGCGGAAATCCCGCCAGGTTGCGCGCAACCCGAATTCTGGTGGAGGTCACCTTGTCGCGGGCGGTTGCGCTCAGCTCCACGCCGATCCTGGCTGCGTCCGGGTCGCTGACGTGGCGATCGCGCCCGATCCTGAAGCCCTGGTGACAGCCTTCGATCACCGGATGAAAGAGGGCCTTGAAGTCGAAATAGGTTTCCCTGTCGCCGGCGTGACAGCCGACCGTGGATGACGGGTTCCGCACGCCGGTGTTGATGGCGCGCGCGATCGTCCAGCCCGCCGTGGCCGTCCTCCTGGTTTTCAGGGTTTCGAACAGTTCGCGCGTCATCGTCCGGGCCATGAGAGAAAGCGGCCTTCCCGACCGCTTCAGGTCGTCCAGACGGGCCGGCCAGCAGTTTTCGGCCAGATCAGGGTCCATGATCAGGTCGGTTTCCGGGTCGGGTGTCGGTCTGCTGGCCAAGGCGTGCCTCCTGCCGGGTTGCGGAACGGGCGTTACACCTTGCGACGCGCTCGGACCAGGGCGATTGCCGGTCATCTTCCGGTCATCGCCGGAATTTCGGCGGATTGGTCAAACTGGACCGAAATTTTCGGCTGTTGCGCGCGGTGCAGCGCTTGCAGGGCCATGACCCCCTAACTATATACCCCGGGAAGCCGGATCGGGAAACTCCCGGTTCAATCAAACGGGATCGGAGGCGGATGCCTGATGGGGTCCGTCGCCTTCAATCGCCAAGAAGAGGAATACAGACATGGCCAAAGTCATTGGCATCGACCTGGGGACCACGAACTCTTGTGTTGCCATCATGGATGGCTCGCAGCCGCGTGTCATCGAAAATGCCGAAGGCGCACGCACCACGCCCTCGGTCGTTGCGTTTACCGACAATGAGCGCCTGGTGGGCATGCCGGCGAAACGCCAGGCCGTCACCAACCCGGAAAACACCATCTTTGCAGTCAAGCGCCTGATCGGCCGCAAGCTCGGCGACCCGGAAGTGGAAAAGGACAAGAAGCTGGTTCCCTACAAGATCGTCGATGGCGGCAACGGCGATGCCTGGGTCGAGGCCGGCGGCGAAAAGTATTCGCCCAGCCAGATCTCGGCCTTCATCCTGCAGAAGATGAAGGAAACCGCCGAAAGCTACCTGGGCGAAGACGTGACCCAGGCGGTGATCACCGTGCCCGCCTATTTCAACGACGCCCAGCGCCAGGCCACCAAGGACGCCGGCAAGATCGCCGGGCTGGAAGTGCTGCGCATCATCAACGAACCCACGGCCGCGGCGCTGGCCTACGGTCTGGACAAGAAGGACAGCAAGACGATCGCGGTCTATGACCTGGGCGGCGGCACCTTCGACATCACCATCCTGGAAATCGACGACGGGCTGTTCGAGGTGAAGTCCACCAACGGCGATACCTTCCTGGGCGGTGAAGACTTCGACATGCGCATCGTCAACTACCTGGCGGACGAGTTCAAGAAGGAACACGGCGTCGATCTGACCAAGGACAAGATGGCCCTGCAGCGCCTGAAGGAAGCCGCCGAAAAGGCCAAGATCGAACTGTCCTCCAGCCAGCAGACCGAAATCAACCAGCCGTTCATCTCGATGGGCTCGGACGGTCAGCCGCTGCACATGGTGATGAAGCTGACCCGCGCCAAGCTGGAAAGCCTGGTTTCGGACCTGATCAAGAAGTCGATCAAGCCCTGCAAGGCGGCGCTGAAAGACGCCGGCGTATCGGTGGGTGACATCGACGAAGTGGTGATGGTCGGCGGCATGACCCGCATGCCCAAGGTGGTGGAAGAGGTCAGCAAGTTCTTCGGCAAGGAGCCGCACAAGGGCGTCAACCCGGACGAGGTGGTTGCCATGGGCGCCGCCATCCAGGCCGGCGTGCTGCAGGGTGACGTCAAGGACGTGGTTCTGCTCGACGTGACCCCGCTGAGCCTGGGCATCGAAACGCTGGGCGGCGTGTTCACCCGGCTGATCGACCGCAACACCACGATCCCGACGAAGAAGTCGCAGATCTTCTCGACCGCCGAGGACAACCAGAACGCGGTGACGATCCGGGTGTTCCAGGGCGAACGCGAGATGGCCGCCGACAACAAGCTGCTCGGCCAGTTCAACCTGGAAGACATCCCGCCGGCGCCGCGCGGCATGCCTCAGATCGAGGTGACCTTCGACATCGACGCCAACGGCATCGTGTCGGTTTCCGCCAAGGACAAGGGCACCGGCAAGGAACAGAAGATCACCATCCAGGCCTCTGGCGGTCTCTCGGACGAAGAGATCGAACAGATGGTCAAGGACGCCGAGGCCAACGCCGAAGCGGACAAGGAGCGCAAGGAACTTGTCGAAGCCAGGAACCAGGCCGAAAGCCTCATCCACTCGACCGAAAAATCGCTGGAAGAACATGGCGACAAGGTCGATCCGACCACGGTAGAGGCGATCGAACTGGCGGTATCCGCCCTCAAGGAAACGATCGAGGGCGACGATGCCGGCAAGATCAAGTCGGGCATCCAGAACGTGACCGAGGCGGCCATGAAGCTGGGCGAAGCCATCTACAAGGCGCAGCAGGAAGAAGCCGGTGAAAGCGACAGTGCCGAAGCCGACGAACCGCGCGGTGTCGATGACGATATCGTGGATGCCGATTTCGAGGACCTCGACGACGACAAGAAGCGCGACTAACAGCGCGCAAGGCATCGCGGCCAGCCCCGTTTTCGACCGGGCTGGCCGCCTTTTTCCGGAAAGATCGAACGAATGTCAAAGCGTGACTATTACGAGGTCCTCGGGATTTCGCGGAATGCATCGCCGGAAGAGGTGAAAAAGGCCTATCGCAGAAAGGCCAGGGAACTGCACCCCGACCGGAACCACGACAATCCGGATGCCGAGGCGCAGTTCAAGGAAGTCAACGAAGCCTACGAGGTTCTCAAGGACGCCGAAAAGAAGGCCGCCTATGACCGCTTTGGCCACGCCGCCTTTGACGGCGGCATGGGCGGGCGCGGCGGCTTTGGCGGCGGTCACGGCGATTTCTCCAGTGCGTTTTCGGACGTGTTCGACGATCTCTTCGGGGATTTCATGGGGGGGCGCGGCGGCGGACGCCAACGGGCAACGCGCGGCTCGGATTTGCGTTACAACCTGCGCATCACGCTGGAAGAAGCCTTTACCAGCGTTCAGAAGACCATCAACGTCCCGACCGCGGTCTCCTGCGAAGAATGCGACGGCTCCGGGGCCCAGAGCGGCGCCGATCCGCAGACCTGTCCGACCTGTTCGGGCATGGGCAAGGTGCGCGCGCAACAGGGGTTCTTCACCGTCGAACGTTCCTGCCCCACCTGTTCCGGGCTTGGCCAGATCATCAAGAATCCGTGCAAGGCCTGCGGTGGCGCGGGCAGGGTGGAAAAGACACGTTCGCTTTCGGTGAATATTCCGGCCGGGGTCGAAACCGGCACCAAGATCCGCCTTGCCGGAGAAGGCGAGGCCGGTCTGCGGGGCGGCCCGCCGGGGGATCTCTACATTTTCGTGGAAGTGCGCGAGCATCCGCTGTTCCAGCGCGAAGGCAGCCACCTGTTCTGCCGCGTTCCGGTCTCGATGATCTCGGCGGCGCTGGGCGGCGATATCGAGGTGCCCACCATTGACGGCGGGCGCACCCGCGTGAAAATCCCGGCCGGCAGCCAGTCCGGGCGGCAGATGCGGCTGCGGGGAAAGGGCCTGCCGGCACTGCGTGGCGGTGCCCATGGCGACATGTTCATCGAACTGGCCGTTGAAACCCCGGTCAACCTGACCGCCCGGCAGAAGGAACTGCTGAAAGAGTTCGACAAGCTGGCCGAAGACAACAACCCGCAAAGCTCGACCTTCTTTTCCAAGGTCAAGAGCTTCTGGGACAGCATGAAGAGCTGAGCCGGCCAGACATAACCGGACGAATTTAACCAAATATTCAGTTCCGGGCCCCAACCTGGCCGGATGAGCGGTTCGGATCAGATGCAGTTTTGCGATGTGTCGTCCTCGTTTCTCGGCACGCCGCCGGCCCGCGACGGGCAAGATCGCGCGCGCCTGCCGTCATACATCCGCGATCACCGCAAGCGTCTGCGCAGCCGGTTTCTGAACGGCGGGGCAGCGGCCGTGCCCGATTACGAACTGCTGGAACTTGTCCTCTTCCGGGCCATCCCGCGGCGCGACGTGAAACCGCTTGCGCGCCTGCTTCTGGAAACCTTCGGCGATTTCAACGGCGTCATCTCGGCGCCGGTCAACCGCCTGGTTCAGGTGCCTGGCGTCGGCCCGGCGGTGGCGCTGGAACTGAAGATCGTCGAGGCCGCCTCACACCGCCTGGCCCGGTCGCGGGTGATCCGTCGCCATGTCATCTCCAGCTGGGAGGCGGTCGTGGACTATTGCCGCACAACGATGGCCCATCGCGAAACCGAACAGTTCCGCATCCTGTTCCTGGACCGCAAGAACGTGCTGATCGCCGACGAAGAACAAGCGCAGGGCACTGTCGATCACGTCCCGGTCTACCCGCGCGAGGTGGTCAAGCGGGCATTGGAACTGAATGCATCGGCACTGATCCTGGTGCATAACCACCCTTCCGGCGACCCGACTCCTTCGGATGCGGACATCGCCATGACGCGCCAGATCGACCAGGCCGCACAGGCGCTGGGGCTGAGCGTGCATGACCATCTTGTCGTCGGGAAGGCTTCGGAATGCAGCTTTCGTGCGCTGGGATACCTGTGACGGCGTTCAGCGCACCCAGACCTCGACCCGTCGGTTGATCTCGCGCCCCCAGCCGGTATCGTCGCACGCCATCGGCATGGCCTCGCCAAAACCGTCAACCTTCAGCGTCACGCTGTCCGGATCCAGCGTCGTCGCCGCCCGCAACACCGCCGCGCGCACCGCGTTAGCCCGCTGTCGCGAAAGCTTCCGGTTTGCCTGTGCGGGGCCGATCCCGTCGCTGAAGCCGACAAAGGTCAGTTCGCGCGCGCCCAGCGTGCGCCGCTCCAGGCTGTGTGCCAGCAGCGCCACGTTCGAGCGCGATTGCGCGTTCAGTGTGGTTGCGCCACGCTCGAAACGGAAGGTGACCGACAGCCGGCGCGCGCCGTCCATGGCCGTCACCAGGCGCTTGAGTTCGTCCAGCTTCACCTCTTCCCCGGCCGCGCGGATGGCATTGGCCAGGCGCACCCCCTGCCGGCTGACCGGCGTGCGCGAAAGGGCCTGATCGACGAAGCCCGCGCGCAGGATCGCTATCTGCGCCGCGGGCGTGTCGAGAAACCGCACGAACTCGCGCCCGACCGCCGGCAACCGCCCGCCACGCAGGTAGAGAAACAGCGGAACGCCAAGCGGGTAGTCCTCGGACTTGAGCGTTTCCGGCGTCACGCTGGCGCGAAACCCGCACCCGCCGGTCAGGGTCAGAAGCCGCGTCGCGCCCACCTCGGAAAATGTCGTCATGCCGATGGCAAACGGATTCGCCGCGACAGCCTTCGCCAGCGAAGCCGTATCTGGAAACCGTCTGACGCCCGGCGACAGGGCCAGTCCCTCCGGGGTCATCACCCGGTCGGCAAACACCGACGACAGGGCGGACTGCGCCTGCGGCAGATACAGGTCGATCGGCGCATCGATCCCGCCAAGCGCTTTCCAGCTGGTAATCCGCCCGGCATAGACCCGGGCCAGATCCCCAAGCGAAATCTGCTGCACGCTGTTACGAGGCGACACGATGGGAACCAGCGCATCCAGGGCAATGACCCGGGCCCGGCCCGGCGCCGTGAAGCGCCCCAGCCCCGCGTCTATTCCCCGGCTGACCTCTACCGGAGAAACCGGACGCCGGGACAGCACCATGTCCGCCCGTTCGGCAAGAAGATCGGCAAAGCCTTCGCTGCTGCTGCCGGGAAAGATGGTGAAACGGGCCGCCGCACGCCCGGTCTTCCTGCCCGACAGCCGGATGGTGATCGTGCCGGTATCGCTGTCCTCGCGCGCGAAGGTGTAATCCTCGCGCTGGGCAAACCGCGCGATCAGTTCGGGCAGCAGCCGGCGTCCCATGACCCGCGAGCCCGAGATATCGATCTCGGCGACGAATGTATCGAGATCGGGACAGCCCGGGCCCTGGCACACCACGCCCGAACCGTCCAGCGTCAGCACCCCGAACTCGGAGTCCACGCGATAGAACTCGCCATCGTAGCCAAGCAGGGTTCCGGTGATTTCAACCGATCCGTCGCGCGATGTCAGCGTGACATCCTGCGCCCGGACGGGGCCGCAAACGAGCAGGGCATGAAGCGCACCGGCCAGGACAATGCGGATGGCCGATCGATACACTCCCATCTTTCCACCTTGGGGTCGGGTTTCGGTTCCGCGCGATCTTCGGCCCTGGAAGCGCGGTTTTCAACCGCAGAAATCCGGGGCCGCGGCGGCAAACCGGATGTCCGCGCAAAAACCGCCATGCGGCGCGGGCGCATGGCGGGACGTCGCGTCAGACAAGACGCCCGTGGCAGTGCTTGAATTTCTTGCCGGAACCGCAGGGGCACTTGTCGTTTCGCCCCGGATCGCCCCAGGTTGACGGATCGTCCTCGACAAATCCCGGCGCCGGCTGCTGCCCCGGGGCCGGCCCGACGTTGCCGCCGGCCGCGGCCGCCTGTTGCTGAAGCGCCGCCTGCTGCATCGCTTCCTGCTGTGCCTGGATCTGGCGCAGCATGGCTTCCTGTTCTTCTTCGGTCATCGGGCGGATCTGCGACAGTTTCCGGGTGACGTCGCTGCGCAGGCTTTCCAGCATCGATTCGAACAGCTGGAAGGCCTCGGTCTTGTATTCGTTCAGCGGATCGCGTTGCGCATAGCCCCGAAACCCGACGACCGAGCGCAGATGTTCCAGCGTCAGCAGATGTTCGCGCCATTTTTCGTCGATGGTCTGCAGCAATATCTGTTTTTCGATGCTGCGCATGTTCTCTTCGCCGAAGGCCTCGGCCTTTTCGGCCATAAGCCTGTCGGAGGCTTCATACAGCTTTTCGCGGATATCGCTGTCGTCCACACCCTCTTCGCCGGCCCACTCGACCACCGGGACGTCAACGCCCAGCCTGTCGAGAACCGCAGCATACAGCCCTTCGGTATTCCACTGATCGGCATAGGTCCTGGGCGGGATGAAGACATCGACCAGATCATCGACCACCTGGTGGCGCATGTCCTGCACGATCTCGGAAAGATCGTCGGATTCCATGATTTCGAGGCGCTGCGAGAAGATCGCCTTGCGCTGATCGTTCATCACATCGTCGAACTTCAGCAGCTGCTTGCGGATGTCGAAGTTGCGCCCCTCGACCTTGGCCTGCGCCTTTTCAAGCGACTTGTTGACCCAGGGATGCACGATCGCCTCGCCTTCCTTCATGCCCAGCGAGGACAGCACCTTGTCCAGCCGTTCCGACCCGAAGATTCGCATCAGGTCGTCTTCCAGAGACAGGAAGAACGACGAACGTCCCGGGTCGCCCTGGCGCCCGGAACGCCCGCGCAACTGGTTGTCGATGCGGCGGCTTTCATGGCGCTCGGTGGCCAGCACATACAATCCGCCCGCTTCAAGCACCTTCTGCTTTTCGGCCTCGTGTTCGGCCTCGATCCGGCGGCGCACCTCTTCGGGATTGGCGTCGGGGTCGGCTTCGAGCGCTTCGAGAACCTTCATCTCGACATTGCCGCCAAGCTGGATGTCGGTTCCGCGGCCGGCCATGTTGGTTGCAATGGTGACGGCGCCCAGCTTGCCGGCATCGGCAACGATCTGCGCCTCCTTTTCGTGCTGGCGTGCATTCAGGACGTTATGCGCGACCCCGGCCTTTTTCAGCATGTCCGAAAGAAATTCGGATTTTTCGATCGAGGTCGTGCCCACCAGGACCGGCTGTCCCCTTTCATGGGCTTTCCCGATTTCTGCGACGATCGCCTTGTATTTCTCGGCCGCGGTGCGAAAGACCTGGTCGTTTTCGTCGATCCGGGCGATGGCCTTGTTGGTGGGAATTTCCACGACCCCGAGGCCATAGATTTCCTGGAATTCCTCGGCCTCTGTCACCGCCGTGCCGGTCATCCCGGCAAGCTTGTCGTAAAGGCGGAAATAGTTCTGGAAGGTCACCGAGGCCAGGGTCACGTTTTCGGGCTGAATCGGCACGCCTTCCTTTGCCTCGATGGCCTGATGCAGCCCGTCGGACAGGCGCCGCCCGTGCATCATGCGCCCGGTGAATTCGTCGATCAGCAGGACCTCGGCATCGCGAACGATGTAATCCTTGTCCTTCTGGAACAGCTTGTGCGCGCGCAGCCCCTGGTTGACATGGTGCACGATCGTCGTCGATTCCGGGTCATAGAGGGTCTGTTCTTCGGGCAGGATGCCGGTTTCGTGCAGGCGCCGTTCCAGAAATTCGTTCCCCGCTTCGGTAAAGGTGACGTTGCGGGTCTTTTCGTCAAGCTCGAAATGCTCTTCGCTCAGTTCCGGGATCAGTTTGTCGATGGTGATATACAGCTCGGACCGGTCCTGCGCCGGGCCCGAGATGATCAGCGGCGTGCGGGCTTCGTCGATCAGGATGCTGTCCACTTCATCCACGATGGCAAAGTTGTGGTAGCGCTGGTTGATGTCCTTCAACTCGGACTTCATGTTGTCACGAAGATAGTCGAACCCCAGTTCGTTGTTCGTGGCATAGGTCACGTCGGCCTTGTAGGCATCGTGCTTTTCGTCTTCCGGCTGCTGCGGATAGACAACGCCCGTGGTCAGGCCGAGGGCGCTGTAGACCTTGCTCATCCATTCGGCATCGCGCTTGGCCAGGTAATCGTTGACGGTAACGATATGGACGCCCCGGCCGGTCAGGGCGTTCAGATAGGCCGGGAAGGTTGCCACAAGGGTCTTGCCCTCGCCGGTCTTCATTTCCGCGATATTGCCCTGATGCAGGAAAATGCCGCCGATCAGCTGCACGTCGAAGGCCCGCAGGCCAAGGGCGCGGCGCGCCGCCTCCCGGCAGTTGGCAAAGGCTTCGGGCAGAAGATCGTCAAGCGATTCTCCGGCCTTTGCCCGTTTGCGGAGTTCCTCGGTCTTGGCGACAATCTCCTGGTCCGAAAGCTTTTCGAAGTCGGGTTCCAGCGCATTGATCTTGTCCACGAGCGGGCGCGTTGCCTTGATCATCCGATCATTCGGCGTGCCAAACACCTTTTTGGCGAGTGTTCCAAGACCCAGCATGATGTCTCCGCAAGAGTTATTTGACGCATTCGTGCACAGGGGCCACTTGTCCGTCCCCTCCTTGCACCATAGAACATCAGAAACGACGGCCCGGTCAGGCCCTGTGGCGATGTAAGCGGCCACATGTGTAGTGTCAATGTCACGCGGTGGCGCGGCAACAACAGAAGGAAAAAAGATGTCCATTCGCACCAGGTTCATAGCCGGTTTCGCGGTCTGCGCAGCACTTGCCATGCCCGTCGCGGCACAAGACGTGTCCGCCGACACGGTGGTGGCCACCGTCAACGGCACCGATATTACCGTCGGCACGATGATCGTCATGCGCGACTCCCTGCCCGACAAATACAAGTCCCTGCCGGACGACGTCCTGTTTGACGCGGTGCTCAACCAGGCCATCCAGCAGACCGTCCTTGCCCAGTCGGTCAAGGATACCTCGCGCGAAATCCAGCTGCGCCTTGCCAACGAAAAACGTTCCCTGCTGGCCGGAAAGGCGATCGACAGGATCGTCAGGGACGCGGTGACCGACGAAGCGCTTCAGGCCGCCTATGAAAAGAAATACGCCAATGCGGCGCCCGAAACCGAACTGAACGCCTCGCATATCCTGGTCGCAACCGAAGAAGAGGCCAAGGCGATCGAAAAGGAACTTGCGGACGGCGCCGACTTTGCGGAACTGGCCAAGGCGAAATCCACCGGGCCGTCCGGCCCCAGCGGCGGCGAACTGGGCTGGTTCACCCGCGGCATGATGGTGAAACCCTTCGAAGACGCCGTTTTCGCCCTGAAAGAGGGCGAGGTTTCGCCGCCGGTAAAGACCCAGTTCGGCTGGCATGTGATCAAACTGAACGGCAAGCGGCTGAAGGATGCGCCCAAGCTGGACGACGTGCGCGACGAACTTGCCGCCGAAATCCAGCGTTCGGCACTGGAAAAGAAGCTGAGCGAACTCACCGATGCCGCCGATATCAAGCGGCCCGACATCTCGGGGATCAGCCCGGGCGTGCTGCGCGATCTTTCGCTGCTGGCTGACTGACGGCGAAACGCCGGCACATCGCCATGAGCCGTCCGCGCATATCGCCCCTGGCCCCGGCCGGGGGGTTTCCGGCACTGGCCCCGGTGCGCGGGGTGCGCTTTGCCACCGCCGCCGCCGGGGTGAAATACCGGGACCGCGACGACGTGATGCTTGCCGAGCTTTGCGAAGGGTCGGTCGTCGCCGGCGTCTTCACCCGTTCTGCCACGCGCTCGGCCGCGGTCCTGGACTGTCAACGCAAGATCTCCGGCGGCGCGAAGGGACGCGCGGCGATTCTGGTGAATTCCGGGAATGCGAACGCCTTCACCGGTGCGAACGGCTCGGCCTCGGTAAACAGCCTGTGCGAAAAGCTGGCCGCAACACTGGGGCTGGAGCCTTCGCGGGTCTTCACGGCCTCCACCGGGGTGATCGGCGAGCCTCTGCCGCACGCGCGTATCGAACGCCAGCTTGCGACGCTGGCGCGAACCCTTGACCCTGAGCGGATCGAACCCGCCGCCCGCGCGATCATGACCACCGATACCTTCCCCAAGGGTGCCGGTGCGGGCGTGACACTGGGCGGCGTGCCGGTCGTCTTGTCGGGGTTTGCCAAGGGCTCGGGCATGATCGCACCGGACATGGCCACCATGCTTTCGTTCGTCTTCACCGATGCCCTGATCGATCAGGCGGTGCTGCAGGACATGCTGCACCGCGCCGTTGCGCAGACGTTCAACTGCATTACCGTTGACAGCGATACCTCGACCTCGGACACGCTTCTGGTCTGCGCCACCGGAAAAAGCGGCGCGCAACCGATAACGTCGCCGCACAGCGATGCGGGCAGGGCGTTCTACAAATCGCTTCACGCGGTCTTGAAGGACCTTGCGCATCAGGTCGTGCGCGATGGCGAGGGCGCGACCAAGTTCGTCGAAGTCCGGGTAACCGGTGCCAGCACCGATGCCGACGCGCGCCGGGTCGCCTTGTCCATTGCCAATTCGCCGCTGGTGAAAACCGCGCTTGCCGGAGAGGATCCGAACTGGGGGCGTGTGGTCATGGCGGTCGGAAAATCCGGCGCCCGGGCCGACCGGGACCGATTGCGCATCTCCTTCGGCGACATTCTGGTGGCCACGCAAGGATGGGTGGCGCCGGGTTATTCGGAAGAGGCCGCCGCCGCCTACATGAAGGGGGACGAACTGGTCATTTCCGTGGATCTGGGTCTTGGCGCCGCGCGCGCAGTGATCTGGACCTGCGATCTGACCCACGGTTATATCACGATCAACGCCGATTACCGTTCATGAAGACAATTCTGGTTTCGGCAGCGGCACTTGTGGATACGGACGGGCGGGTTCTGCTGGCCAGGCGCCCGGCAGGAAAACCGATGGGTGGGCTGTGGGAATTTCCCGGCGGCAAGGTCGAGCCAGGCGAAACGCCCGAACAGGCGCTGATGCGCGAACTGAAGGAAGAACTTGGCATCGACACATGGTCCAGCTGCCTGGCGCCGCTGACCTTTGCCAGCCATGCCTATGACGAGTTTCATCTGCTGATGCCCCTGTTCGCCTGCCGCAAATGGAAGGGCATCGTGCGCCCTCTGGAAGGGCAGGAACTGGCCTGGGTGTTTGCGAATCGGCTTTCGGACTACCCGATGCCGCCCGCGGACCGGCCGTTGATCCCCGTTCTGCGCGACTGGCTCTGAGTTTTCCACAGGCTATCACGCCAAAATCACGGAAATTTTTCTACCTATAGGCGAAAATAGGCCTAAAATGAAAACAATGGCGATGAAAACTGGCTTTTCACCCCGAATTCGTCATTAATCGGGGTATCGAAACTTTGGGGGTTGAGTTTCCATGTTGAAAACCATCTTGATGGGCAGCTGCGTTTTTGTCCAAGGCACTTATGTGCGTCAGCTTGAAAACGGCAAGATTCTGGTTCGCGTGGGCAACCGGCTGTTCCAGGGGCAGCCGGTATCCTGAGTTCCGCTTGACGGGCCATCCGCCTGCCGGAACCGGCGGGCGCTGACGACAGACCCGCAAGGCTGCGTGCCGGTGGCGCTGCGCGGCCTTGGTGCGTGTATCGGCGCGCATCGTCGTGTCCGGCATTCCGCTTTTGGGGGTATCTTGCGCCAGGGCACCGCAGCCGGCAAGATCACTCCAGCTTGCGTTCCACCTCTTCGCGTTCGAAAATCTCGATGATATCGCCCTTGCGAATGTCGTCGTAATTCTCGAACGCCATGCCGCATTCCTGTCCCGACTGCACCTCGGCAACTTCATCCTTGAAGCGTTTCAGCGTTTTCAGCGTGCCTTCGTGGATCACCACGTCATCGCGCAAAAGGCGCACACCGGCCGAGCGGCGGGCGACGCCCTCGGTCACCAGACACCCGGCGACCTTGCCCACGTTGGAAACCTTGAACACATCCTTGATCTCGGCATAGCCGATGAAGTTTTCGCGCACTTCGGCGGACAGCAGGCCCGACGCCGCCGCCTTCACGTCATCCACAAGGTCGTAGATCACCGAATAATACCGGATCTCGACGCCCTTCTGGTTGGCCACCTTGCGCGCGGTCGCATTGGCCCGCACGTTGAAGCCGATGACCGGCGCGCCGGACGCTTCGGCCAGGCCGATATCGCTTTCGGTGATTGCGCCCACGCCCGAGTGCAGAACCCGCACGCGTACCTCGTCGTTGCCGATCTTTTCCATTGCCTGGGCAATCGCTTCGGCCGAGCCCTGAACATCGGCCTTCACCACGATCGGCAGTTCGGCAACGTTCTTGTCTTCCCTGGCCTTGGCCATCAGCTGTTCAAGCGTTGTCGCGGCCCCGGCGGCGGCGCGCTTGTCCTTGGCCGCCTGGTGACGGTAGTCGGCGATCTCGCGGGCCTGCGCCTCGGTATCGACAACGTTCAGAACGTCGCCGGCCTCGGGCGTGCCATGCAGGCCCAGAACCTCGACCGGCACGGAGGGCCCGGCTTCCTTCACGCGCTCGCCCTTGTCGTTGACCAGAGCCCGCGCCCGGCCCCATTGTTCGCCAACCACGAAGATGTCGCCCAGATGCAGGGTGCCGTTTTGCACCAGCACCGTGGCCACCGGCCCGCGGCCAACGTCAAGCTGCGCCTCGATCACGGCGCCCTGGGCAGCGCGATCCGGGTTGGCCTTCAGGTCAAGCAGTTCGGCCTGCAGCACGATTGCCTCCAGCAGCTGATCAAGCCCGGTGCCGTTGATCGCCGAGACCTCGACGTCCAGCACGTCGCCCGACATCTTCTCGACAATCACTTCGTGTTGCAGCAGGTCGGTGCGCACCTTGTCCGGGTCGGCGCCGGGGCGGTCGATCTTGTTGATCGCCACGATCATCGGCACGTCGGCGGCCTTGGCGTGATTGATCGCCTCGATGGTCTGCGGCATCACCGCATCGTCAGCCGCAACAACCAGCACCACGATGTCGGTGACCTGGGCGCCGCGCGCGCGCATCGAGGTAAAGGCCGCGTGCCCCGGCGTATCCAGGAAGGTCAGCACGGTGCCGTCTTCCGTGGTTACCTGATATGCGCCGATATGCTGGGTGATGCCGCCGGCCTCGCCTGAGGTCACATTGGTCTTGCGGATCGCATCCAGAAGCGACGTCTTGCCGTGATCGACATGCCCCATCACGGTGATCACCGGCGGGCGCGGCTTCAGGTCTTCGGGCTTGTCTTCTTCGGTGTGGATCACGTCCTCCACGTCGGCATCGGAAACCCGGACGATCTTGTGGCCGAATTCCTCGATGATCAGTTCCGCGGTGTCGGCGTCGATCGACTGGTTCTGCGTCACCATCATGCCGTTTTGCATCAGCGCCTTTACCACGTCGGCCACGCGCTCGGCCATCCGGTTGGCCAGCTCCTGCACGACGATGGTTTCCGGCACCTGCACCTCGCGCACCACCTTTTCGCGGGCTTCCCCGCCGCCCAGGGCCTTCTGGCGGGCGCGTTCCTGTTTGCGCTTCATCGCGGCAAGAGAGCGCTGCCGCCCGCCTTCGCCGCCGGAAAGCGCCTGGTTGAGCGTGAGCTTGCCCGAACGACGTCCGCCGCCGCCACGCGCCGCACCCTTGCCCTTGTTGTCGCGGCGCTGCTCGCGCTCCTGCCGGCGGGGGGCCGCCGACGGCTTGCCGCCGCCCCGCGGGGCCGGCGCGGGGGCGGGCGACGCAGGAGCAGAGGCGGGGGCCGCCCCCTTGCGCGCGCGCTCTTCCTCGGCGCGCCTTTTCGATTCGGCTTCCTCGGCCTTCCTGCGGGCCTTTTCCTGGCGCTCGATTTCCTCGCGCTCCTTCGCCGCGGCCTCTTCGCGGCGGCGCTGGCGGTCGCGTTCGCGCTTTTCTTCCTCTTCCTGGCGGCGGCGCAGGTCCTCGGCCTCCTGTGCCTTGGCCGCCCTGAGCGCCTTCAGCCGCCGTTCCATGACGGCATCCGGTATGCCCGCCGGCCTTTTCGCCGGATCGCCGCCCGGAACGGGCCTGGCGGTCGCTTTCCCGGCGGCACCGGCAGCGCCCGGCTTGGGAACGACAACGCGCTTGCGTTTCGTTTCAACCACGACATTCTTCGTCCGTCCGTGGCTGAAGCTCTGCTTCACCTGCCCGGGACGAGAGCCGCGAAGGCCCAGTGGTTTCTTGCCGTCACTATCGCTCATCTGGTCGTCTTACCTTTCCGGCGGATTTTCCACCGTCATTTCCGCGGAAACCCGCGAGCCGCGTAGCTTCCTCTACAACACGGGTTGTGAGTCCACCAGACGCAAGCGCGCCATGTATCACACTTTCCCGGCCGAATGCCAAACCCAATTCCGATGCGCTCAGCATTCCGAAATACCGCCCGCCTTCGGGCGTCCACAACTTGTCCTTGCCCCGCCCGGATCCATCGCAGGCCTGCAGCAGCACCCGGGCCTTCCCTTCCGCCAGCCAGCGCTTGACCTTTTCGAACCCGGCCACGGCGGCGCCGGACTTGCGCGACAAGGCCACCAGATCGATCACCCGCCGCGCCAGCA
>Ga0256841_1001850_pt1 | contig 17456 bp, 15 predicted proteins | sample 356308metaG_FD_185971 | JGI IMG/M metagenome (GOLD analysis project Ga0256841, IMG submission 185971) | Hydrothermal vent microbial communities from Mid Atlantic Ridge, Atlantic Ocean - 356-308 | ecosystem: Environmental > Aquatic > Marine > Hydrothermal vents | place: Atlantic Ocean: Mid... | reverse complement strand
GCTCGGCGGACGTTCCGAACCGTCCAGCCGCCGGAACAGGTCGAAGCCCGGATCGACCTGGACGTACACGGGCCGGCGGGCGAAGCGCAGGTGCACCGCACGCTCACGCCCTTCCAGCGACACCCGGCGTTCCCGCGCCCGATCCTCCCCCAGCAGGCTCACGAGCACGGGGACTTCCAGGCGGTAGGGCGGACCGTCCTGGGCCTGGCGCAGACGCAGACGCAGAATCCAATCCGCAGCGTCGCGCTCCACGCGCGCCCCGGCCAGCTCGAGGGTAGGCGCCCCCGGCCGATCCACCCACTGCGCGAAGAACTCGCCCAGATCGACGCCGCCGGACGACTCGAGCGCGCGCCGGATGTCCTCGAAACCCGCCTCCCTTCCCCTGAACCCGTGCCAAAACCGGCGCAGCCCCTCCAGGAACGCCACCTCGCCGAGGCGGCGGCGCAGCATGTGGAAGACCATCATCCCCTTGTGATAACCCACCGCATGGGCCCGCTCGTCGCCCCGGAACCGAAAATCGGCCAACGCCATGTCGCGCCGACGCTGGACGTAGTCGGCATATTTCTGGAGTGCGTCCCGGCGGAAGGCCTTGCCGCGCCCGGCGGCTTCCTCCTGGAGGTAGTCGGCGAGGTAGGTGGTCAGACCCTCGCTCCAGTTGCCCGAATCCCGTGCCACGAACACCCCGTTTCCCCACCAGTCGTGCACGATTTCGTGGGCGAACGCGCTGTCCGGGATGAAGGGCAGGCGCAGCACGCGCGAGCCCATGAGGGTGAACGACGGAAACCCCCAGCCGGTCTGGGCGTCGTTCTCCACCAGCGCGAACTTGGCATAGGGATGCGGGGCAATGAGACGGGCGTACAGATCCAGGTGGCGGCGCGCGGCGTCGAGATACCGGCGGGCCAGCTCCGCGTCCGGCTCCAGGAGATAGACCAGACGCAGCGGCCCGGCGTCTGCGGCCGCATAACGTTCGAACCGCCCCCAGACGAGGTCCACGCCCTCCAGGGGTTGCGCCTCGCACCACCCCCCTTCCCCCCAAGGGGAACCGGGGGCGATCAATGTCCAGCCAGGGGGGGCCGCCGCCCGCAGGCGGAACCGCACGCGCGCATGCGCCACTTGCGGCAGCCAGGCTTCTCCCGCCGCCAGGAGCCCCACACGGCGCCGTTGCGGCCCGAGGGCGAGGGTATATCGCAGCTCGATGCGCTCGCCGTCGCGGGGGCGGACCAGCCGCCAGGCGCGCACCCCGTCGCGCGCCGCGCCCACCGCCTCGAGCACCCCGGCGTCGCTTTGCGGGCGCGCGTCGGCCCGCAACACGAACTCCACGCCGCCGTCCTCTGAGCGCAGCGCCTCCGGCACGCGCAGCCGGTCGCGCACTTCCAGCAGCCGGGCCTGCGGGTCGAGCACCAGTTCCAGCTCATGATCCACGACGCCCTGCGAAGCGCGGGCCAGCCCGATCCATAGCACGCATAGCCCCGCAAGCACCCCTGCGGTAGCATGGCCCCCCCGACCACCATCTCGCCATCCGATCCAATGCCCGCGCACGCCCCGCTCTCCGCCTGGCTCCTCTGCCTCACGATCCTATCCATCCTGAGCGGCTGTGTCTCCAACGCGCACCGCACCCGGCCCGCCGCAAGCGGCATCGATGCCTCCGTGGTGATCGACACGCGCACCCTGTTGGATCTCCCGCGCCTGGTGGAGCGCATTGCCGACCGGCGCGTGATCTACGTCGGCGAGACCCACGACCGCTACGAGCACCATCGGGTACAGCTCGAGATCATCCGTCAACTCCACACCCGCGGCCTGCCCCTGACCATCGCCCTGGAATTTTTCCAGCAGCCCTATCAGCCGTGGCTCGACCGCTGGGTGGCGGGCGAGATCGACGAGGCGGAGATGCTCCGACGCACGGAGTACTTCCAACGCTGGCGCTTCGACTACCGCCTCTACCGCCCGATTCTACGCTTCGCGCGCGAGCAGCGGATTCCCCTGGTCGCCCTCAACGTGCCGCGGGAGGTCACCGAGGCCGTGAGCCGCAAGGGTTTCGAAGGGCTGGACGCATCCCAACGCCGATGGGTCCCGAACTCCGTGGACACCTCCGACATGGACTACCGGCAGCGGCTCGAGGAGGTGTTTTCTCAGCATCCTGCGCGGGCCCGCAAGAAGGCGTTCCAGCACTTCTACGAGGCCCAACTGCTCTGGGACGAGGGGATGGCCGCGCGTCTGGCCGACTATCTGCGCAAGCACCCGAAACGCACGGTGGTGGTGCTCGCCGGATCCGGACACGTGGCCTTCCGCCGCGGCATCCCCGACCGCCTGAAAAGGCGCCTCGCGGTGGACGATGCGGTGATCGTACTGGGGGCCGAGTCGCTGACCGCGCCGGAGGTGGCCGACTACGTGGTGGCCCCCGTGCCGCAGGCGCTGCCGCCGCGCGGTCTGCTGGGGATCTTCATGGAGGACACGGCGCGCGGCGTGTTGGTGGCGGGCTTTTCCCGCGAGAGCGCCGCGCGCAGGGCTGGTCTGCGCAAGGGCGACCGGCTCCTCGCCATCGACGGGCATTCCGTCGAACGCACGGTGGACGTGCGCCTGGCCCTGCTGGACGCCCGTCCCGGCCAGCGGGTGGTGGTCGAGATCGAGCGTGGCCAGGGGCGCGCGGCCACGCGTCGCCGTTACACCGTCGAACTCGGCGCGCCCCCGGCGCCCGCACACCCGTAACAGGCGGGTGGCGGACGCCACGCGGGACTCAGTGCGCCTCGGGGTCGAAGAAGCGGTTGGCGAGCGAGTCGCGTTTGTGCTCGGCCCAGCAGGTGATCTCCGGGTCTTGCGCCTCGAGCTGCTCGGCTTTCTTCTTGGCCTCGGCGTAGCTCATCACTTCGTCTTCGTGGCGCCAGGTCTCGAAGGCGTACTTCTTCTTGCAGGCCACGATGTAGCCGGGCTCGTCGGGGCGGTGAACGAAACTCATCTTCAGGCCTCCTTCTCTATGCAGGGTTGTGGTTGGATCCAGCGCAATGATAGGGTTTCCGCCCTCGGATCCAACCCTTCAATGCGTGTGTATTACGCCGCCGCCTGCCAGACTGATTTTCCGCCCGTCGAGGACCGCTCGGGCATCCGCGCCCGCGTGGACCGGATGTGCGAGATGGCCGTGCAAACCATCGTCGGCTATGAGCCCTTCTTCGACGTGCGCCTGCTGGTCTTTCCCGAATTCGCCCATACGCCGCCCATCTACGACACGGTGGAGCAGCTGCGCGCTCGGCTCGCCGTGCCCATCCCCAACGAGCATACCGAGCGCTACGCGAAGCTGTGTCGCGAGTACGGCTGTTACATCCAGACGGGGACCTTTCTCGAAGCCCCGCCCGAGTATCCGGACGTGGTGTTCAACACCACCTGTCTCATCGGCCCCGAGGGGCTCATCGGCCGCTACCGCAAGATCAACCCCTGGATCCCCTGGGAGATCCATGCCAGCCCCCACGACATCCCCGATTACCCGGACGAGCCGTTTCCAGTGTTCGACACCGAGATCGGCCGACTGGGCGCCGCCATCTGCTACGACTGGCTGTTTCCCGAATCCATCCGGGAGCTGGCACTGCGCGGGGCCGAGGTGTTGATCCGCGTCTCGGCCTACATGGATCCCTGGGGGGCCACGGCGCCCATGGACTGGTGGACACTGGTCAACCGGACCCGGGCCCTGGAGAACACCGCCTATGTGGTGGCCGCCAACCAGGGCGCGCAGATGCGCCATTTTCCCCCTTTCTCCTGGCCTGGGGGCAGCATGGTGGTGGACCCCGACGGACGCATCCTGGCGCAGGCCGATCCCGGCCCGGGAGAGAAGGTCGTGGTGGCGCCCGTCGACATTCAGGGACTGCGGGCACTGCGCGCGCGCCGCCATGGGCACGACACGCGGGCCCACCGGCGCGGCGGGGTCCACACCCACCTGCAACGCGCCGCGCTCGCTCCGGCGGCCACGCATCCCGTCACCATGGAAGCGCTGCGGAAAAGGATCCGGCAGGCGAAAGAACGCGTCGCGGAGAACGGATCGGGTTCACGGACCGGGCCGAACGCCACGCCCTATAATTAGGCATCGTCGATCGCGTAGAGGAACCGCCGTGAGAAAGCTGACCGAGCTGCTGGAGCAATGGGAGTCGGTGCCTGCGGACCCGACCCCGGCCCAGACCTACGCCGTTCGGCTGCCGGTGCACGATGCGGCGCGCCTGGAGGCGCTGTTCGAGATGTACCCCCAGGTGGGGCGGGACAATCTCCTGCGGGAGATCCTCTCCGCGGCGCTGGACGAGATCGAGGCGGCCTTTCCCTACATTCCCGGTGAACGCGAGATCGCCCGCGACGAGTTCGACGATCCCATCTACGAAGACGCCGGCCCCTCCCGGCGCTTTCACGAGCTCACCCGTAAGCACGCCGAGCGGCTGTCCCGCCACGCAAGCGAGTGACCCTTCACGGATCACGACCTGCTGATCCGCAGCACGGCCCCAACCCCACCACGCCCAGGAGCCGGTCCCCGTCAAAGAGCAGCGGCATGCGGTCGCGCTCCCAGGGCGGTACGCCGGCCTCCTGGAACCAGCGGCTGAGGGCGCGCCGGGCGCGGCCGGGACCTGCCGCGCAACGCTCACCGCCCCGGCGCAGACAGGCCCGCAACTTCACCTCGGGTGGCGGTAGCGGAAATCCCGCCGCGAGCAGGCGCTCCCGATCGAGCATCACCCCCAGTTCGGGGATCTCCAGCGGCCCGCGCTGATCCCAATCCCAGGCCCTGGCGCGGAGCGCGGACAGGGGCGCCATCACGTAGACGTCGTCGCGGTGGCGGCGCGCCTCCGCGCCGGGCCAGCGCACGCAGGGCTGGGCGTCGTGTCGGGAGGCGGTCACGTCCCGCAGGATGCGCAGTAGCCGCGCGCGACCGGGCACGGGCAGGCCCCGGATCCGAATCCAGTGCTGCAGCAGGTTCGCCGCACGCCCCGTGGGCAGTGCCCGAAGTGCGCGGGCCGAGAGCGTGCCCGGCCGCCCACCGGCCACCTCGGCAAGCAGGCTGTCGGCATCCTGGGCGAGGATCTCCGCGGCTTCGGCCTGCAGCGCCGCCACCCGACCCAACGTTTGCGTCAACCCAGGCCAGCGCTCGCGCAACGCCGGGATCACGACCGCGCGCAGGTAGCTCCGGTCCACCCGGGGGTCCTGATTGCCGGGGTCCTCCACCCAGACCAGGCCCTGGTCCCGCGCGTAGTCCGCCAGGGCGGTCCGGGGCCAGGGAAGCAGGGGACGCACCAGCAGACCGGCGCCGAAGGGCGCCTCGGCCGGCATACCGGACAGCCCGCCCGGTCCCGCTCCGCGCAGCAACTGGAGCAGCACCGTCTCGGCCTGGTCGTCGGCGTGCTGGGCGGTGAACACCACCGTGCCGGGGGCTACCCGGTCACGCAGGGCCGCGTAGCGCGCGGTCCGGGCGGCGGCCTCGGGGCTCTCGCCCACCGCCGGCCGGGCATCCACGCGCGCCACGCGCAGAGGGACGCTCAGGACGCGGGCCTGGCGCCCGCAGTGGGCCGCCCATGCATCGGCCTGCGGATGCAGACCATGGTGCACGTGCACGGCTTCCAGTGGGGGGCGGGGAGCGAGGGCGGCCAGCGCGTGCAGCAGCACCGTGGAGTCCAGCCCGCCGCTGTAGGCCACCAGCCACCGGGCATGTCCGGTGTAGGGCGCCACCATGGCCCTCAAGGCACCCGGCTCGAAACGCGCAGGCATCGGTCACTCCATGGGCACCGGCGAGCCGCCCCCAAGGGGCGGTATCCGATGCCGGACATCAATCCTCGCTGCGGCCCACGCGCATGAGCCGCTGGTAACGGTTTTCCAGCAGTTCATCCACGGTCCGCCCGCGCAACGTCTGCAGACTGGCGCTCAGGGCGTTGCGCAGGTTTTCCGCCGCCAGGGCCGGATCCCGGTGGGCGCCGCCCAGGGGCTCGGGGATGATCTCGTCGATGAGCCCCAGTTCCTTGAGCCGGACGGACGTGATCCCCATGGCCTCGGCGGCCTGCGGGGCCTTGTCGGCGCTCTTCCACAGGATCGAGGCGCAGCCCTCGGGCGAGATGACCGAGTAGGTGGCGAACTGCATCATCATGATCCGGTCGCCCACCCCGATGGCCAGCGCCCCACCGGACCCCCCCTCGCCGATCACGGTGCAGACGATGGGCACGCGCAGCTCGGCCATCACCTGCAGATTGCGTGCGATGGCCTCGCTCTGGCCGCGCTCTTCGGCACCCACCCCCGGATAGGCCCCGGGCGTGTCGATGAGGGTGACCACGGGGATGCGGAACTTCTCGGCCAGACGCATGAGTCGCAGCGCCTTGCGGTAGCCCTCGGGGCGCGGCATGCCGAAGTTGCGCCGGATCTTTTCCTGGGTGGTGCGGCCCTTCTGGTGGCCGATGACCATCACCGACTGGCCCTCGAAGCGGGCCAGCCCCCCCACGATCGCCGGATCGTCCGCGAAACAACGGTCGCCGTGCAGCTCCTGGAAGTGGGTGAAGATCCGCCCGATGTAGTCCAGGGTGTAAGGGCGGGAGGGGTGGCGGGCCACCTGCGAGACCTGCCAAGGCGTGAGCTTGGAGAAGATCGACTCGGTCAGCGCCCGGCATTTTTCCCGCAGCCGGGCCACCTCCTCGTCCACGTCCACCTCGGTATCGTGCCCGACGTAGCGCAGCTCCTCGATCTTGGCCTCGAGCTCGGCGATGGGCTGTTCGAAATCCAGGAACTCGGGATTCATGGGCATCTCCGCTGGCTGGCCACGGGCCGCCGATGATTGCGGGCGAATTCTACCCCATGCGCGGGGAGGTCAGTGCAGGCCGGGCGCGGCCTTCGGGGCCGGGCGCATGGCCGGGCCGTACACCGGCACGACGGCCTGAACCGCCTCCAGCGCCTCGAGGCGGCGGATGAGGGCCTCGCGCGGCGCCACCCGGAAGCCGTCACTCAGGTCGAGGGCCGCGCGTGCCTTGGCATTGGCATAATGAATGCGCACCCGCGCCCCTTCGCCGCGAAACGGTTGCAAGGCCTCCTCCAGTCGCCCGGCCAGCTCGGGCAGAGGACGGTCGGCCCGCAACCGGATCTCCAGACGCTCGGCGAAACGCACCCGCGCCTCGTCCACCTCCAGCACCTCCCGGGCGCGCAGGCGTAGCTGCCCGGAGAACTCATCGAGGGCGACACGGCCCTCCACCACCACGATGCGGTCCTTGACCAGCAGCCCCTGGTACCGCTCGAACGCTTCGCCGAACACCGCCACTTCCATGCGTCCGGTGCCGTCGTCCAGGGTCATGAAAGCAGCGCGTCCGGACTGCATGTTGCGCGTGCGCACGGCGGTGACGAGTCCGGCCACCACCGCCGACTCGTCCCGGGCGGGGGCATCGACGCTCTGCCAGGCGCCCAGGCTGCGCCGCGCAATGCCGGACAGCTCCTCTCGGTACGCATCGTAGGGGTGGCCCGTGAGATACAGCCCCAGGGTCTCCTTCTCCCCGGTGAGCCGCACGGCCTCGTCCCAGTCGGGAATCTCGGGCGTCACGGCGGCGGTCGCCGCGGCGACCGGACCGCCGAACAGATCGACTTGGCCGGTCTGGCGGCTGCGGACGTGCTGCTCGGCGGCCGCCATGGCACGGCCGAGATGGGCCATGAGCGAGGCCCGGTTGGGCCCCAGGCCATCCAGGGCGCCGGCCCGGATCAACGCCTCCAGGACCCGGCGGTTGAGCTTCTGCAGATCGCAGCGGACACACAGATCCTCGAGGCTGCGGAACGGACCATTGGCCTCGCGCTCGGCGATCAGCCCCTGGACCGCCGCCTCACCTACCCCCTTGATGGCCCCCAGTCCATAGACGATGGTGCCGTCCTCGGTGACCGTGAAGGCATGCCGTGAACGGTTGATGTCGGGGGGCGCGATGGCCAACCCCATGCACCGGCACTCGTCGATCAGCGTGACCACCTTGTCGGTGTTGTCCATGTCGGCCGACAACACGGCGGCCATGAACTGGGCGGGGTAATGGGCCTTGAGCCAGGCGGTCTGATACGAGAGCAGGGCATAGGCGGCCGAGTGGGACTTGTTGAATCCGTAGCCCGCGAACTTCTCCATGAGATCGAAGATATGGGCGGCCGTCCCGGGCGCAACGCCCCGCTCCACCGCCCCGCTGACGAAGATCTCGCGCTGCTTGGCCATCTCCTCGGGCTTCTTCTTGCCCATGGCCCGCCGCAGCAGGTCGGCCCCGCCCAGCGTGTAGCCGGCCAGGACCTGGGCGATCTGCATCACTTGCTCTTGGTAGAGGATCACCCCGTAGGTGGACTTGAGAATGGGCTCCAGCGCCGGGTGCGGGTACTCGACCTTGGCCTTGCCGTGCTTGCGCAGGATGAAGTCGTCCACCATCCCCGACTGCAGCGGCCCCGGCCGGTACAACGCCACCAGCGCCACGATGTCCTCGAAGGTGTCCGGCTGCAGGCGCTTGATGAGGTCCTTCATGCCCCGGGACTCGAGCTGGAACACCGCCGTGGTGCGCTGCTCCTGGAGCAGGCGGAAGGTCTGCGGGTCATCCAGCGGCAGGCCACCGACGTCCAGAGGCGGCTCGCCGGCGCGGGCGCGAGCCTCGTCGATCATGCGCACCGCCCAGTCGATGATGGTCAACGTGCGCAGGCCCAGAAAGTCGAACTTGACCAGGCCGGCGGCCTCCACGTCGTCCTTGTCGAGCTGGGTGACCACCCCCTGCCCGCCCGGCTCGCAGTACAGCGGCGTGTAGTCGGTGAGCTCGGAGGGGGCGATCACCACGCCCCCGGCATGCTTGCCGGCGTTGCGCGCCAGGCCCTCGAGCTTGCGGGCCATGGCCAGTATGGCACCCACCTCCTCGTCTTCCTCGGCCAGGCGCCGCAGTTCGGGTTCCTGATCCAGCGCCTTGTCCAGGGTCATGCCCACCTCGAAGGGGATGAGCTTGGCGATCTTGTCCACGAAACCGTAGCCATGGCCCAGTACGCGGCCCACGTCCCGCACCACCGCCTTGGCGGCCATGGAGCCGTAGGTGATGATCTGGCTCACCCGCTCGCGCCCGTAGCGCCGGGCCACGTACTCGATGACCTCGTCGCGGCGCTCCATGCAGAAATCCACGTCGAAGTCGGGCATGGAGACACGCTCGGGATTGAGGAAACGCTCGAACAGCAGGTCGTAGGCCAAAGGGTCCAGGTCCGTGATACGCAAGGCGTAGGCCACCAGCGACCCCGCTCCCGAGCCACGCCCGGGCCCGACCGGGATGCCATGGTCCTTGGCCCATTGGATGAAATCCGCCACGATGAGGAAATAGCCGGGAAAGCCCATCTGGCAGATCACGTCCAACTCGCGCTCCAGGCGCTCCTCGTAGGCCCGGCGGCGCGCGTCCCGGTCCGCCGCCGGCGACTCCGGCAACGCCTCCAGCCGGCGCTCCAGGCCTGCGCGCGCCTGGGCGCGGAAGTACGCCTCGGTACTCGTGCCCTCGGGGATGGGAAAATCGGGGAGCACGTTTTTGCCGAAGGAGAGCCTGAGATTGCAGCGCCGGGCGATCTCCACGGCATTGTCCAGCGCCTCGGGCAGATCGGCGAAACGTTCGGCCATCTCCGCTGGCGAGCGCAGGTATTGCTGCGGACTATAGGGACGCGGCCGACGCTCGTCGGTGAGTGTGTAACCCTCGTGAATGCAGACACGCACCTCGTGGGCCTCGAAGTCTTCCTCGGCCAGGAACCGCACGTCGTTGCTGGCCACCACGGGGGTGCCGGTCCGCGTCGCCAGATCCACCGCGGCGTGCAGGTGCGCCTCGTCGCCGCTGCGGCCGGTACGCTGCACCTCCAGGAAGAAGTCGTCGCCGAACACCTCCCGCCATCCGCCCAGCAACGCTTCGGCCCGGGCTGTGTTGCCGGCCAGCAGGGCCTGGCCCACGTCCCCCTCGCGGGCCGCCGACAGGGCGATCAGCCCCCGCGCGGCCTCGGCCACCCATGCGCGTTCCGCCATGGGGGCCCCATCGGCCTGTCCTTCCAGGTAGGCACGAGTCACCAGGCGCGTCAGGCTGCGGAATCCATCCCGGTCCTTGCAGAGCAGCACGATCCTCCCCGGCGGGTCGTCGGGCCCCGCTCCCCGCACACGCAGGTCCACGCCGATGATCGGCTTGACACCGGCGGCCTCGGCGGCGCGGTAGAACTTGATGCACGCGAACAGGTTGTCCCGATCGGTCAGCGCGACGGCCGGCATGCCGGCCTCGGCCACCGCCCGCATCAGCGGCTGGATGCGGACCAGGCCGTCGGCCAGCGAGTACTCGGTATGCAGGTGCAGGTGGACGAAGGTATCGGTCATGGTGGAGGCTCGCGGGCTTCCAGCAGTCGCCGCACCGGCGCGAAGCTCCGGCGGTGCACGGGGGAAGGCCCCAAGCGTGCAAGGGCAGCCAGGTGTTGAGGGGTGGGATAGCCCTTGTGGCGGGCGAAGCCATAGCCCGGATAGGCGTGTTCCAACGCTTCCAGCCGCGCGTCCCGGGCCACCTTGGCCAGAATGGAGGCTGCGCTGATCTCGGGCAGGCGCGCATCCCCGCCCACCACCGCCTCGGCCGGCACGCCAAGCCCCGGGGGCAGCATGCGCCCATCCACGCGCACGCACCCGGGCCTCACGGCCAGCCCGGCCACCGCCCGGCGCATGGCCAGCAGGCTCGCCTGCAGAATGTTCAGCCGGTCGATCTCCTCCACGGAGGCCTCGGCCACGCAGCAAGCCACCGCCTGCGCCCGGATCCGTTGGGCCAGGGCCTGGCGCCGCCGCGCGGACAACCGCTTGGAGTCGTCCAGGCCCTCGATGGGGGCGGCCGGGTCGAGAATCACGGCGGCCGCGAACACAGGACCTGCCAGGGGGCCGCGCCCCGCCTCGTCCACGCCGGCGACGCGCTCAGCCGCCATGCAGATGCGGATCGACCCCGAAGTCGCGGCGCGCGGTGGCGATGCTCACGGTGAATCCCGACAACACGTCGATGAGCGACATCAGCGTCAGGGCCAGGAACTCCTGGGTGCCGGCCGCCGGGATCACGATGAACGCGACCAGAAACCCCACGAACACGAAGGTGGAAAGCAGGTGGTCGATCACGGTGGAACTGCCCACGCGCGTGGACTTGAGCACCTCGAAGAACAGCAGGAAGAGCCCCAGGATCAAGAAGACCCCGTTGCCGTCGAGCTGAAACCGGGCGCCGGAGAACAGGGTGAACCCGAACAGCGGATGTTGCAGCGCCGCATTGCCGTCGGCACTGAGCAGGGTCACCCCCAGATAGCCGAGCAGCACCAGCAGGAGCAAGGGAAAGTTGGCCAGGTAACGCATGGGCTCGCCTCGGTGAATCGGGTGCTTTTCAGGATACACCCGCCCGCTGGGTTGTTTAACAGGCCACCGAGAAACTACCGCGAGACCCGTCTGCCGCGTTGCGCGCTGCTCATTCCCTCGCCGATCGGACCGGCGCTGTCTCGGCCGTTGCGCTGCCTTGCGCCTTGCATCCTAGCGCTCCGCCGCGTTTTTCAACGGCGCGATATCCGACGATCCGCCGACCACGACGAGACAAGCCCAAGCGAGCCGGTATACTTCCCCTTCCCCGTCCGGACGCCCACGCCCATGATCGACGCCGCCGTCATCGGCACCGGCTATCTCGGCCGCTTCCATGCCGAAAAATACGCCCGGCTGGAGCACGCCCGGCTGGTCGCCGTGTGCGACACCGATGCCCGAACCGCCCAAGCCGTGGCCGAGCGGCTGGGCACACGAGCGGTGACCGACCACCGGGCCCTGCTCGGCCGCGTCCAGGCGGTGAGCATTGTGGTGCCCACCCGCCTGCACCACCCCATCGCCCGCGACTTTCTCGAGGCCGGCGCGGACGTGCTCATCGAAAAACCCATCACCGCCACCGTGGCGGAGGCCGACGAGCTGATCGCCCTGGCCCGCGCGCGCGGCCGCATCCTGCAGGTGGGTCATTTGGAGCGTTTCAACCGCGCGGTGCGTGGACTCCACGAGGTGCTGGATCGCCCGCGGTTCATCGAGTCCCACCGACTGGCCCCTTTCAAGCCGCGGGGCACCGACGTGAGCGTGATCCTGGATCTCATGATCCACGACATCGATATCATCCTGGACATCGTCGACAGCCCGCTCGCGGAGGTGCGCGCCAGCGGCGTGCCGGTACTGACGCCGGCGGTGGACATCGCCAACGCGCGGCTGGAATTCACCGATGGCTGCGTGGCCAATGTCACCGCCAGCCGCATCAGCCTCAAGAGCGAGCGCAAGATGCGCATCTTCCAGCCGGACGCCTATCTGTCTCTGGACTTCCAGGAGCGTGCGCTCAGCATCCACCGCAAGGGGCCCGGCGAGCAGTTCCCCGGGGTGCCGGAGATCGCGAGCGAGCGGCTTCGCTACGAAGAAACCGATCCACTGGCCGAGGAGATCGCCCATTTCCTGGATTGCGTGCGCACCCGAGCCCGCCCCCTGGTCACCGGCGAAGACGGCCGGCGGGCGCTGGCCACCGCCATGCGCATCGCCCGGCTGCTGGAGGAGACCGGCCCATGTCCTGCCTGAACGTCCCGATGGTGGACCTGCGCCGCCAGTACCTGCACCTGAAGGCCGAACTGGACGCTGCCATCCACGGGGTTCTGGACAGCACGCAGTTCATCCTGGGCCCCGAGGTGGAAGCCTTCGAACGGGAAGCCGCGGACTATCTGGGCACCCGCTACGCGGTGGGCTGCGCCTCCGGCACCGATGCGCTGATGCTCGCCCTGCGCGGGGCGGGCATCGGGCCCGGCGACGAAGTGGTGACCACCCCGTTCACCTTCGTCGCCACCGCCGAGGCGATCCGCTACGTGGGCGCCACCCCCGTGTTCGTGGACATCGACCCGGATACGTTCAACCTCACCGCCAAGGCCGTGGAGGCGGCCCTAGGCCCCAGGACGCGGGCGGTGATCCCGGTGCACCTGTTCGGCCAGCCGGTGGAGATGGAGCCGCTCCTGGACCTGGCCGCGGCCCGTGGGCTGGTGGTGATCGAGGACTGCGCCCAGGCCTTCGGCGCCGAGCTGCACGACCGGCGGGTGGGCTCTCTGGGCCTGGCCGGGGCCTTCAGCTTTTTCCCGAGCAAGAATCTGGGCGCCTATGGTGACGGCGGGCTGGTGGCCACCTCCGACGAGGCGCTGTACCAACGCCTGCGCAGCCTGCGCAACCACGGGACCACCGCCCCCTACACCCACGGCGAGATCGGCTACAACAGCCGCCTGGACGCACTCCAGGCCGCCGTGCTGCGGGTGAAACTGCGTCATGTGGACGAATTCAACGCCCGCCGCCGGGCCGTGGCCGAGCGCTACGACGCCGGCCTGGCGGGGCTGCCGCTCACGCTTCCGGCGCGGCGAACCGGCACCCACGTCTTCCACCAATATACCCTCCTCACCGACCGGCGCGAGGCCCTGCGGCAGGCGCTGCGCGAGGCGGGCGTGGCCTCGGCGGTGTACTACCCCATCCCGTTGCACCGCCAACCGGCCTTCGCCCCCCTCTGTGGGGAGTTGCGCCTGCCACGGGCCGAGGCGGCGGCGCAGCGCTGCCTGTCCCTGCCCATCTATCCGGAGCTGGCGCCGGAGACGGTGGATCGGATCTGCGAGGTGGTCCGGCAAGTCTTCTGATCATGGCCGCCTCGGTGATGATCGTCGCGGGCGAGGCATCGGGCGACCAGTACGCCGCCCGCCTGGCCCGGCGGCTGCACGCCCGCATGCCGGATCTCGACCTGTTCGGGATGGGCGGCGACGCCATGCGGGGGGCCGGCGTGGAGCTCCTGGTGGACTCCACGGAGTTGGCCGTGGTGGGCCTGGTGGAAGTGGCGCGCCACTATCCCCGCTTGAAAGGCGCGCTCGACCGGCTCCGAGCGGCCTTGCGCGCTCGCCGCCCCGACCTGCTGGTCCTGGTGGACTATCCCGACTTCAATCTGCGCCTGGCGCGTACCGCCAAGGCGCTCGGCATTCCCGTGCTCTACTATGTGAGTCCCCAGGTCTGGGCCTGGCGCCGGGGGCGGGTGAAAACCATCGCGCAACGGGTGGATCACATGGCGGTGATCTTCCCCTTCGAAGTGGAGATCTACCGCGCCGCCGGCGTACCCGTGACCTTCACCGGCCACCCCCTGCTCGAGACCACGCGGCCGACACGCCCGCGCGCCGAAACGCTACGCCACTGGGGACTGGACCCCGATCGACGCACCGTGGCGCTGCTGCCCGGCAGCCGGCACAGCGAGATCCAGCGCCTGCTCCGCCCGGCGCTCGACGCCGCCCGCCTGCTCCACGAACGCGACCGCGAGCTCCAATTCATCCTGCCGCTGGCGCCCGGACTGGACGCGGAACTCATCGCTCCCCGGCTCATGGCGGCCGGTCTGCCCCTCGCACTGGCCCGGGACGACACCGTCAACGCCGTGGCCGCCAGCGAAGCGGCGCTCACGGCCTCGGGCACCGCCACGCTCGTGGTCGGCCTGCTGGAGGTCCCCCTGGTGATCTACTACAAGGTGGCCTGGCCGACCTATCTCCTGGGCCGGTTACTGGTGCGTGGCGTGCGGCACATCGGGATGGTGAACGTGCTCGCCGGACGGGCCATCGCCCCGGAGTTCATTCAGCATCGGGCCCGAGCGCGGCGGCTGGCGGCGGCCCTCGAGGAGTTGCTGAACCGCCCGCACGCGGCCACGGTCCAGCGCCGCGCGCTCGCCGAGCTTCGCGCCATGCTGCATCGCCCCGAGTCCGGTCCCGACGTGGACGACGTCGTCCTCGCCCTTCTCGCACGCTGACAGGCCGTACCGGCCTATCGCACCATTGTGGTGCACGAGGACGCTGACTCGCCCATTTTGGTGCGCCCGAGTCCCCGGACCCACGCCGTCCTGCGGGGAAAACGCGTTCCACCGGTCCTCCAGCATGCCGGCACGCCCGGTTTGCGGGGCACACAAGCTATTGGCACGGATACTGCTTGCCCGGCTGGGCGCGTTTTTTCATCCAACGACGACCAGGAGCTGAACCATGAAGAAACTGATTTCCGCGGCCACGTTCGGGGCCGTTGTGCTCTCCACGGGCATCGCCCAGGCAGGGGTCACCGCCAACCTCGGCGTGACGAGCAACTACCTCTGGCGGGGCGTCACCCAGACCGACAACCGGCCGGCCGTGCAGGGCGGCGTGGATTACGCCCACGACTCCGGCTTCTACGCCGGCACCTGGCTGTCCAACGTCGATTTCGGCACCACCGGATTCGAGCTGGACCTGTACGCGGGCTGGAGTGGCGAATTCAGCGGTTTCACACTGGACCTGGGCTATATCCAGTACATGTACCCGGCCCACAACCGGACCGAGGCGCCCGATTTCGGCGAGATCTACGGCACCGTGGGCTGGGGCCCCCTGAGCACGGGCATCTACTACGACGTCTTCAGCCAGGAGTTCGACGACGCGGGCAATGACCTGGTGGGCAGCTGGTACGTTCCGCTGTCCTTCGACTGGAACTTCGAGAACGTCGGCAATCTCGGCGACGTGGGCCTGAAGGTCTTCGGCGGTTACTACGACATCAACGACTCGGGCAGCTACTTCCACTGGGGCGTGGGCCTGTCCAAGCCCACCGACAAGTTCGGCACCTTCGGCATCCAATACGAACAAGCCAACACCAGCGACGACGCTGACAACACCTTCAGCGTGGACGAGGACGCCATGGTGCTCGTCAACTGGAGCATGGACTTCGAGATCATGTGATCCCTTGTGCGGGTATCTCTCGTGCCCGCCCGAAAAGCAAAGAGGAAACATCGACATGAAAATGATCGTGGCCATCATCAAGCCCTTCAAGCTCGATGACGTGCGCGAGGCCCTCTCGGAGATCGGTGTGCACGGAATGACCGCCACCGAGGTCAAGGGCTTCGGACGTCAGAAGGGCCACACCGAGCTCTATCGAGGCGCGGAGTACGTGGTCGACTTTCTGCCCAAGGTGAAGATCGAGGTCGCCGTGGATCAGGACATGGCCGACCGCACCATCGAAGCCATCTCCAGCGCCGCCAACACGGGCAAGATCGGCGACGGCAAGATCTTCGTCCTGCCGCTGGAGCAGGTGGTGCGCATCCGTACCGGCGAGACGGGCCCGGAAGCCCTTTGACTGGACGACGAGGAGGATAAGACGTGACTTTCGAATCGATACGAGACAAGCGGTTCGCCGTGGGAGCGGCCCTGCTGGGCACCGCGTTGTTGCCGGGCATGGCGCTGGCCGAGGACCAGCTCAACTCCGGCGACACCGCCTGGATGCTGACCGCCACGGCCCTGGTGCTGTTCATGACCATCCCGGGCCTGAGCCTGTTCTACGCCGGCATGGTACGGGCCAAGAACGGGCTGTCGGTGATGATGCAGTGCTTCACCATCACCGCGCTGATGACGGTCCTGTGGGCGGTGATCGGCTACAGCATCGCCTTCGGCGGCGAGGGACCCTATTGGGGTGGATTGGACAAGCTGTTTCTCCGGGGCCTGACCGTGGACAGCCTCTCGGGCACCATCCCCGAGACCGTGTTCATGACCTTCCAGATGACCTTCGCCATCATCACCCCGGCGCTGATCGTGGGCGCCTTCGCCGAGCGCATGAAGTTCTCCTCCATGCTCTGGTTCATGGGGCTGTGGCTGATCCTGGTCTATGCCCCCATCGCCCACTGGGTGTGGGGTGACGGCGGCTGGCTCGGTGGCAGGGGCATCCTGGACTTCGCCGGCGGCACGGTGGTGCACATCAACGCCGGTATCGCGGGCCTGGTGGCCGCCATCATCATCGGCCGGCGCAAGGGCTATCCGCGCACGGCGATGCCCCCGCACAACCTGATGTTCACGCTCGCCGGCGCCGCCATGCTGTGGGTGGGCTGGTTCGGCTTCAACGCCGGCTCCGAGCTGGCCGCCGACGGCACCGCGGGTATGGCCATGGCCGTCACGCAGATCGCCACCGCGATGGCCGCCCTGGTCTGGATGTTCTCGGAGTGGCTCACCCATGGCAAGCCCAGCGCCCTGGGCATCGCCTCGGGTGCGGTGGCGGGACTGGTGGCCATCACGCCGGCCTCGGGGTCGGTGGGCCCCATGGGCGCGCTGGCCATCGGCGCGGCCGCCGGCATCCTGTGCTTCATCACCGTGGCCAAGGTCAAGCCGGCCCTGGGCTTCGACGACTCGCTGGACGCCTTCGGCGTGCACGGCATCGGCGGCATCACCGGCGCCATCCTCACCGGCGTGTTCTGCGCCGAGAGCCTGGGCGGAGCCGGTTTCGGTGACGACATCACGAGCATCGGCCAGCAGGTGACCGTTCAAGCCTTGGGTGTGATCGCCACGCTGATCTACACGGGCGTGGTCACCGCGGTGATCCTGCTCCTGCTCAAGTTCACCATCGGACTGCGGGTCAGCGAGGAAGAGGAGACCGAGGGCCTCGACCTCTCGCAGCACGACGAGCGGGCCTACAACCTTTAAAA
>Ga0256841_1001849_pt1 | contig 17460 bp, 13 predicted proteins | sample 356308metaG_FD_185971 | JGI IMG/M metagenome (GOLD analysis project Ga0256841, IMG submission 185971) | Hydrothermal vent microbial communities from Mid Atlantic Ridge, Atlantic Ocean - 356-308 | ecosystem: Environmental > Aquatic > Marine > Hydrothermal vents | place: Atlantic Ocean: Mid... | reverse complement strand
GGTCGCCGTCACCGGTTCGGTGTGGCGAATCTTCTTTTTCCAGACGACGCGGTGCGCGCGGCGCTCGAGCAGGCGCACCTCGGCGTCGAGCACGAAGTTGACGGCGGCGTCCCACGAGTGGGCGGTGAGGCCGTAGTCCTTCACGCGGATGTCGAGGAGGAAGTCGGCGCGGTCGAGGTCGTTGACGGGGCGATAGCCGAGGTAGCGGGCGCCCTTGAGGAGGGTTCGCCGGGCCAGTCGATCGGCCACGTCGACGCGGGCGAGCGCGCTGTCCATGCGGGCCTCGGCGCGCCGGGCCGCAATCTCCCGCGCCGCCGCCGTGCTGAGGCGCAGGAACGTCTCGACGGGCTTCTCGGGGTTGAGGGACTCTATCGCCGGATCCGTGAAGACGCCGGGCAACGGCGGCACGGCAGCCGTGACGGCGACGGTGCGGCCCTCGAAGTCGTACTCGGCAAGGTGGTTCGTGCCGGCGCATCCGGCCGTGAAGAGCAGCGCGGCGGCGAGCGCGCCGGTGAAGAGGCGTCGTATACGGTCGGTCATGGGGGGATCGGAATGCGTTTCACGGGACGAGGCGGCCTCTCCGTATGCGCAAATTTTGGACCATCGGGCCGGGCGGCGCGCGCGGCCCGTTTCGGCGGTGGAGCCGTCCGCTCGACGGGGCACACCGTCCATCCGGGAGGGGGGCGCCGACGGAGGGCCAACCTTGTGAAAGAACGATGAGCGGGCTTGTGTTCTCCCCGTGCCGTGCGTTATTTTCCCGCCGCGGGACGCGTCTCGATCTATCGCGGAGGGTTTGGCCTCCGGGGCTTCCCCTCGCCGGCGTTGCCCCCTGCTCCTTCATCATCTGAGAGGATAGTCTTATGCCGTACGTCGTAGCCGAACCCTGTATCAATTGCAAGTATACGGACTGCGTGGAAGTCTGCCCGGTCGATTGTTTTTATGAGGGACCGAACTTTCTCGCCATCCACCCGGACGAGTGCATCGACTGTAATGCGTGCGTGCCGGTCTGCCCGACGGAGGCCATTTACGCCGACGACGAACTTCCGGAAAAGTGGGCGCACTATGCCGAATGGAACCGGTATCTGGCCGAGCAGTGGCAGGCGCTCGGATACAACATCACCGAGAAGAAGGAGGACGTGCCTCTGCAGGAGGGGTGCGAGGAACAGGAGAAGTCCGAGAAGGACATCCTGACGTGGGAAACCGAAGAGTGAACCCGTCATGGGAAGCACGCTCTTTTTCCGAAAATGATAGATCTCGAAGCCGCGCGGGTGAGAACCGGCGCGGCTTTTTCTTATCTCAAGGAGACGCTCGATGAAACGCATTTGGGCCGTGATCCTCGTGCCGGCGCTGGCCGGCCTCACCTTTTTCTTCGGCTTCGCGGCGCCGATGATGGACCGGCGCATGAACACGGTGGTGGAGCCGCCGCCGTATGAGGCGGGCGCTCAGGCCCGCCGGCTTCACGCGCGCCTGAACGTGGCGGACCTGCATTGCGACCTGCTCCTGTGGCCGCGCGATCCGCTCGTGCGCGCCGATTACGGCCACGTGGACGTGCCGCGCCTCGTCGAAGGCGGCGTCGCGCTTCAGGTGTTCTCCGCCGTCACGAAGGTGCCGTTCGGCCTCAATTACGAGCGGAACACCGGCGATTCGGATCAGATCCGGTGGCTCTTTATGGCAGAGCGCCGGCCCGTGTCTACGTGGTTCAGCCTCACCGAACGCGCCCTGTATCAGGCCCGCCGCCTCGACGAGGCCGCCGCGCGGTCGGACGGACGGCTCACGGTCGTGCGCACGGCGGCGGACCTCGACCGCTTCCTCGAACGCCGCGCGAACGATCCGAACCTCGTGGCGGGCGTGCTCGCCATCGAAGGGCTGCACGCGCTCGAAGGCAGGCTCGAAAACGTGGACCGGCTCTTCGAGGCGGGCTTCCGCATGATGGCCGCCACCCACTTCTTCGACAACGCCGTGGCCGGATCGGCCCACGGCGTCGAGCGCGGCGGCCTGACGGCGCTCGGGCGGCAGGTCATCCGGCGGCAGGAGGAACTCGGCATCATCGTGGACGTGGCGCACGTCTCGCCCCGCGCCGTGGACGACATCCTCGCCCTGGCCACGCGGCCCGTGGTGCTCTCGCACGGCGGCGTCAAGGCCGTGTGCGAGAGCCCCCGCAACCTCTCCGACGAGCAGATCCGCGGCATCGCCGCCACCGGCGGCGTCATCGGCATCGGGTACTGGGACGGCGCCGTGTGCGAGCCGACGGTCCCGAACGTCGTCCGCGCCATCGGCCACGTCGCCCGCCTCGTAGGCGTCGATCACGTCGGCCTCGGCTCCGACTTCGACGGGGCCACGCGCGAGCCGTTCGACACCACCGGGCTCGTCCGGATCACCGAGGCGCTCATGAACGAAGGCTTCACCGACGAGGAGATCGCGAAGATCATGGGCGGCAACGTGCTCCGCGTCCTCCGGCAGACCCTCCCGCCCGGGTGATACCGGTGCGCCGTGAGGGAAGCCCATAAAAAAAGCCGCGCCGGGACGAACCGGGCGCGGCTTTTCGGTAAAGAGGAGTCCGGCTCGGGTCAGGTGCCGGCCGAATAGTCGGTGGCGTAGGCGATCTGCTCCTCGCTCAGCGCGTCGATGTCGATGCCCATCGTTTCGAGTTTGATGCGGGCGATCTCCTGGTCGAGCGCTTCCGGCAGGTCGATCACCTGCGGCGAGAGGTCTTCGCCCGCCTCATGCTTGCGCACGAGCGTGAGATGCGCCATGAACTGGTTGGCGAAGCTCATGTCCATCACCTCCGAGGGATGTCCTTCGGCGGCGGCGAGGTTGACGAGGCGGCCGTCGGCGAGGACGAAGACGCGCTTCCCGTTCTCGAGCGTGTACTCGCGGTTGTCGGGGCGCACGACGCGGGCGTCGGTCGAAAGCTCGGCCAGCTCCTGGAGGTTCAGTTCGACGTCGTAGTGGCCGGTATTGCACACGATGGCGCCGTCTTTCATCTTGACGAAGTGGCGGCCCCGGATGACGTCCTTCATGCCGGTGGCCGTCACGAAGATGTCGCCCACTTCGGCGGCTTCGTCCATCGTCATCACACGGCAGCCTTCGAGCGTCGCCTTGAGCGCGGCGGTCGGCTTGACCTCGGTGACGATGACGTTGGCGCCCATGCCCCGGGCGCGCATCGCCACGCCGCGCCCGCAGTGCCCGTACCCGGCCACGACGAAGTTCTTGCCCGCCAGCAGCACGGACGAGGCGCGGAGGATGCCGTCGAGCGTGCTCTGCCCGGTGCCGTACACGTTGTCGAAGTCCCACTTCGTCTCGGCGTCGTTGACGGCAAAGACGGGATAGAGGAGCTTGCCGTCGGCGGCCATGGCGCGCAGGCGGTGCACGCCCGTGGTCGTCTCCTCACTGCCGCCGATGATGTGGTCGGCCAGGTGCGGAAACTTGTTGTGCACGGTGAAGATGAGGTCCGCGCCGTCGTCGAGCGTCAGGTGCGGCGGCTTGTCGATGGTGCGCTCGATGCTCCAGTAAAATTCTTCGACGTTCTGGCCGTACCACGCATAGATCTCGATGCCGGCCTTGGCGAGGGCGGCGGCCACTTCGTCGTTCGTCGAGAGGGGATTGCAGCCGCTCCAGGCGACCTCCGCGCCGCAGGCGGCAAACGTTTCGACGAGCACGCCCGTCTCTTTGGTGACGTGGAGGCATCCGGCGATTTTGTAGCCCTTGAACGGCTGTTCCCGGGCGTATTGTTCGCGCAGGCGCATCAATACGGGCATGCGGCTTTCGGCCCATTCCATGCGCATGCGGCCGGCGTCGGCCAGGCTCAGATCGCGGACTTTGTACGCTCCTTCCTTGTAATCCATGTTCGGTCGCGGGGTCTTGTGAAGCGAGAGAGGATGTTCGAAACAAACCAGTAAAACGAACCGCCGACATCGAAGTTTGGGGTTCGGTGAAAATTCAACGGAGCGGCTTTCGACAGGCCGTTCGCCTCACCGGGCCACCACCATGCGCTCGATCCGCTGCGCGCCTCCGGCGACGAGCCGGAGCACGTAGACGCCCCCGGCGAGGCGGCTCCCGTCGAAGGTGAGCGTGTGCGTGCCTGCCTCCTCGACGGCGTTCACGAGCAGGGCCACGCGGCGGCCGAGCACGTCGAAGACCTCCATCGTCACGGGCATCGACTCGGGCAGGGTATAGCTGATCGTCGTGGCGGCGGAAAAGGGGTCGGGGAAGTTGGCCAGCAGGCGCAGCTCGCGCGGGATTTCGAAGGCTTCATCGCGCGTGGACTGCCCGAACGTGGCCGCCTGGATCTGCCAGAACTCGCCGGGTCCGGGGGGACGCGTCGCGCCGAGGTCGATGCGGAGGCGCACCTGTGCTCCCGCATAGGCCGCGAGGTCGAACGATGTCTGCGCAAAGCCGCCGGACGCGCCCGCGAAGACGGGCTCTCCTTCCATCGGATGCCCGTCGCCGGGGGGGAACGTGGCCGGATAGCCGCCCTCGGGCGTGAGCACGGTCCACGTCCGCCCGTCGTCGGTGGAGACCTTGACGTTGCCGCCGAGGCCCGCGCCGAGGGTGTACCGGTGTTCGAGCGTGAACGTCAGGTCGGCGGCGTTGGCGGGCAGGTCGAAGGGTTCGAGCACGAGGCTGGAGCGCGCCTCGGGGGGCTCGTCTTCGGTGGTGACCCACGACGCCCCGGAGGCGCGCCACAGGCCCGAGGCGCTTACGCCCGCGAGCGCGTCCGGCGTCTCGACGAGGCGGTACTCGATGCGATACGGGGCTTCGGAAGCGGCCGGAAGGACGGTCTCGTTCCCGGCGAAGTCGCGGAGGATGAGGCGGTATTCGATGGCGTCGCCGGGGCGGAGGGTGCGCGTCGTGGGGATCTGCCCCTCGTAGACGAGCAGGTCCGTCGGGCGCATGGCCAGGCGCAGCGTGTCGGCGACCGTTCCGGTGGCGGTGACGACCTCGTAGGGCGCGAGCGCCTCGGCCACGCCCGTGTCGTCGTCGATCTGAAGGATGATGGGCGGCAGGGGGTCCCGCACGTCGCGCACGGTGAGCGCCGCCGGCTCCTCGGCCACCCCCGGCGCGCGCGTGTCGGCGGGCGGCTCGGTGGTGACGGTCACGTCGTCGAGGCACCATCCGGCGAAGTCCACGGCGATCTCGGAGTTGCCGGCGTCCGTGCCGAAGTCGAAGCGCAGGCGCACATCGGCGGCTTCGGGGAGCGGGACGACCTCCTGCCGCCAGCCGAAGCTGTATCCGCCGAAGGCCGGCTGGTTGCGGAGCGGGTTCTCCGGCGTGTCGAAGACGACGCCCGAATAGCCTCCTTCGGGTTCGAGGACGATCCACGTTGCGCCGCCGTCGGTGGAGACTTTCACGTTCGCGCCGTCCCACAGGATGCGTCCCTGGCGCCGCCGGTCCGGCTCGGCGAGACCGTTGTGTTCGAGGTCGTACCAGTGCCAGAAGACGAGGTACACCTGCCCGAGTCCTTCGAGGTTGAGCGGCGGCAGTTCGAGCGAGGAGAGGCCCGCCGTAGCCGGGTAGGCGGCCGTCGGAGCGGTGGCCCAGACGAACTGCCCCGAGTGCGCCACCTTCACGCCGAAGGCGGGCGTGCCGCGCGCCCACACGCCCGTCGCCGTCACGTCCTGCTCGGACGCCTCGAAGTTGAATGCGCGGAGAATGCCCTCGGCGGTGACGGGGAACGCATACCGGTCGGAAGCGGGCAGGACCGTCTCGTTGGCCGCCTGCGCCCGGTCGCGGGCATGGAGTTCGTATCGGACGACGCTGTTCCGCCGGATCTGCCCGACGGGCACGGGGAACGTCCCGCGATAGACGCCCGCTTCGCCGGTCAGCCCGAAGGCGCCCTCCGCCGTCACCACGCCTTCGGCGGTCTCGATGGCAAAGGCGACCCACACCGAGTCGACGCCGAGGTTGTCCGTGACGGTGGCCGTGACCTCGACGGGCCACACGGCGAGCGAGGCCGTGGTGATCGGGTCGTGCATGATCTCCGGCGCTTCGAGGTCGGGGCCGGCGGTGAAGCGGAACGTCTCTGCGGGCGCGGCCGTCGGGAGGAAGGTGCGCCGCCCGAGCGCATCCACGGCTTCGATATAATAGCGCACCGTGCCCGCCGTCTCCGGCAACGGCAACTCGCCCCGGAAACGGTCGTCGCCGGCGGGGGCGAGGGCGAGGCGCTCGCTCGGCTCGGCATCGACGCCGAAGAAGACGAAGACGCTGTCCACCGGCGCGGAGGCGCCGACGGCCTCGACCTCGATGGGGACCACCCCGCCGGTCTGCTCGGTGGACGGCAATGCGTCGTGCGAGATGATCGGGCCGAAGTTGGAGGGGTTGACGAAGCCGCGCGCGCCGAAACGGTCGAGGAGGACGCTCACGTGCGCGCCGTCGAAGTGGTCGAGGTCGGCCTGAATGATGGCTTCGGCGGCGTCGGCCATGGTGACGGGGGCGGCGAGGTACGCGTGCGAGAAGAGATTCAGTTGGTCGAGGACGGAGCGCCCGAGCGCGTCGTAGATTTCCATGAGCGTAGTGGCCCACAGGGTGCCGTCGGTCCAGATGTCGCACGAGGTGTTGCCCTGCGCGCACGGGGTGTCTTCGGGATAATGACCGGGATGGTCGAGCCGTCGCCCGCCCCAGAGTTCGGGCGCGCCGTCGCCGCTGTCCCATTTGAAGAGCTGTTCCCAGTCCTGCCGTTTGCTCACGCCCTCCTCGATGAGGCTGCGCGTGTACGAGGCGGCCCAGTAGTCGCCCCAGCCTTCGTGGAGCGCCTGCCCCTCGGGAGTGACGAGCAGGCCGGGCGCGCCGGCTTCGAGCACGGCGTGTCCGTATTCGTGCCAGATGACGAACGCATCTTCGGCGTCATCCACACCGCCGGTGCCGAACTCGATCCGGTTCGAGCCGGGGAAATAAAAGGAGTTGTCGTCGGTGCGGGCGCGGGGTTGCACGGGAAGCGGGCCGTTTTGCACGTCGAAGATGCCGAGGTCCTGGATGTGCCGCTGGCTCTTGTCGATGTGATAATAGGCCATGACGGCCTCGAAGCCGGGCTGCGCGCGCGTGTATCGAAAGCCGTTCGGGTCGGGCTCGGCAGGCGGCGTGAAGTTCGTCGCCGAAGAGCCGTCGATGCGCACGAACGGTCCTTCGAGGCGGAAAAGCCCGTCCGAGCCCTGCGCGAGGTCGTGGAGGTCGACGAGGACGCGCTCGGCGTCGAGGGCGGAGTTGTCGGCGTCGTCGTTGTCGACGTACGGCGGCGTATAGGTCTGCCCGGAGGTCGAGAGCGGGTCGGGGTCGAAGACGTAGCCCGTCCCGTCGATGCGGCGTCGGACGAGGGCGCGCTCGGCGGCGCGCCCGGCGTCGGGACCGGCGCCTTCGGCTCCGAAGAGCGTCGCGGCTTCCGCGCCGTCGCCGGCCCGCTCGCGCATGGCCTGATCGAAGAGGTAGAGGAGCGCGCCCGTGTGCGCGTCGATGAGCACGCTCCATTCGGCGGGGACGTCGTCGGGCCAGGCGAGCAGGCGCCAGGCCAGGCGGGGCGGGTCGGCGGGGAAGACGACGAGTTCGGGGGTGGACGTGCGCCCGCGCCCGCGCGCCACGTGGCCGAGCGCCGTCGCAGCGGCGTCGCGGGCCGAGAGCGCCGGGCGCGCGTCGAAGTCGCGGACGTCGTGGAGATGGGACGCGTACGCGTTGAGCACCATCGTCGGCGCGCCGTCTCGGTCGAGGCTGACCTTCACGTGTCGGTGAAAGACGGGCAGGCCGTGGAAAGTTTGGCGGAAGAGGACGTGGCGGGTCTCGGCAGTGGCCTCCACGCGCGCCACTTCGAGGTCGGTCGTCTCCGGGTCGAGGCCGAAGGCGCGTGCGGCTTCGCGGAGGTAGGCGCGTGCGGCGACGTCGGGCGCGGCGCCGGGCTTTGCCGGCGCATCGAGGCGATAGGCGGCGCGAAAGATGCCCGTGTCCTCCTCGAGGCGCCCCCCCGCCACGAGGCGCGTGCGAAAGGCAAGCGACGTGTCGGCGGGCGCGAGGCGGGCGCGGGCCTCGGCGCTGAGCACGTTCACCGCGTCGAGGCGGGGGCGGACCTGGGCCTGCGTCGCGCCGGCAAACCCGGCCCAGAGGAGGAGAAGCGTGACGACGAAAGAAAGGCGAGACATGAAGAGATTGGAAAAATCCAGAGAAGGTGGCGCTTCATCCATTTCCATAAAGCAATAGCACGCCGCCGGGGAGGTCGGGGTTTCCTTTCGAGGTATCGGACGGTCCTCGGAAACTTGAGCCGGAGCGGTCTTTGCCCCGTCGCGGCGCGTCATGAAAAAGGCCGCCTCGTCTGTGAGGCGGCCCCGGAAAAGGCGGAGGACGCGACGGCTTCAGGCGAGCGCGCGGGCGGCTTCCTTGAGCTGATCCACGTGGTCGAGCGTCTCCCACGAGAACTCGGGCCGCCCGAAGTGGCCATAGGCGGCGGTGGAGCGGTATTGCGGGCGAAGCAGGTTCAGCCGCCGGGTGATGGCGGAGGGGCGGAGGTCGAACGTCTCGCGGATGAGCTGTACGAGCTGCGCGTCCGGCAGCGCTCCTCCGCCGTACGTGTTGACGTCGATGGAGACCGGTTCGGCCACGCCGATGGCATAGGCGATCTGCACGAGCACCTCGTCGGCAAACCCGGCGGCGACGAGGTTTTTCGCCACGTGCCGGGCCGCATAGGCGGCGCTCCGGTCCACCTTCGAAGGGTCCTTTCCGCTGAAAGCTCCGCCGCCGTGGGCCCCCTTGCCGCCGTACGTGTCCACGATGATCTTGCGTCCGGTCAGGCCCGTGTCCCCGTGCGGCCCGCCGATGACGAAGCGCCCCGTCGGGTTGACGTGGAGGATCAGGTCGTCGTCCATCAGGCCGGCAGGGATGACGCGGGGCAGGAGGATCTCGCGGATGTCCTCCTCGATCTTGCGCTGCGTCACGTTCTCCGTGTGCTGCGTCGAGAGGACGACGGTGTGGACACGGCGGGGCGTTTTGCGGTCGTCCTCATATTCCACCGTGACCTGGCTCTTCGAGTCCGGCCGCAGGTACGGCATCAGGTTGGTGTGCTTGCGGAGGTGGGACAGTTCGCGCACGAGCGCGTGCGAGAAGCTGATCGGCATGGGCATCAACTCGGGCGTCTCGCGGCAGGCATAGCCGAACATGAGGCCCTGGTCCCCCGCGCCCTGCTCTTTCCGGGCGTCTTCGTCCACGCCCCGGGCGATGTCGGGGCTCTGGTCGTGGATGCTGCTGAGCACGCCGCACGAATCGGCATCGAAGCGCAGGAGCGGGTCGGTATAGCCGATGTCCCGGATCACCTGCCGCGCGATCTCCTGCACGTCCACGTAGGCGTTCGTGGTGACTTCGCCGGAGAGCACCACGAGGCCCGTCGTCACGAGCGTCTCCACGGCCACGCGGCTGTGCGGGTCCTGGGCGATCATGGCGTCGAGGATCGCGTCCGAGATCTGGTCGGCGATTTTGTCGGGGTGTCCTTCCGAGACCGATTCCGAGGTGAACAGATAAGCCATGAGCTCCGAGCGTTGAGGCGGTGAGAGGGTGCATGAAACCCGAAAAGATAGAAAATAACGCGCGGTCCATCACATAGATTCACGGCGTCTCCGCACATTTTGCATGAACTTCGGCCGCGCGCGGGTCGGAGCGCGGGAACGCCGGCCTCGGGGCGCGGTAGAAGCGCCCCCTGTGGAGCGGATGCCGGAGCTTTGCGAAGTCTGTATCAATCGCGCGGTTCGAAATTGCTTCTCCCTTACCCCTGACGTAATTTCAAACGATTTGTATGCATGCGTTAAGGCATGCGGGTATGGACGGGCGGCGGCTCAGGGGCCGCAGCTTTGCTTCTTTACGTCTCATTTTGCATGGAGGCCATCGTTATGGCGACTGATATCGCAGCCAAAGTCAAGGAGATCATCGTCGAGAAACTCGGCGTCGATGAGGAGGAGATCACGCCGGAGGCTTCGTTCACGAACGACCTCGGTGCGGATTCGCTCGACACGGTCGAGTTGATCATGGAGTTTGAGAAAGAGTTCGACCTGACCATTCCCGATGAGGACGCCGAGCAGATCGCGACCGTCGGTGATGCGATCAAGTACCTGGAAGAGAAGGTAGGCTAGGCTGCGCTTCCGGTTTTGGCCCCGGCGTTCTTCCTCGCAGGACGTGCGCCGGGTTTTCTGTGTCCGGGAGGGCCAAACATGATTCGGACGAAGCCATGAGAAAGGAACCGCGCAGAGTTGTGGTGACGGGCATGGGCGCGCTGACGCCCATCGGACTGACGGTCGAGGACTTCTGGGAGGCGATGATGCGCGGCGAGAGCGGCGCGGCTCCCATCACGTACTTCGACACCGAAGCCTTCGCCACTCGTTTCGGATGCGAGCTCAAGGGCTTCGATCCGCGCCACTACCTCGACCGGAAGGAGGTCCGCCGGATGGATCCCTTCAGCCAGTATGCGCTCGTGGCGGCGCAGCAGGCCGTGGCCGACGCCGGCATCGACCCTGCGGCGATGACGCCGGAGGAGAAGGACCGCATCGGGGTCGTCTTCGGCAGCGGCATCGGCGGCATCCAGGTCTTCCACAGGCAGACGGCCAACTACATCGAGCACGGGCCGCGCTTCCTCTCGCCGTTCTTCATCCCGATGCTGATCCCGGACATCGCCCCGGGCCACATCTCGATCAAGTACGGCTTCCGGGGGCCGAACTATTGTGTGGTCTCGGCGTGCGCCACGGGCAACAACAACATCGGCGACGCGATGATGCTCATCCAACGCGGGCTGGCCGACGCCATGGTTTGCGGCGGGTCCGAGGCGGCGATCTCGGAGCTGGGCGTCGGCGGGTTCAACGCCATGAAGGCCCTCTCCACGCGCAACGAAGATCCGGCCCGGGCCAGTCGCCCCTTCGACGCCACGCGCGACGGGTTCGTGCTCGGCGAAGGCGCGGGCGCGCTCTACCTCGAAGCGCTCGAGGTCGCGCAGGCGCGCGGCGCGCGGATCTATGCCGAGGTCGTCGGCGTGGGCATGAGCGCCGACGCGCACCACGTCACGGCGCCGGACCCGGAAGGACGCGGCGCGCGCCTGGCCATGGAAGCCGCCCTCCGCGACGCGGGCATCGCGCCGGAGGAGGTGGACTACCTGAACATGCACGGCACCTCGACGCCTCTCGGCGACGTGGCCGAGACGAACGCCGTCAAGCGCGTCTTCGGCGCGCATGCCTACCGCATGAACGTCTCCTCGACGAAAAGCATGACGGGGCATCTCCTCGGCGCGGCGGGCGCCGTCGAAGCCGTCGCGGCCATCCTCGCCACCGTGCACGACCGGGTCCCGCCGACGATCAACTTCGAACACCCGGACCCGGAATGCGACCTGAACTATACGTTCAATGAGCCGCAGGATCGGACGGTAAAGGTGGCCTTGAGCAATGCCTTCGGCTTCGGCGGCCACAACACGTGCGTCGTCTTCCGCAAGTACGCAGCGTAGGCGCGCCCGAAGGAACGCATCGAAAAGCCCGGCCGTCGGTCGGGCTTTCTTCGTTGGAGCGAAGCCGGGTCAGCGAAAGATGATTTCCTGGACGAGGTCCGCCCCGAGGTGCTCGTTGAGGCGATCGCGCCAGGCACGGCGCTGGAGGTGCAGTTCGTGTCGCCATGCCGCCGAGGTCAGCTTCACATAGAGGCGATCGCCGCGAACCCAGGCTTTTTGCGTCATCCCGTTGATCTGCGGCCCGGCGATGACGGCCCACCCTTCGATGACGCGCGCCGCATCGACCTGCTTCCGAATGCCCATGGCGCCGATGAGCGAATCGAGCAGTGAGCCGAGCCGTTGCGGATCGTGACGTGAGGGCATGGAAAGGACCGCGTATGAAGACCTTCGATCCGGTGTGCGATCACACCGATAGTGTCTTCCCAAACTAGCGCTCCGCCAGGGTGTTTTCCAGAGGATTCCGTGTGAACGACCGGGCGGAATCGGGTCAGGCTGCGCGCACGGCATACCTTTTCGGCGGCGGCATCGCGCGGGCCACGTCGAGGGCTTCCACGGCCATCACCAGGAGCAGGCGGTCGTGGGTGCTCTTCGTCAGGTGGACGATGACGGACTGGCGATGCGGGTCCGGGAGTGTGCCCGCGAGAAAGGCTGCCAGAGTGCGTTTGTCGAGGCGCAGGGGGGGAGCGATCATAGGGGAGAATGGATCAAACAGCCGGGTGAGACAGGGGGTGGCCCGGCCGGATTCGATGGGTGGAACAAGGGGCTGTGGGTACCTCTGAGGAACGATATTTTTTGGGAGATTCTCGAGGGCGGCGGAGAAAAGAGGATGGCTTTTTCGACGGCTACAGCGTGGCGGCGAACGCACGGGCGAGCGCGAGCGCCTCGTCGGCGCAGCCCCAGCACAGCGTGAAGCCCGCGCCGCCGTGGCCGTAGTTGTGGAGCACGGCGCGGCGCGGCCCCCGGCGTTCGAGCTCCAGGCGCACCGCCGGGCGTCCGGGACGCAGCCCCACGCGCACGTCGAGCACTTCGGCGTCGCGGAGGCGCGGCTCGAGCTCGCGGCACCGGCGGAGGATCGTCGCCGTCACGGCGGGGTCCGGGGTGAGGTCCCACACGCCGGCTTCGGCGACGCCGCCGAGGATGCAGTCGTGCGCGCGGGGAATGATGTACGAGATCGCCCGCCGTCCGTACTCGTCGGCGAGGCTGCGACGGAGGCCGGGGTTCGTCACGCGGACGACCTGTCCCCGGATCGGATAGAGCGCGTCGTCGCCCGTGAGCGCGGCGGCCCCGAGGCCCGTGCAGTTGACCACGAGGCGGCCGTCGGCGGCGAGTTCGTCGAGCGAGGTGAGGCCTTCCGGGCGCACGTCGATCGCGCCGCCTGCCGCGCGGAAACGCCGTTCGAGGTACGGGAGAAAGGCGGGCGGCTCCGCCAGCGGCGCCTCGATCACGTAGCCGTCCGCGTAGCCGGGAGGGAGGTCCGCCGCCGTGGCGCGCCGGAAGCTCCGGACGGCTCCTTTCCACCACGGATCGGGGACGGGCGTCTCGAAGAGGTCGACGAGGGGGAGGAGCGAACAGCCGGCGGCGGGGTCGCGGGCGAGGTCGCACAGGGCGTCGAGCGTGGCGCGGCTCCACCCGAGGACGCGGTCGCGGGGATAGGCCTTGTACGGGTACCACACGGCCGCCGCCACCGCCGAGGTCGTCTCCGACGGGAGGGCCTTCGTCACGATGCGCGTCCGGAAGCCCGCCTCCCGGAGGCGGATCGCAGTCGTGAGGCCGATCACGCCGCATCCGACGACGACGGCTTCCACACGTTCGGGTGCCGGAGGTGGGGTCACGAGCCTTCCTGCCATCCGGTCCATCCCGGCCCGCGCACCACCCGCCCCGGCGTCGCGCCCGTATGCTCGCCGTCGCGGAGCACCGCCGTGCCGTTGACGAAGACGTGGCGCACACCCGTGGCATATTGGTGCGGCTCGGCGAAGGTGGCGTGGTCCCGGATCTCGTTCGGGTCGAAGACGACGACGTCGGCGAAATAGCCGGGCCGGAGCGCGCCCCGCCGCCGGAGCTTGAGGTTCGAGGCCGGGAGCGTGGTCAGCCGCCGGACGGCCTCCTCGAGCGGGATGAGGCCCTCGTCGCGCACGTACCGGCCGAGGAGCCGGGCGAAGTTGCCGTACGCGCGCGGGTGCGGGTTGGTGTGGAGAAAGACCCCCTCGGGCGCGATCGAGCCGGCGTCCGAGCCGAAGCTCATCCACGGGAGCGTGATCTGCCGCCGCACGTTGTCTTCGGACATGAGGAAGTACACCGTGCCCACGCGGCTGCTGTCCTCGACGACGAGGTCCATCGCCGCCACCTCGGGCGAGACGCCGCGTTCTTCGGCCACCTCGGCGAGCGTCCTGCCGGTGTACCGCCGGAGCTTCTCGTTCCGGAAGCCGACCACGAGCACGTGGTCCGGCCCGGCGGCCAGGAGCAGGTTTTCCCAGGCATCCGTCGGCGTGCGCATCTCGCGGGCCACGCGGGCGCGTATGGCGGGGTCGCGGAGGCGGGTGCGCCACGCCTCGAAGCCGCCCTCCTGCACCCACGGCGGCATGGCCGCGTCGAGGCCGGTGGCCCCGGCGGTGTACGTGTACATGTCGGCGGTGATCTTCAGCCCCTCGGCGCGCGCCGCCTCCACACGGGCGATGACGTCGTCGAGCTTGCGCCAGTTCTCCCGTCCGGCGGCCTTGAGGTGATAGATCTCCGCCGGGATGCCCGCCTCCCGCGCGATGGTGAGCAGTTCGTCCACCGCTTCGAGGAGCCGGTTGCCCTCGCTTCGCATGTGCGAGATGTACATCCCGCCGTATTCGGACGCCACCTTGCTCAGTTCGACGAGTTCGTCCGTGTCCGCATAAAAAGCGGGCGTATAGATGAGCGAGGAGCCGACGCCGAGCGCGCCTTCTTCCATCGCCTGCCGGACGAGCGCGCGCATGCGGTCGAGCTCCTCGGGCGTGGGGGGGCGGTCCTCATAGCCGAGCTCGTGGATGCGCACCGTGGTGGCGCCGACGAAGGAGGCGACGTTCGGGGCCACGCCGCGCCGTTCGAGCGACGCGAGGTACTCGCCAAGCGTCGTCCAGTCGATGTCGAAGCGGATGTCGGACTGCGCCTTCTTCATGTCGGTCTTCATGGCGTCGTTGAGCGGCCCCATGGACCAGCCCTCGCCGAAGACTTCGAGCGTGACGCCCTGCCGGATGTCGCTTTGCGAGCGTCCGTCCTCGATGAGCGACTCGGTGGCCCAGCTCAACATGTTGATGAAGCCGGGCGCGACGGCCATTCCGGCGGCGTCGATCTCCGCGCGTCCGCGGGCGTCGCCGAGATCCCCCACGGCGGCGATGGTGTCGGCGCGGATGGCCACGTCGCCGCGGACGGGCGGGCCGCCGCTGCCGTCGTAGAGCATGCCGCCGCGGATGACGGTGTCGTATTCGGGCGGCGAGGCGCAGGCGGCGAACAGGAGGCAGGTCAGCATGAGGACGATCCGGGAGGCGAAGGCAGGCATGGGGCGTGGCGGGTGAGGGGAAAGGACGGGGACGCGCCAATATACGCGAAGGGAGGGGGTCGGCGGAAGGGGGGCGGGCGCGGCTCAGCCGCAGTCCGGGCGCACGGCGATGCGGATGCGGCGGTTGAGGCGGCGTCCGCGGGGGGTGTCGTCGCGGGCCACGGGCCGGCTCGCCCCGAAGGCGACGACCTCGAAGCGCTCCGGCTCCATCCCCGCGTGCTCGATGAGATACCGGGCGACGGCGGCGGCGCGGGCGGCGGAGAGCTCCCAGTTGGTCGGGTATTTTTTTCGAAGCGTGGGGCCGGGCGGCGTCGCGTCGGCATAGCCTTCGACGCGGATGGTCCGCCCGGCGTGTCGGGTGCGGAGGCGGGCGGCGAGCGCGTCGAGGCGGGCGCGCCCGGCGGGGATGAGCGTGGCCGTTCCCGGCGCGAAGAGGTCGTCGACGGCGAGCGCGGCCACCCCCTCGGCTCCTTCGCGACAGAGGGCGAGGCGGTATGCGAGGCGGTTGAGGCGGTCCCGGAGCGCGCGCATGTCGCGGGCATATTGCCCCGAGCGGACGTCGGCATAGAAGGCGAGCGAATCTTCGAGGGCGATGCGTTCGGCCCGGTACGCCGCGTTCACGGCGCGGAGCGAATCGAGGGCGGCCGCCCGTTCGGCCGCGAGGCGACGGTGCGTCGCGCATCCGGCAAGCGCCGGCGCGAGGAAGAGGGCCAGCAGGAGCAGTCCGCGCGTCGTCATGCCTCCTCCGACGAGCGTTCGCGGCATCCGTTCCTTCGGGGGGCTCAAGAAAAAACGCCCGGCGCCAAAGATGGGACCGGGCGTTTCTGTATAGCTGAGAGGGAGGGTCAGCTATGTTCGACGCACAATCTCGCAATAATCCGGCTTCGATGCAAGCCTTTGTCGAGAAAACCTTTACCGCGCGTTCACGAGGCGCGTTCACGAGGCGCGTTCACGAGCGGCGGTGGGTCATCGTCGCGGTGGCCTGGTCGGAGGCCAGCACCACCATCTCGGTGACGTCCACGTGCGGCGGGCGCGTGGCGCAGAAGACGACGGCCTCGGCCACGTCGCGGGGCGAGAGCGGCGTCAGGCCCGCATAGACGGCGGCGGCGCGCTCGGCGTCGCCCTCGAAACGCACGAGGCTGAACTCCGTCTCGACCAGCCCGGGATCGACCGAAGAGACGCGGACGCCCGTGCCGAGGAGGTCGATCTTGAGTCCGCGGGTGATGGCGCGCACGGCGAACTTGGTGGCGCAATAGACCGTCGCGCCGGCGTAGACCTGCCGCCCGGCAATCGAGCCGATGTTGATGACGTGCCCCCGGTCGCGCGCGACCATACCGGGGAGCACGGCCCGCGTCACGTAGAGCAGCCCCTTCAGGTTCGTATCGACCATCGCGTCGATGTGCTCGTAGCGCTGATCCTGAAACTTGTCGCGGGATTTGGCCAGCCCGGCGTTGTTGACGAGCACGTCGATGGCCCGCCACGCCTCGGGCAGCTCGTCGAGGCGCTCGCGCACGGCGGCGGCGTCGCGGACGTCTAGCGCGAACGTGTGGACGGCGACGCCGTGGTCGCGGCGGAGGCGCTCGGCGAGGGCGGCGAGGCGGTCGGCGCGGCGGGCGCACAGGAGCAGGCGCGCCCCGCGCCCGGCGAAAACCTCGGCGCAGGCGGCCCCGATGCCCGCCGACGCGCCGGTGATGAGAACCGTTCGGTCTTTGAGATCCGTCATGAAGTCGTTTGGGAAAGGTGAAAGGATGGGCAAACGAAACCAAGGTAACAAACGGCGCGTCTCTTTCGCCGCCGGGCAAACATTCGTTCTTGCCTTCCTTTTACCTTTTTTCGAAGTCCTCGACGGCGTATCCTCACGGCATCCCTTTAAGCATAAACACGGCTCGCCATGATTGTTCGACGTTTCCGCCCGCTTCTGCTCGCCGCGCTCCTCTTCGGGGCGGCTCCGGCGTGGGGACAGATCCTCAGCCGTCCGGATTACGACGCGGCGGCGACGGCGAAGAGCGCCGCGTACCGTCCCGTCACCGGGGCGGAGGTGGCATGCGCCGGCGGCGTGGCGGCGGGCTTCGCGTGCGAGCGCGTGAGCCTGATGAGCTTCCTCCCGATCGGCAACCTTGGCGGCGGAGCGGGCACGCACCTGAACGACGTCTGGGGCTGGACCGACCCCGCCTCGGGCCGCGCGTTCGCCCTCGTGGGCCGCAACGACGGCACGGCCTTCGTCGAGGTCACCGATCCCGTCAACCCCGTCTATCTCGGGCAACTCCCGCTCCATGCGGGCGCGCATCCGGCCGCCTGGCGCGACGTCAAGGTGTACGACCATTACGCCTTCATCGTGGCCGACGGAGCCGGTGCGCATGGCATGCAGGTCTTCGACCTCTCGCAGCTTCTGAACGTGCCGAACCCGCCCTTCACCTTTGGAGAAAACGCGCACTACGACGCCTTCGGGAGCGCGCACAACATCGTCGTCAACGAAGAGACCGGC
>Ga0256841_1001848_pt1 | contig 17469 bp, 19 predicted proteins | sample 356308metaG_FD_185971 | JGI IMG/M metagenome (GOLD analysis project Ga0256841, IMG submission 185971) | Hydrothermal vent microbial communities from Mid Atlantic Ridge, Atlantic Ocean - 356-308 | ecosystem: Environmental > Aquatic > Marine > Hydrothermal vents | place: Atlantic Ocean: Mid... | reverse complement strand
CAAATGATCCCCTAACCCGTGTATTAATGAGGGAGAGAGGATATTACGTCGAAGAGATTCCCTTATATATGAGAGAAGTATATTCAGGTGAGGAATTTAGAAGAAGGGTTGTTGAAAACGGTAACTGGAGGGAACTAATACCCGAACCTGTTTATAAAATAATTCTGGATAGAAGACTCGATCAAAGGATAAGAGACTTATGGAAAACAGATAAAATAAAGAGATCTAGATTCAGTAAGGAATAACTTAATTAGTATAGTTACAGTTAAATATGTGATATAATTCATATTTGTTCATTTTGATTAGAAGATGGTGATAGTATGGAGAAGACAGCTAAAAAGAAAAAACAGCCTAGAAAAATTGCTGAGGGAGACTTTGTTCTAATAGACTATGTTGGTATGGTAAAAGATTCAGGAGAAGTATTCGATACGACTATAGAGGAAGAAGCTAAAAAAGCAAACATTTACTCCGAAAGAGGTAGATATAAACCTTTATTAGTAGTCGTAGGTGAAAGATGGGTTATAGAGGGATTAGATAAGTCATTAGTTGGAAAAAAGGAGGGTGAAGAATATACGGTTGAAATACCTCCAGAAGAAGGATTCGGTAGAAGGGACAGTAAGAAAATAGTGACGACTACTATTAAAAAGTTAAGAAGAGCTGGATATGAAGGTGAAGTCGCACCGGGAATGGTAATAACAGTTAATGGAGCCCCAGCTGTAATTAGAGCCGTAGTTAGTGGTAGGGTAATGTTAGATTTTAACCCTCCATTAGCTGGAAAAACATTGAAATACAATGTAAAGGTCCATAAAATTATAACAAGAAGGAAGGATAAGATTAAAGCTTTGATAGAGAAATATCTCGGTGATGACATAGAGAAAGTTAATTTCAGAGATGAGAAGGAAGCTATAAAAATAGATATGGGAGACCTAGCTTTAAATAAACCAGATATCCATTATCAAAAAAGGAGAATTGCTGATGATTTAATCAAATATATAGACGGTATAAAAGAGGTAGATTTCATAGATAAGGTTGTAAAAGAGGAGAGCGAAGAAACTAATCATGAGGAAAAGCCTCACACAAGTAAAGGTTCAACCCAATAGGGCAGTCTAGCTTACTTAATACCTTTTTAATTACAATTTTCCTACCTAGGAAACTACCGTTATACACACAATATTTAATATATGGACACTGTTTCTCTGCACAACTTACTTTATTGTATATTACTGGAACATCGATAGGTGGATTTGATGAATTGATACTTATCTTTACGGGAGATTCTTCAACCTCAGCGAGATATACATTCTTACCGACTAATTTGCAATATACCTCCCCCTTAGGTTTGATTAGCTTTTTTACCCTATAGCTAAACCCGATCTTTTTATTTCCATAACATATGTTGAAGAAGTTACATTGTTCACATATGTCCGCCTTATAAATCCTAAATATGTCTCCTACCTTAGTTACTTCAGGATCAAGTAACATATACAACTTCTTTTTTTCACTCTCCATCAAATAACACCTGTTTTTCTGGCGATTTTTTCAGCGAAGTTATGAGACATCCTATACTTATTAAGAATCGTATACCTTTCTGGCCTAACCTTCTTTGCCATCTTTAGAGCTAGTATAACATCCTCCCTAGAAATCCTTAATTCCTTATAATTCGTTGGCCCACCCACTGATTCTATAGCTTGTTTAATACCTTCCCAGTCAAATCCATGTAAAAATGACATCATTATTGTTCCAACGCCCACCTGTTCACCATGATACGCACTTCTGCTACGTACATATATATCCATTGCATGACTAAATAGATGTTCAGATCCGCTACATGGCCTGCTACTCCCAGCAATGCCAGCAGCAACACCAGTACTAATTAAAGCTTCCATTAAAGTTCTTATACTATATTCATCACCTTGAGAGATCCCCTCAATTTTGTCCAATACTAGTTTAGCTGACATCAATGCAAGGTTAGATGAATATTCCCCAAAATATTCACCTGTCTCCTCATGGGATAGCCTCCAATCCGCCACTGCTGTAAATTTAGCCAAGGCATCTCCTACGCCACTAGCAATAAGTCTTGGAGGTGCATTAGCAATAATGTCTAATTCTACTAAGACTAATAATGGAGGGTTAGCTCTTAGGGAAAACGCTTTTTTATCTCCTCTTATTGAGGCAAATAAACTGGCGATTCCATCATGCGAAGGAGATGTAGGAATGCTTACAAATGGAATCCCATTTCTATATGAGATTAGTTTAGCGATATCTATAGATTTTCCCCCTCCGAAACCTATAATAATATCCGGAAGCCCATCTAATACTATTTTCTCCTCTATTTTAGTTAATTCCGACCAGGTAGATTCTTTAGCTATATATACTTTATAATTGATTTCTAAATGGTCAACAAGTCTATTAATAAGTGACCTATAGATATTCGGCCCAGTAACTATAGAGACATAATTTAAATTACCCACTATTGAGTCTAGATACTTTGTTATATTTAATAGGACATTTTTACCTACCACCACTCTTTTGGGAAGATCCATTACATGTAGATTCTTATAAGAGTCCAGCACAATTTTTTTCCTCATTATCCTCTTAATATTCTTTAATAATTTAAGATACTTTAATATTCCCTTCAATACAATATTGACTAGTTATGGAGAAACATAACGATGAAGAGATTAACATGATTATAAACTCGATTTTTAGAGGAGAATATCACAACCTTGAAGGAATACTGTCTTACATAAATGTAGGGGGGAAACCTGTAAGGATAGAAAAAAGTGACCTACCTCCAGAAGTATCAGTTTTATATTCATTAAAAGATCTGGAGATCAATTTGGAGGGAAAGGCTCTTCATTTAAAAAAGGGGGATATAGTTTTATTAGATAAGAAACATCTTAAAGTATTAAAAGAAAGGTATGAAAATTTCTTTAAAGAGGTGGAGATTGGGAAATGATAATTCCGCGAGAAATAAGAACATATTGTCCAAGATGTAGAAAACACACTGTTCATAAGGTATCTATCTATAAAAAAGGAAAAGATAGCCCCTTTAGATGGGGTGTGATTAAACATGAATGGGAGAAAAAAGGATATGGAGGGCAAAAATGGCCTATGTTAAAAAGAAAAGCAAAAACCACTAAAAAAGTAGTTCTTAAACTGACATGTAACGAATGTGGATATATAATACATAAAGAGGGAATTAGATTGAAAAAAGCCGAACTGGCTAGGTGATAGATGATGTCAGAGGATATTGAAAAATATATTCCAAAACCTAGAAGTAAGTTCTTTAAGGTAAAATGTAAAAATTGTGGAAATCAGATGGTTATATTCTCCCATGCATCCAGGAAAATATTCTGTATTGTATGTGGGGAGATCTTAGCTAAACCGACAGGTGGAAAGGCCGAAATATTAGGTGAGATCATTGAGGAATACGGCTAATAAAAGGAAAGAAGTAATTTTTCCAAGAAGAGGAGAACTTGTAGTTGCAACAGTCAAAAATATAGTTGGACATGGAGCATATTTACATATTGAAGATTATGATATAGATGGGTACCTCCCCATAAACGAAGTCTCGACAAAATGGGTTAGAAATATCGAAGATGTTATAAAAGAAGGCCAAAAAATAGTTGTTAAGGTAATTAGAATAGATAAATTTACACGAAGCGTTGATGTATCGTATAAAGACGTCTCCGAATCTGAAAAGAATAAGATTTTAAGAATTTGGAAAAAGAATTATAGAGGAACCAAAATAATTGAAGAACTAGAAAAACATTTAAAGGAAAAAGGGATAACCATAAATCTTCTAGAAAAATTAGATCCAATAATTGAGAACGAGCCTACCGTATATGATGCATTAGAATCTATAATGCTTGAACCAACATTACTAGACGAAGTCTCATTATCAAATCTAAAAGAGGAAATTATTGAGTATCTACATAAAAAGATACATCTAAAAAAATACATATATGAAGCAACAATAGGAATTCAATCTATAGAAAAGGGAGGTTTATTTAAGGTTAAAAAAGGATTGGAGACGCTTCACAAAGCTATTGAGAAGGCAACTGGATTAGAAAACGTTGACATTTATCTGATTGGATCACCAAAATATAAGCTTGTAACGTGGAGCTTCAAACCTGAAACAATAAAGAAAAAAGTTTTACCAACAGTAAAAGAAACTATTAAAAAACTGTCCAAAGAAAAAGGATTAAGAGTGGTTTTACTTGAAGAAAACCTTAAAGTGGGAGTATGAAGACGAAAATAAGGAAATGTCCTAGATGCGGTAAATACACTATGAAAGAACTCTGCGACGTATGCAACATAAAGACAAAAATAGCTCATCCAGCTAAATTTTCTCCAGACGACCCCTACTTATTACATAAAATAAAAATTATTGCTAAGAGTAAATATGGCATAACGATTTAGTCTTTTAGTGCTGAATAATTAATTTTATAAATAACTATTTCTCCTGGGGCTGGATCCGAAGATCTAAATACCAACACTAATGGAGAGTTGCTGTCATCGGATCCTATTTCTGGATATTTTGGAGAGTACCTATATATATCTATAGAGAAGCGGCCTAGATTCTGCTGAGTTTGATATTCATATGGAATCAATTTACCTAAGAAAGTGCTCCAGAAATAATCAGTTAATCTGGGTTTATTTGGATCTTCCTCATTTATTAATAAGCTTCTATTCACACCTGCTATTTTAGCTATGGCAACAAATTTTCCATCCTCCCCTGTTCCAGCAAAAAACACTAGATCAGGATTATTTTCATTTACTTGAACCGATCCAATATATACGAGTATATAGCTGGCATTCATAGATTTCAAGATCTTTAAAGCTGTTTTTTCATCAGTACTCATGAACATGGTGGCAAGTTCTTGTATTCTAGTACTATTTAGAGTTCCGTTATCTGCAAGAGATTTCTTACCTGCTATGAAACTAATCCAATATCCATAGTCCCACCAGCTAGCAATAACCTCATCATCTCCGACGTTGTTCTTTATCCATTCAAGAGCCTGAATCCAGTCATATGATACTGGATTACTTGAAAATTGTGTTCCATGCTGTACCAAAGCAACGGGAGATCTGGATAGTGGTGAGATCGTTAACATATAAATCATTGAAGATGAGAGGACAAGGAAAAGAGCTACAAATGAGAAGGTATATAGCTTAAACTGTTGACTTCTCACCTCGAGGTTATCTACAAAAAACTTATATATATGCTGAAATGCTACAGCGGCCAAAATAACGGCAAATATATCAAATACTATAGTTAATCTAACAAAGGAAGAGGAAGCATATAGAGATGATAGAGCGCCTATGACAATAAGGAGATATTTAGGAGATCTCCAATTTTTAAGTGATATGTAAAACCCGATTATTGTAAACGGAGCAAGAATATGAATGTCTCTAAAATATGTGAAGAAGGACGCTTTTAGCTGTTCCTGAACAGTAGTAGCCACAACGAAGGCCTCTCTCATGAATGGTAAAGCTACAATTATATGCCTTGAGGGAAGGCCTACACTAGGTAGTAAGGATATAATTACAAGTGCAGATACGCCTATAAATGTTGTTACACCTACTACTCTTGAAATATGTCTTGTAAATAACTTAATATCAACGACATTTCTCATAACCAAGAGTAGAATAGCTAAATATTGTATTAGAGCTGTAAAGCCTATGATATATCCTAACCGATTTACGGGAACCGAATTTAGAAATATGAAGGAGGTTAAAACGAATGGAAAATATACCGCCTCATAATTATTAACATCTATGTCAAGAACAACTATTAAGATCGTCAATACGGCTATAAGCACATAAATGTATTGATGTATTCCCCAAGTTGCCCCTAATATTCCAAGAGATGCTCCACTTAAAAACGAATAGAACGCCTTATTAGTGGGTGTTGGTGAGTCCATACTTTTTAAATATAGATAAATTGATAGAAGGAGAAATGTCATACCTAAACCATCCGTATCATACCAACCTAAATTACTTCTTAATATTACACTAGGAGCTAAACCATAAAAAAGAGCTGCAAACAACCCTGTATATCTAGAACCACTTATTCTATACGCAATTTTATAGACGATAAGAACTGAAAAGACTCCAAATAGAACCGGTACAAATACAGCCACATCATATAGGCTTACTTGAAGACCTATAGCACTAAGGAAAAGATAAGTCAACGCACCTATATATGGGACTCCTGGATAATATTTCTGACCTAGATCCACTCCATATGGATACCATGTTAAATCTATATGATGAGAAAAGAATGAGAAAACACCACCCAAACCCCTCTCTTTAATAGACGATACAATAACTTTTGTTGCATAGTATTGGAGATATGGATCAAACTCGTTTATATATGCTCCAAACCTTGCAGGCATAATCCTTATCAAGAAGGCGGCTAAGACAACAAGGGATAATGAGATATAGAATACCGCATCACTTAATTCTACGACCGTTTTAGTGGTTCTGTATCTCCAAAAATTCCTTAAATAACTTTTTATTTGAGACATATGCGGCATCTCACCAATTCAATATTTTTAAAAATCAATAAAATAGAGGAGCATATAAAAGTTAAATCTTTATTATAAGGGCTCGCAACTCAAGATCTCGGTCATTCCTACTTGGTCTCTGCGGCCAACTCGCTCATCGCCCTAAATACAAGATATAACTAACCAATAATATTATTTTAGAGATGTTAACATGACATAAATTATTTAGTGATATTGTAGGGATAGGCAAAGGGTGTCTAAATGAACATTGAAGTATATTGCACACTAGATGAATTGAAATCTTTTCTTATAGAGAGTACAGGCAAAACGAAATTTCCGAGGAAATATCTAAAAGATCCAGATATACTATTTGAAAGAAGAAATGAAATCGGTAAAGTATATATTGAAGCTGAAGAAAAGGAAGACATTGAGCAAATACAAGATATAGTAATAGTCAGAGTAAAAAATGTTTTAGGAGTTGAGTATAAGTCAAAGAGTGGTAGGACTCACCTAAAGTGGAGACAATTATATAAAAATTTTGGAAAATTATATGGTAAGGCCAGTGGAAATACCCTTGTAAATTTATATGAAGTAGGGATAAGAGATATAAGAGTGATAAAGGAGGAAGGTAAGAATGAAGGAGTATGAAACATATGTGATTGTAACTAGAATAGAATCATACACCGATCCAAGTAGAAATGTAAGAGGAAAAAAGATAGAATTTGCAATAATAGAAAAGAGGATTGAGAGGAATGACTATCAACAACCCGAAGTAAGGATCGTGAAAGAGATGGTAAACCAATTAAAAAGTATGGGGTTTATGCTTCCTATGCAGAATATTAGAAATCTTAAAATGGTCCTATATTTATTACCTGAAGAAGAAAATGCTCTAGGCATCACCTTCAACGTAAATAATATTTATAAATTGACCTTCTCGAATAACGGCATACGGTTCAAGGACGTTACAAAAGATTTCTATTTAATTCAATAAATAAAACTCTGCTTATTATAGGAAATCCTGTAATGTCCTTTCCTTATCTCTATAAATGCTTAAAGATGTTTTTAGATCCATGTCAATTACATCCCATCTAGACATTATATATGGATCATCTATTATCTTGACTAACCTACTAGCTAATCTAGTATATTTAACTACACTTTTCTCGCTTACAGTCTGTTTCAATTCTCCCCCACAGAAACTACATTTCCCACTTATGGGGGGCCTTCTGTAACTCTTTTGACATTTCTTACATATATAACTTTGCTTGAAGAAAGCCCTTAGATTTCCCTTTATATCTCTAAATATGTGGTTCTCTAATAAACTATAGAGGATAAGTCTAACACCTTCCTTATCAAATATTAAATTAGCTATTCTTAATTGATGCTCTAACTTTTCTTTCATCGTTTTTAATGTAGAATATTTCGTTGTTGATGTCTCTAACTTTGTTAACGGATCCGACCTAAATGAAGGATATCTATAATAAGCTTCCTCAGATCCCAATTTGTCGCTTAATAATGTTACTATTCCGCTTAAAGACTTGGGGCTTCCATTCTTTTGAGAGAGAGCATATAGTTCTCTTGGATATCTTTGCATAATATCCAGATTATGAACCTGTGTATCTACCTCATTTGGATGCAAAATAGGTGAAATGAATAATGGTGTATCCATTCTTCCTCCTGAGCTTGAAGGTAAGTAGTGTATACTAAAGTTTAATAGGATATCTAAAAGAAGAATTATTGAATCCTGGTCTCCATCACAGTCTCTTCTTTTTGCAGCATGCCATAAGGGAGAAGCATATAATACATTTGAATCGGTAAATCCGATTATCCTTCCTATTATTCCGCAGGAAGTATGGGGAGATAGACCTACTACCAGCTTTCCAATTAGATCTTCTCTTTTTTTCACATTATATACAGGCTTAAGCTTATAGATCTTGGTGAGTGACTCATCTAAAAACTTACATACTCTAATTAAATAATCCGCTATTGATTTAGGGATTATTATATCCTGTGGATAGAGGTCTATAGTCCCATCGTCTTTCACATGGTAACCCAATTTTTCAGCCTTTTCTCTAGATAAGTTTATTTGCTTTATGGATACTGAATGTAGCGGTGCATTTGTAATATCTATTCTACATGTTCCATCTTTAAAGACAGACAGGCCGTATTTACTTCTCAGAAATCCCTTAACAAGGGGTTCAAAATATCCATCACTATTCATTAATTTCTTTACTCCCTTAACCCTCTTAGGAATTTTAAGTCTATATTTCTTCCTGGTTTCATCGACGATAGATTTGATGTTTACAACCCATTCCTTAGTTTTCTTTGTTTTCCTACCACACACCCTACACTTTTCTTCTAATCTAAAATCCTTACATTTAGAACAGTAAAATCTAGGAATCGTTTCATTACCACATTTTGAACATTTCAGTTCATAGGTATATTTATTACATGTTAAGCAATATCTCACAGCTAACTCTATACTTACAATCTTAGACTCTTCAGAGGCTTTAATAATGTCTCTTTGAGGCCCGCCATAATTACCAATAGGGAATAACACGTTTACTGGAGGAGACATTTCCCTAGGTTTAGCTTTTTCTGGCCGGCCCAACCTGGCTGTTACAAATGTTTCTTCCCCAAGAATAACTTTTACACCTATTACCAGACTCAGAATATTCTCTACATTCATGGATTTTGATATCATACTTTTCATCTTTGGGTAGAGTGTTAATAGATCTCTTAGGAAAAAGAAAAATCTATTGTTTACTATCACTTCAGTGTCTCTGATTGCAAATGGAACCCTAAGCGATTTTAGAATATCCGTTACATCACTGGTGTATTTGAAAATGATAGAATCGGTTTTAACATTGACTAAATTATCGGATAATTTATCCAAAATAGATAGTAATTCTTGACCACCTTCTATGCTCCTAAAATTAGGGATATACCAGGGATTTAGGGGCACATTATATTTCATGCTTAGGTTTAGAGATTCTTCATATGTAACGGATCTGGGATCATCTATATTTATCCCAACGTTTTCCAATTCTGCCATCCACCAATATTCATCATAATATTGGGGAACTAATGGATAATTGTTTTCGATGAAGTCACCTATCGAGATAACTATGTCGCCGAGAAATAATATTCTTTTTACCTTATCCTTAATATGTATAGCCTCTCTCTCACTAAGAACTTCAACGACCGACCCATCCTTTAACTCAACTAGTGGTGGCCATGCAACTAACGACGGAACGACTATTCCGCCTTTTCCTGGTAAATTAAGCTTAAGCTGTGATCCAACAACTATAAAATAATCAAGTAATGGAAAAACGGCTGGGTGGACACCTACAGATGATATTCCAATATGAGGCTCTCTACCATATTTCAAACGGAAACCTTTTTTCAATTGGGATATTGAGAAGACTGGCCTACCGATAACTAAATCACTTAGAACTCTATCTTCTACTTTTTTATTATAACTACTTTTTTGATCCTTTGAGTTATTTTTATCATCATAGGCAAGTTTTTTTAACCAGTCCCATCCATCTAATCCTAATTCTTCAACTACCTTTAATAACTTCTTAGCTTTACCTATTAAACCATCATTTATAACTCTGAGAGCACCACCTCTAAGTCTGTTAGTTTCAATACCAGGTAAATCTCTATATGACAATACTTCTACATCATCAGTTGGAACACCTGTTATTTCTACAGGAAGATTTTCTACACAATAAAGTATTTTTTCATCTGGATGTTCATATTGAAACGATCCGACAAACCGTTCATATAGCCGGATCTCCTCAAGTAATCTATATACTTCATACCTTGTCGGCCTATATTCATCTATAGAAAGCTTCCTACGTAAGTAATCAGCAAATATAACTGATAATCCAGTCTCAGTTCCACCAGCAGATCTAATGGGACCTGCATAGTATATAGATATATAAGAAGTATAACCCCTTCTTTTTATTTCGACTTTTTTAATTCCATCTAAAGGGGCAACCGTCATTCCCTCTGTAAGAATAGCTAGGGGAAGCCTTACGCCAAGTTCAACCAATTCATTTATGCTAAAAGATCCAAATTCACCTTCTAAAAGCTTGTCTATTGCTAATAAAGCAAGTCTCTCTCTTGATAAGGACCTATTTTCCCTAATAAACTTAGATACGCCCTCTACTTTCAAACCATTTATTGATAACAATCTCTCAACTCTTTCTGCCATATCCCATGTGAAGAAGGTTTCAACATTAGGTTCAGGATCTATTCCTCTTTTTCGTGCTTCAACGGCTATTGCGTATAAATCTTCTATACTGGATAGTATAGATAGAAAATAATCTTCTAGTAACTTGGAAAAATTGAATTTTTTAACTTTTTCCTTTAACCGATCGAAGTCTATTTTTTCCGCCATCATGAACGCCCCTCACAATGTCAATAAGTACTTCAGGCCTCGATTCAAGAATATTTCCTGTGACGATTATATCTGCACCTGAAAATGCAACATCATAGGCATCATCATAGCTTCTTATACCTCCTCCCACAACCAGTTTGGCCCTACTTAAGAACCTTTTCACCTTTGAAACTAACTCACCATAAATCCTTTTTTCGGCTCCCGATCCTGCTTCAATATAAATAAAATCAAACCCAAAGAACTCGGCTGCTAGACAATAGCTAATTAGTATTTTAGGTTCATCTAGAGGAATGGAGTGAGCGTATCCCATATATCCTACTGTTTTACCCTCGCCAACAACCAAATATGCCATAGATAAAGGCTCAATGCCGGATTTATATATTACGGGAGCGGCTCTCATCTGAGCACCAGTAATATAATAAGGATTTAAGCTGTTTAACAATGACATGAACCAAATTGCATCTGCGTGATGTGATATTGATGTGACATCATTTGGAAAAATTATCACAGGGAGTGATGATAAACGCTTTATACGCAATATCACATCATCAATTACTGATCTATCGAAAACGGTAGAACCGCCTACCATAATTGCGGAAGAACCTGATCTGTTGATTATACTAATAACATTATCAAGTTTCTCTTTATCGTTATAGAATTCCTCAGGATCAATGAGAGAAATATGGATAGAACCAAACTCTTCTATTCTACTAAATAAATACTCTCTAACCCTCGTCATAGGGATTTTTCACTCCATCTGATCTATGTATTCATCAAACAATCTATGATATATGTCAATTTTTTCTTCATAGCTTTTGATATTTGTTTCCCATTCCAGTCCGCAATTTGGACATCTGGCCTTTGCAGTCATCTTCTTTTTATCAACTATAATATTTAGTGATTTCGATCCACACACCGGACAAGTAAATATTTTGGGAATCTTTGGTCTGTATATTTTAACTATTTTCTTTCTTCTCCGTCTCCCCATTATATTCACCTTACAATACCATATATGACATGATGCTTTTATACTAAAAATTAATTAATGTCTATAGTAATACAGAATTGTATAACCTTAATAAAGGGTGAAAATAAATGAGCCCTTGTAACTTTAAAAGATCATTTAAAAAAATATTAAATATATCTTTCCTTACAGAGACCCAGATCAAAACTTTAATTTGTGATGCTGAAATAAAAGGTAAAAAGGTCATAATTGATAAAAAGGTAATATCAAAGGGATCTTACTATCGAACAAGAAATCAAGCAATTCAGAATATAGTAAGAAGTATCATGACACTAGCTGTGATATCATATCACGATATTATAAATCCTAATGATGTTGCAAATCTAATTATAATGATATCATCACTTATAGAGGAAGACATTGATACACAAGACATTGGACTCACAATAACTCGTTTTATAAAAACAAAGTTGAGAGAAATAAAGTGAACCCCAATTCATTATCATGATACCGAATAGTTGTGACTACCTATAGCATCATTTTTAAAATATCATGTGACGTAAATAATTTTTAGAATGACATCATTATTTGAAATCACGATATCAATTTTTGTCGTATCAACGGCTATATCTATCATCATTATAATGAGACAAATAGGGTCTTTAAAGAAAGCAGGTAGGTACTCTCAAAGGTCTCAACTTATGATTATAGAGAATAGACTCAACTCAATCACAGTAGAGTTAGAAAAAATCAAACAACAGATCTCCGGCCTTGAAATAAAGCTGAAAACAGAAGAAGGAACAGAAAAAAGGAAAATCACCAAAACTAGAGAAATTAAAACCTCCACTGAGACTAAAAAAGCTAAATATCCATCGTCAGAAGAATATCTTTCGAGCATAGAGATTGAGACATTGAAGATAATAGGTGAGGAAGGTGAGGTAACATCATCACAATTAACAAAAATATTGAATAGATCAAGAGAGCATATCTCTAGAACACTTAAGTCCCTCTATGAAAAAGGATATCTTGAAAGGATTGAAACACAGAGACCATTTAGATACAAACTTTCTCAAAAAGCGATGGAGGCATTAGAAAAGGTTATAGGTTAACTGATTTCAAATATCTAAATTTATATCTTCCTCTCTTTCCAATTCTATCCAATACACCGTATTCATACAACCTATTCAAATATGTCGAGAGGGTACTTTTAGGAATTTCCTCGTTATACTTCAACTTATATAAGGCATATATATCAGAAAGAGTAAAGTAACTAGCCCCAAACTCAAGTTTTATTAATTCCTCAACTTTTTCAATTATCTTTTTATCATCATACCTGTCATTAAGCTGCTGAATATGACTTGAGGTTGAGCTTAGAGACTGCAGAGACTTTAGATATAAATAAATCTTCTCCGGATCATTATAAGGAATTTCTATTTTGATCTTTGTACCATCTTCATCTTCAAATTCAATTTTCACTTTCTTTGCCATTACAAATATTCACATTCATAATGTGAAAAATAAGTGTTGAGTATGATATCTTGTAGTTATGATGATACATTCAATATAATCCTGTATTTATTCACATGATTCACATGAAACAAAGGGGTTGAGAAGTTCATGTGAAAATTTGTAAATCATGTGAAAGCACCTACCCCTTTATTTCAATTGTTTCAATATGATATTCATATATTAAGTAGGAAAATTGAAAAAAACCAAGATTCTTGATATATAAGTTGTTCTTTCTTATAACAAGTTGAATTCACAATAAGTTAATTTTTCAGATGAAACATGTGAATTGAATGGGTAGGGGTCATATGTCTAATGATAGGATAGATGACATTTTTGAAGAGGCTTTTAAGGGTAGTAATATTTTCAGAAATAAAAATGTTCTTTTTCATGACTATATTCCCGAAAGACTACCTTTTAGGGAGAGTCAGATCAATAGGGTTGCAAAAATTTTTTCTTCTCTTATAAGGAGGGAGAAAGGATCAAACGTATTTATATATGGTAAACCTGGAACCGGTAAAACAGCTGTCATAAAATATGTATTAAATAAATTTACTGATTTCGTAAGGGAAAAGGGCATTAATATTCACACTTCGTATGTCAATTGCAGGATTGCTGGTACTGAATATAGGGTATTGACATCGATTGCGCAGGATATAGGTCTTCATTTACCCTTTACGGGTTTATCCGTAGAGGAGGCCTTATCCAGAGTTATATTTAAAATTAAAAATGACAATATTCCCTTTCTAATAATATTTGATGAGATAGACGTTCTTATATCAAGATATGGAGATAAAATCTTATATTCCCTAACTAGATCCGGATATGAAAGTCTTTCGGTTCCATATGTAATTGTAGGTATATCAAATAATCTTCGATTTAAAGAATATTTGGATCCAAGAGTTCTGAGTAGCTTAGGTGAAGAAGAAATTGTTTTTAAGCCATATACTGCCAGTGAATTGGAAGTTATTTTACGTGAACGGGCCTCTATAGCCTTTTATAAGGATGCAATAGACCTTGCTGCCATTAAATTGGCCGCTGCTTTATCAGCTGCTGAACATGGAGATGCTAGGAAAGCTTTAGACATGCTTAGAGTCGCGGGTGAGATTGCTGAAGAAAAGGGTGCATCAAAGGTCTCTGAAGATCATGTAAGGGAGGCCTATTCAAGAATTGATGTTGAAAGAACATATGAAGTTGTAAGATCTTTACCTCTACATTCTAAACTAATTATTTTATCCTTGATCAAGGTAGGTGGTGGACCAATTCAAGCTTCTAAGCTTTTCGGTGTATATAAAAGCATATGTGAAAGTATTGGTGAGAAACCTTTATCATATAGAAGATTTCATGGGTTAATAACAGAATTATCTCTTTTAGGAATTGCTAATAGGAGGATCTATAACTATGGTAGGAGGGGAGGAAGGATATCTTCTATTAGGATCGATGGAAGCATAAATGAGATTCTAAACATTATTAGGGATGACCCGCTTCTTGAAGACATAGCTTTTTAGCTTATCTTTATTGTAAGTAGATGGTTTATGTATTCTTTCAAGTAATTTTCACCATATATGGTGTCAAACTATTTAGCTCTACGAGCGCGACTTTCCCTAAATCAGGTTCAATTTTCATCATCTTTTGATACCTGGTTTGTCTTTGAAAGGTGCCACTATTAACACAGAGTATTCCGTATATTTTTGAGATGTTAAATTTATGGGTATGTCCAAAATGAAATAATGATAATCCATCTTTAATTACTAAATAGTCTCTAGATTCTGGGGCTATCTTGGTAGATAAACCTATCTGTGGAGCTAAATGAGAGTAATCCAGTAGCAATTTGACCGCTAGATTTATATCTTCTTGCGATATTCCTGGGGTTGAAGACAATATATCTTGTATAAAGTCTCCATGGTAAATCAAGGTATTTACATCATGTAAACTTACATTTACAGGATTTCCCAGCATAAGAAATTGATTATCTTCATAGAATTTAGACGCAAATTTTTTGAATATTGGTGGCTGTGGTAGCGATGATCTACTTGCATCGTGGTTTCCAGGTATAATTAATATCTTATATTTCTCGGGAATCTTTTTTAAAATCCTATAAGCTTCTTCGTACTGCTGATAAACATCGAATATTTCAAGATCGTTTTCCTGGTTTTTGTAGACGCCTACACCATCTATGATATCTCCAGCTATTAGGACATATTTTGTCCTCTTGATCAATTTTTTTAGATCATTATTGTCAGTGTGCCCTCTTAATATATCTATTAAGTTATCAAATAGTTCTATATCAAAGTATTTACTCCCTATATGTAGATCTGAAATAAGCACTGCATATATTTCGTTTCTCACCTTTCTTTCTTTTGTTCTACCTTTTACTTTAGGTGGAAATATATCGGTAATTATAGCCCTACCTTTTGAGTTTATAAATACCTTTAGACCAAGAACCACATCTAGAGGTGTCTTTATTAATTGTTCGAAAAGCCTAGGGTTATTATCTTTGTATAGATATGCTGTAACTTGTCCTGTCAAGTCTTCTATCTCAACTAACATCCTGTTCTGATTTATCCTTTTCCTATATAGTAAACCAGTAAGTATAACTTCATTACTTCTATATTTCTTATCCATAATGTCAGCGATATTAATAAAATCATCTATTTTTACATACCGCTTTATCTTTTGAACAAGCTGGGAATATCTATCCCGTAACAACTTCTCGTAGTCTCCTTTACCTCCTCTAAGTATACTTCCGGGATCAAATAAAACATGTATATTTTCCTCTATAATATAGTCCTCATTATTTAATTCTTTGGGTTCGGGTAGAAATCTGGATATATCTGCTTTCCTTATTAAAATTTTATCCTGATGCCTTAATATTTCCTTAAATTTCTCCTGTGTTAGATAGTTGATATTTTCCCTAATAAATGAAATTGCGTCATTTGAAAGTATAAACCCCATTTCATTCGCTATTTTAATATACTTCTCGATCTCCACCATAATCACTTAGTGTACCACTATCTGTAAAATTAATTAAGTAGTGGCGCCGGGAGTGGGATTTGAACCCACGCGGGGCGGGGCCCCATCGGCTGGCCCGACGATCTCGAGGCCTAGGCGCTATCATTCTCGACCCCTTAGGCCGCTCGGGCATCCCGGCATCATCAATCCAAATAGAATAATGTTTATATCTATTTTTATCTCTATTGGGGTTTAATCACGTCCTAATTTGTATTTGATAACAAATAAAAATTTATCTTTTACTTCGATTTGATTCTTGATTGGACTGTGCGGGGGTTCCCCTAGCCTGGCCAACGGGGTGCGATTCAATTTTTTAAGTCACTAGGCTCAGGCCCGCATAGGTGGCGGTGGGCTAAGGCCTTCGTGGGTTCAAATCCCACCCCCCGCACCAACAGTATTAACCGTATTCTAAGTTGTCTCATTTTACCGTTTTATCCTTTGTTTTAGATGATTATAATAAATTCTAAAACTTATGAAGATTGATAAAAAGGATTTATTCATTTATCAGACAACAATTAAAGGTATTTTATTATTTCAAGTATCTAACAATTTAAAGAATACCTTTTCTAAATGGAATTCGTAAGTCCTCTGCGTTTAATCGTCTAAAGGATAATCTGCCGAAACATGCTTGAGTTCTCTAGAATGTTTTTCCTTCAATTCTCCATTAACAAATAATTTTTAGGTATAGTTATCAATGTATTTCTTATAATTGGTTTTGTCGAAATTGTTCTCTTTTTATCGCTTGGTTATTGTGCTACTTAAGTAATTATGTTTTGTATGTAAAATGGTGGGAACTATTCTAAATCAGAATTAAATTGTGTCTTAATTTGTGATGCGGCCGCCGGGATTTGAACCCGGGTCCTCCGGCTTGGGAGGCCGGCGTCCTACCAGGCTAGACGACGGCCGCGTCCTATTTATCGAATAATATCTTTTTCCTTAAAAAATTTAAGATTACTTTTGTTGTTTTAATCTGGTCCGACTATTTTTTGATCTATTCCTTTTTGATATATCATTAAACTTATAATATCATTTTTAGGTGTGGTGGTGAAAAATGGTTGAATGCC
>Ga0256841_1001847_pt1 | contig 17479 bp, 14 predicted proteins | sample 356308metaG_FD_185971 | JGI IMG/M metagenome (GOLD analysis project Ga0256841, IMG submission 185971) | Hydrothermal vent microbial communities from Mid Atlantic Ridge, Atlantic Ocean - 356-308 | ecosystem: Environmental > Aquatic > Marine > Hydrothermal vents | place: Atlantic Ocean: Mid... | reverse complement strand
CTCGCTACGTGACCCTGTGCTAAGTCTCCATGTCCGGATGATATTTGCCTTGCCGCGCCAGGCTGTTGAGACGCGCCCGCTTGAGCAACTCGGCCTGCGCGGCGGCGACATTCTCCGGCTTGCCTTGCCAGGCGTGCAAGGCGGGCTGTTGCAGCGCTCGGCCATAGGAAATACTCAACTGCCACGGCGCATTGCCCCGCAACTGATTGATGGCATTGAGGTTGGCGGTCGCTTCCTCGGCGCTTTGGCCGCCGGACAGGAAATTGATGCTGGGCACCGCCGCAGGCACGGTGCGTTTCAGCACCTTCAAGGTCGCTTCGGCCACTTCCTCGGGCTCCGCGCGGCGACGATCCTCGCCCGGCAGCACCATGTTGGGTTTGAGGATCATATACTCCAGCTTGACGTTGTATCGGTGCAACGCATGGAACACCGAATGCAGCACATGTTCGGTGGCGCGGGCGCAGCGGTCGATCTCGTGATCTCCCTCCATCAGTACTTCGGGCTCGACGATCGGTACGATGCCCCGCACCTGACACGACGAAGCGTACCGCGCCAGCATCTCGGCATTGGCATGCCGGCCCTGGCGGGTGGGATTGTGGCGGGTGATCAGATAGACCTCACGCCATTTGGCGAAACGCGCGCCCTGACGCTGATATTGCTCGAGACGCTCGCCCAACCCATCCAGCCCGTAGGTGATCAGGTCTCCGGGAAAACCGTCCAGCGGCCCCTTGCCCTTGTCGACCTTGATGCCGGGTACGATATCGAGTGCCCTGGCCGCCTCGGGCATCGGCGTGCCGTCATCGAGCGTCTGGCCCAGGGTTTCCTCGAACAGAATGATGCCACTGATGTAGTCGCCCAACCCTGCGGTCGTCAACAAAATCTGGCGCCATGCCCGGCGATTCTCCTCGGTGGATTCGACGCCGATGCCAGCCAGCCGCTTTTTCATCGTCGGGTTGCTTTCATCGGCGGCGAGAATGCCGCGATGATCATCCACCATCTCCTCGATCGTTTTCGATAGCTTGTCTTCGATACGCATGTCGATCACCTCGGATAGCCAGATTGTTGCCGCCGTCAGTGTGTCAAACCGTCACGTACCGGACTGTCACATGAGTGACACAGCCGCGCCAGCGGATCCTGCCGAAAATAGGCGCTGAGCTGCTCATAGACATGAGGATAAGCCTCATGCAGCAGCTGCGGCGCGGTGAAGAAATACTCGCAGATCACCGCAAAGAACTCGGCCGGATCGGTGGTGGCATAAGGATTGATCGCACCGTGGTGATGCGCCGTGCGCTCGATCAGATCCTCATAAGCCTCGCTCAACGAACGACTCCAAACCTCGATCGGCATGTCCGGATGCAACGGCGGAAAACCGTCGGCTCGACCGTTGAGCATATCGAGTTTATGGGCAAATTCGTGAATGACAACGTTGTGGCCCGGATGGAGCCGGAAACTGTCGCGTTCGACATCGGCCCAGGACAGGATCACCGGGCCGCGCCGCCACGCCTCGCCACTGAGCGCCCTGCGTCCGGCATGCACCACGCCGGCGGCATCCATCTCCTCACGATCCACCACGAAGGTATCGGGATAGACGATCACCTCGTACCAGCCATCGAAAGCCCGGATACCGTGTTCGAATGCCAGAATCTCCACACAAGCCTGTGCGGCAATGACGATTTTCATCGTCAGATCGAGTGCCAGACCACCAGCGCCGACAAAGGTTTTGCGGTGGATCAGCAAGGTCGCCAGCACCCGCAAACGGGCTTTTTCACGGGCATCCAGACCGCGCAGCAAGACCAGATCCCGGGTTGCCGCCAACCACTGCTCGTCGGGCAACGCGTGACGACGAACGAGCCAGGAGGTGCGCCATCGGCGCCACCATCGAAGCGGGTGACGAATCATCCGGCTGGCGGCGCCGATGACCGCTGCCGCCATTTTGCCGATGGATGACCGGGCGCCACGCCGATCCGTGGCGCGAGGGTCTTGCCGCCCAGTTTCTGCAGCAGAAATTCCGATCCAGCGGAGACGGCGACGAAGCCCAGCAGTACGTCGATCACATGGCCGGACTGGCCACTTTCATAGACCACAGCCAGCGCCATGGCGAGCAATGACAGCGCCGCCGCCAACGCAACCATCCAACGGGATGCCCCCGTCTCGGATGCCAGCCGCAGATGGCCGAGATGAGTCACCGCATGCACGAACAGGATGGAGATGGAGCCGATCGCGGCGATCTCCGACAGATCGAACAGCAGTGACAGCACGACAACGATCACGCCGCTGATCAGCAAACCTTCGCGGCTGTGCCCAATCGGTTTTCCGAAAGCGGCGGGCAACTCGCCATCGGTCGCCAGCTGATAGGTGACATTGGTTACAGCATAGAGGTTGGCGTTGATCGAAGAGGCTGTCGAAATGAGCGCGGCGATGGCGACAATGACAAAACCGGCATGGCCGAATATCGGCAAGGCGGCTTCCGCCAGCGCGTAATCCCTGGCTGCAATGACCTTGTCCGTTGGCAGATTGCCGAAGACTGCAAAAGCCACGCCGACATACAACAGCATCACCAGCAGGATCGACGTCATCATGGAACGCGGCAAGGTACGCGCCGGGTCGGGCATGTCTTCCGCCGTGTTGGTGATGACGCGAAACCCTTCGTAGGCGAAGAAGGTGATCGCCAGGCTGAAGAAGATATCGTCGATGGGCGGATACAGCCGGGGCGACAACAGCTCCGGCCGAAGGTAGAGGATACCGGCCACCGCCAGCCCCGACAGCACGCTGAATTTGATGGCGACGATCAGCCGTTCCCAGACGGCCACATCCCGCGCGCCGCTGTAATTGACCATGACGAACAGCGCGACGATGCCGATCGAGAATACATGATGCAATCCATGCGGCGATCCATCCGGCAAAAAGGTGAAGGCATAGTTACCGAACGCCTTGGCAATGAGGCTGAGTGAAACCACGGCGGCCAGATACAGCATGATGCTCATCGAGCCGGTAAAATAGCCGGCGCCATAGGCCTGGGTGAGATATTCGACAATGCCGCCCGCAGAGGGGTAACGAGCACCGAGCTTGCCCAGCGAATAACCACTGAACAATGCGATCACGCCACCGATGATGAACGAGATATAGACGGCGCTGCCGGAAATGGCGCTGGCTTCGCCCAGCAGGGCGAATATGCCCGCGCCCACCATTGCACCGATGCCCATGGATACCGCCGACCAGAAGCCGATGGGTTTTTTCGATTGATACATTCAGCCGCCTCTGAACCTGAACAGAACTGCGAGTATAATCCGTTCGAAGCTTCGACCACCCCTCGCCCCAACAGAAAATAATGACAATTTCCCGATGATCAACAGCTATCGCCACAAACTCGATGCACTCCATGACTGGGCCGAAGCGGCCCGGGATGTCGGCTGGCTCACTCGTGAGGACATCCAGCCGCTGTCGCAACAGGACGATTCCCAACTGGTGTCTCTGTTCAAGGAGCAGGGCGAAAAACCGCTGATCGTGGCATTCTTTGGCGGCACCGGCGTGGGCAAGAGCAGCCTGCTCAACCGCCTGGCAGGCGAGGAGATTGCCCGCACCGGCATTCAGCGCCCCACTTCCATGGAGGTCACGCTGTACCTGCACCGCGATTTCGAAGGTGATCTGCTGCCGGAAAACCTGCCCACCGAGCAAACCCGCATCGCCTGGCACAACCAGGACAACCGCCGCTTCGTCGCCTGGCTGGATCTGCCCGACATGGACAGCACGGCACGGGAGAATGCGGCGCTGGTGGAGGCCTGGCTGCCATTCGTCGATTGGGTGATCTACGTCGTCAGCCCCGAACGCTATCACGATGATATGGGCTGGCGTTTTCTGCAACAGCGCGGCAATCAGCATGCCTGGCTGTTCGTCATGAACCACTGGGATGAAGGCACCGAAGAACAACTGGAAGATTTTCGCAACAAGTTGGTCAGCACCGGTTTTCATCACCCAACCATTCTGCGCACCATCTGCGCCGATGGCAGGGCGGATGATGACTTCCCGCAACTGGAGGCGATCATCAATGACGCCATCGCCCGCCACGGCCTGGCCTTGCTGAAAAGTCTCGGCGTCCAGGCCCGCATCGAGACCGCCGATGCCCAACTGGGCAAATGGCTGCAAACACTCAATGGAAAACAACGCTGGGACGAGGCAGCGTCCACCTGGCAGTCCACCTGCGAACGCTATCTGGACAAGCTGGAAAACCAGCTCGCCACGCGCGCGGACGCGCTCGAGCAAAACCTTCGCGCCAGCAAGCGCAACGAGACGGCAGAAACCTTGTCTCCGGAATCGATCGCTGGTTCATTGTGGAGTGGTCGCAGCGAGATGATCGTTGAAGACCTGGTCATCGAACTGGCCAACGCTTTACAGAATCTTGGGCTGCCATTCCGGCCATTCGAGAACCGTCTCAAGGCATTACAGACAGAAGCCCCGAAGACGATCCAGGCGCCACTCACGGAGGCGCTCGAACTCGCCATGGCCAAACCGGGCACGGCCTGGCAACGGGCGCTGTACAAAACCATGGACTGGTTGAGCTTTCTGCTGCCCCTGGCGGCGGCCGGCTGGGCGGTGTTCCATCTGGCCAACACCTTCCGTTACGCGACGCTGGGGGAACGCCCGTTTCTGGGCGTGAACTTCGCGGTGCACAGCGCCCTGATGATTGCGCTGGCGTGGCTGATTCCGTGGTTGATCAAGCGCCGCATCAAGCCTTCCATCGTCAGCAGTATCCGCCAGGGCCTGAGCCGCGGCATTCGCAGCGCCCGGGCAGCATTGAACGCGCGTCTGGACTCTGTCTGGCAAAGCGTGAATCGTGACAAGGCGGAGATCGTCGAACAGATCGAATCGTTCCAGCAGGAACTCGCTAAACTGAAATCCAATGCCCATCAACAGGTTGGCGACTTCGTTGCCGACGAGCCCGGGCACGCCGCTCGGCTGCAAACGCCAGCCGTCACACCACCTTGAACGGCCTCGCGGCGACCCGGTGAGAAATTCAGGTTAGAAGTCACGTGTAATCGCGCCTTCGGGAATCGGGCCGGGAACGACCGGCGTCTGCACATCCGTCAACGTGCTGGTGCCGATGAACTGCCCCTGGCTCGACAACTCGACCGCCTCTCGGTGGGCTGCGATCGAGGAGGTCGCCAGATCGGTATCAGCCGGACGAGACGACAGCAAGGCATCCACATCGGCGGCACTCTCGATCTCCAATTGCTGATCGGCCACCAGTTGGCCAGTGGCATCCGTAGAAGCAGTCTCGCGTCCAAAAGCATTCAGATAACCATCGCGCCCGGTTGCATAGCGGCGTGCAAGCTGATCCTGGTCGATCAAGCCGGCCGACGCGCCAACGGCTTGCAACCGCGCCAGTACATTGGCTGCCCGCGCCTTGTCCGCCGCGCTGAGCACGCCGGTCTTGAGTTCACCCTGAGCTGACTCGATCACCTGCCCGCCGGTGGCCAGATCGAAAGCGCCATTGGGCAACTGCAAACCGGCCTGGCCCTGATAGACGGCCCAGCGACGCTGCTGCGCCGATCCGGAACCAAACATCTGGACAGCGGCAATAGCATGATCGAAAGACATGACACCATTGCCCGAGCGTAACTGAACGGCACCGCTGGCCTCGGCCACCAAGGATCCAGCCGATACCTCGAAGGCGCAGTCGCCATTGTCGGTGGACAATACCTGTACCGAAAAAGTGCCTGAAAGACTGATTCTCGAGCCTTCACCACAGAGCAATTGCAAACGAACTCCGCCACGGCTCAGCAGATGATCACCCGGTTCGAGCACACTGCCAGCCTGGGCGATGATCGAACCACCATACCGCCGGGATGCGATCGTCACCGCCGGCGCCTGCTGCTGCGCTGCCAGATTCTGCTCGATCACACTGATCACCGGGTTTTCGGACAAGCCGCCGCCACCGCTTTTGTGTACGGCGGCATGACCATTCAGCGACAAAAAAAGCGCTCCGATCAGCGCTGCGTTCCTTAGTCTCCCTTTCATAATGATCACCTCATTCAAGCCCACCGGCATCTCAGGCCGGCTCCTTTTGTATATAAGTATTCTCTAATTATGGTCCCATTTTTCGGAAAAACTGTGATGGCCATCTCGTAAAGATGAGAGTTTACGTATTGACACACGACTTTTTATGACATTTTGTGAACTCATTCCGGTTCAAAGGGCTCTAAGGTCGTCCCGGGATCGGCAAGAACCGTCGAGTCAGAATCAAGGATATTTTCCCAATTACCAACCCGGATTCTCATCGGATTCACGTTGCGAGGCCGCTCAAGGGGCGTGATGGCTGGCGTTCGCGACCGAGGACCACGCAGGCGTAGTTGACACTACATTGGAACCATGTGCTACTGCATCGTGGCGTCGCCCAAGTCTTCGACTGGCTCAAGCGTGTTTACGTCAATGTCGGCCATGACCGGTGCATTGCAGGGAAAGCATTGGGTTGATATAACTCAATCTGGAAAGAGAAGCCTGCTTATGGAGTTGGAAGGCTTCCGGAAACTCGAGAAGGAAAAAAATTGAAATCTGATGAGCTGCGTAAAGGAAAAAGAACAAGTAACGAAGTTCTATCAGATCATCTGGAATGAACACAACAAAGATGCGATACCAGAGGTATTGCATGAATCATTCCAGTTCAGAGGGTCGCTGGGATCAGAGAAAAGTGGACATGCCGGTTTTATCGAGTATCTCGATATGGTTCACGCCGCCTTGGATGACTACCAGTGCGAAATCAAAGAGATGGTTTCTGAGCACTCAAAGGTATTTGCCAAAATGCAATTCTCCGGTATACACAAAGGAGAATTCATGGGGGTCGAGGCTACGGGCCGTCGTCTCAGCTGGCAGGGTGCCGCTCTCTTCCATTTCAAAAATGGCAAGGTCAGCAGTTTGTGGGTAGTTGGCGATCTCGATTCATTGAGATCGCAGTTACGGTGAAAAAAACATGACAAGCACACATGACACGCCCGCATCTCTTAGCGAGATACGGGCGCAGGACCGGTTTCCGGTTATAGGCTAGAACTTGAAGTTCTTGAACGCTCGCGCTTGTTTCCGGACTTTCTCACGCATCTCTTCGGGCATCGGAATCAACCCACGATCGACCAGGTAACCATCATCACCGAAGGCATCTTCAGAGGTATACTCGTAGACGAATTCCTTCATGCCGGGCACCTTGCCGACATGAGCAACCTTGGCGTAGATGAACAGGGGGCGCGACAACGGATACTTCTTGTCGGCAATATTCTCGAATGTTGGATTGGATCCATCGACGACCGCGCCCTTGATCTTGTCGGTATTCTGATCGAGGTAGGAGAACCCAAAGATACCAAGCGCCGACGGGTTGGCCACCAGTTTCTGGACGATGAGGTTATCGTTTTCACCCGCTTCGATATAAGCGCCATCTTCGCGTATGGACTGACAAATGGCCTTGAAGCGATGCTTGTCCTGTTTCTTGATCGCCGCAATCCAGTCGTACTGTTTACAGCCACCCTGCAGCGCCAATTCATCGAATGCATCGCGCGTGCCGGAGGTCGGAGGCGGACCAAGCACTTCGATTTTCTCATGGGGCAGGGACGGATTGACTTCATTCCAGTACTTGTACGGATTATCGATCAGTTTTTTGCTTCCATCTCCGGCAGGCACTTGTTTGGCCAGCGCCAGAAAGAGATCTTTACGGGTCAGCTTGAATTCAGGCCCCTTCTTTGCATTGGCGACGACGATGCCGTCATAGCCGACCTGTATTTCGGATATCTTTTTGACTCCGTGCTTTTGGCAATTGTCATACTCGCTCTTCTTGATTCGCCGCGATGCATCGGTGAAATCGGGTGTATTGAGCCCGACACCGGCACAAAACAGCTTCATGCCGCCACCGGTACCGGTCGATTCCACCTTGGGGGTTGGCAAACCGGTTTTATTGCCAAAGTGCTCGGCGACGACAGTGGTAAAAGGATAGACCGTCGATGAACCGACGATATTGATGTGGTTTCGCCCGGCCGCATGGGCGGCACTCATGGCGACGCTGATCACGGTTGCTGCAAGAATCTGCTTGTGCATCAGAATACTCCTCGAATTGTGTCTGAGCCCGAATTATCGCTGCTGAATATGTCGATTTTGTGACAGCCGGATGACGCCTGGATGACAGCGGCACAATCTTGCCTCTGCGACTGATTTGCGCTGCTCAGACTTGAGTCGATGGTTCGTCGAGCGGGAAACAGGCGCTGAAAACGGAACCTTTTCCTACTTCGCTCTCGATCAGTAACCGGCCGCCGTGGCGCCGCATGATGTGGTCGACGATGGCAAGGCCCAGTCCGGTGCCTCCCGTCTTTCGTGAGCGGCTGTTATCCACGCGATAGAAACGCTCGGTAAGATGCGGAAGATGCTGGGCGGCAATCCCGTCGCCATCATCCCTCACAGCCAGACAAGCCCGCCCCTGCGCGACGCGTTTCCATTCGATGGTGACCGATGTCCCTGCCGGAGTATGGCGAATGGCATTCCCAACCAGGTTGTTGCAGACGCTGATGATCTCCGAGGGCACGCCGCGAATCTTCAGCGCCGGGTCGATATCGGCATGCAGAGAATGAGTGTCTCCTGCCAATCTCGCCGCAACCGGCAGGCATTCGGTTTCGAGCAGCGCCGGCATATCGACCAGTGATTGGTCCGCGGGCGCTGGCATTGAGCTTTCCAGTCGCGACAGCGTCATCAACTCCTCGATGATCTGTTGCATCTGGCTGGCCTGCCCGGCCGCGGCCCGTACCGCTGGCTGAAGATGTTCCGGCAGCGCCTCATCGGACTGGAGCATTTCGAGGTATCCGCTGACCACGGTCAATGGCGTGCGCAATTCGTGTGATGCATTGGCGATGAAATTACGGCGGGTTTCCTGCAAATGTACCCTTTCGCTGACATCGCGGGCGATCAGTAATTGGGGACCCTTTTTTATCGTCACCAACCGGATGGCCAGATAGCGCCCGCTGGTGGGAGGATAGACGACTTCGATTTCGTCTTTCGATTGCTTCTTCAGCAGCGTATACAACTCGGGGATGCGCAACAGATTTTCGATACGGAAGCCGCGATCCTTGCGATTGTCGATATTCAGATAATGCTTGGCCGCCTTGTTCGCCCAGTCGATTTCATGGTCGTCGTTGAGCAGTACCGCAGCATACGGCAGGGCGCTGACGATACTTTGACTGCGCTTGAGCAAGCGACTCATCGCTTTCTTGCGCTTGGCGTTTTTACGCTGCAATGACTGCACATGGAAAACGATGCGCTCCCAGATGCCGTTGCAGTCGGGCAAGCTTTTGGCCGACGCACCCTGCTCCAACCAGCCAAGCAGCTCGTGCAACTTGAACAGTAGCCAGCCCACATAACCGGCCAGCACCAGCGCCAGACTGGCGAACCACTGGCCGCTCAACAGGCCGCCGCCCATGGCCAGAAACAGGACCAGCACCAATCGCCAGCGCTCCATGCGCCAGTAACTGCTATCCACTACCAGGATCCTTGAGGCGGTAACCCGCACCGCGCACTGTTTCCACCATATCTGCGACACCTGACTGTTTGAGTAATTTTCTCAGCCGTAGTATATGAACGTCCACCGTGCGCTCCTCGATGAACTGGCCTTGGCCCCAAACGCGGTCGAGCAACTGCGCCCGACTGTGCAACCGGCCTGGGGTACGCATCAGATAATGCAGCAAGCGAAACTCGGTTGGTGCGATATCGACCTGATGACCATGAATATATAAAACCCGGTTATGGGGATCGAGTGACAAGGGCCCCACCTCGATACGCGCATTGTCACCGAGCCGATGGCTTCGCCGCAACAGCGCGCCGATGCGGGCACTCAGCTCGTGCAGGGAAAAAGGCTTGACCAGATAGTCATCGGCACCGGTTTCCAGGCCAGCAATCTTGTCTTTCTCTTCCGCTTTGGCGGTCAGCATGATGACGGGGATTTCCTTCTGAACCGGATTGGCGCGCATCATCTTCAACAGCTCCGGACCACTGAAATCGGGCAGCATCCAGTCAAGCAGCACCAGATCGGGATTTTTCTCGGCCAGCCAATCGTAAGCGGCCTGACCACTGTCGGCTTCTTCGATATGGAAATGACGGGCGATCAAAAAGGTCCGAAGCATTTCCCGAATGGCGGGGTCATCCTCGACAACCAGAATCGTCAGCATCCGCCATGACCCTCATTCGTCGGGCAGGTTCGCCTCGATGAACTGTCCGATATCGGTATGACGAATATCCTTGCCCTTGACCAGGAAGACGACATACTCGCAGATATTGCGTGAATGATCGCCAATGCGCTCCAGTGACCGGGCACACCAGATGACGCGCAGCGCCTGCTTGATGTTGTGTGAGTCTTCCATCATGTAAGTGATCAACAGCCTTGAAAGGTCATTGAACTCCTTGTTGATATCGAATCCCCGCTTGATCACTTCGAGCGCTTTTTCTGTATCCATGCGCGCAAAGGCATCGAGCGCATCGTGCAGCATGCCGAGCACCAGGGTGCCCAGATGGGACAAGGTGTCGTGCATGCCTGACAGCGGCGGCTTCTTGGCCAGCTTGATCGAATAGCTGGCGATTTTTTCCGCTTCATCACCAATCCGCTCGAGATCGGTGATCACCTTGATGACAGCGATCACCATGCGCAGATCGCTGGCGGCTGGCTGCCGCCGCGCGATCACCTGGGTGCATTCATCGTCGATCTCGACCTCCATCCGGTTGATCTTGTAATCGGAGGAGGCGACCTTCTTGGCGAGCTTGCCATCGCGCTCGAGCAGCGCCTTGACCGCATTTTCCGCCTGTGATTCGACCAATGCCCCCATTTTCAGCACATGGGTGCGAATGTTTTCCAGCTCTTCATTATAACGCTGCGAAATATGTTGCCCTATTTCCATCGAACCTGCTCCTAGCCGAAACGCCCGGTAATGTAGTTTTCCGTCAGCTTGTGTTCGGGATTGGTGAAAATCTGGCTGGTGGGATTGACCTCCACCAGCTTTCCCATGTGGAAGTACGCGGTGCGCTGCGAGACCCGCGCCGCCTGCTGCATCGAATGGGTGACCACCGCAATGGTGTAGCGGCTCTTGAGCTCGTCCATCAGTTCCTCGATGGTCGCGGTGGCGATGGGATCGAGCGCCGAAGTGGGTTCATCCATCAGGATCACTTCCGGATCGACTGCAATCGCCCGCGCGATACACAAGCGCTGTTGCTGACCACCTGACAAACCGGTGCCCGGTTTTTGCAGATCATCCTTGACTTCTTTGAACAGGCCAGCCCGGACCAGACTCTTTTCGACGATTTCATCCAGCTCTGAACGGCTACGCGCCAAACCGTGAAGGCGGGGACCATAAGCCACATTGTCGTAGATGGATTTTGGAAACGGATTGGGCTTCTGGAAAACCATGCCGACCCGCGCGCGCAGCAGTACCGGATCCTGCTCCGGTGCGTAGATATCTTCTCCATCGAGACGATGCTCACCGGTGACGCGACAGCCGGGAATGGTGTCGTTCATCCGGTTGAGAACGCGCAGAAACGTCGATTTGCCGCAACCCGAGGGACCAATCATGGCGATGATCTCGTTCTTGCCGATATCGATGCTGATGTCGAAGATGGCCTGCTTGTCTCCGTAATAGACATCACAATGCCGGGAACTCATTTTCGGGTCATCCACGAACGGCTGGCCAACGGTGCCGTCGATCTCTATATCGAACTCATCGCGGTTCTCAACCGGCAACTTGTCCGCTGCTGCTTCTCCGCCGGTCCCTGCGAGGCCAGGCAATGTCGGTAATACTTCACTCATGGTTTCTACCTTGCAGTTCGGGTTACCAACGGCGCTCGAATCTTTTGCGCAACAGAATGGCAACCGAGTTCATGATGACCAGAAATCCCAGCAGGATGATGATGGCTGCGGAGGTTCGCTCGACAAAGGCACGCTCGGGGCTGTCTGACCACAAGTATACCTGCACCGGCATGACCGTGGCGGGGTCGAGGATGCCACCTGGAATATCAGCGACGAAGGCGACCATACCGATCATCAGCAATGGCGCGGTTTCACCCAGCGCCTGCGCCATGCCGATGATGGTGCCGGTGAGGATGCCGGGCATCGCCAATGGCAGGGTATGCTGAAACAGCGTCTGAACCGGCGAGGCGCCCAGACCGATCGCAGCTTCCTTGATCGACGGCGGTACCGATTTGATGGCGGCCCGGGCGGCAATAATGATGGTCGGCAAGGTCATCAGCGTCAACACCAGGCCACCGACCAGCGGCGTCGATCGCGGCACACCGAAAAAGTTGATGAATACAGCCAGCCCCAGCAACCCGAAGACGATCGACGGCACCGCTGCAAGATTATTGATATTGACTTCGATGAAATCCACCCAGCGGTTGTTCTGTGGTGCGAATTCCTCGAGATAGGCGGCCGCACCGACACCGATCGGAAACGACAGCACCAGCGTCACCAGCATGGTGTAGAACGAACCCACGATGGCGCCGAGCATACCGGCCTGCTCGGGGTCACGCGAATCGCCCGAGGTGAACAAACGGGTATTGAAGCGTTTTTGCAAACGACCCTCCGCCAACAGCCGGTCTATCCAGGCAAGCTGATAATCCTTCAACCGTCGCTCGCTTTCGTCAGCCTGCCGATCGATACCGTCTTTCATATACAGATCGATATCATCCTTGGCGAGAAACCAGAACGCATGTGTGCCCCCAATCAGCTCCGGGTGCTTCAGCACCTGCTCGCGCAGATCCCAGGGCGCGGAATGGCTCACCAGATTTTTCAGCGCCCGCTTCTGCTTGCGCCCCTTGACCCCGGGAAACATCTTTCTGAGGCTCTTTTTGATGGCCCGACTGTAGTGGGCACGGAACAAGGCGTCATGGTCGGCATTGCGTGAAACGCCCAGTATCTTCTCCGACAAATCGACATCGAGCTTGATCCAGGTCTGCTCGAACGCGGGCAAGCCCTTGCTGAAAATGGTCAGCAGCAACACCAGCAGAAAGAAAAAGCTGATGGCAATCGAAATCAGCCCCGCCCAGTAGAAACGGCGCTCGCGGGCATGGCGCTTTTTCAGGCGGGCTTCTATTTTGCTGCGCGTGGTCGATGAACTCATGGCGGATTCCGACTATTCGTATTGCTCACGGTAGCGGCGAATGACGTGCAGTGCGACGACGTTGAGCATCAATGTGATGAAAAACAGACCCAGCCCCAAAGCAAATGCCGCCAGCGTCTTGGGGCTGTCGAACTCCTGATCGCCAGTGAGCAATGTCACTATCTGGACAGTCACCGTGGTGACGGCTTCGAGCGGGTTGATCGTCAGGTTGGCGGACAATCCCGCTGCCATGACGACGATCATCGTTTCACCGATGGCACGCGATGTCGCCAGCAGTACGCCGCCGACAATACCCGGCAACGCCGCCGGAATCAGCACCTGCTTGATGGTTTCGGAGCGTGTCGCACCCAGACCGAGTGCGCCATCACGCATGGCGCGCGGCACTGCCGAAATGGCGTCATCGGAGAGCGACGAGACGAAGGGAATCAGCATGATGCCCATCACCAGGCCAGCGGCCAGCGCACTTTCCGAGGCAACATTCAGGCCGGCGGCTTCGCCAAGCTGACGAATGAACGGCGCGACGGTGAGCGCGGCGAAGAAGCCATAGACGACCGTGGGAATACCAGCGAGAATTTCGAGCACCGGCTTGGCCACGGCGCGAAAGCGCGGCGATGCATATTCCGACAGGAAAATGGCGGACATCAAACCCAGTGGCGTGGCGATGATCAGTGCAATCGAGGAAATCAGCAACGTTCCCACGAACAGCGGCACGGCCCCGAAGGCGCCGGAACTGCCGACCTGATCCGATCGAATCGCCATCTGCGGACTCCATTTGAGGCCGAACAGGAATTCGAGCGGCGAGACGGCATGAAAAAATCGTAATGCTTCCAGCAGCACGGACAGTACGATGCCGACAGTCGTCAGGATGGCGACGGCGGAACAACCGATCATGGCCCAGCGAATCACCGCTTCGACCTGATTGCGCGCTCGGGCATCCGGCTTGATGCGTGTCAACCCGAACAACAGTCCCAGCAGCGCAACCACCAGGACGACCACCGCTACCGCCCAGTCGCCGATCTGCTTGAGATGGAGATAATGCCGGGCCGCCGCCTGCTTGACCGGATCGCTTTCCTGCGCCAGGGTGCCGGATTCGGCGAGATTGACGATCTCATTGATGATCAGGCCCCGCTCATCGCTGGATGCGGTCTGCATCGACGCCGGCAGATCCGCCATGGTCAGCGAGGTCACGATCCGCCCCTGAAACGAGGTCCACAACAACAGGATCACGACGGCGGGAATCCCGGCCCAGATCGCCACCAGATAGCCGTAGTAACCCGGCAACGAATGCAGTTTCCGTTTGCCGGATACGCGCCGCGCCAACCGCAGCGAACGCTTGCGGCCCAGGAAGTAGCCGAGCAACAGCAAGGCAATCAGGGTGACGAGTACGATTTTCATCCACAGTTCATATTCCCGGCAAGCAAGGGGATGTTAGAGGGGAAATATGACGGTTTGATGACAACGGCGCGGATGGCAGGCATCCAGCCAACGCCCGCGGTTCAGATCACCGATCCCAGCAGTCGCTGCCGGCAGCCGTCTGATAGCCGGTATGGGTGATGGCAAGCCACTGGCAATCGGTGTCCTTTTTCTGGCGATCACTGTTTGCGGTCGCATTCAGGGTGAACGTGGTGGCCGTGACATTGAGCAAGCGGATCTTGTAGTCCTGACCATTTTCAGCAGTGTCGTATTTACCGTTCGAATTATCGACATAGATCGGGTCGCCGTCGTCCACGCCGGAGACCACGCCGAGGGAGGTGAAATTGTCGGCATAACGAAGGTTTTCGGTGTAATAGCGCTCCTGCCGCTGTGCCAGTTCGCTGAGCGCCACCTTCGCCTCGACACGGTGCGAACGGCGCACATAGCCGGAATACGACGGATAGACCACGGCCGCCAGAATACCGATGATCGCTACCACGATGATCAATTCGATCAACGTGAATCCCTTTTCCTGGTTCATCACTGCTCCTTGCTTGTTGTTCTTCCGTTGATTTGCTCCTGCCAGTATACCTTGCGTAATGCCTCCAGCTGAGTGCGCGACAACAGTTTCTCGAAGTGTGCCCCAATAAAGGCATCCACCACCGGCGCATGCGCATCGTCACTGGACAGATTGAAATACACTTCGCTGGGAATGTCGGGCGTGCCATAAGCCAGTACGCCGTCGCCAAGCGTTTGTGGCGTCTTTCCAGGTTCGCGGAAATTGATCGCCGGCCGGCCGTTCGTAATATTCCATGCATAGACCCGGCCAGTATGCGAAGCCGTCGAACAGACGTTGGCGGGTGGCGTCGTCTCGGGCTCGAAGGTGGTGAAGAAGACCGTATTGTTGAAGGTCACCGCTCGCGCCAGCGCTTTTTCTCCACCGGCCCGGTTGAGATCGAGGTACCAACCATTTTGACCAATCGCAGTTCGTGCGTTTTGCAGTTCGGTCAGATCGTCATTGTGCAAGGTGGCGCGATCGGCAGATGGAACCGTGAAAACATCGCGATCACGCAATACATAGAGACGATCCTGAGCGGTGGCATTCTGCTTGAGCAATGGATGCGCCCGATACCCCGAACCGATTGCAACCGTGATGAAACGTTTGCCACCGGCATTGACGATCGACACATCAGGTTCGTGATAGAACCGCCGGAACTCACGGACATCGCCATCCACGGACAGATCGGCGAACAGACGAATTTTCGCATGGGCGGTCCCGCCATTGGATTTGAGCGCGGCCTGGTTGACCCGCTTGTTCTGCGAATCCGGCAGATCGATGCGGAAAATCCGCCCTCCAACATCGGCCGCATAGATCCGGTCGGCAATGCCGTTGTTGTCGATGTCCAACACCCGCGTGCCCCCCGGAAAGCTGTTGCGCATGCTGGTGATATTCAGATCGCCACCCTCATTGCTCGCCATCCACAGCCGCTCGCCGGTATTCGGGTCGATGAAAAAGATGGCATTGCCCACCGTATCCGGCGCCCGGCCTTCGCCGCTGAGTTGGTCCTGATGCGTATCGTAACCGCCACCAACGATGAGCACATGGCGCGCCTTGCCGTCCAGTTCGACCTGCGTGACCACCGGTTTCGCCCAACTCTGGCCCAGCTTGGCGTAATCTCCGGCACCGCCGCGCACCACCCATTTCAGTGCCGGCGCGGTGGGATCAGTCACATCGAGCGCATAATACGCCCGGCCGCCACGCCGCATGCCCGCAAACAGCCAGACAAAATCGCGGTCACGATAGTCGGTGACACCATCACCATTGCGATCCTTGTCCGGGCTCATCCCGGGGTCGATACGGCCATCCTGATCGACATCGTTGCGCCAGATAGTGATCGGGCCATCCATGCCATAGGGATGAGTGATCGTCCCCAGTGGCGATAGATTGTCATACAGCGTCTTGACGTTCTTCAGCAAAGCGCGAGGCATGAATGCAAACAGCTCCTGTCCATCGGAGGCGCGGATGGCGTGCAGATAGCCCTCATTCGAGCCGACGAACAAAACCTGTTTCGCCAGCCCCGATTTATCCCTGGTATCCCCGACCGGGGAACCGAAATCCACCACTTCCGGCCGGGAGTGCAAGATGTCACCCATGGCGTGCCGGGGTGTGTTGCCAGTCACCGGATCGATCCCACGAATGTAATTGACCAGGCGGGTTTTCTCCTCATCCGTCAATGCGGGAGCCGTATCTCCTCCCGGCACTGCGGGATCGAGCCAGTTTTGATCGATGAGATTGTCCACCGTCAACGGAATCAGGATGTCCTGCTCGGTATTGGTGAACAGATTGCGATCGAGTCCCAGTAAACGCGCGGCACCACCGGAACCGACATCGGCGCCATCGGGATCGTCTTCCTCCGGCAACCAGAAACTGCGGGCGCTGTTGATGATCCGGCCCGCACCATCCAGGATGACCTGGCCAGTGCTGTCTCTGACCGTCGGCGGGTTGACGCTGGCATCGAGCTGATAGCGCTTGAGGTTGCCCACCCATCGCGGCAATTTGCTGGCACGAAACATCGGCACGAAGATATCCTTGCCATTATCCAGCCCCGTGGTCTGGTCGATCGACAAGGTCGGTGGGCTGAAGCTGCTGTTGATATTGACCAGATCAGAAGTGATGTTGGTCAATGCCTGGGTCAGCGCCGCTTCGTCGTCGGCAGTATAAAAACCCTGATTGCCCGGATGCGGTTGCGCCAGCGACGACAGATAGCGCTTGCCTTCGCCGTCGATGGCAAAACCGACCACATAGGTATGAATGGTCTGCTCACCGTCATGGTGGATATCCTGATCGGTGTTGGCAAGAAAATGTGTCAGCTCCGGGCCACAGCGTCCATCCTCCAACCCGGCGGCTGGTGTGCTGCAAGATCCGCCAATCAGCGATTGCACCT
>Ga0256841_1001846_pt1 | contig 17482 bp, 13 predicted proteins | sample 356308metaG_FD_185971 | JGI IMG/M metagenome (GOLD analysis project Ga0256841, IMG submission 185971) | Hydrothermal vent microbial communities from Mid Atlantic Ridge, Atlantic Ocean - 356-308 | ecosystem: Environmental > Aquatic > Marine > Hydrothermal vents | place: Atlantic Ocean: Mid... | reverse complement strand
GAGATTTTCACGGCGGGCTTCATCGGGATAATTCAAGTTGCCAATTCTTTCCACTTTTTTCTGCCAGGCTCTCTCATAAGCCGCGGCAACATATTTCTTGGCAGAAATGGCATTTAAGGGCATTACCCTTTGCTTGACGGCAAAATCAGCCACCTCGGTAGAAGTAATGCCTAAATCCGCAATCTGGCGGGCCAATTTCCGAGTGTCTAGCCGGGGCTGAGCAAGGGATTGTTCTTCCTCAATTTCCTGTTGCACTTTATGATTGGCATGGGCGCGGGTTAAGACAGATTTGTGTTTTTGCTTTGTCTGCTGCTGTTGTACCGATGGCATTGCCTTTTTTATCTGCGGCGGTGCGGATGACGCTTGCGGAGGTAATTTAGGTTTCTTGATCCTCTGGCTGTCCCCTCCTCCCCGGCTATTGGCCTGAGCAAGATAATCTGCATCATGCACCGGCTTTTCCGTGCTTTGATCCACCAATTCAATTTCTAAATTTTGCACAGGCGGTTTTAATTTTGGCGTTTCAAAATGGAGGCCAAATAAAACAATGAGGTGTAAAATCACGGCACCGCCCACGGCAACCAACAACCGATCAGAGGAACTGTTATGCCATAGATCAAAGGTCATGATCGTAACCGGGCTTCAATTTCATTCATTAATTGACCGCTAATGTTTAAATTAAATAGTTTATCCAACTCCTGAATACAAGTGGGACTGGTGACATTAATTTCAGTAAGATAATCGCCTATCACATCAATGCCAGCAAAAATCAATCCACGTTTTCTCAATTCTGGCCCTACTTGGCCACAGATCCAACGATCACGGGCAGTCAGCTCGCGTCCCTCCGCCCGCCCGCCCGCGGCCAGATTGCCCCGTAGTTCTCCCGGCGCCGGAATTCTGGCCAGAGCATAGGGAACAGGCTCGCCATTGATGAGCAATATACGTTTGTCTCCTTCCTTAATCTCGGGCAAATATTTTTGCGCCATGACAAATCGACTGTCATGAAGCGTCATGGTTTCCAGGATGACACTAATATTAGGATCATTCGGGTGCAGATAAAAAATAGACGCCCCTCCCATCCCGTCAAGCGGTTTAACTATGATTTCTTCCTGCTCTGCAAGAAACTCACGCAATCTGGTGCTATCGCGCGCGACCAGGGTGGGAGCGCAACACTGGGGAAACCAGGCCGTGAACAATTTCTCATTGGCATCTCTAAGGGAACGGGGCTTGTTCACTACCAATACCCCCCGCTCTTCAGCACATTCCAGCAAATACGTTGCGTAAATATATTCTTGATCAAAAGGCGGGTCTTTTCTCATCAGGATGACATCCAACGCATCCAGCGGCCGTGAAATGGCCGGCCCGAATTGATACCAGGCAGACGGATCACGCTTGACTTGTAACGGACGCATCGTGGCAAAAGTGCGTCCGTCGCGCAAATATAAATCGCCTAACTCCATGTAGAACAATTTCCATCCCCGACCCTGGGCTTCCAACAACATGGCAAAACTGCTGTCTTTTTGCATGTTGATATCAGCTATAGGGTCCATTACGATTCCAAGCTCAATAGTCATATTGTTATTGCCTTGACCTTTATTCTTGTGCTATAAATGTAAAGCTAATTCACGGGATTTTCAGGATTAAAAGCTATGTCAAAAGTATGCCAAGTGACTGGGAAACGGCCTCTTTCTGGCAATAACGTCTCTCACGCCAACAATAAAACCAAGCGCCGTTTTCTGCCTAACCTCCATTATCACCGTTTTTGGGTCGAAAGCGAAAACCGCTGGGTAAAACTGCGTGTTTCTAATCATGGAATGCGCATTATAGACAAAAAAGGCATTGATACGGTATTGACTGAAATTCGCCAGCGTGGCATCAAAGTTTAGCTTCCATTGCATTTACGGAGATAGCAACCATGCGAGATAAAATCAAACTGGTGTCATCAGCCGGCACTGGCTATTACTACACTACCACCAAAAACAAACGCAACACCCCAGATAAATTAGAATTCAAAAAATATGATCCTGTGGTAAGAAAACATGTGATTTTTAAAGAAGCGAAAATCAAATAACCCAAAACCGCAAAGAATTTCCTCAAGCCATGGATTTCTTTGCGGTTCTTTGTCATTCACCATCAAATAAGTCACCATCTCCCCTTTCACCATCATCCGCTCCCCCGTCAAATAGAGATGATTCCTGTGCGTTTTCATCTGTAAACAAACTGTCAGAGGATTCTATACTTCCCCCCTTGTCTTGTTGATTGGAAGCAGGGGTTTTTTCCCTGACCGATACATGAGAATCAGCCAGTAATACTTTTGCCAACAAGCGACGCCCGGATTCCATTTGGAAAACCATGCCGACAATACTCATAGTCAATAGCACCCCAACCAGTATCCACATTATGGCAGCGTTCATCTTGGAAGATTGAGAAAAACCGGTTTTATTCGAATCCACCACACTGTTAAGCGGCAAATGCTGCGGATCCACTGGGGATAACTCTGGGAGGAACTTGGATTCCTGTTTGGCCGCAACAGGCAATAAAGTTTCCGAAGTATTATTGGCTCCTTCCAGCTCCTCCTTGAGATGCTCAACTTCACTACGCATGGCCTCAAGCTCTTTATCCGCCGCATCACGGACTTCATGCAATTCCGCAATTAACGCTTGAACCCTAACTTCAACATTTTGTGCATCGGTGGTGCCAAAATATTGCTGGATAACACTTTCCAACTCATCTATTTGCTGCTGAAGCGACCCGATCTTCTTTTGATCCTTAGCTCTTTCCGAACGAAGCCATTCCAACTCTTGCTTCAATTGATCGGTTTCATTTTGGGTCCTTGCTTCTTGCAGCAAGGTTTCAAGCTCATGGAGTTTATCTTGAAGCTGCGCCTTGTCAGCTTTTAATCTATCCCTCTCGATCCGTAGTTTTTGAATTTCATCTTTTTGCTTTTCAAGGCTACGATCAGGTATTTTTGGTGGCTGGGTCGCAGACTCAGGTTGATCTTTTACCCGTGCCGATAAATTCTCTTGGTCGTGCGTTGGCAATTCCGGCTGACTTTCTGCTGATTTTTCCTCGAGACCAACCGATATTCCGGCTTCCAGGCTTTCCACCTCCCCGCCTTGGCTCATGTCTTCCAGAGACACCTCTTCACCGATCAGGCTTTTGGCTGGAACAGAAGTCATTCCACCATCAAGAAATGCCGCTTCAAAACCGTACCGCAACAGCAGAAAAGCCGCGGCAGCGCTGGTAACGCCATCCTCACAAACAACGATATATCTCCTGCTACGCTGTAAAGTCCCCAGTTGCATCCTTAATGAGAAAAAAGGGACATTTATGCTTTCTTTGATGTGCGCTTTTTTGAATTCGTCAGGATCTCGCACATCCAGCCAGATGTCCTCCTGATCTACATCACGGTAGGCAGCCTCAAAAGTTACCTTGGTTAAAACCGGCTTGACAATCAGCTCTAAAAAATCCTCCTTCGCCAGCTTCAAAATCAAGCCGTCGGTCAGCATGGAAACGCTAACGGAGCGAGGGGAACCTGTAATCAAGGCATCCTCACCAACCATATCGCCCACTCTGAGCGAGCCTAGCTTGATTTCTTTAGCATTAGGCCGGGGTTTTCTGCTTACGACACATTGGCCTGCTTTTATAATATATAAACAATCTCCTTCTTCCCCCTGCTTGATGATGGACTGTCCAGCCTCTACCTCAAACTCTTCAAATTGGTTGATAATCTTTTGCAGGTTGCTAGCAGGCAATCGTTGGAAAACCGGGGATTTTAATAATTTGGTTACCCAGTCACCTTTCGATTTGCTTTTTCCTGAAGCTTTCTGTCTATAATTTTCCATGAGATTCAAACGTTGATGATCTAATTGAATATACCGCAACTGAGTTAATGCACGCGCGGTTACTTTCCGGGGAACATGCTGCGCCAAAGGAAAGCGCGCCGCTTCGGTACCAGCCTTCACTGTCTCCATTACAATGCCATCGGCTTCCAGTACCACATTTCCTTGCAGAATGTAAATCCATTTATCACACTCATCGCCGCGCTCAAATAAGAATTCTCCTTCCTGAAGCCCATAAGAAGTCAGGCCGTTACATAACTGTTTGAATTGATCCTGAGGAAGAAGGTTCAATGGAATCAAGTGCCTTAGCGCCTCCCGGGAGACTTGGCTTGCTGCGACAGTCATCTAGGCCACTCTATCCTTCTGGAATGCCAAAAACAACGGGCAAAGTATCGGCATAGCTTGTGAAACATGTGATGTGGTAGGTGCGTATATAATTCTAGTCCATAGATATGGCTCCATTCTTCAATGGCTAAAGGGTAAACTGAAATGTGAGTACTAGCACATATCCACAAATACAAAAGGCACCTCCCGGTGCCTTTTGTAACCCCTCAATGCAAAATGATTTAAGAAATCAATTGACTTTGGGATCGAGGGCTCCGGAAGCATATTTTTGATACATGTCTTCCAGAGAAATAGGCTTGATTTTGGAGGCATTGCCTGCACAACCAAATGCTTCGTAGCGGGCCTTGCAGATATCCTTCATCGCTGCAGTAGCCACCTTGAATATTTTACGGGGATCAAATTCCTTTGGATTCTCCGCCAAAAATTTACGCATCGCCCCGGTCGAGGCCATCCTCAAATCCGTATCGATGTTGACTTTACGCACACCATGTTTGATGCCTTCGACGATTTCTTCCACCGGGACACCATAGGTTTGTCCCATATCTCCTCCATAGCTGTTGATGATTTCCAGCCAATCCTGAGGAACGGATGAAGAGCCGTGCATGACTAGGTGCGTATCGGGAATCCGGGCGTGAATTTCCTTGATTCGCTCAATAGCCAAAATATCACCCGTTGGAGGACGAGTGAATTTGTATGCTCCATGACTGGTACCAATGGCAATCGCCAATGCGTCAATCTTCGTTTTCTTGACAAAGTCCGCAGCCTCATTGGGATCGGTAAGCAGCATTTCCTTAGTCAATTTACCTTCGGCACCTACGCCGTCTTCCTTACCTGCTTCCATGGTTTCCAATGAACCCAGGCAACCCAACTCCCCTTCAACCGAAACACCACAGGCATGGGCCATCTCAGCCACTTTGGCAGTAACCTCTACATTGTAATCATAAGTAGCCGGGGTCTTGGCATCGGGCATTAGAGAGCCATCCATCATGACAGAGGTGAAACCCGACTGGATGGAACGGGCGCAAACGCCTGGATCCGCGCCGTGATCTTGATGCAGGACGATGGGAATATCCGGCCATTGCTCCACCGCCGCCAAAATCAAATGACGAAGGAACGGCTCTCCTGCATATTTCCTTGCTCCGGCAGAGGCTTGCATAATGACAGGGCTGCTCGTTTCTGATGCCGCCTCCATGATGGCGTGGACTTGCTCCATATTGTTCACATTATATGCGGGAACGCCATAACCATGCTCTGCGGCATGATCCAATAATTGCCTTAAGGTAATAAGTGCCATGTAAATTCCTCAAATTAATGAAAGTTTCTTACGCAAGGTAAGGGTTAAAACGGGCACCTTTAAAGGTGCCCGTTTAAAATGACAACGTAACGGCAAATCCGCTACTAATTCACTTAAGTAGAACCTGCAAATTCACGTAGATAGATTCCAGATCCTCATTTTGTGTGGGATTAATTAATTGCCGGGTCCAACTCACCTGAAGCATATTTTTGAACCATATCGTCGATTGCAATCGGCTTTATTTTGGACGCATTACCAGCAGTACCGAAAGCTTCGTAACGGGCCTTGCAAATATCCTTCATGGCAACTGTAGCCACTTTAAATATTTTACGGGGATCAAATTCCTTTTTGTTTTCCACCAAAAATTTCCTCATGGCCCCGGTCGAAGCCAATCGTAAATCCGTATCAATATTGACTTTGCGAACACCATGCTTGATACCCTCTACGATTTCCTCCACTGGAACGCCATAGGCTTCCCCAATATCACCACCATATTCATTGATGATTTTCACCCACTCCTGGGGGACCGAAGATGAGCCATGCATCACCAAATGGGTATCGGGAATGCGGGCATGGATTGCCTTGATCCTGTCAATGGCAAGAATTTCGCCCGTCGGAGGTTTGGTGAATTTATAGGCTCCGTGGCTCGTCCCAATGGCTACCGCCAGGGCATCCACTTTGGTTTTCTTGACGAAATCCGCAGCTTGATCGGGATCGGTCAGTAACATATCTTTAGTGAGAGTATCACCCTTGTCGGAAGTCATCGTTTCCAACGATCCCAAACATCCCAGCTCACCCTCCACCGATACGCCACAGGCATGCGCCATTTCAGTCACCTTGGTAGTGACTTCCACATTGTACTCATAGGTAGAAGGCGTTTTCATATCAGGCATCAGGGAGCCATCCATCATTACCGAGGTGAAGCCTGATTGGATGGATCTGGCGCATACCCCGGGATCAGCACCGTGATCCTGATGCAAGACGATGGGAATATCCGGCCATTGTTCAAGGGCCGCCTGGACCAAATGCCGGATAAAGTATGCTCCAGCATATTTTCGGGCACCTGCACTGACCTGCATCAGCACCGGGCTATCGGTTTCGGCTGCTGCCTCCATAATCGCGTGCACCTGCTCCATATTATTGATATTGAACGAAGGCACACCATACCCATGCTCGGCGGCATGGTCCAACAACTGTCTTAAGGTAATGAGCGCCATATCAGCCTCCTCTATTATTTTAAGCGTATCAACTTGCCAAAACGTCCTGGACTGCTTTTACGACATTATCGGCAGTAAAGCCAAACTCCTCCATAAGCGCGCCACCGGGGGCGGATTCACCGAATCTGTCCAGTCCGATGACTTTGCTTTTGGCAATACCAACGTATTTATACCATCCCCTTGAAGCACCGGCTTCAACTGCTACCCGAGCGACTACATCCGAAGGCAGTACTGACTCTTTATATTCAGCACTTTGCTCGTCAAAAACATCCGCGCAAGGCATGGAGACTACCCGAATCTTTTTGCCCTCGGCATTGAGCCGCCTGGCTGCTTCATCAGCCAGGCTCACTTCAGAACCTGTGGCAACAATGATTGCATCGGGCTTGCCATCGCAATCCCTTAAAACATAGCCACCTTTGCTGATGGCCTCTATTTGATCAGGAGTACGTTCTAAATGAGGAACGCCTTGCCGGGTCAATGCCAAGGCAGAGGGGCCATTGGTGCGGTTGACGGCATCACGCCAGGCAACGGCGGTTTCCACTGCATCGGCAGGACGCCACAAATGCAAATTCGGGATCAGGCGCAAAGATTCATGGTGCTCGACAGGCTGGTGCGTCGGACCATCTTCTCCCAACCCGATAGAATCATGGGTGAGCACATAAATCACCGGCAGTTTCATCAACGCCGACATGCGAATACCATTGCGGGCATAGTCGGAAAACACGTGGAAGGTTCCGCCAAAAGGCCTGAAACCACCGTGGAGATACATCCCGTTCATTAATGCCGCCATGCCAAATTCCCGGACGCCGTAATGGATGTAATTTCCATCTTCATGGCTATTACCGGGATAATTCAGATCCTTGCAACCTTTCCAGTTGGTCAGATTTGAACCGGTCAAATCGGCGGAACCACCAAAAAACTCCGGCAAATGCGGGGCATAGGCATCCAGGGTATTTTGTGAGGCCTTACGGGTCGCCACCTTTTCTGCTTTTGAATCGGTTTCACGAATGTACTCACTGGCCTTGGCATTCCAATCACTGGGAAGCTCCCCACTCATCCTGCGCTCAAATTCCGCTGCCAGCTCAGGATATTCGGATTTGTAGGCATTGAATTTTTCGTTCCATTCGTTTTCCAATGCAGCGCCTTTTTCTCTGGCATCCCATGCCGCATAGATTTCGTCCGGAATTTCAAAGGGTGGATGGGGCCAGCCCAGTACTTCCCGGGCTAAGGCAATTTCATCCTCTCCCAAAGGGGCGCCATGACATTCTTCTTTACCTTGTTTGTTAGGTGATCCAAAACCAATAATGGTTTTACAGCAAATCAACGTGGGTTTGTCTGTCACCCCCTTGGCTTGTTCAATGGCCGCTTTAATGGCGTCGGGGTCGTGGCCGTCCACTCCTTTGACGACGTGCCAACCGTAAGATTCGAAGCGCATGGGGATATCATCGGTAAACCACCCTTCAACCTCGCCATCGATGGAAATGCCATTGTCATCCCAGAAAGCGATCAATTTGCCTAACTTCAAGGTCCCCGCTAAAGCGCAAGCCTCGTGGGAAACGCCTTCCATCATGCAACCGTCACCTAAAAACACATAGGTATTATGATCGACGATTGCGTGATTCCCGCGATTGAACTGGGCCCCAAGCACCTTCTCCGCCATTGCCATGCCTACAGCATTTGCAATACCTTGTCCGAGCGGACCTGTAGTCGTCTCCACCCCTGGCGTATAACCGTATTCTGGATGGCCCGGTGTCTTGGAATGCAGTTGGCGGAAATTCTTCAACTCTTCGATAGGCAAGTTATAGCCTGTCAAATGGAGAAGCGAGTAAATCAACATCGACCCGTGACCGTTGGAAAGCACAAAACGGTCCCGGTTTGCCCAATTGGGATTGGTCGGATTGTGGCGCATATAGTCATTCCACAATACTTCGGCAATATCGGCCATTCCCATGGGCGCCCCAGGGTGCCCGGATTTGGCTTTTTGAACTGCGTCCATGGAAAGGGCTCGTATAGCGTTTGCTAGATCTCGGCGCGAAGGCATAATCTTCCTCCCTCTAAATTCAAGATTGTCATTTTAAAAATTGTTAAACAAATTCAAGTTCTGTATTCGTGATAACCTCAGGGCATAATTCACTTTGCCATGTTCCGAGGAATTTATCATTAATCACGGCTGGCACCAAAACATTTAATTCTGCTCGGCATCCCACTCTTTATGGTATTGGACGAAGCGCTCAACTTCATTCTTTGAACCCAACACCAAAGGTACTCGCTGGTGGATGCTTTCGGGTTGCATTTCCAATACCGGTTCCCTGCCGGTGGAAATCAAACCGCCTGCCTGTTCCACTATAAATCCCATGGGATTGGCTTCATACATGAGGCGCAACCGGCCAGATAAATTCTTGGCCTTGAGTTTATCGTCAATGGGATAGGACCAAATGCCCCCCCGGGTCAAAATCCGGTACACTTCCGCCACAAACGAGGCAATCCAGCGCATGTTGAAGTCTTTGCCTCTAGGGCCTTCCTTGCCTTGCAGGCATTCTTCAATGTAGCGCCGCACCGGAGGCTCCCAAAAGCGCATATTGGACATATTGATGGCAAATTCCTGACAGTCCTCGGGGATGCGGATATTGGGATGGCTTAACAAAAACTCGCCAACCCCCGGATCGAGGGTAAAGCCATTGACGCCATTACCTGTGGTAAGGACCATCGTGGTGGAAGGGCCATAGACACAAAAGCCTGCACAGACTTGCTCAGTGCCAGGTTGCAAAAAGTCTTTTTCGGTTGGATTCTCCACTCCTTCAGGACAACGGAGGATGGAAAAAATGGTCCCCACGCACATATTGATGTTGATATTGGAAGAACCATCCAGCGGATCAAAACAAATCAAATATTTACCTTTTGGGTACTGCGAGGCGATAGGGATAATGTCTTCATTTTCCTCGGACGCCATCGCAGCCAAATGCCCTGTCTTTCCAAGAGCGTCAATCATGATCTCATTCGAGAGGACATCCAATTTTTGTTGGACCTCGCCTTGAACGTTCTCATCGCCGACTGAGCCAAGCAGCCCTGCCAAAGCGCCCTGCTTTACTGACTGGGAAATCGCCTTGCAGGCACGGGCAACATCGCTGAGAAGCAGGGTAAGTTCTCCGGTAGCGTGGGGCAGCTTGCGCTGCTCTTCTATGATAAATTGGGTTAACGAATCACCTTGTTGCATAAAAAAACCTCCAAATAATTCACTGGCATTGACCAGTGATCTAGCTCCCTACTCCAAGCGTCAAAGCATCCTTGACTTTCACGATTTTAAGTGCGTTGGTGCCCCCGGACACGCCGGTAAGATCGCCTTTGGTTATGATGACATAATCTTCTTCACACACCGCCTTGTAATTTAATAATTCAGTGACCGTCCCTTTATTCAACACCGCATGATCTGTGGTGTCGCATTTGAAATAGAGGGGATAGACGCCGCGATACAAAGTAACCTTCCGGCAAGTCTTCAGGTGGCGGGTCATCGCATAAATAGGTATGCCAGAGCTGATGCGCGACATCCATAAAGGCGTAGCTCCGCTTTCTGTCAATGCTGCAATGGCGCGAACCGTAAAATGATTGGCCACGTACATGGTCGCCATGGCAATGGCTTCGTCCACCCTTTCAAACTGTTGATTCAGACGGTGGGTAGAGCGCCTTACCCGTGGATGCTTTTCCGCCTGCTTGCAGACTCTATCCATGGCCTTGACGGCAGCCACTGGGTATTTACCGGAAGCGGTTTCCGCAGAAAGCATCACTGCGTCGGTACCGTCAAACACTGCATTTGCCACATCCAGTACTTCCGCACGGGTCGGCAAGGGATTTTCGATCATGGATTCCATCATCTGAGTAGCGGTAATCACCACCCGATCCAAATCCCTGGCCTTCTGAATCAATTCTTTCTGCACTTGGGGCAGGAGAGCATCGCCAATTTCCACGCCTAAATCACCGCGTGCTACCATGATGACATCAGAAGCCTTGATAATTTCTTCCATCACGTCCGGTACAACTGCTTCGGCGCGTTCGATCTTGGCGACAATCCCGGCCTCGCCGCCAGCTTCCTGCAGCAAGCGGCGCGCCAGATGAATATCCTCGGCACAACGGGGGAAGGAAACCGCCAAATAATCGGCATCGATTTCCACCGCGGTTTTGATATCTTCGCGGTCCTTGTCGGTCAAGGCACTCGCGGACAACCCTCCGCCTTGTTTATTGATACCCTTGTTATCGGACAGAGCACCGCCCACCAGGACCTTGCATTCCACCCGGCCACCAGCGATGTCTTCCACCTCCAACACAATGCGGCCATCATCCAGCAACAAGACGCTGCCTGGCTCAACATCCTTGGGAAGGTCTGGATAGACAATCCCCACTTGGGTTTCATCGCCTTCATCTAGCGGCAAATTTGCGTCCAATGCAAATTTATCACCAGGATGAAGTTCAACCTTCCCCCCTTTAAAACGCGCAATACGGATTTTCGGCCCCTGCAAATCCGCCAAAATACCCACATGCCGGTTGAGTTTTTGGGAAATCTCCCGCACCAAATGGGCGCGGCGGCGATGATCATCTGCTGTCCCGTGTGAAAAGTTCAGGCGCACCACATCGGCGCCGGCTATCAACAACTCCTCCAACACGGAAGCATCGTCGGTCGCCGGACCGATGGTGGCTACAATTTTGGTTCGTCTAGGAAAAAAAAGCTCAGCCATATTGATTATTTTGCCTGCATCATGGCTTGGGTGGTATCCAGCATCCGGTTGGAAAACCCCCATTCGTTATCATACCAGGCCAGAACCTTGACTTGCGTGTCTTCAATCACCTTGGTCAAAGAAGCTTCGTAAATGGAAGAATGGGGATTGTGGTTAAAATCCATCGACACCAGAGGCTCATGATTAACCGCCAAGATTCCTTTCAACTCACCTTGGGAGGCTTCCGTCAAGATGGCATCGATCTCGTCCTTGCTTGTTTCCCGGGCTGCTTCGAAAGTCAGATCCACCAATGACACATTGATGGTGGGAACACGAACGGCAAAACCGTCGAATTTACCCACCAACTCCGGCAAAACCAACCCCACGGCCGCGGCTGCGCCGGTTTTGGTGGGGATCATGGATTGGGTCGCGGAACGGGCGCGGCGCAAGTCGCTGTGATAAACGTCAATCAGCACTTGATCGTTGGTATACGAATGAATGGTTGTCATCAACCCCCGCTTGACGCCGATCTTCTCGCTGAGCGGCTTGACCAGGGGGGCAAGGCAGTTAGTGGTGCAGGAAGCGTTGGATACCACGGTATCGCTTGCCTTAAGCACATGATGATTGACGCCATAGACGATGGTCGCATCCACATCCTTGCCGCCCGGCGCGGAAATCAGCACTTTTTTCGCCCCCCCCTGCAAGTGCGCGGAAGCTTTTTCCTTGGAGGTAAAAAGGCCGGTACATTCAAGCACCACATCCACACCCATTTCGCCCCAGGGCAGTTTGGCGGGATCGCGCTCGGACAAGACCCGGATCCGGTCGCCATTGACAACCATCGAATCCCCGTCCACGACGACTTCTCCCGGGAAGCGCCCGTGCACCGTATCGTAACGGGTCAAATGGGCATTGGTTTCAGCATTTCCCAAATCATTGATGGCGACAATATCAAATTCACTGGCCCGGTCCGATTCAAATAGAGCACGAAGCACATTCCGTCCGATCCGGCCATACCCATTGATAGCTATTTTAATTGCCATAGATTTGTCTCTCCCAAAGTTGCCTAAAAGCCTTGCTACACCCCAACCTCATCTCTCGTTAGATGCTGATGGAAAGCGAAGAATTTATGTTATTAATCTTGGAACTATACCAAAGAGCCAGGAGGCCAGTCCAGTGCGGAAAGGTTTGGGGAAGTGGGGTCATATGCCTCAACAAAGCATATAACTATATGATATGTTTGCAAATATTAGAGATCACCGTATTGATTATTTGGTTCTCTTCAGAGTCGAACCACTGCGCTTCTTGGTATCTTCGCAACCAGGTAAATTGCCGCTTTGCCAGCTGGCGGGTAGCGATAATGGCTTTGCTTATCATGGTTTCACGATCCATTTCACCCGCCAAATAGGACCAGATCTGCCGGTATCCCACACATCGCATGGCGGGCAGATTTTGATGCATATCCTTCCGCCGGTAAAGCTCTCGTACCTCCTCGACAAACCCCTGCTCCAGCATTTTATAAAAACGCCGTTCAATACGCCGATGCAGCATGGCCCGGTCCTTTGGGGCCACCACCAACGGGATTTTTGGATAAGGAAATGACGTTTTCCGGTTGTCCTCTATCCAATCGGTCAACGGCTTGCCCGAAACTCTGTAAACTTCCAGCGCCCTCTGTATCCGTTGGGTATCGTTGGGATGAATTCGGGCGGCGGATTGGGGGTCTATTTCCGCCAATTTTTGATGCATCACCCGCCAACCCAGCCGCCTTGCCTCCAGATCAATTTCAGCACGGACCTGAGTATCTGCAACAGGCAACTGCGCCAATCCATTCAATAACCCATGGAAATACAGCATGGTGCCGCCGGCTAAAATGGGTAATTTCCCGCTTTGGCGAATTTGCTCGATAAGTTTGATGGCTTGGTGGCGGAATTGCCCGGCGGAAAAACTTTGAACCGGATCGAGAATATCAATCAAATGATGGGGAATTTGAGCCCGAATCTCCAAAGACGGCTTGGCGGTGCCGATATCCATACCGCGGTAGACCAAACTGGAATCGACACTGATGATTTCGCCGTCAAAATGGCTGGCCAGGGCCACCGCCAATTCGGTTTTACCCGAAGCGGTCGGCCCCATCAACAAAACGACAGGTAGCTGGTCAGCCATCAACGGCCGCGATTGAAAAAACCATCCAAGGTTTTGAAGTCCAATTCAACCCAGGTAGGGCGCCCATGGTTACAGCGCCCACTGCGTTCAGTCTGTTCGATTTGCCGTAGCAGCGCATTCATCTCCTCGATGGTCAGCCGCCGTCCGGCCCGGACGGAATAATGGCAAGCCCGGGTGGCCAATTTCTCCAGTACCGCAGTGTCGATCCGGTCAGATGCTTCCATTTGCGCCAGCTCCGACAGCATATCCTTGACCAGCGCCGCCATATCGGCTTTGGCCAAAAGCGCCGGCACTTCCCGGATGACCAAGCTTTCGGGGCCAAGAATATCTGTGACAAACCCCATTTCCAATAGCTTATCTGAATATTCTTCCGCCAACGCCGATTCCCGGGGAGAAACCGATACCGTCAACGGCAGTAACAATGGTTGACGAATTACCATGCCTTCCGCCATTTGCCGTTTGAGCTTTTCATACACGATACGCTCGTGGGCAGCGTGGGTATCCACCAATATCAAGCCGTTTTCCGATTGCGCCAGAATATAAATATCGTGCAGGTGGGCGATGGCATAACCCAAAGGCGGGGATTGTTCTGCTTGTTGCGCTTCGCTTGGCGCAGCAGAGGCAGCCGGGAAATCCGTCCCACGCAACTCCCGGTAGAACGCGATGCTTTCATTCACCTGCGAAGGGGGTTTAGAAGGTGGGCGTTCGTATTGCCGGCTGGAAACGCGGCTCTCTTGAATATTATGCCGGTGCTCGACTTGAGTTGGAATTTGCAATGACAACGGATCAGGCGCGGAAAAACGGGTTTCCGCCAATGCCCGTTCCAAGGACCGGGCAATAAAGTCATGAATGCTCCGGCTCTCGCGGAACCGCACTTCCAGCTTGGCCGGATGAGCGTTGACATCGACCAATTCAGGGGCCATCTGTAAATACAGTACCGCCGCCGGCTGCCGGTTGTGGGGGAGCACATCGCGATAAGCATGGCGCAACGCATGATTTAGCAGCTTATCCCGCACCAACCGGCCATTGATATACCAAAATTGCATGTCCGCTTGGCTCCGGGTGAAGCTGGGTTGAGCAATCCAACCTTTGAGTATCAGATCGCCGGCGGAAAATTCCACCGCCAGCGCGTGCTCCATAAAGTCCTTCCCTACAACCGCAGCAACGCGGGACTCGCGCCCGGTTTTATCCCTTGCGGGCTGGAACTGTCGGATCAGGCGTTGATTGTGAAAAAGGCTAAAACCCACCTCAAAACGGCTCAAAGCCATTCTTTCGACATAGGTTTGGATATGTCCGAACTCCGTTTTTTCCGTACGCAGGAATTTGCGCCGGGCGGGAATGTTATAGAACAAATCGGTCACTTCCACCGTGGTCCCCACTGGATGGGCAGCGGGGGCCAATTCCGGCGAATCGGATGCGGCCTGCAAACGCCATCCGGTGGTGCTTTCTCCAGTGCGGGAAGTGATTACCAAGCGGGCCACGGAAGCAATGCTGGGAAGCGCTTCCCCCCGGAAACCCAGGCTTTGGACAGCAAGCAAATCTTCCTGGGAAGAAATCTTGCTGGTAGCGTGGCGGGCCACCGCCACAGGCAAATCTTTTTTGTCAATTCCCTGGCCGTCATCACGCACCTTGATAGCGCTGATTCCGCCCTTTTCAGCCGAAACCTCAATTTGGCCGGCGCCAGCATCAAGGCTGTTCTCCACCAATTCTTTGACAACGGAAGCCGGACGTTCGACGACTTCACCCGCCGCAATTTGGTTGATTAACTGCGGCGGTAACAGGCGAATACGGCTCATCCCTCCAAGGGAATCCGCAAGACTTGTCCAGGATGGATCCGGGTATGGGACAAGGAATTATAGGACATTATGCGTTTCATACTGACACCATAGCGATGGGCGATTCCAGACAGAGTCTCTCCGCGGGCGATCACATGCCGGCGCTCCGCCGCCAAGATGGTACCCGTTGGGGCCTCGCGGGCGAAGTAGTCCTCGATGCCACGGAAAATCGCCTTGGCCAAAAACCATTGATGTTTTGAGCTGCGCAGGCGCTGTTCTTCTTTTGGATTGGTAATAAAGGCGGTTTCCACGAGCACCGAAGGAATGTCCGGTGATTTTAGCACCATAAAGCCTGCCTGCTGCACCTTTCTCGAATGAACTTTCCCTACCTGTTTCAGTTCCTGCAAAATTTCCCGGGCAATTTGCTGACTGGCTTCCCTGGTGGCGGTTTGGGAGAGATCCAAAAGCACCCGCGCCAGGGTTCCATCCTTATCGCGCAAACTCACGCCGCCCACTAAATCCGAGCGGTTTTCCCGGCGGGCCAGCCAACGGGCAAACTCGCTCGACGCTCCACGTTCAGACAGGGTAAATACCGAAGCTCCCCTGGCCCGCGCGTGTCTGAAAGCATCGGCATGGAGGGAAACGAACAAATCGGCCTTGGCCTGACGGGCCAACTCCATCCTTTTCCGCAAGCCGATGTAATAGTCCCCCTTCCGGATCAAAACCGCTTTCATGCCTTTTTTTTCATTGATCAGTTTGGCCAGCTTGCGGGCCAACGCCAAAACCACATCTTTTTCCCGGGTGCCCCGGTAACCGATTGCACCGGAATCTTCCCCGCCGTGGCCGGCATCAATGGCGACAACGACCTCCCGCAGACGAGAAGCCTGAATCTGAGTTTTTTCGGCCACCTTTGGCTTGGCCTTTGAATGATGGACCGTTGCTTTTTTAGCAAACAAATCCACTACCAAGCGGTGGCCATAGCGCGCATTGGGCGCCAGGGAAAAGATTTTTGGCTTAACCTCGGCTTTCAGATCCAAAACCAAACGCAATACCCCGGGTTTGGGTTTACCGGCGCGAACCCTGCGCAAAAAGCGAAGATTTTTGCCCGGCTGGGAAATGGCTGACCTCAAACGGGCCCGAGGTAAGTCAATCACCAGGCGCCGGGGCTTATCTAAAGTGAAGACCTTCGGCTTGACAGGTCCCGAACTGTCGAAAACCAGGCGGGTATTATCAGGCGCTTGCCAATAACGAACCCCCAGTATTTCGACTGGCCAAACGACCGAGGAAAAAATCAGCAACAAAAAAACGGTAATGGCCCTGCACATCATGGCCGGACTCCTAAAGACATCGAGGAAACGCTCATTTGGATTATAGATCAAATTTCACATTATTTGGCGGGAAGCAAAAATTTGTGGCATAAACTTAACAAGCAGGTACTTGTTCAATTGAGCAGCTTCAAATAAAATGCTGATTTCATGGGTCTTCTATTCAAGATTACTCGTTGGCTTCAAGAGGCATACAAGCAGAAATCAATAGAAAAATAACCTTACCTTCCCCGCTTTGTATTTTACTTAGCACTTTAGCTTGTGCCAAAGCAACCATAAAAGGTAGAGTATCCAAATGCTACTGGGCAGTCATGGGGCTGCCTTTTTTGTTGATAACTGTTTTATTGCCGACAACCACGATTTGAGAAAAAATGGCTAGCGCAATTATGCCAACCTATGCCCGCTTGCCGGTGACCTTTGCCCGGGGTGAAGGCGCCTGGCTATGGGATGACCGGAACAACCGCTATCTGGATGCGATATCGGGTATCGCCGTTTGCAGCCTGGGCCACGCTCACCCGGCCTTGACCGAAATTTTGCACGAACAAGCACAACGCTTGTGGCATACCTCCAATCTGTATCGAATTGAACAACAAGAAGCCTTGGCCAGCGAATTAACCCGGTTGAGTGGGATGACGCAAGCGTTTTTCTGCAATTCCGGCGCCGAAGCCAACGAGGCTGCCATTAAAATCGCCCGCGCTTACGGCCATCAAAAAGGCATCGAAAAGCCGTTGATCGTCGTCATGGACGACAGTTTCCACGGCCGCACTTTGGCCACTTTGAGCGCCACCGGCAATAGCAAAGTGCATCAAGGCTTTGAACCG
>Ga0256841_1001845_pt1 | contig 17482 bp, 16 predicted proteins | sample 356308metaG_FD_185971 | JGI IMG/M metagenome (GOLD analysis project Ga0256841, IMG submission 185971) | Hydrothermal vent microbial communities from Mid Atlantic Ridge, Atlantic Ocean - 356-308 | ecosystem: Environmental > Aquatic > Marine > Hydrothermal vents | place: Atlantic Ocean: Mid... | reverse complement strand
ACTATGGAAACGCCGGTAACCGTTGCACAAAACTTTAAAAAATATAAATATTCAAAAGTAAAAGCACTTACTTTCCCACAAAGGTATCGCGGTGCTGCCGGGTTTTGAAAAGCGGCACTTAATTTACGAGGTAATAGTTGGGTTTGCAATAGGGCGATAAATAAATTAACTAAAAATGTTTAAAGATAATAAACAATTAAGAGGATTGATGATTTCAGTTATAGGAATGCTTTTTACCATGATAGGGATGGTCTTGCTAGCCATAAAAAGTGCAACGGCATTGTACCTGTCTTTTACACTGTTAGGCGCCCTTTTTGCCACCGTAGGAGTGGTTGTATTGATTAGAGACAATATGAAAAAATAATAGTTATATATACTTTATCACAGCATCGGTCTGAATGTTTTTAGTTGTGAGAACTAACAGTTTTAACAACTAAAAATGTATCGAGAACGCACTCATTTTTATAGTGCACAGGTTCTCAATACAATTTTACAAAAAACTACGGTTTGTCTCTGTAAAATCACACAAACAGAACAGATTTTACCTAAGTTTTGTAATTCAGGTTAAATAAAGAAGTTCCAAACCAATCCAAACCGGACTACAAAATCGCGATACGGATAGTTAGGAGCCGCATAATAATTAGAGTTTTTTGAAAAAGAAGAATTAAAATGTTCGGCTTTAAGGTACAAACGTGTACGTTGTATTTGGGCATTGATAAAAAAGTCAAGAACAGGATAGTTTCCTATTTTTTGTGCGTTTTGTAGCGTAAATTCCCCCAGCAACGGGTTGTAACCATTGGCAAAATATTCAGAAAAATAGGTAAAAGTAATACCCGCCTGTAAATACATAGGGTCGCCCTTAAATAGGTGGTCAGAAAAATACAAGGTATTTCTGGTAACAAATTCAGGTACTCTAAATACCGAGCCGCCTTGTGCTACATTTTGATACATGATGGTATTGTTAAGCGCAAATTTACCCACTCTAAACTCTTTAGAAACTTTCACTTTGAGGTAGCTGACAGTTTTGCCAAACTGCTCAGGTAAGGGTTGTGGCCTTGTAGCCGTAGTATCACTAAAATAAGTATAATTATCAATTTGGGTGATTTGTACCGAAGCATTCAATAATTTTTGGGAAGTGAGGTCGAATAATAAACTTCTGGTGCGCTCATTTTTTAAATTGTTAAACCAGTTATAATGCACATAATTACTTTGGTGTAATAAAAAATTAAGATTCGGAGATTTGCTATTGGTTAAAAAAGTTCCTTTAAAAGTAAACAGGCTATCCTGTTTGTAGGAAGCGGTTGCTTTTACGTAATTGCCATTAAAATCTCCTGTTAACAACGTAGCAGCCTCTGCGTCAACAGCAAATTTTTTATACGTTGTTTTCCACTCTCCGCCAATAGAAGAAGTAGTTCCGTTAAGGCTCGAAGGGATGGTTTGATTGCCAATAACCGTAACACTTTTATATCCGTATTGATAATCAAAATAGTTAGCTTTAAAAATAAGTTCGCCTAAAACAATGGGTGATTTCAATGCTAAAAATACCTGATTGTCAGTAGTAATATAGGATAATTTATCATCTATTTTATTAGAAAAACTAGCCCCAAATATATCGGTTTTAGCCGTAGCTTGTTCATAGTCATAATGCTTTCGTTCATAATTTAAAATATGCCCGATTTTAAGATAACTTTTAGTATGGTTTAAAGAATCTTTTCGATGCCATATTTTATAATCATGCTCAAGGTAATAACGGTTGCCACGTAAGATATTTTTTGCATCGTTAAAATTAGTTTCAAGCCGTGCCCTATCAGAAAAATTAGGGTCATTACTTTCAAAATCAATAATAGATCTCGGTGTCAACCCGCCATTTTCATCATTTGACAAATCTTGAGCTACAATATGGCTGCGTAAAGTATACCGGTTATTTTTAGTACGATAACTAAAAGTAAACCGCAAATTGCCATGGCTACTCAATGAATTGATGTATTTTCCCAATGAGCGCATTCCTTTATAAGCCAACGAAATATTATGCCTTCTGGTAGTATTAAAAGTAAACAAAGCATCTAATACTTGCCCTTGCTCAAGGCCGGTTCTGTAAAACAACTCGGAAGTAGGGGTAGGCACATGATAGTAATTTACATCTTCAAGCTCATAATAATTATAGTGTTTGGCAGTGGTGCCCATCTTTGGAAATAGCGAAACATCAGAAAAAATATAGCCCAATTTATTAAAGGTTTGCCCTTGATTGTGCAAAGGCAACAATTCAAAATTATCTTTCCGTAAATAATTAAAAAGATAGTCTTTCTGTATCGTTAAGGTAGTATCTATATATGTTGTATCACGTTGGTAAGAAATGATTTTATAATCGGTATAATGGGTTTTGCCGCTTAAAGTAACTTTTATTTCTTTGCCGAATTTTGTAGAATCAGCCTGATTTCGCTGAAGTCCGTTACCAACACTTCTCAAATCGCGAATAGGCTTTTTAGGCGTCGTTTGAGCTTGCGTAGCTATGACACAACATAAAAATAATAAGATGCTGTATTTTTGTAACATTGAAAAATAATTGGAGGTAAAGGTAAACTTTTTGATTGAAAACAATTTGCTAAAATTTTGTTATAAAACAATTGAATAAATGGTTATTTTTGGAAGATGTTATACCATAATTTTTCAGGGTTTGAATTAGAAGCCGGTACAGATGAAGCCGGTAGGGGATGCCTTGCGGGGCCCGTAGTAGCTGCTGCTGTCATATTGCCCAAAGCGTTTGAACATGCGCTGTTAAACGATTCAAAACAACTTACTGAAAAACAACGATTTTCTTTACAACCGTTTATTGAAGAGCATGCTATCTCATTTTCAGTAGCATTTGTTTGGCAAGAAAAAATAGATGAAATTAATATTTTACAAAGTTCTATTTTGGCAATGCATCAATCTATAGCACAATTAGATATAGAACCTGAATTTATTATTGTTGACGGAAATAAATTTCATAATTACAAAACCATTCCGCACCAAACTATTGTAAAAGGAGATAGTAAATATATGAGTATTGCAGCGGCTTCAGTATTAGCAAAAACATATCGTGATGCCTATATGGAAAAAATACATTTAGATTTTCCAGAGTACAATTGGAAACAAAATAAAGGATACCCTACCAAACAGCACCGCGAAATGATACAAAAAATAGGGATTGCAAAACACCATCGAAAATCTTTTAAGTTATTGCCGAGTCAACTAACACTAGATTTTATAAGATAGTTGCCACACATTAAAAAAAGAAAATTATGAACAAGAAAATATATTTGATTTTACTATTAATACTGCCGATTACAACATTCGGACAATTATCGGAATCTCTGAATGAAATGAAAGTAGACATAAATCCTGAATTTGAAAAATATGAACCTTTGCTGTTTAAAGCAACTGAATATATATTCGATAATCCTGTCAACGTAAAATCGAAAGAATTTATTTCTGCTACACAAATAGTTGGATTTTGGATGAATAAAGATATAGGAATGGGAATTCCCACATTTGGAAAATTTTTCACGTCTCTTACCAATGAAAATAAGCAACAATTTCTCTACACAGTTGCTATGATTAATTATAGTTTAAACCAAAAAACAAATCACAACAGAATTTTAAAATGTGCAAAAATTGACGGACAGAAATTTAGCGAACAAGACGATGTTAAAGAAGTTCAACTTGGTGGAGCGAAAATTTTACTTGAATATATTGGAAATAAAAAAAATAACGTGCCAATTAATTCAAAGACCAAAAAATGAACTCGTTTAAACTTTTTGGATTGAAGCGAAAATTAGGAGTTTTTTATCCTATTGAAGGCTTTTTTGAGTTGCATAGCAGGGCTATGGAAGGAAAAAAAGACAAAAATAGGGTGCAAAAGGACAATTTTTTAGCTAATTGAAAAAGTTTAAACGAGTTCAATATCTAAAAGCATATAAAAAAGGAAAATTGGAAAAAATAATTTTTAAAGAATAAATCGAATTAACAACGTGTAAAATTCATTGCTAAGTTTTGGCTCACTTAGTAAAATCATATCGCATTTTCAAGTTGATTTTGTACTTATGGAGTTTATCGCTTAATTCACGCAACGAATCTTACACAACCCGTTAATACAAGGGTATTTGCAATATCAATTGTGTGCCGATAGCATTGTTATTGTTGTCTACAAGATCTTTATAGCTTAGTGAAAACGAATGTTGGCAATTTTTTACAAAATTGGTAAGCCTTTCTTTCGTTATATCAATGCCAAAAGATTTTCTACGGATTACCTTATTGGCTTTTATTTTTGCAGATTCTTTTCTGCCAATACCGTTATCTTCAATCGTTATTTGAATAAACTTTTTGTCAACTTGGCCAATAGACACCGTAATTTTTTTTAACCCTTTTTTAGAAGATAGCCCATGCCAAATAGAATTTTCTAAAAACGGCTGTAATATTAAGGGCGGTACTTTGATAGTATCTAAATTAATAGAAGGTGCTATAATCGTTTCATATTTAATCTGATTTGAAAACCTTATATTTTCAATACCTACATACAAATCCATTGTTTTCAATTCTTCGGACAAACTAATTTCTTTTACCGAAGATGCATCTAAAATTTTTCGAATGAGCTTAGAGAATTTGTTCAAGTAATGAACAGCATTTTTTTGCTCATTATTTATAATGTATAATTTGATTGAATTTAAGGCATTAAAAATAAAATGGGGGTTCATTTGAATGCGCAATAAATCTTGCTCTAAGGTTAAAATACGCTTCTCATTCTTTAAATTGCGCTGCCTGTATAAAAAATACAACACAAGTGCCAAAAGGCTTAGGGATATCAGGCTTATAAGCCAAATTTTTCTATTCTTTGAAAAGTTGAGTTGGTCAATTTTATTTTGATTGGCCAGTGCTTTTATTTGATTATTTTTCTTTTCAGAGTCATATTTAATAATCAAATCATTTACATATTGTATGTTGCGTTCATTAGAAATTTTTTCATCAAACTCTTCAGAAAGTTTATAATAACGCAAACTGTTTTTATAATCGTTTTTTTGCTGTGATAGCTCAGATAAATGGCTATACGCTTCAGAAATATTGGGTGATATGTTGTATTCTTTTGCAATTGCTAACCCTTTTAACAGGTTTTTTTCTGCCTTTGTATATTGTTTTAGTTTGGTTTGTGCCCAACCTAAATTGATATATTCAGTAGACAAATAATCTTTGTTTCCCAATGCAATCGCTTCGGCCAAATTAGGTTTAATTATCTGTAGCGCTTTGTTAAAATTGTTTTGCTTGATATAGATTCGTGCGATACTGCTATTGCAAATAACTTGGCCAAAGCGGTTGTGAGATTTAGTATTGACATCCAATGAGTTTTTATAATAAATCAACGCCTCGTCAAATTTACCCAGAGCTTCTTTTGCATAGCCGATATTCTGGTTATTGATAGCAATACCCAATTTATTTTGGATACTTTCTTCAATTTTTAAAGATTGCTTAAATTGATTAATTGCCAAATCATATTGTTTGAGCAACAGGTAAATATTACCCATACTATTATGAGATACTGCAATACTACGGCGCAAACCCAAATTAGGATTTTTTACAGTTTCGGCTAAGGCCAGAGCTTCTTGATTGTAATCTAATGCCGTTCTATTGGCATCTGTTTTTCTGTAATCTACGCCTAACATATTAAGACTAAAGACTCTAAACTCAATATTTTTGGCTTTAATTGAAGTTTTTAATGCCTCTTTATGAATTTTTATGGCCTTGTCTAGTAGCGAATAATTTCGATATTTCGTGCCGAGAAGGTTTAAGGCATATGACTTGCCCGAAAGATAATTGTGTTTATCAAAATAATTGACAAGAAAACGCAATTGAGTGGTATCTCTTCTAAAAACGTATAAAAAACCATTAATCTCTTTATACGTTTTTGGCCTGGTGGTTAAAATACTATCAGCCCTTTTTTGAATGGCAACTTCTTTCTTCTGAACTGCAAAGCCATCAAATACAATAAAACAAAGCAAAACAAAAAAGAGTATATATTTATGCATACCAAGATGTTATAATTTACCTAAAAAATCAGATTTGCGTTGTCTTGAAACCGGAATCCGTTTATTGTTTTCTAACACAACATAACCGTCTGTTTTTATAAACTCTTTAATTTTATTTAAGTTGATAATATAAGAATTGTGAATTCTAAAAAAATAGTCGCGAGGTAAGATTTCACAAACCTCTTTTAATTTTTTGGTAAGTACAATTTTTTTATTGTTGATAAGGTATAGGGTTGAGTAATTTCCATCAGACTCAGCATATAATATATCATCAGGTTCTAAAAAAACTAGCTTTCCGTCTGTATTTATAGTTATCTTTTTATGATGTAACCTGTTATTAAAATTTAATAATATCCGCTCAAATTTATCAGTACTGATATTGCGGTGGTTATATCTTTTTATTTTAGCAATGGTTTCTTTTAGGTCATCACTGTCAATAGGTTTTAATAAATAATCAATAGCTTCTTTTTTAAGGGCTTTAATAGCATATTCGTTATAAGCGGTAGTAATAACCACAGCGAAATCTTTTTTTTCTAATTTTTCAAGAAATTGAAATCCGTCCATGGTTGGCATTTCTACATCTAGAAACAAACAATCTAATTCAGTATTTTTTAGGTAATGCAACGCTTTTTCAGGTTCAGAAAACGTAGCGATGACCTCCAACTCATCACTAAAATTAGACAATTCCCATGATAAACCTTGAATAGCTTTTGGCTCATCATCTATAATTACGGCTTTTAACATTAAAAGGTACTTTATATCAAAAATAGTACATACACTAAATTTTTAATAAAATGATGTATGCTTTGTGCTAAAATAAGTATAAATTGTTAAGAACACATTATAAGTTGCCATTACAGGTGTTTTTATCTGAATTGATGAAATATATACACAATTTCTTACCAACTATACAAAATAGATTTTATAGCCTTTTATATTTACTGATATTTGAACTGCAATTGAAAAAGAAACTTAAAAATGCTATGAAAGAAGAATTTTAGAGTTTAAATTGCTATGAAAAAGAAAATAATTATTGAGCCTTTACAGATTTATGAATGCCGCCACTAAAAGAAGAACGCTAGTGAATTGTATTGTCTTTCTCCCTATTAGATATTGAAATATAATGTAAATTACTGGTACAATGTGTAAGCCTCAACAACAGACTGAAGTTAATAGATAAAAAATTATTAACTTTAGTCTGTTTATTTTTTATACCATTGAAAAAGTTTAAACGGGGTCATTATTAAAACCAATACAACCAAAAGATATTCAAAATGAAGCCTACCTTAAAAATTTTCTTAACCCTTTTAGTTTTTGGATTTTTATTTTCTTCACAATGTGTTGAGACGCAAAAAATAAAAAGATTAAAACGGCCTTCGAGTAGGGTTATAATAAGCAGGGTAGAGACCTGTGTAAGAGAGTCATTTGATTTATATGATCAAGAGTGCCGATTTGATAATTATATAGCAACTAGAAAATCTTTAAGCGATAATTACCCTATTGCCGGCAACCGAATGAAAACTATTGGCAAAGGCGAATCAGAGCCCGTAACAAGCAATGCAATTCCACAAGGAAGAGTCAAAAACAGCAGGGTGGAGTTTGTAAAGATATAAAGCTGCCAAAATAGAAGAATAACCATTAATCAGCCAAAATATTTATCCATGAAAAAGATTTTTTTAAACATTGCCGTAATACTCATCTATATTGTAACAAATACAGCAATTGCACAAAATTGTAGTGCCTATTACCCGTTGAAAGAAGGCGCTTCTTTTGAATTTACATCGTATGATAAGAAAGATAAGCCGGTAGCTGTTGTAACTCATAAAATGACTTCGGTGACAATAAAAGGAACGGCCACTGAAGCTACTGTTGAAACCGAAATTTTTGACAATAAAAATACTTCCGTTGCAAAAACAACCTATACCGTTACTTGTGAAAATGACCATGTAGCTATAGATTTTAAATCGCTAATTACCCCAGAGATGCTTACGCAGTATCAAGACATGGAAATTGATATTAGCGGTAATGATATGATAATTCCCAATGACCTTACCGTGGGCAAAACCATACCCGATTCAGATGTGTTGATGACCATTAAAATGACACCTATACAAATGAAAATGTCAATGAAAATGTTAAACGGCAAAGTAGAAAAGCGCGAAAAGATAACGACTCCCGCCGGTACTTTCGACTGCTATGTAATTGTATTTGAAACCGAATTTAAAATGGGTATCAAGCGCAAGGGCAAGACAAGGCAATGGTTGGCAAAAGATATAGGCATTGTAAAAACCGAAGATTATAATAAAAAAGGGAAAGTTATCGGTAAGAGTATGTTGACGAAGTTTAGCAAATAAAACCCTAAAATATAAAAATTGTAACACATTTTGTTACATTTTGTATAACCATTCGCAGTTGATTTACTTATAATTGCCTAAATTTAGTACGTAAATCTCTAACTTCTTGAGCAATGAAATATTTTTTGGCGTATCTTTTGTTTTATATATCTCTCATTTCTTTTGGTCAAAATTGGCATAAAATAGACTCACTTAAATTGCTTTTAAAACCAACTGAAGTTAGTATTTCTCAAGTTCAATTATACCTCAATATTTCCAATCTTTATACAAACTCTGCACGTGATACTAGTAAAATTTTTGCTAAAAAAGCCGAAAAAATAGCCTTAAGTCTAAATAATAATTCTTTGCTAGAAAAAATATATCTGCAATTGGGGTTAGTTAATTACAAACAGCAAAAAGATGTAATAGCCTTAAACTATTTTAATAAAATTGACTCTTTGCATATATTGAGTGACACCTTTTCTGAATCTTATTTTATGACAAAAATATACCGTTCTGAAATTTCAAAATTCAAATTTACTATGCAAGGTGTTACTCAGGCAAAAAAGTACCTGATAGAAGCACTTGACTTGGCCGAAAAACAAAACAATCAAAAACTTATAAACCTAGTAAAATACAGATTAGCCGAATGGCATGGTTTTATTTCACAAGAAGTTTCACCGAAAGAGCATTTAGATACAGCAAAATCATATATTAAAAATATCATACCGTATTATAAAGCTAACAATGATTATGGTTTTCTAGCCAAGCTATACCACACTTTAGCCTCAATAGCTATGGAAAATAAAAATTATAAAGTTGCAGAATCAAATTATATTAAGCGATTGCAGTATCTAAAGAAAATGAAAAAACCCGAAACATTAGGTGAAGCCTATTTTAGTTTAGGATCATTTTACAGGAAATTAAAAAAAACCAATAAAGGTTTGTCATATCTCGACTCAGCATTTACTATATTTAAAAAAACAGGGTTTTCAAGTGATGGATTTCAGAAAGATTTATACAAAGAATACGCCTATCTGAATGAAGAAAAAAAACAGTATAAAAAAGCATTTGACTATATGCAAAAAGCATTTGTTTTAAAGGATAAAATTTATGAGCAAGAAAATACTAAAAATGCTATGAATCTCGAAAAAAAATACGAGACACAAAAAAAAGAACAAGAAATACTATTGCTAACCTCTCAAAAAAAGAATCAGCGTAATGTATTAATAGGTGTTATAAGTGTCATTTCATTAGGCGGATTATTCTTTTTTATAATGTTTTTAAATCACCGAAAAACAACACAAAAATTAAAAGAACTTGACAGGGCAAAATCTAAGTTTTTTGCCAATATTTCACATGAATTTCGTACCCCTTTAACCCTATTAAGTGCCCCATTAGAAAAACGGCTGGAAGATAAGAAACTAAAAAAAGAAGACCGTTCAGATTTTGAAATGATGCAACGCAATTCACAACGGCTATTAACGCTCATAGACCAATTACTAGACCTCTCTAAACTCGAATCAGGAAATTTAAAATTGAAAGTAAGTCGTGGTAACCTGTCGCAATTGCTAAAATCAATAGCCTCTTCATTTCAACACCTGGCGTCTCAAAAAAATATCGATTACACGATAGATATAGCACCTCTTAAGAAGGTATGGTTTGATAAAGGCCTGGTAGAAAAAATGGTAATTAACCTATTGTCAAATGCCTTTAAATATACAAAAGACAAAGGCGATATAATTTTTAACGCATCACTTAAAAATAATCAATTACAACTGTCTATAGAAAATAGCGGAGCCCTTTTAACAAACCAACCGATAGAAAAAATTTTCAATCGTTTCTATCAAGGTAATGAACAAAAAGAAGGGGTAGGAATCGGCTTATCACTCGTAAAAGAGTTGGTTGAACTATCGCATGGAACGATTGTCGTTGAGAATACAAACCGTCAAACCATTTTATTTACCGTATTGCTTCCCATAGATAAAACGGCATTTACAAAAGGTGAATTTGTAACACCAAAAGATAAAAAAGACACAATCATAAGCAAAAAATTAGCAACGCAAATTCTTGAAAATAAAATACCAGAAAATAAATCAATTGATGAAGACCAGCCCATTTTATTAATAGTTGAAGACAACAGCGATGTAAGAAACTTTATGAAAAGGTCTTTTTCTAAAAAATATCAAATTATAACGGCTAAAAACGGAAAATCAGGTATTAAAAAAGCCATTACATTTATTCCCGATATTATCATTTCAGATATTATGATGCCCAAAGTTACCGGGTTAGAGCTCTGTAAACACTTAAAACAAGACGAGCGTACCAGTCATATTCCGATCATTTTATTAACAGCAAAAGTCGAAGAAGAAGACCAATACAAAGGGTTGGCAATTGGCGCAGATGCTTATATTACCAAACCTTTTACCCTCAAATTATTAGAAACCCAAGTTGATAATTTAGTGGCAATTAGAACATCGTTGCGCAATCGCTATAGCCAAGAAATAATTTTAAAACCCAAAGATATTGCCATCACCAATCTCGACGAGCAATTCTTAAAACGCATTCAAGACGTTTTAGACAACAAATTGATAGAATCTTCTTTTACCATTGAAGAATTTAGCAAGGCCGTAGGCTTGAGCAGGATGCAACTACACCGAAAATTAAAAGCCTTAACAGGATTGTCGACTTCTGAGTTTATACGCTCACAACGCCTAAAACTGGCAGCTCAATTATTAAAAAAATCAGAAATAAACGTATCCCAAGTAGGGTACAGCGTAGGGTTTAACGACCACTCGTATTTTAGCAAATGCTTTAAAGAAATCTATCATTGCACGCCTACCGAATATGCCCATAAAAGGAAATAGTTTCTTGATTAATGTCTAGTCATTAGCCAATCCTTCCTTCCATTACACCCAATGTTACAATAATTACAACTCTTGTTACAATACTAACAACTACCTAAAATGTATCGTGCTAATTTGGCTGTAGAAAAATTGGTGTTATGCCAATAGATATACTATTTTACTAAATAATAATTGCAGTTTGTATTAGTTGTTTTAAACAATAAAGCAGTCAAAAAACAATCATTTTTAGCACATTTATTTTGAATGAAAGAAAAGCAACAATATGAAGGCACTGTTGAAGAATTCACTTCAAACAAAATATATTTAAATATCAATAACCTAAAAAAAGGAACTTATAAATTAAAAATAATCCATAAAAATAAAATAGTAAAGAGTGTACACTTCACCAAAAAATAATAAAAACACCAAAATTATGAAAACTTTTAAAAGCCTAGTAATAGTATTAGTAATGATTCTTTCATCGCAGGCAAATGCCCAATTTTTAAAAAAATTAGGCAAAAGTGTTAAGAATGCTGCCGAAAGGACGGTAAATAGAAAAGTAGAAGAAAAAACCGAAGAAAAAACGGCAAAAGCTATGGATTCACTCCTCAATGCAGATAAAAAAATCAAAAAGAAAAAACACCGTAAACCAAAAAAGCACAACACTACCGTCAATAAAACAAATACAAATACCGATGAAAATGGCACTAAAAATAATGCTATGCACCAGATTAACAGCAATAAAGATTTTAAATCAGGTACCAAAGTATTGTATAAAGACACCTTTAAAAATGATGCAATCGGCGATTTTCCGGTAACGTGGAATACCAATTCTTCAGCAGAAGTAATTACATTTAATGATGATAGTACTAGATGGTTACAACTCGATTTAGGTGAATATACACCTGATGGCATCACTCAAATTCCCGAAAATTGCACACTTGAGTTTGACCTCACGGTCTCTGATAATTTCGATTGGTATTCAGACGGCATCACGCTAAATATCATTGCCGTAAAAGACCGTAGAAAAGATTTTATGCAATGGTCGCGGTTTAGTGCCGGAGCCAATGGAGTGCGACTGCGATTAAAACCCAAAAATTTTGAATACAAAGGCGAAACCTCACTTAAAACCTATCTTGATAATACCAAAATTATAGATAAGCTAAAAAATAATACCCGATTCACCTTAGAAAATAACAAAGTACATGTATCCCTATGGCGTCAAAAAACAAGGCTTCGCGTTTATTTAAACGATGAAAAAATATGGGATGTGCCACGGGCTTTCGGCACAGCAACATATAATGCAATAACATTTAACACTTCCGGAAAAGAAGGCGAACATTTTTATGTTAGCAACTTACGATTGGCTGTGGCAGGCAAAGACATGCGCCATGCCTTACTCGAAACCGGTAAATTTGTTACCAATGATATCTTATTCGATGTGAATAAAACCATTATAAAACCAAGTAGTTTTAAAGTACTTGACGAATTAGGAAAAACATTGGCAGAAAATCCTGATATCTCTATTAAAATTATCGGGCATACCGATAGTGATGGCAGTGCAGCAGCAAACCAAGTACTTTCTAAAAAAAGGGCAGAAGCCATTAAAACCTATTTAAGCAATAATTTTCCTATTGCCGGCAAACGCATGAAAACCATTGGCAAAGGCGAATCAGAACCCGTAACAAGCAATGCTACGCCACAAGGAAAAGCCAAAAACAGGCGTGTAGAATTTGTAAAAATAAACCTATAAATATATATATTATGAAAAATGTAAACACAAAAATTTACCAAAACCCAACAAAAACAAACTTCTTAAAAATAGTATTTCTAGTCATATTAAGTATCGCTAGCATTCAAATTTATAGTAGTAACATCCCCTCAGTTAAAAATAGTGTTGCGAATACGGCTACCAATCCTGTATATGCCGAAATTTTAAATAAAATAAATCATAACAAGTGTTTTGCAGTGAAAGTAACTTCGGTAAGCGTTAAAAATAATACCTATGCCTTTACCTCTTTTTCCAAAGGGTTTTTAGAAAAGAAAAATACCTATAATATGACTATTAAAGGCCTTACTACCGAATTTGATGACCGAAATAATTTTCAAGGGGCAAAAACACAAGAATCTTTTGATATTTATAATTCGGGAAATACTGTTGGCGTCAACTTACACTTAAAAACTTGGGGAAATAAAACCCTGAGGCTTACCGATGTAAAAATTAAAAAAGAGCGTTTCGGCTATTTTATTACCGGAAGTGCTACTGACGGCAACCGTACCGTTTATTACACGATAGGAATCTATGAAACAGACTGTTTGATTTAACCCCAAAGTAGTGGCGTTAATTAGGAAGGAAGGATAAGTTCTAAAACAATCAAAAATTAGTTTAAGTTGAGCATTTTACTTATACTAAAATTGCCTAACAGGGTTTACCAAGCCTTGTAGGTTTTAGCAATACTTACGGCCTTCTATCAAGGTCTTATAAAAACAATGATTGCATTTTTATTGCTGTTGATAAAGAACTAAGCCATTGAGAACAAAGATACTGGTTTTACAAGCACCTAAGTTTAGTAAAATCAAGGTTAGAATAAATTTAATATAAAATACTAGTATGTTATATAGTTTGATTGCTTATAAAAAATATGTAGTGGCCGTGCTATTATCTTTTATAACACTGCCATTTTTCGCACAAGTTTCAACCTGTGAAGAACTTGGCTTGCGTCCCATTACCCCCGACGGAAAAGATATATTAAAAGTTTATTACGAAGGTAATGGCGCCGGAGTAGGAGGGCATGGCTGTTGGGTACACCACCACCCCAATGGCAAAGATTATGTAATAACGCCACATAGTTGGACCCGGCAACCCAATGACTCTCGGCAAACCCTTATAAAAAATGCCATGCAAGCCATTTCAGATGCGCGCCGTGAATATGTAAATTACGGTACATTGAGGAATCAATTGTATTATATTCTAAACGATGTGAAATATGATGGGATAGATGGTGAAACCTTTTGGTTGGTAGGCAATAAATGTATCATGAGATCAGGGGTGCCCAATATGAAAAATCGATCAAATGAGTATAAGCGATTTCAATATGCACATGAAGTGGGACATTGTTTTGTGATGGAAAATGTACCCGATTTAAAAAACCAATATGGTTCATTAAACCATTGGTTTGACGAAAGTGTATCCGAATTTTTAGCTTCAGAAGTGTATAAGCAGCTCAATAAAGAATATGAGTGGGCCAGGGTATTTGATTTAGATGGCCAACCTTATAGGCAGCCCTATGCAGCTTATGTGTTATGGCATTATTACGCTATGAAAAAAGGAAAAGCATCAATAGTAGCCCTGATGAATGCCTTGGCAGAAACCCCAAATTCAGATGCAAGGCTAAGTTATTTGAGAAATATTGCTTTTGACAAATTTTTTCATCGCTTTTTATTTAATTTTCTCAATCATAAAATTTCGGATTCAGGAAACGGAGACGCCATCCCCAGAGAAAATATTCAATCTCCGGTAATTGTTTTGAATCCTGCGCAGCAATCTTTAGAACTACCCGATATAGCATGGGGAAGGGGTAATTTCTTTAAATTGATTATTCCCTCGGGTTATGATTTGAGTATAACACCTCCAAGAGGCTCAAACCTAAAAGTGTTTAGCTCGTTAATAGCAAAGTCAAAGGGCATTAACATAGAAGATTGGAAAGGTATGGTAAAAATTGAAGGCGGCGGCTGTGCCGAAACACCGGTTTGGATTATGGTATCGCACTTACATTCACAACCCATTTCTAATCTTAACATCAAATATTCGCTGTATTCAAACGCTAAGAATCAGGGTGATTTTAATAAAGATAACTGTGCCGCTTTGACAGCTAAAACAAACATAGCCGCCAATCCTGAAAAAGTAAACGATATTTTTCATTTCGATTATAAAATAAAATCGAATATCGAAATCAAAAAAGATGGCAAGGTCAGAAAGCTCAATAATATATTCTATTATGTAAATACCCAAGATGGCTCTATTTTTTTTCCAAAAGCAAGTATTACAAGAATGGCCGGAGGTGCAGTTTCTAATGATGCCGGAAGAGTAGATGGCTCTATATGGCTGTCTAACCACCAAATGGTAACCTATCTCTATGATGCTATCTACAAGAAGAAAAGAGCTTTTACGGTTACTTCAAAAAAAACATCCGATGATGTTTTTATGAATGAGCACCTAGGATTTTTACAGTTTTTTAATGACCAAGCCGATTCATTAAATATTTCAAAAGCACCGGCACTATTGCCTGCTGCCTCACAGTGGAGAGGGCAAAGCCACGTATATGCCGGAAAAATTGTCAATGCCGATTCAGAAGCAGACATGACCATTTACATAGATTGTAATCCAAGTCCCATAGCAACAGGTTTTCCTATGGTGGGTTTTTTAGTGGGCGTGGTAAAAGACCATCGCATTAAAAAATGCAATCAATTAATTGTATTTAATAAAATTGAAACCGGTGATGATTATATTCAAGCTGAATTGTTAGAAATTACAAAAGAAAGTAAAACGTTTAATGCCACTGATTACAAACCCGGAGGGCTACTCGAAGGCCTTACCAAAGGTGCGGGAACCAATATGCAAAACGTAAAAGCCAATATGGCAAAATTTCAACAAAAAGCCATGGCAATAGGTAAGCTAATTCAAGACTTAAAAAAAGAAAAACGCCATTGTAGGGAAACCATTAAGGGAGACCCTACTCCATGCAATAAAAAATACGACCCCTTAATAAAAGACGCAAAAAAACAATCAGAACAATTGCAGTACGATATGTTAAAAAGTATCGGGGCAGAAGATATGATGAATAATAATTAATAATCATAAACAATTAGTAACTATTCAGTTGCTCAATTTTATGGACGAAATGTGAGTAGCTAAATAGTTACAACAATTACAAAAAGTAATAAAATGCTCAAAACAACACAAAAAAATAGGATAATTGCTGGTGCCCTAATCATACTCAATCTTTTTTTGGTGTATATAAGTGGGATGGATAAAGGCCGGATGTCGTTTTATTCCATTCCTACTATATTCCTAATAAATTTTAGTTTTTTAGCTTATGGTTTGGTAATAAAAAAGAAAAAACTAATTATTACCGTTTCCATCGTACTGTTAATTGCCCCTATTTTGGCAATTATTCGTTTTTTATCCGTTTTTCAATTTCTCACTAGATAATTATAAAATATAATAACCATGAAACAACTCTTACAAATCACACTAAAAATGTATTTCTTTTTAGGAATCTTTTTATCACTTTATGCCCAAGAGGCAGTACTCACTTCGGGAGGCGATGGTTCCGGTACCGGCGGTTCGGCTAGCTATTCGGTAGGGCAAGTAGTTTATACTACCCATACCGCTACAGCCGGCTCTGTTGCCCAAGGAATACAACAGGCTTTTGAAATTTCTACCGTATTGGGTATAGAAGAAAATCAATTTGATATTTCAATAACAGCTTTTCCAAACCCTACAAAAAATAAGCTAACAATAAAAATAAAAAACGTTACTAACGATTATTTATCCTATCAATTATATGATAGTTACGGAAAGATTTTAAAACGTAAAAAAATAATCGGTCAAATTACCATAATCCCAACAGAATATTTAGCTCCTGCAATCTATTTTTTAAAAATAGCTAATCATGCCAAAGCAATAAAAATATTCAAAATCATTAAAAATTAAAATCATGAAAAAATTAACTACACTTTTGCTTGTAACTTTATTAACAGTAAGCCTTTGGGCACAAAGTCCGCAAAAAATGAGCTACCAAGCCGTAATTAGGGATGCAAGTAATAATTTAGTAACTAATACCGCAGTGGGTATGCAAATAAGCATCTTAAAAGGCACCCCAAGCGGTACAGCAGTTTATACAGAAACACACAACACAACCACCAATGCCAATGGCTTGGTAAGTATCGAAATAGGAGGTGGCTCGCCGGCTACTTTTGCTGCTATTGACTGGAGTGCCGGTCCTTATTTTATTTTTACGGAAATCGACCCTGCAGGAGGTACTAACTATACCATAAACGCTAATAGTCAATTGTTGAGTGTACCGTATGCTTTAAGTGCCGGCAATGTAAGCGGACTGGAAAAAGTTACCGAAAACGGCAAAACAGGTTGGCGGCTTATCGGGCAAGACCCGGCTAATTATGGAGATATTAATTTTAGTGCTATTGACTTAAGTACTAGTTTTAACCCTTCTGCAACTTTAGG
>Ga0256841_1001844_pt1 | contig 17487 bp, 13 predicted proteins | sample 356308metaG_FD_185971 | JGI IMG/M metagenome (GOLD analysis project Ga0256841, IMG submission 185971) | Hydrothermal vent microbial communities from Mid Atlantic Ridge, Atlantic Ocean - 356-308 | ecosystem: Environmental > Aquatic > Marine > Hydrothermal vents | place: Atlantic Ocean: Mid... | reverse complement strand
AGCGCCGGGCGTCAACGATCATTTCGCCGATCTTTTCCGCAGAACGGCCGAAAAGCTCGTCGATGGGCACCTGGTCGAGGTAGTGGTCGTTCCAGGGCACGCTGTTTTCCTGAACAATGTCCTTGATGCGGGCGTACTTTCCGCCCAGCGCACGGATCTTGTCCGCCAAAGGTACGTGCCGGCGGAAGGCGATGTTGAGCAGGAGTAAATACGCGATGCGGTTGGGCGCTCCGGCCGAATCGGAAAGCGCAGGGATAATGATGATGCTGCGGTCATCCTTGCGCCCCTTGCCGATATACACGTTGCCCTCGGCCACGATGATCCGCTTGGTCCCCTTGAGTACCGGGTCCGACTCCACGCGCGACGGGATAGCTGCCAATACACCCTGCTTGCGGACCACCTGGATCACGGTATCTGCGGTGGGCTCTCCCAGAATACTGAGGTTGGCGATGCGGTATAAAATTGCGCCCAGGATCTGCTCCACAATGGCCTGCAGGTTGCGCAGCACGATCACGTTGCTGTTTGTCAGCTGCGAAACCTGCAGCCGGTGCGCGGCCAGTGTCTCGAACAGGATACCCTGCACACCCGCCGGAATGCGGCTGGTTCCCACCGTGACCGTCTTGGCCTGGTGCTTGATGGCATCCACCGGCCGGGCCATGCTGTTGATGGCCATGGACAGGCAGCCAAAGAGCGTCTCGATCATATTCAGGGCCGTCCCCTTTTTGCCGAAATCCAGTTCAAAATCCGTTACCGGCAGCCTTCCAGAAAGGTATTTGGCCAGCAGTGTCAGGTCGGAGGCGGTTTGGAAACCCATGACCACCGGCAGTTGCCTGCGGGAGCGGCGGCGGCGGAACTCCTGGTAAAAAGCAGCGATTTTCTCCCGGAAAGATTTCTCCAGCACCACTTCATAGATATCCAGCCCCTGACGTCTGTAGTTGTCAACGGCGCTTCGCAGATCCTGACGGAAAGCGTCCAGGAACTCGGAGCCGGCATTGATGGCCAGTGCCGCATAGTATCCCCAGATATGGCCCACCAGCGTATTGACCACGGGCGCCAGGTGCGCGGCCACGGCCGGCACATGAAAAACGTCGGCCGCGTACGGGTCAAAGCGCGTCTCGCCGCTGTCGGCGATGACAATGGGCGTCGCCTTGTGGGCCTGGAAAATAGCGGTGTCCTTGACGATATCAGCGATCACCGTGGGATTCGCACCGGCCGCACAGACGATGATCAGGGGTTCGGACGACAGGTCGATGTGCTTTTTGTCTTCCACGAAATCCGACGAGATGGTTTTGTAGCACAATTCGCTGAGCTTGATACGGATCTCATCGGCCGAAGCCTTGTTCGGCCCGCTGCCCACGGTGGCCCAGTAAGTTTTATCGACGGCATGCCGCCGCGCCGACTCACCGATGGCGTCCTTCATCTCTAGAATCTTGCGCATGCATCCGGGAAGCGCCAGCAGTTGTTTGACTTCCTTTGAAATGAAAGCCGGGTCACGGCTGCCCTTCTGCGCGGCCAGATATAGGCCGATCAGCGCACCGGCCACGATCTGGGCGTAAAACGCCTTGGTGGAAGCCACGGACATTTCCACGTCACGTCCGCTGCTGGTGTACATGACGCCGTCCACCTTGAAAGTGATGTCGGAATCCCGGCGGTTGACGATGGCCAGGGTATGGGCTCCACGCTCCCGAACCATGTCCACGGCACGGTTGGTATCGGTGGTGGTGCCGGACTGTGATATGGCGATCACCAGCGTGTCGTTCAACCGGTCGGGATGTTCATCCTGGACAATCCCGAAACCGCTGAGTTCTGATGATTTGAGCGCACTGACCGTCAGCGCGGGATCGTTCAGGTAGAAATTCAGGATATCCGCACATGCCTGGGCCGCCACGCCGGCCGTTCCCTGGCCGATGAAAAAGATGCGCCGGATACGCCCCCCCCGGAGCGCATCCCCAAGGTCTTGGGGCACAACATGCGCATCGAGCGTTACGGTGAGCATGTCCTTTTGCGCAGGATCGACGCGCCAGCGGTTCCGCAGGGTCCTTTCCACCGAAAGCGGGGATTCGGAGATTTCCTTCAGAAAATAATGCGGGTAACCCTGGCGGTCGATATCGCGCGAGGTGATTTCGGTGGTCTTGACGTCCTGCGCGCCGATCTCGATCGGCGTGCCGTCGTAGGACATGGCGCGCAACCCTTCGATGCCGCCGGCACTGTTCTGATCAAGGATAAAGATCTGTCCCTGCACCCGGCCGCCGGGGCCCTCGACGACGCCTTCGCCGTCCATTTTGACGAATCGGGAGGTTTCCTCGACAAAACCGTAAACTTCGGAGGTGGGCATGTAGTGGTCCGGGGCCAGTCCCACAAAAATCGCCTGCCCACTGCCCTTCTGCGCCAGAAACAGCTTGCCCGGCGCCAGGTCGGTGTGCATGGAAATGGCGTGCGACCCCTCGAAATCGTTTACGGCCCGCCGAAAAGCCTCTTCCACGTCGGCACCTTGGCACAGGTACTTTTCGATCTGGATGGGAATGATCTTCGTGTCTGTGCTGATCTCTTTGTGAATGCACCCCCCGGATTTTTCGTAATCCCGCTTGAGGTCGAGATAGTTGTCGATATCGCCGTTCAAGCAGGCATGAATGATTCCGCTGGCATCCACTCCCGTCGCACTGCGGTTGTCCAGCGGATGGCAGTTGGGTTCACTGATGGCACCCACGGATGCCCAGCGCGTGTGTGTCGACAGCGTGCAGGCGGTCCGCGGCAGCGTCGCCAGGTACTGCAAAATCAGATCGTTGCGCACCTGCTCCCGCAGAAAAGCGACGTTATCGCCCAATTTGCCGATTTCTGCGGCTACCTTGTAGGTCAGCGACACCGCAAACAGCCGGCGGCCCCCGGCGGACACGCTTTGGTGCAGCTCGATCCCTCCATTGACCAGCACCGGCTGCGCTTTTCGCCGGGCAAACTGGTCCGCCAGATCCTGTTTTTCGAGAAATCGCTCGAAAGATTGGAAAGCGTCATCGCCCATGATGAGCATCAGCGACATCCCGGCGGAATCCCGCCCCCTGACCTCCAGCCGGTCGATGCTGTTGAAAACCGCGTTGATCTTTTTCATCAGCCGCAGGGCATCGGTGTTGCGCGGGTCCGGACTGTTTTGCAGCAGCCTGCGGACTTTGCCCAGGTTGTCGATCAGTTCGGTCTCCAGGCACCAGTGGATGTCGCGCAGCGTGTCAATGCGCGTCGCAAGCGCCTCCACGTCAGCGGTACCCAGGCGGCCCATGTTTTCATCCAGCCGGCCGGCTTCGCGCCGGATCCGTATGGCCAGGTCGGCCGCCAATCCGGAAAGCTTCCCTGCAACTGCCGGGTCTGCAAAAATGCCGCAAAAAGCCACATCCCTTTTTAAGGCACGCACGGCGGCCAGAAAGTTGTCCACATGCGCCGCACCACCAAGGTAACGGTCGGCGAAGGCCCATTTTTGCTCTAAACAGCGGTCGTAGCTACAATCATCCAGACGCTGCAGCATGCCGAACAGGGCTTCGCAGTCCGGCGCCGCCGGCGCATCCTGCCGGTGAACGAAAGAGACGATGCCGGCCAGCCCGCAGCAGAACATGGCGGGATGATGGGGGAAAAAGACAAGTGCGTGGCCGCGCACCCGCCGGACGGATCGGCCAAAGTAGACCCGGATGCCGGCCCGGGCCCTGAGGCGCTTGAAAAAGAGGCGCATCCACGATTTCCAGTTTTTGTCTGTGGCGTGCCGCATGCCTTCAACTCACTTTACCGGGAAATAGATTGGTTACAGTGCTGATGGATGGAATTCGGAAAATATCTTTTATGCAGGTTAAAACACAACGGCAGCGGAATTCAAGCCCTTTATGCGGCTTTGAGGCATTTTACCGACAACGCAGGAATCTTTCTGAAATGCAGCACAAACCGGGTTCCTTCACCTTGACCGCTTTCAACGTCAATTCGCACCCCGTGGGACTCCAGGATGCGGTGTACGACGGAAAGCCCCAGGCCGGTGCCCTTGGGCTTGGTGGTGAAAAAGGGGTCGAAAACCGTGGCCAGATGCGCCGGCGCGATTCCGCAGCCGTTGTCGCGAATGCTGACCACCGCGATCTCCTTTTCAGGCCGCTGCATCTGGACCTCGATGCGCCCACGGCCCGGGATGGCTTCGGCGGCATTGCGCAGCAGGTTCCAGAATACCTGACGCAGGTGGGACACATCCATTTCGATCCACACATCCGGAATCAGGTTGCGCACGATGCGGACACGACCGGCGCAAACGGGATCCTTTTCAAAAAGCTGAATGCTTTCCGACAAAACCTGTTGCAGGTCAAGGGGCTGATTGCGACCGGCCGGCGGCCGGGCGAACAGCAGAAAATCGCTTACCAGCGAACTGAGCCGGTCGATTTCCCGCAGGACAATGTGCATCAGCCTTTGCTGGCCAGGATCCCGGCCGGCTTCTTCCTTCAGCATCTGGATCGATCCGGTCATGGCGGCCAGCGGGTTTTTCAATTCGTGCGCCAGGCCGGCGGCCATTTCCCCCACGGCGGCCATTTTCTCCACCCGCTTGACATGCTCTTTGATGGCCGCGAGTTCCTTCCGGTTGCGCCGGGCCTGCTCGGACAGGCGGCTGCCCAGGAGGGCCACGGCAAAACAGGCCGATGCCATCATCAGGCTCTTGAAGGCCACGGTCGCCAGCGAAACGCCCTGCATCGCCAAGCCGCCCTCGTTTCCGTAAGGCACCAGAAAGCCTGAAAACTCCAGCACCGCCAGCAGCGTGTACTGCAGGCAGCACAGCAGGGCGATGATGAGATTTCCGCGGCGGTAGAGCAGGACACTGGCATAGATCACCACGATGAGATAGAGATAGGTGAAAATACTATTATAGCCGCCCGTCAAAAAAACAAAAATGGTCACGATTGCCGTATCCAGGCCGATCTGGACGAGCGCCAGGCGTCTTCTGGCCGCCGTGTTTTTAAGGATCAGGGCGTAGACGGCGGAAAGCAGGAAAACAGTGCCGATAAGTCCGTAAAAAAAGGAAAAGGGCGGATCCAGCGGATGGAAATGGCGACCGGTCTGGACCATGATGGTCGACCCCAGCAGGAGCGCGGCAAATCCCGCCCGCATCGCCATGAGCCATTTCAACTGCCGCAGCAGTTCATCTTTTCTGAACGACAGGCCGGTTTTCTCATTGCGCTGGTGCATCTCCGCCGCATCCGGCCGGACGGCTGACGGACAAGTATCTGCAATGCGCATCAGCCGATCGCCCCGGCCATCTTGAAAATCGGCAGGTACATGGCTATGACCAGGCCACCGATGACAACCCCGAGGAAAACCAGCATAAACGGCTCGATCAGCGAGGTGAGGTTTTCCACCGCCTGGTCGACTTCCTCATCGTAAAAGTCGGCGATTTTTTCCAGCATGGCATCCAGCGCGCCGGTGGATTCGCCAACGGAGATCATCTGGCAGACCATGGGCGGAAAGACGCCGCTCTCCAGCAGCGGTGCAGCCATGGTGCGACCTTCTGCAATGCCCGCACGCACCTTGTAAACCGCACGCTCCACGGTTTTGTTGCCCGCGGTTTTACCCACGATATCAAGCGCATCCAGTATGGCCACACCACTTGCCAGCATGGTACCCATGGTGCGTGAAAAGCGCGCCACGGCGACCTTGCGCAAGAGCATGCCGACCACCGGCAGCCGCAGCAGCATGTTGTCCACCAAGACCCTGCCGCGTTCGGTGTGGTAGAATTTCCTGAATGCAAAAATAAACAGGATCAAGGCACCGCCGATATATGCAATCTTGCTCTTGACGAAATTGCTCAGGGCGACCACGAACTGGGTAAATGCCGGCAACGAACTGCCGAAATCCGAAAACATGTCCTGAAAAACCGGAATGACGAACACCAGGATAACCGCCACCACCAGCACGGCGATAATCATCACCACCACCGGATAGGTCAGCGCCCCTTTAACCTTGCTTTTGAGCTTGGCGGCTTTTTCCAGGTAGGCGGCCAGGCGGCGCAGAATCGCATCCAGAATACCGCCGGTTTCACCGGCCGCCACCATGTTGACAAACAGATCATCGAATTCCTTGGGATATTGCTTCAAGGCTTCCGCCAGGGTCTGGCCGCCTTCCACGGATTCTTTGATCTTTTTCAGCATCTTCTTGAAGGTCTTGTTCTCCTGCTGGGCGTGCAGGATATCCAGGCACTGGATAATGGGCAGGCCGGCATCGATCATGGTGGAAAACTGGCGTGCGAAGAGGATCACATCCTTGTTTCTAACCCGCGGCTGAAAAAAAGATACGTTTTCAAACAGATCCTTGGGCTTTTTCTTGATCTTCACCGGGGTGATGTTCATGCGCATCAGGTTGTTCCGGATGACCGCTTCGGATGCCGCTTCCATGTCCCCTTTCAGAATTTCATTCCTCCTGTTTTTACCCTCCCACTTAAAAACCGGCATGGTCTGAGATCTCCTTCACATGAAAATTCACGGTTTGCGCTTGTGCATGTTCCCGATGAACTGTCTATCGGCACAAATCGTCCAGCAATTTAGGTGCCAACCCCAAAAAACTGTCTCCAGCATGTTAACTACATGATTTCACAACTTAAAAAATTACGGTAAAAATCGAGCCCGCCCCCATATGGGGTCATTTTGACCGGGAACGGTTCATGTTGCGCCATGTGTATGTTCCCGGACCCGGCGCCTGGTGGGACGTGCGCACACGCAACCCGTGCGCAACCGGTCTTCGCGCCCGTAAAATATCAAGCAGCTTGATAAAGACCGCCGGATGGCATATGCTTTTGTTATCTGGCCGACGTACCGTTAACATGAGGAAGAAGCTGTGCCATCAGGACCGGACAACCACAGCCTGACCGTGATTACGACACATATGAACGCCGATTTCGACGCCCTGGCTTCCATGCTGGCGGCGCAGAAGCTCTATCCCCACGCGCTGGTGGTTTTTCCCGGGTCCCAGGAGAAAAACCTGAGGAATTTTTTTATTAAATCGATGGTCTACCTGTTCAACATGGCCGACATCAAAACCATCGATTTCGCCCGTATCGGCAAGCTCGTGCTGGTGGACACCCGCCAGCCGGGGCGTATCGGCAGATTTGCGGACCTTTTGCGGCAAAAGCCCCTTGAAATCGACATCTACGACCACCATCCCGCACAGCCCGGGGATATCAAGGGCGATCACGAAGTCATCGCCCCCACCGGTGCGACCGTAACCCTGCTCACCGAAATCCTGAAAAAACGGGGCACGCCGATTTCATCGGATGCGGCCACCATCCTGTGCCTGGGTATTTATGAAGACACCGGTTCGTTCACCTTTTCCTCCACCACTGAACGCGATCTGCGGGCAGCCGCCTTCCTTCTGTCCAAAGGCGCCAACCTGAGCATGGTCGCAACGATGATCACCAGGGAAATCAGCCCGGAACAGGTGGCCCTCTTAAACGACATGATCCAGGCGGCGCACCGCTACACGATCAACGGTGTCAAGGTCGTCATCACCAGCGTCACATCGAGCAAGTACGTGGCGGACATCGCCTTTCTGGTGCACAAGATGATTAAAATGGAGAACCTGAATGCGATTTTCGCCCTGGCGCTGCTGGAGAACAAGATCTACCTGGTGGCGCGCAGCCGGATTCCGGAAGTTGACGCCGGGGCCATTGCCGGTGAGCTGGGCGGCGGCGGCCATCCCTTCGCCGCCGCCGCCACCATCCGGGATAAAACCCTGGTGCAGGTCGAGCACCAGCTGCTCGAGATCCTTCATCGGCAGGTGCAGTCCAACCGCCGGGCCAGGGACCTGATGTCTTCACCCCCCATAACCGTTGACGCCGGTGTATCGTGCCGCCAGGCCGGACAACTGCTGACACGTTACAACATCAACGCCCTGGTGGTGACCGAAGAAAAAGGCGGCACCGCTTCCCTGGCCGGCTACATTTCCCGCCAGGTGATTGAAAAAGCGCTTTTCCACAAACTGGGGGACGTGCCGGTGCGTGAGTATATGTCCACCGACCTGGCTTCGGTGGGACCGAACGCCGACCTGGCAATGATCCAGGAAAAAATCATCGGACACAAGCAGCGCATTTTGCCGGTTCTGGCGCAGGATACCATTCTGGGCGTGATCACGCGCACCGACCTGCTCAACACACTGGTGCGCCAGGCACAGGTTATTGAAAACCACTCCGGCGACATGGTGGAAGTCCGCACCAACGGACGTACCCGCAACGTGCTGCACTTTATGAAGGAACGTCTGCACGAACGCCTGTTGCAGCGCCTTGCCTCCATCGGCGAAATGGCCCAATCACTGGGCTATCAGGCCTACGTGGTGGGCGGATTCGTACGCGACCTGTTCCTGTACCGTACCAATGAAGACATCGATATCGTCATCGAGGGCGACGGCATTGTCTTTGCAAAAGCCTACGCCAAAGCCCAGGGCACACGCATTCACACCTATGCGAAATTCGGCACGGCGGTCATCATTTTCCCGGATGGCTTCAAAATCGATATCGCCACGGCCAGGATGGAGTACTACTCCTTTCCGGCTGCTTTGCCGACCGTCGAAATGAGCTCCATCAAACTCGACCTGTTCCGCAGGGATTTTACCGTCAACACCCTGGCCATCCAGCTGAATCCCAAACGTTTCGGCATGCTGATCGATTTCTTTTCGGCGCAGAAGGATCTCAAGGAAAAGGTTATCCGCGTGCTGCACAACCTGAGTTTCGTCGAAGACCCCACGCGGGTTTTCCGCGCCATCCGCTTCGAACAGCGCTTCGGCTTTACCATCGGCAAACTGACCGCCGGCCTGATCGAAAATGCCGTACGCATGGATTTTTTTAAAAATCTGTCCGGCCGGCGCGTTTTCGGCGAACTGCGCCACCTGCTGAGCGAAAACGATCCCGCGGCACCGATGGACAAGCTCAACGACTACGATCTGCTCAAGGTGATTCATCCCTCCCTGAAGTGGGACGAAAACATGCGGCAGATGTTTGACGACATCACCAGGGTCCTTTCCTGGCATGATTTGCTTTTTCTGGACGAAACGTATATGAAATGGGCCGTTTATTTTCTGGCGCTGCTGGGCCGCAGCAGTCTACGCAGCTGCAGGGATGTCTGCAGCCGCCTGGAACTCTCTGACCAGATGACCGCCTTTTTCTGCAGGCAACGCGCCGAGGTGCTCAAATGCCTGCGCTGGATGGAGCGGCACCAGCCATTGAAAAACAGCGTGATTTACCACCGGCTGGCACCTTTCAAGGTCGAACTGGTGCTGTACATCATGGCCGTGACCGACAATGAGCATATCAAACGCGCCATCTCGAAATACTTTACCCATCTGAGAGATATCCGTGTTCGTATCGGCGGCCGGGACATTAAACGGATGGGGATCACGCCCGGCCCTGTTTATCGCAGGATTCTGCAGGCTGTTCTCGATGCCCGGCTGGACGGCCGGCTGAAAACCCGTCAGGATGAGCTTGATTATGCCGCGCGCTATGTGCGGTCGAAATCTTTCTTCGTGGATCGCAGCAGTTAAACAAAACCTGAAAACGAGGTTCCTATGACGAAAAAACGTATTTTAAGCGGGATGCGCCCCACGGGGCCCCTTCATCTGGGCAACCTGCACGGCGCCCTTGCCAATTGGATTCGCATGCAGGACGAATACGACTGCTTTTTCTTCATTGCCGACTGGCACGCCCTGACCAGCGACTACGAGGATACGAGCAGAATTCCGGACTACGTCCGCCACCTGATGGTCGACTGGCTCAGTGCCGGTCTTTCACCGCAGAAGAGCACGCTTTTCGTGCAGTCCAAGGTGGTTGAACACGCCGAACTCTATCTGGTCCTGTCCATGATCACACCGGTGCCCTGGCTGGAGCGCAACCCCACCTACAAGGAACAAATCGTCCAGCTGAACAACAAAGACCTTTCCACTTTCGGCTTTCTGGGCTATCCCGTGTTGCAGGCCGCCGACATCATCATGTACAAGGCCGACGGTGTCCCGGTGGGGCTCGACCAAGTACCGCACGTGGAAATCACACGCGAAATCGCCCGCCGCTTCAATCACCTGTACGGCGAAATCTTCCCGGAACCTCAGGCCCTTTTAACCAAAACGTCCAAAATACTCGGATGGGACCGGCGCAAGATGAGCAAGAGCTACGAAAATGCCATTTATCTTTCGGACGATCCGGATAAAATCGCCTCGAAAGTCGCCAAATTCATCACCGACCCCAATCGTGCCCGACGCTCGGATCCCGGCAACCCGGACATCTGCAACGTTTTCAGTTTTCATAAAATGTACACGCCAACCGATCAGGTGGCCGATATTGACAAACAGTGCCGCAGCGCCCAGATCGGCTGTGTGGCCTGCAAGCGCATCATGGCCCGCAGCCTGGCCGACGCCCTGGCACCGATCCGCGAAAAGCGCGCCTACTACGAACAGCGGCCGGAACTGGTCGACGAAATCATCAGCGCGGGCTGCACGCGGGCAAGACACGTTGCCGCTGAAACCATGAAACAGGTCAGGGCCGCCATTCGGATCTGACCGGGACCACAAAAGCGGGTTGGGCATGACGGAAACAGCATACCGGGTGAAGCTTGCGGATATCTTCGAAGGCCCCATGGACCTGCTGGTACACCTGGTGCGAAAACACGAACTGGACATCTACGACATTCCGATTTCCCTGATCACCGACCAGTATCTCGCCTACCTGGAATTTCTGCGCACCATCAACATCGATGTTGCCGCCGAGTTTCTGGTCATGGCCGCCACGCTGGTGCAGCTGAAATCGCGGCAGCTGCTTCCGGTCCACGACAACGAAAACGATGAAGACGAAGTGGAGCGCCAGCTGTCCCGCCCGTTGCTGGAATACATGAAGATCAAGTCCGCCGCCGAGCAGCTGGCGGAACGGCACCTGCTGGGTGAAGACACTTTCACCCGCCCGCCCGCCGGCCGGGATCTGCTGACGCCGCAGGACACGGAAATGGTCACCGTGGGGCTGTTCGAGCTCATCGACGCCTTTAAAAAGATCCTGCAGAACCTGTCCGCCGAACAAATGATCGATCTGACCGCCGAGCGCATGTCCGTCAAAGATCGCATCTCGCAGATCGTCACCGTTCTGGAAACCAGGGGATCGACCACTTTTGAAGAGCTGTTCGCCGACGATCACCAGCGCAGCCAGGTCATCCTGACCTTCCTGGCAATCCTGGAAATGGTCAAGATGCGGCTGATCAAGGTCATGCAACACGCCCAGTCGGGCATCATCCGGCTTTTTTATCTATGAAAGACATCAAGCATATCATCGAAAGCCTGCTCTTCGTGGCCGATGATCCGTTGGGCATCGACAAGATCAAAAATGCCCTGGGGATTTCAGAAACCAGGGCCATCCGCCAGGCTTTAAAGGAACTTGCCGATGAGTACGAGGCCCGCGGAGGGGGGTTTTACCTGAATCAGGTGGCCGGCGGCTACCAGCTGCGTACGCGCCCCGAGCACCGCGAATGGATCAAGCGCCTCATTCAGCCCAGGGCACAGCGCCTCAGCCGCGCAGCTCTGGAAGCCCTGGCGATCGTGGCCTACAAGCAGCCGATCATCCGCAGCGACATCGAGCACATCCGCGGCGTGGACAGCGGCGGAATCCTGCGGACGTTGCTGGAGCGCAAATTGATCCGTGTCATGGGCCGCAAAGAAATTCCCGGGCGTCCCCTGATTTACGGCACCACCAAACTCTTTCTGGAAGTGTTCGGCCTAAAGAGCCTGACGGACCTGCCCACACCCAAGGAGATCGAGGAATTCGAAGAGAGCGCGGAACCGTCAGCCGGTGGCGATCAGGATGCAGGTCAAAGCACATCGGCCGAAAAGCCGGCCGACGGGGACCAACGCGCTGTGGACGAAAAAGCCGACCCCTCATAGGCGGATGCCGGCCCCGCCGACCGGACGCTTCAAGCTTAAGGGGTGGATGACGCACTGAAAAAAGTCCTCTTTCGCTCACGTTCGGCGCCGGTGACAGGACAATACTTACAAGGCATGCAAACCAGAACACATTAAAAAGGGCTGCACTTATGAAAAAATGGATTGCGGTTGCGATACTTTCCCTGTTTGTACTGACAGGCTCGGGATGCGGCTATTTTCTGGTGGCCGGCGCCGGAGCCACCGGTGGGTACATCCTGCGAAACGAAGGCTACAAAGTCCGAAACCCCGTCCAAAAAAGCCATGTTGCCAGTAAAAAGCATGAGTGACATGAGAGCCTTACACAAAGGACACCGTGGCCGGTCGCGGTTGCCTGCCACAACCAAAGAAACCAAAGCTCCGGAAAAAAGCCCGCAGCATGCAAATCCCATTGACATTGCGCCAAAGGTGCCCTAAAAGAAAGCATCGGGTGCAGCCAATGCGAGGCCGTTGACCGGAGACCAAAACACCAATTCCGGAAATGCACCCAACGGTCGGCTCCATTCCGGGCGGTTAACTCAGTGGGAGAGTGCTACCTTCACACGGTAGAAGTCGCAGGTTCAAATCCTGCACCGCCTACCACAATAAATACAGGGGGTTGCGGAAATTCCGCGGCCCTCTTTTTTATTGTTTTTTGGGCATACTGTATGCCCAAAAAACGGCCTAAGAGCGCAACCGGCGGCTGCGGATATCGATGACTTTCTTTGATTTACGCGCATTTTCTTCGATTTCCGCTTCTTTGGGTGTGGCTTTCGGATCCAATGGCGGGATCAGGTTGACCGTGGCATTCGCCAGGGCGTCGGTCACATGCTGGTAATGATGGATCAGGGTTTTGGGAGAGGACCCCATGACCAGGGACAGGCTTTTCAGGTCTCCTCCGCTCTCCAGCGCCCGGGTGGCAAAGTGATGCCGCAGGTCATAGGGCCGCAGCCGGCGGGTGATACCGGCCGTCCGCAGCGCACTTTTCCAGGCCGTGCGGATGGAATACCGGATCGGGTGGCCCCAGTAATGCACGATCGTTAAATTACGGACGTCATGGGGCACCGGGGCCAGGGTGCCCCTCTTCCTGCCCGTCTTGCGCCTGGCGGCCTTTTCCACCAGGGCCGCCAGGTTCCGCCGGTCCTTTTCGTACCAGCCGGCCAGGGTCGGCTGAAATTCCCTGTGGATGGGGACGTCGCGGTCCACCGGGCCCCCTTTTTTGGCGGAAGTCACCCGGATCCGGCGGGTTTCCCAGGATACTTTTCCCCAGGTCAGCCGTTCCAGGACCTCCACCCGCCCGGGCCGCAATCCCAGATACCAGCACAGCAGGATGAACCGCCGCAGGTGATCGGGCGCGGCATTATAGATCCGGCGGCCTTCGGCCGCACTGGGTGGGATAATGCGGGCGTCATCGGGGACCGGCGCGGCGAAATCCTTGACCGGCGAATAAGGGATCAGCGGAGGCTGGCGGTGCCGGGCGCAATAGGCGTAAATGGCCTTTATGTCATTGATTTCCCGGCGGATGGTATTGTCCTTGACTTTCCCGCGCCGGCCGATGCTGCCGGCCCGGCGGCCGGCGACGTATGCCGCCAGGTCCCGGTTCGATATGGCCATGGCCTTGCGGTGGCCGAAGTGCGGAACGTAGGCCCGCATACGATAGGCCAGCATTTGGCGGGAGTTTTCCGAAAAGGGCTTTTCCTCCAGGTAAACCCGGCTAAGATCCGAGAACAGCGGCCCGGCGGTGCGCTTGGCAGCCTTTTCGGACTTGCGCTCGTTGTCAAAACGGATCGCCTGCAGCCGCGCGGCATCGCCATGGCCGAAATATTTCCGGACCATCTTGCCGCGCACCCGCCAGTAGGCGAAATGCCGGCCGTCCTTGGTGGTGGCGACTGCCATTGTATTTCCTCAAGCAGCGATGAATGACGGTTCAAGCCACGGCGCAGTTCGTCTTATCCCGGCGCCACTGGTCCACCGGGATTCGGATCTTGGGCATCCGGCCCTTGCGGGGCCGAATGGTGGTAAAGGCCTCTTCGATCAAATACTTGGTATGCCCCGCCGAAAGGCCCTTGATAGAGGCATAGACCAGGCGGATCAACCGGTCATGGGTGCCGGTGGGTTCCTGCTTATCATTTTCCCAGCGCGACAGGGTGGCATGGTCGACGCTCAGGTATCTGGCGAATTTCTTGGCCGAAAGGCCCAGGTTTTTGCGCAGGAACCGGATTTCCGGCCCGTTTAAAAGCGATTTCTTTTTGAGGAGCTTTTCCCCGATCCTGGCATGCAAGTCGGGCACGTTCGGGATGGATGCAAAGACCTCATCGCAGGCCGGGCACGTGCAGATATCGACACCCGCCAGGTACACCGCATCCAGGCCGCATTCGGTATAGTGGTGGATGCCCTGTTTGCAGGACAGTTCGCCGCCGCAGAGCGCGCATTTCATCTGTCCGGCCTCCTACTTTAAGCTGCATCTCTTAAAAGATAAGGCCTTCCATTTTCCTTAAAATCATCCAAGTCGGTAAATTGTTTGTCAATCGCACTGGTAATTCGCTTTCGGTCTTTCCGGGAAAGACTGTCAAAATCTTCATGGACGGCTATACTTCTGAAAGGAATACTGTTTTTCTGGAACTCCAGGCAACAGATGGTTGTCAATCGCGCCTTGGCATTGTCTTTAATGCCGAATAAAAAAACCTGCTTGGTAAGATCCCCTGAAAGCTGAAAATCCACTTCCAAGTCATCACGCAGCGCAATAGGCAATATATTTTTCTTGGGCGCGAACTGGGCGAGTCTTTCCATGACAAATTCTTCAAGCATCTCATAAAATAGGCTCTTAATGACCTCCCGCCTTAGGACCTGCAGATTGGATACTTTGCCGACGCCCTGAACAAACTGTAAAATCGACGCATAAAGTTCATTACGCGGACTGTCTATATAAAGCCTCCCCTCTTCTTCAGAAATTTGATTTTCGGCCAGGATTTTCTGTAAAATACGTTTTTTGTTTGGTGTGTTGACGTCAAAACCATATGAGAGCCGCATCAATGTCATGCCATGATCTGAAATGCGGACCGTTCCGTTATCGCCGCGCTCTTCGATAAAAATTTCCATCATGTCGCCATCTTCATGATAGAAAGGAGATATCAGCTGAAATATACCCCTGCGCTTTTGTACCAGGTCCACGCGGTTGTTCATCTGGTGTTTCAACATTTCGAGGTAGGTTTTCATTTGTCAGACGTATTAAACGGCAAAGGTATTTGGGGGTGGAGATCAAGAAACTTTTCAGCGTCCTGGACGTTACATCTTGTCAGAAAATATTTCAAGGCTTCATCATAGGTTGTATATTCGTCAGTTATAGAGGCGTCTTTTTCGGGCCTGAAGCCGGCCTTTATGTTGGCCGGGCTGGCGACATGGATATGGTGTTTAACATGATGGGGAAAGTTTCTGTGGGGACCGTGCGGGCCATTGCACCTCAACAAAACAATGAAGTCCGGATCATCTCTGGGCCGGAACCTCAGGCCGACCGTGAAGTTTTCTTCAAAATCCTGGTTCTTGCGCATGAAGACATCAAAGTCGTGCCGACCATCGACCGATTGCAATTTCATATCATTTCGCCAATTCGCATTGTCCGGCACCATCTTCCGTTTGGGTCCGACGATAATGACTTTTTGACATGAAATCAGGTCCTCGATCTCTTCCCGGGAGTATTTTTTCATGCGCTGCTTCCTCCAAACCCCACCCAGATTACATTTCTCTCTTTTTTAAGATGCGGTCCTTGGCGGCTGGCGGCCAAGAAGGTGCTTTTGGCGATGCTGTTGACTTTGACTTGTAACTAACATTGAATAGTGCTATTAAAGATTAAAAAGAGAGGTTATAATGGTATTATATACAATAGGTTATGAAGGTTTAGACCAAGAACAATTTATGGCGCATCTTTCCCACTATGGCGTAGATGTCGTGGCGGATGTTCGCAAATTACCCTTGAGCCGCAAGAAAGGCTTTTCGAAAACAACGCTCAAAGAAATGCTAAACAACAGAAGCATCGAATATTTTAACTTCCAAGGATTGGGCGCTCCTAAGGAGTTTCGCAATGAGCTATACGAATCCGGGAACTACGACCGTTTTTTCAAGAAATACCTGAAAATTATCTCAGACAAGCAAGATCTTTTGGAAGCTATTCATATGCTCATAAATCAGGGGAAAAATGTATCCCTGCTTTGCTTTGAACGTAATCCACAGCAATGCCACCGCAAAGTAGTGGCAGATGAAATCAAAAAACTTGATGGTAATGGGCTGGAGATCAAGCACATAGTGCCCCTTTAGGTGAACAACGGCCTCTGAGCGAAACCGGTTTTGGGAGGCCAAAAAAAACCAAGCACGCAAAAGGTTTGTGGATGGCTGGCCATATTGCCCAGTATGATATGGGTATCTCGCGTTTTACTGAAAATTTCATCCAATATTTTCGATTCTATCTTTGCCTGCCAATCCGCATCGTTTTTCAATTTCCGGAATAATTGCCCGAACTCCCAATCCAGGATACTCATTTTGTGTCCTGTACAATCAGGATCATTACATGAGAACTCGATCATGATCCTGACAGGCAAGATATAAAGGTCTTTTTTAGTCTCAAATAGATCGAGCTGATTGACCACGCTGTCTTTTTTACTGATCGCGTTTTTTACCTCTTGCTTGTCTCTTGGCCGAATAGTCGCTCTTTTGACGCTATTCGGTTTCACGATCCCCAATGATGTACCTTTCGTTCGCTGGGCGATACGCAGAGCCTCTACAGAAGAGAAAACGGTATTTTCATTGATTAGCAATGAACAGCGCCTTCGCCATGCCCTGCCCGCAGGCACAACATCTCCAACCTCAATGGAATCCTCATCAATGTTATAGCTCTCCGGACGCGAGTCTGACGCAGCCTTTTGGATGTTGGCTTTAATCCACTGGTATTTTTTAAACTGCCGGTCCCCTTCTAGATAGCGAAAGCGAATGGGGTAAAGCCGCAACAGTTTCTTGGTCTCGGCTACGATACCTGCCGTACATACCGTCTCTGTATACTTCCTGCTGATTTCCGGATAAGTTTTGACCACGATCAGAATGTCGCTTTTTTTCATAAATAGGCCTTTTATACCGCTGGGATTACCACCCTGTTTTTGGGTTATCCCTAGCCAAACCCCACCCAGATTACATTTCGCGCTTTTTTAATATCCGGTCCTTGGCGGTGGGGTCGTCGCTTTGGCGGATGCGGTTATCGGCGGCCTGCAGGCGCTGTTCCATGGCCTGCATGCGCGCCTCCATTTCCACCAGGCGGCGGCGCAGCGCGTCGGAGGAACGGTAATGCGCGATACAGCGCTGCAGCTCCTCGATGGCGGCCTGGTCGCCGCTGGTAAGGATCGCGCGCACGTCGTTGATCAAGGATTCGATATGGGCATCGGCGGCCGGCGGCCGGTCCGGACTGTCGGGATGGATTTTCAGCAGCGGAGATTCCAGGACCACTTCGCCGTCCGGATCAGCGGACGGTTTGCGGACGGCCGCCAGAGGTGTGCTCAGGTCCTGGTGGCCCTCCTGGAGCTGCCG
>Ga0256841_1001843_pt1 | contig 17490 bp, 10 predicted proteins | sample 356308metaG_FD_185971 | JGI IMG/M metagenome (GOLD analysis project Ga0256841, IMG submission 185971) | Hydrothermal vent microbial communities from Mid Atlantic Ridge, Atlantic Ocean - 356-308 | ecosystem: Environmental > Aquatic > Marine > Hydrothermal vents | place: Atlantic Ocean: Mid... | reverse complement strand
GAAGGCGTTCAACTTCTGGGGGCGGTTCAGGGTGATGGTGGCCACCCCGTCCTTCACGCTGTAGAGGACCGCTTCCTGGCTCATGGCTCCCTCCTTTGGAAGATGGCTGAGGCTGGTTGGCTGAGGGTGTTGACCGGGGGCGGGAAGGCGTCCGCCAGGCCGGTGGGTTGGCGGCGGATGCACCCTTTTCTGGATCGCTGCCCCTATTATCTGTCACCTCCGCCGTTCTGACAAGTGTTTGCCCCGAACTGAATTTTGACACCGCTACGCACTTTTCCTTAAAATTAGAGGGTTACAGAACCAGTCTTGCCGCTCCAAGGCCCGTTGCCACGGGTTTTGGAACCCTTTCCAGTTGGAACATTTTCCAGATCGTGGAGCACCACCCATTTCCCCAGGCCGGCCTCAGCCCAGGCCAGGAGGGAACGGGGCCCCGATCGACGCTCATCCAGGGAAGAAGCGCTCATGAAATGGCTCTCCACAAACGAAATCCGCAAGCTCTGGCTGGACTACTTCCATGAGCGAGGGCATGAGATCGTGCCCAGCAGCAGCCTGGTGCCCGAGAACGATCCCACACTCCTCTTCACCAACGCCGGCATGGTCCAGTTCAAGGACGTCTTCCTGGGCCTGGAGAAGCGCCCCTACAAGCGGGCCGTCACCGCCCAGAAGTGCCTGCGGGTCTCGGGCAAACACAACGACCTGGAGGAGGTGGGCCCCAGCCCCCGGCACCACACCTTCTTCGAGATGCTGGGCAACTTCTCCTTCGGGGACTACTTCAAGAAGGAGGCCATCGAGTTCGCCTGGGATCTCCTGGTGAACGTCCTGGAGATGCCCGTGGAGCGGCTCTGGTTCACCGTCTACACCGACGACGACGAGGCCGAGGCCCTCTGGCAGCAGGTGGGCGCCTCCCCGGACCGCATCCTGCGCTTCGGCAAGAAGGACAACTGGTGGTCCATGGGGGACGTGGGCCCCTGCGGCCCCTGCTCGGAGATCCACTACTACTGGGGAGACCTGGAGAAGCAGACCCGGGAAGGCGTGAACCGGGACGACGAGTACCTGGAGATCTGGAACCTGGTCTTCATGCAGTACGACGCCCAGCCCGACGGGGAGCTGGTCCCCCTGCCCGCCCCCAGCGTGGACACCGGCGCCGGCCTGGAGCGGCTGGCCAGCATTCTCCAGGGCAAGGACAACAACTACGACACCGACGCCTTCACCCCTATCATGGACGCCATCCAGCGCATGTTGGGCCACACGGACGCCCAGCGCCAGGAGCACATCGTGGGCTACCGGGTCATCGCCGACCACAGCCGGGCCGTGACCTTCCTCATCAGCGACGGCGTGCCCCCGGGCAACGAGGGGCGCAACTACGTCACCCGCATGATCCTGCGCCGGGCCGCCCGCTTCGGCAAGAAGATCGGCTTCGAGAAGCCCTTCCTGGCCGACGTCGCGGATGTGGTCATCCAGCAGATGGGCCAACACTACACGGAGCTCATCCCCAACCGGGAGCTGATCCGCCAGACCATCCAGGAGGAGGAGATCCGCTTCCGCCGCACCCTGGACATCGGCCTGGCCCGGCTGGACGAGCTCATCGAGACACTGAAAGAGCAGGGCAAGACGGTCATCCCCGGGGAGGAAGCCTTCCGCCTGTGGGACACCTACGGCTTCCCCCTGGACATCACCCGGGACGTGGCCAAGGAGCACGGCATGACCGTGGACGAGGAGGGCTACCGCAAGGCCATGGAGGCCCAGCGGGAGCGGGCCCGGGCCGGCGCCGGCAAGGCCGCCACCGGGGACACCCGGGTCTACGCCCAGCTCCTGGAGCAGCTGAAGCAGGAGGGCAAGCTGGGCCAGGAAGGGGTCAAACACCTGATCTACGAGAACGTGGACAGCGTGGACACCCAGGTCATCGGACTGATCAAGGAGGGCCAGATCGTGGAGGAAGCCCACCAGGGAGAGACGGTGGAGGTGGTCCTGCCCGAGACGCCCTTCTACGTGGAGAGCGGCGGCCAGGTCAGCGACACCGGGGAGATCTACTACTTCCCCGCGGACATGGACGAGCCCGTCTGGGTGGTGAAGGTGACGGACACCCGCCGCCCTGTGCCCGGCCTCATCGTCCACGTGGGTCAGGTGGTCAGCGGCACGGTCAAGGTGGGGGACCCGGCCCGGGCCGAGATCGACGTGGAGCGGCGCTGGGACATCATGCGCCATCACACGGCCACCCACGTGCTCCACGCGGAGCTGCGCAAGATCCTGGGCCCCCACGTGCGCCAGTACGGCTCCCTGGTGGCGCCAGATCGCCTGCGCTTCGACTTCACCCACCCCCGCCCCCTGACCAAGGAGGAGCTGGAGGCCATCGAACGGGAAGCCAACCAGGTGCTCCTGGCCAACTACCCGGTGAAGACCCACTGGACCAGCTACGACCAGGCGGTGAAGGAGGGCGCCCTGGCCTTCTTCAGCGAGAAGTACGGGGACCGGGTGCGGGTGGTCACCATCGGCGACCAGGAGCACGTGGAGAGCATGGAGCTCTGCGGCGGCACCCACGTGGAGAGCACCGCGGAGATCGGCAGCATCCGCCTGGTGAGCGAGGGCAGCGTGGCCGCCGGCGTCCGGCGCATCGAGGCGGTCAGCGGCCGGGTGGCGGAGGAGCTGGTGGAGGAGCGCATGGAGGCCCTGGAGCGGGCGGCCGAGGCCCTGCGGGTCAAGCCCGAGGAGGTGGACAAGGCCGTGGCCCAGCTCCAGGAGCAGCAGCGCCAGCTTCAGCGGGAGGTGGCCCAGCTGCGGGAGAAGCTGGCCCGCCTGGAGACAGAGAGCCTGATCAACCAGGCCGCCACCGTCCAGGACGTGGCCGTGCTGGCCACCCAGGTGGACGTGGACGACGTGGAGACCCTGCGCCGCATGACCGACTGGTTCCGGGACAAGCTGGGCAGCAGCGTGGTGGTCCTGGGCGCGGTGATCAAGGGCAAGCCCATGCTGGTGGCCGCGGCCACGCCCGACGTGGTGAAGCGGGGCATCCACGCGGGGAACCTGGTGCGGGAGATCGCCCAGATCGTGGGCGGAGGCGGCGGCGGCCGCCCCAACATGGCCCAGGCCGGTGGCCGGGACCCGGCAAAGCTCCCCGAGGCCCTGGCCGCGGTGGCCCCCTGGGTGGAGAAACACCTGAAGAGCTCCAAGTGAAGAATGAAAGAGAAGAATGAGGGTGGAGATCGGAGAGATGGGCGCCCCCCACGTCCTCTCACCGGTCTCCAGTCACCCATTTGCCCAAGAACCCAACCTTGATCGCCACCCAAAGTCCCGTCGAATTGATCCCTGTTGACCCGGCAAGCTCCGTGGAAGCCCTGCGCCGACGTCTGGCTCGCTCCGACGCTCGGCGCATTCTGCTGGAGCTGCCGGACGGCTGGTGGGAGCTGGACAACCTGGCCCGGCTGCGCCTGCTCCAGCGCCAGGCTCTGATCCGGCGCCAGGAGCTGGCGCTGATCACCCGCCACCTGGAGACCCGCAAGGCAGCCCAGCAGCTGGGGATCCCGGTCTTCTCCTCCCTGGACGCAGCCGCCCGGCGACCGGAATGGCGCATGGACCCGCCCCTGCCCCTGGTGGATCCCCGCCACCCGGAGCGAGGCCTGCCCGAGCCGCCCCCCTGGCGGGCCACCGTGGACGGCCCAGGCGCCACTCCGGAGGTGATCCGCCAGGCCGCCCGCCCGAACCTGCACAAGGCCCGGCAGAAGCGCATCCAGGCCGAGCAGCGCTACCGCCGGCCGGCCCCCCTCTGGCTGCGGGTGGCCGGGTACAGCATCTTCGGCCTGCTCATCCTGGCCCTCCTGGCCGGTTTCACCCTCTTCATCCTGCCCGCGGCCACAGTCACCGTGGTCCCCGGCCAGCGGGAGGCCGCCGTCACGGTGGAGCTCACCGGCCAGCCCGGGCTCCTGGTCCCGGATCCCATCCAGGGGCTGGTGCCAGCTCGCCTGGTGGAGACCTACCTGGAGCTCACCGGCTCCATCCCCACCTCGGGCCGGGAGCAGCGCCCCGCGGAGAAGGCCACAGGCCAGGTGGTCTTCACCAACCTGGGTCGCCAGACCGTGCGCATCCCCGCGGGGACCATCCTGAGCACCAGCACCGGGGAGCGGGTGGAGTTCCGCACCACGGAGCCCGCGGAGCTGCCCGGCCCGCCAGGGACCCGGGTCACCGTGCCCATCGAGGCCCTGGAGCCGGGCATCCAGGGGAACGTGCGGGGCAACACCATCACCACCGTGAGCGGCGGCCTGAACTTCCAGGTCCAGGTCACCAACCCCGAGCCCACCGGCGGCGGCCGGTCGGACCTGGTGGCCGTGGTGAAGCAGGAGGACAAGGACGCCCTTCTGGATCAGCTCTACGCCCAGGCCCAGGCTCAGGCGCCAGAGAAGCTCCAGGCCGAGCTCCACGGAGACGAATGGCTGCCCCCGGCCTCGGTGCGCACCTTCATCGTGGCCCAGTTCTTTGACCGCTTCAACGACGAGCCCGCGGAGGAGCTGAACCTGACTCTGCGGGTCCTGGCCCAGGGTGTGGCTGTGGACCAGGAGGCCACCCAGGAGCTCGCCTTCCAGGCCCTGGAGGACAGCGTGCCGGAGCGGGCCAAGCTGGTGGCGGACTCCATCGTCTACCTGGTGGACCCAGCCGTGGAGATGAACGGCCAGGCCGTGAACTTCCGAGTGACGGCCCGGGGCAACTACGTGATCCCCATCGACGTGCGAGAGATGCGCTCGGCCATCGCCGGGCTGACGCCGGAGGAGGCCGCTCAAGTGCTCCACCAGCGCTGGCTCCTGGCTGGGGAGCCCCAGTTCTACCTGGATCCCTCCTGGAAGAAGAGCCTGCCCTCCATCCCCACCCGCATCCAGGTCCGGGTGGAGTACGCCACCCCAGGGCAGCCATGAGCGGATCCGAGAGGCGCTCCTGGCCCCCGGGCAAGCTCCTGGCCCTGGATGTGGGCCAGGCCCGCATCGGCGTGGCCACCTGTGACCCTCTGGGCATCACCGTGCGCCCGCTAACAGTCATCCAGCGGGGCCGCCGCCAGGAGGACTTCCAGCGCATCGCCCAGATCCTCCGGGAGGAGGGCGCGGAGGCCATCATCTGCGGCCTGCCTTTGAACATGGACGGCAGCGAGGGGTCCCAGGCCCGCTCCGTGCGCCGCTGGGCCGGTCGCCTGGCCCGGGCCCTGGAGGTCATCCTGGGCAGGTCGGTCCCCGTCCACTTCTGGGACGAGCGGCTCACCAGCTACGCGGCCCAGGAGCTCCTGGCGGAAGGCGCCACCCGGGCCGGGGAGGACGCGGTGGCCGCGGCCCTGATCCTCCAGAGCTATCTGGACGCCCAGCGCCGGGGCGAGACCCTGGATTACGGCTCCATCCCGGCCGAAGAACGCCGCCCCCAAGGGGAGGGCCAGGAGTCATCCCGGCCAGAATCCAACCAGGAAAGAAAGCCATGAGCAGCAGGCAGAGCCAACTCTTCTTGTCCCGCAAACGCCAGCAGCGCGCCCTGGAGCAACGCAGCTGGTCCCAGCGACTGCTCCAGGAGCTGAGCGACCCGGCCAATCTGGTGTTGAACCTGATCCGCCTGGGCTTTTTGCTCCTGGTCATCGGTGTGCTGGGCGGCGTCTGGATGGTGGCGGACGCCCACCTGACCGAGCAGTTCATGGCCGCGCCCCAGGAGACCCAGGGACTCATCGACCCCAACGCGAAAGAGAAGGCCCTGACCCCGGAGAACATCGAGCGCAAGATCCTGGCCCTGAGCCTGCGCATGCGGGAGGACGAGCTGGCGCTGCCGGCCGGAGAGAACCCGCGCCCTCGCCCCTTCACCATCAACCCCGGCGAGCCGGCCCGTTTCGTGGCCTTCCGCCTGGAGCAGGAGGGCTTCATCCGGGACGCAAGCCTCTTCAACCTTTATCTGCGGGTCACTGGCCTGGACCGGCGCATCGAGGCGGGCAACTTCATGCTGGCCGAGACCATGACCATGCCCGAGATCGCCGAGGCCCTGCAGGAGGCCCGCTTCGAAGAGGTGCTGGTGACCCTCCCCGAGGGGCTGCGGGCCGAGGAGGTGGCGGAGCGGCTGGCCGAGGCCTACGTCCTGGACAGCGAGCGCTTTCTCACCGCGGTGCGCCAGCCCCGGGCCCTGGACATCTTCGACGAGTACGATTTCCTGCGGGATCTGCCCGAAGGGGCCAGCCTGGAGGGCTACCTCTTCCCGGACACCTACCGTTTCCCGGTCAACGCCACCACGCCGGAGATCGTCCTGCGAGCCTTCCTGGACAACTTCGACGCCAAGGTGGGCGCGGAGAAGCTGGTGGGCGGATCCAGCGGCCTGAGCGGACACGACCTGATCACCCTGGCCAGCATTGTGGAACGGGAGGCGGTCCAGGCGGACGAGCGTCCCCTCATCGCCAGCGTCTACGTGAACCGGCTCAACGGCACCTGCGCGGCGGAGGTGGGGGGCAACTACCTCCAGGCCGACCCCACGGTCCAGTACGCCCGAGGAACGGTGGGCAACTGGTGGTGGAAGCCCCAGAGCGTGGAGGAATATGCCCAGGTCCTCAGCCCCTACAACACCTACCTGAACCCTGGCCTGCCCCCAGGCCCCATCGCCAGCCCAGGCCTGAGCGCCATCGAGGCCACCCGCAACCCGGCCCAGACCAGCTACTGCTTCTTCGTGGCCACTGGCGAGGATGGCCGCCATGTCTTCGCCCAGACCCTGGCCGAGCACGAGCGGAACCTGCAGATCTACGGCTACAATCCGTGAGGGAACGATGCGGGCCGTGAGGGAACGACGCTGGACCGGAGGTTGGCCATCCAGGGATTGGAGACCGGCGAGTGGCAGCGAACCGCTCGTCCGCTGGATTGTCCGCCGGATCGCCTGCTGAACTGTCCGATGACCTCCTCGCGCCCTGCCTTCCCGCCAGGCTCCCTGCCCATCTTCCAACCTGTTTCTCTGCCCGTGGCTCTGGCCATCTCCCTGGCTCTCCTCCTGCCCTTCCTGCTGGCTGGCTGCTCCCCCACCCGGTCTGTGGCCAAGATCGGCCTGGCCGCCCCTTTCGAGGGAGTGCATCGACGCACAGGCTACGCCGCCCTGGCAGCCATGCGCCAGGCCATCCAGGATGCGCCCACAGGCCCGCTGGGATTCATCCCCCTGGCCGAGGACACCTCCCTGGACCCGGCCCGGACGGTGGCCAAGATCCTGGCCGACCCCCTGGTGCGGGCGGTGATCGGCCCCCTGGATCCCGCCGCCAGCGCCCAGGTGGCGGACCGCTTCCGGGCCCGGGAAGTGGACTGGATCCGTCCCTTCGCCGTGGATCCCCAGGGGGGCTTCGCCCGGGATCCTCAGGAAACCGCCTGGGCCACGGCCCTGGTCCAGGCGGTGGCGGGGGCGGCCCAGAGCCAGGGCGCGAGGAGGTTGGTCCTGGCCGGGTGGACGCCCGGGTGGCCTCAGCGCAGCCCCGCGGCCTGGTCCCAGGAGGCGGGCCTGCCTGTGATCCTCTCGGAGGATCTGACCCAGGCGGGAGAGGACGGGGCGGTCCTCTGGCTGGGCAGCCCAGAGGACGGAGTGAAGGCCCTGGCGCTCCTGCGCAGCTCCCAGCCCAGGGCGCCCTTCTGGCTGGCCTTCCAGGGGGAGGATCCCATCTTCCTGGAGCGGGCGCTGGCCCATCCTCAGCTGGGCCCGGCGGGGCTGGGGCCGCTTTTCTGGGCCACCTGGCTGGATCCCGGCTACGACGCCTGGGCCCAGGGCCAGGCGAACGCGTCTCCGGCCGCCTATCGCCTCTACCGGGCCACCCAGGAGGCCATGGCCGGGATCACAGGCCAGGCCCCAGCGCCTTCGCCCTGGCAGGTGGCCTTCTTCGCCATCACGCCGGCCGGTCCCTTTCAGCCCTTCTCCCGCCCGGAGAGCTGGGTTCCTGGAGCCGACGCAAACTGATTGCAAAGTGCCCAGGCATTGGCTATAATGGAGCCGCACCCGGTTTCCCCTGGCCTGGATCCCGCCGCCCACCCGCTTGAGGAGCCCCGATGACCGCCTCTCCCACACTGCGGATCCTGTACGTTGGCCACGATCCTGGGACCGGCGAGAGGTTACGGGAGGCCTTCGAAGGCCGAATGCAATTGAAACGCTTTCGCCGCCGCTTCCCGGATCTGGTGTTGCGCTTCGTCACGGAGAGCAACCAGAAACAAGCCCTGAGCGGCCTGCGCCGTTCCCCGCCCCACGGCATCCTCGTCCAGATCAGCCCCCGCTACCCTCGAGTCCGCTTCTGCCAGGATGTGCGCCGGCGGGCCCCGCGCATCCTCTTGGTGGCCGTGAGCGACGAGCCCCTGACGCCCTCCACCTGCACGTTCGACGCCACGTTGCCCCGCTCCCTGCCCCGCAGGGAGGTCGCCAGGGTGATGAAAGATCTCATTGAGCTCCTCTCCAAGACCCTGATCCGCGGGGGACCCTTCTGGCTGGACACCCTTTCCCGGGAGGTGACGGGCCCCCACGGGCAGGTGGTTCTCCCGCCCAAGCAGTGCAAGCTGCTCCACATGCTCATGGAGCATGCCGGCCGGGTGGTGCAGCGGGCGGATCTCATGGAGACCATCTGGGAGACCACCTTCCTGGAGGACACCCGGACCCTGGACGTGCATGTACGCTGGCTGCGGGAGAAGATCGAGCCAGATCCCTCCCGCCCCGTCTACATCCGCACCGTCCGGGGAGAGGGGTACAGCTTCATCCCTTGGCCCCGGGGCGGATGGGAGGATCGGGAGAGCGGGTGATCGGGCGCTCCGATGATCTCACCCCATCTCGTCTCCCGCCTTCCCACAGTTCCCCGCGTCACCCCGCCACATCCGCTACAGAAGCGCCCCCACAGAACCCCAGCGTAGAAGAATCTCCAGCGTAGGAAAACCCCGGCGTCGCAAACCCCAGCGTAGAGAAGGCGTCCGAAAAAGCGCAGACAAGCGCCAGCAAAGCGTACGCGGCCTGTCTGGCAAACGCAACCCAAGCGTGGCGGTTCCTGGGAACCATCCTGCCTGCGCCAGGCGTTGATCCACCACCGTTCCCCATTCCGTGGATCTTCCCTGTATGTGGACCTTCCCTGTGCGATCCGTGTGCCCCGTTTCAAGTGCCAGACAACCAAGCCGAGCAGACGAAGACGAACCACTGGAGAGAGCAGACCATGACCCGCGCGCATCGAACATCGTCCACCGCCAAAGTGATTCGCTTCGGACACTCCATGCAGCTGGGCTGGGGCGTGGCCCTGGGGATCAGCCTGATCCTGGCCCTGAACGCCTTCACCGTGGTGGGCTGGCTGGTCCGCCTGACGGGCAAGGAGCTGGCCCCAGGGTCTCTGTTGGCCCTGTTGGTCTTCCTGCCCATCGTGCTGAGCTACATGGAGCGCATCAGCTTCCGGCGCAACAGCAACAGCTTCTTCGGCCTGATCCAGCCCAACACCAGCAACTCCCGCCGCTTCATGATCGGCTGGCTCCTGCTCCTGGGCTACCTGAGCCTGGCCGGGATCCTGGCCTGGGGCATGGGGCTCTACCTGAGCATCCTCTCCCAATCCCTCTTCCGGGTGGCCATCGCCACCCGCTGGCTGGCCGGTTTCGCCGCCTTCCTGATGGCGCTGCACTACGTCTTCCAGCCAGTGGGCAGCTGGTCCTTGCGCACCAAGCTGGTCTACGCTAGCCTGGGCCTGGTGATCCTGGTGGCGGCCTGGGGCTTCCTCCAGCCAGCCAACGGCGCCTTCGCCTTGACGGAACCGGAGCAGCCCATCAAGCTCTCCACCACCATGGCCTTCCTGGCGGCCAACCTCTGGTTCCTGGCCCTCATTGTGGGCTACAAGGAGGACGTGCACCGGCCCCGGCGGGTCCTGCTGCCAGCCTTGCTTGTCCCGCTGGTGGTGGGGCAGCTCCTGGGGGTGCTCATGGGGGTGGCCCGCAACTTTCCCCGAGCCTGGGCCAGCAGCCTGAACTCCCCTGCCCAGCTCATCCCGCCCCTGGAGCCCGGCTCCCTGCACCTGGGATTCGTCCTGGCCGGCCTCTTCATCAGCTTCATCGTCATGGAACGGGTCTTCGCCAGCATCCTCTACCTCATCGGCTCGTTGACCTGGAACGGCTACCTGCCCCGTCCCTTCAACAAACGCCTCCCCGGCCAGGAGACCTCCGCCTACGGGCTCCTCTTCGCCATGCTGGCCACCGGGCTGCTGGCCGTCCTGGTCCCCACGCCGGTGGTCACCGGCCTGGCCAGCCTGACTTTCCTCTGGGTCACGGTGCTCCTCTTCGGGCCGGATGTGCTTCGCTCCCGGAAGAAGGCCAAGAAGGCCCAGGCGCAGGCTCAAGCGAAGGCCCAGGAGAACGAGGGGCAGAAGGGGGACGGTCTTCGCCTGCCCTTTGACCCGGTCTTCCCGGGCCTGGCCGCGGTGATCGGCCTCTTCCTGCCCCTGGCCCTGCCGGTGAGCACCCTGCTGGGAGGGATCGTCTGGGTGATCCTGGGCGTGGGCTACTACCTGACCCGGGTCCAGAAGTCCTCGGCCAAGGCCCGGGAACAGTTGGTCTTCCGGGACGCCCCGCCGGAGCCCCTGCGGGAGAGCTACAGCGTCCTGGTGGCCATCATGAACCCGGAGACGGCTATCCCCCTGATCCGGGCCGGCGCCCTCCTGGCCCAGGCCCGCAACGGCCACCTGATCGTCCTCCACGTGCTGGACCGGCAGGAGGAGTTCACCCGCAATCTGAGCTACCTGCGCCCGGAGCAGCAGCTGCGCACGGTGGAGCACTTCGTGGAACAGGCCGGCCTGCCCCCGGATCTGCCCGTCACCTCCTTTGTGCGGGTGGCCCGAACCACCCACCAGGGCATCGTGGAGACGGTGAAGGACGAGCACGTGGACCTGCTCCTCATCGGCTGGGAGGAGACCTACCGCTCCAACCGGCGCAAGCCCAGCGTCTGGGAGCAGAGCCTGCTGCGCCTGCGAGCCCTGCAGAACCCGGCCGGCATGCCCCAGGAGATGCACGAGGGGCTGCCAGAGGGGATGGAGGAGCTGGAGGAGGCCAGCGAGATCATCGACCTGAACCCCATGCTGGACCGCATCGTCCAGACGGTCACCTGCGACGTGGCGGTGCTCCGGGGCGAGCTGCCCCAGCGGATCCGCCAGGTGCTCATCCCCGCCAGCGGTCGCTCCAGCGTGACCACAGCCCTGGAGCTGGGCCAGGCCTTGGTCCAGAAGGATGGGGGCAAGGTGGTGGCCCTCCACGTGGTGCCCGACATCCTCTTCCAGGAGGACGAGATGGACACCAGCCCCGAGGGCCCCGAGGGCCTCGACAACCCCGCCAGCTCCGACGTCCCCGAGAACGGGGGCGAAGGGTGGCCCCAGGAGGGCTCCCCAGGGGTTCCCGCGCCCGTGGCCCAGGCCGAAGGGAGAGGGCCGTTAGGGGCCGGGCGCGCTGTCCCTGGGCCTGCCGCCAAGGCAGCGACTGCCTCGGCGGCCACCAGTCGCCGCGTCCAGGGTGCTGACGTCAACGGCAGGAGGAATGGCAAGGGGCATGGCAGTGGGAATGGCCACAGGAACGGCAACGGAAACGGGGTCCACGCCCAGAGAGCCGGAGAGCCTTCCGCCCTTGCCCCCGCCCCGGAAGAGGCCAGCCAGGACGAATCCGCAGAGACCACCCAGTTTCGGGCCCTCTTCGACGGCGAGAGCCCCCGGGACAACGTGGAGCAGAAGGTGGTGCGGGCCAGCAGCGTGGTCACCGGCATCCTGGACATGGCCAGCAGCTACGACGTGGTGCTCATGAACGCCTCCCGGCTCATGTTCCTGGACACCCACTTCTTCAACGGCATCCCGGCGGAGGTGGCCCTCTCTCGGCGGCAGCCCACCATCCTGGTGCGGCCCTACGAGCCCAAGCATCACCGCTGGCTGCGCAACCGCTGGCAGGCCCTGGCGGCGGTCTTCCCCAAGCTGAGCGTGGCCGAACGGGCGGAGATCTCCATCGCCATGCGCCAGGGAGCCCAGCCCAGCATCGACTTCTTCGTGCTCATCTTCCTGGCCGCCACCATCGCCACCTTCGGCCTGCTCCAGAACAGCGGCGCGGTGATCATCGGCGCCATGCTGGTGGCCCCCCTCATGAGCCCCATCGCCTCCATGGCCATGGGGCTGGTGGAAGGGAGCGGTCAGCTGGTGCGGGTGGCCGCGGAGGCCACGGTCAAGGGGATCATCCTGGCGGTGAGCGTGGGGGTGGCGGTCACCCTCATCTCCCCGGCCACCCAGGTCACGGACCAGATCCTGGCCCGGACCCAGCCCACCCTCCTGGATCTGGCCGTGGCCCTGGCGTCCGGCGCCGCGGCCGGCTACGCGCTGAGCCGCAAGCAGGTGGCCGCGGCCCTGCCCGGCGTCTCCATCGCCGTGGCCCTGGTCCCGCCCCTCTGTGTGGTGGGCTACGGCATCGCCACCTCCCGCTACACCATCGCCGGCGGCGGGCTGCTCCTCTTCGCCACCAACCTGGTGGCCATCGTCCTGGCTGCGGCCATCTTCTTCCTGCTCATGGGCTTCCGTCCCCCCACCACCCAGCAGTCGGAGCATTTCCAGCAGGGGCTGCGCCTCTCTCTGGTCTCCCTGGTGCTCATCGCCATCCCCCTGGCCGTGCTCCTGCACATCTCCCTGCGCCAGCTCCAGCAACGGGAGCAGCTGGCCAACATGGAGGAGCGGATCCAGGCGGTGCTGGCCGAGAACATCCCCAGCAAGGCGGCCTACCTGCGCAGCATCGAGGTGAACAAAGAGGAGGAGGAGTACGTGGTGCACGCCATCTTCTACGACTACACCACCCTGGAGCGGGCCCTCCTCGGCCGCATCGAAGGCCAGCTCAACCAGGATCTGGGCGTCCCTGTGCGCCTGGAGGCCACCCTGCTCGCCGCGCAGCGGGTGGGGCCGGAGGGGCAGGACACCGTGCCTGTGCCTCCGTCCGAGGCGGCCCCCGCGCCCCCGGAGGAAGCCCCGAGCACCGCCAACGAGGTGACGCCGGAGGGGGATCCCGCGGCCACGCCGGCTTCTGGGGTGCCGGTGGAGCCGACAAAGGTGGTGGAGTGAGAGAGAAGGGGGCTAGAGATTGGAGATTGGAGATTGGCGAGCAGAGATTGGCGAGTAGAAATTGGAGGGTGGTGAGGGAGAAGTGGTCGAGTTGATCGGGGTTGCTTGGGCCAGGGAGGCGCTCTCTGGCCCAGCGCACAGAAAAGGCCTGCCGGGTTCCGCGACCGGGCAGGCCTTTCTCGCGTCGTATGAGGAGGGGGCGGGAGCTAGGCCGCCTGGTCGTACTGGCGCTCCTCGCCCAGGGTGATGGGATTGCCCTGGCGGTCGTAGAGGCGGGGCAGGGCCCGCTCGGTGAAGACCTCCCTGGTCACCACACAGCGGGCGATGTCGTCCCGGCTGGGGATCTCGTACATCACGTCCAGCAGGGCCTCCTCCACGATGCTGCGCAGGCCCCGAGCGCCGGTCTTGCGCAGGAAGGCCTCTGTGGCCGCGGCCTGGAGGGCCTCTTCCTCGAACTCCAGGGCCACCCCATCCATGGCCAGGAGCCGCTGGAACTGGCGCACCACGCTGTTCTTGGGCTCCACCAGGATGCGGACCATGGTCTTGCGGTCCAGGGCTTCCAGGCTGACCATCACCGGCAGGCGGCCGATGAACTCGGGGATGAGGCCGAAGGAGAGGAGGTCATCGGGCATGGCGTGGCGCAGGAGCAGCGCCTCCTCCCGCCCCTCCTTCTCCAGCTTGCGGATCTTCAGCTCCCGCTGCCGGGCGGCGAGGTCCTCGGGCAAGGGGCCCTCCTCCTGTCCGTCCTCAGGGAGGGGGGCCAGGATGTCGGCCGTCTCGTCGGCCAGGAAGCCCAGGCTCACCCGTCGCCGCACCCGTCGCCGCACCACGTCGGCCAGCCCCACGAAGGCGCCGCCGCAGATGAAGAGGATGTTGCTGGTGTCCAGCTGGATGAATTCCTGCTGGGGATGTTTGCGGCCTGGGTTGGGGGGCACGTTGGCCACGGTTCCCTCGATGATCTTGAGCAGCGCCTGCTGCACGCCTTCGCCGCTCACGTCCCGGGTGATGCTGGGGTTGTCCCCGGACTTGCGGGCGATCTTGTCGATCTCGTCGATGTAGACGATGCCGTAGGCGGCGCGCTCCGGGTCCCAGTCCGCGGCCTGGAGGAGCCCCACCAGCACGCTCTCCACATCCTCGCCCACGTAGCCGGCCTGGGTCAGGCTGGTGGCGTCGGCGATGGTGAAGGGCACCTCCAGCATGTTGGCCAGCATCTGGGCCAGGAGGGTCTTGCCGCTGCCCGTAGGGCCGATGAGGAGGATGTTGCTCTTGGCCAGGTCCACGTCGTCGGCCTCTGGGCCATTCCCGGCTTTGGGGGGAAGGGGGCTGCCGGTGGCCGTGCTGCCGAAGATGCGCTTGTAGTGGTTGTAGACCGCCACAGAGAGCACCTTCTTGGCCCGATCCTGGCCGATGACGTACTGGTCCAGGTAGTGGACGATCTCCTTGGGGCTGGGCACCCGCTGGGGTTGGGCCGGCCTGGCGCCGGCGCGTCCCTGGTCGATCCAGACGCCTTCCTCGGCCAGGACCTCCGCGCCCAGGCGCACGCAGTCATCGCAGATGTAGGCGCCGTCCTGGCCAGCGATGAGGTGACGCACCTCGGACTCGGGTCGATCACAGAAGGAACAGCGACGGGTGGCAGGGTTGGCTCGCTTCGGCATGGAATTTCACTGGGCGTTGAATGGGTGTTGAGGATGGATCGGGGCTCGAAGGAAGCGAGGAACCAGATCGGGGCCTGGTTCCTCGCCTGGACTCGTTTGGGGTGGCGGCTCAGTCGGCCTTGGCCTTCTTCTTGTCGCCTTCCGCGGCCTTCTCCGTGCCGTTGGACTCGGGCAGGTGGACCTGGCCGTCCTTCACGCCGATGATGTCGCTGGTGTCGCCCAGCACCTCGTCCACCAGGCCGAACTCCTTGGCCTCCAGGGCGTTCATGTAGCGGTCGCGTTCAAAGACCTTCTCGATCTCCTTCCAGTCGTGGCCGGTGTGCTTGCCCACGATGTAGAAAAGCTGGGTCTGGAGCCGCTCCTGCTCCCGGAAGGCGATGCGGACGTCCTCGGTGTAGCCCTGGGCGCCGCTGCTGGCCGGGTGCATGTGGATGGTGGCGTGGGGCAGAGCGAAGCGCTTCCCCTGGGCGCCGGAGGCCAGCAACACCGTGCCCATGCTGGCGGTCACGCCCACCGCGAAGGTGCTGACCGGGGCGTCGATCATCTTCATGGTGTCGTAGATGGCCAGGCCGGCGTAGATGCTGCCGCCGGGGCTGTTGATGAACATCTGGATGTCCCGGTTGGGATCCTCCGAGTTCAGGTAGAGCAGCTGAGCCACGATCAGATTCGCCACCTGGTCCGTGATGGGGGTGCCCAGGAAGACGATGCGCTCCTTGAGCAGCAGGCTGTAGATGTCGAAAGCCCGCTCACCACGGCCGGTGTTTTCAATCACCATGGGAATTACGTTCATCGGATCCATCATTGGTTTTGTCTCCATCTTTCCACTCAAAAAACTGCACATTTCGGGGGTTTAGGGGAGCTGATGCATCCCTTCGTCCCCTGCGGGTTGCTTTCCCTGCCTGTCACAGGTGTATTTTATCACGGGTGGGCAAGGCCCGGGAAAGCCAGCGCCCTCCGCCGATTCACTCCTCGGATTCGTCCTCCTGGGGGGTGGACTCGGCGTCCTCTGTGTTCTCGTCGGCTTCGTCGGCTTCGGTGGCTTCGTCGGCGCCCTCCTCACTGGCTTCTTCCGTCGTGGAGGCCTGGGGCTGGGCTTCCTCTGAAGAGCCTTGCTCCCCTGTTTCCTCCCCTGTTTCCACCACTGTCACCTTGGGGGGGTGTTGACCCGGCGGGGGCACTTCCTCGCCCCGGGCAATGGCCAGGACCAGATCCAGGGTCTTCTCGGAGACGATCTGATCCGCCAGGATCCCCCGACCCTGGTCCCGCATCATCTTCATGAAACCCTGGCGAGAGGCTTCCGCCTCTTCTTCCTCCTCTTCCTCCCCAGCTATGGTCTGGATCCGGGCCTCGATCTCCTCGTCGGTGGCGGTGATCCCCTCTGCCTTGTGGATCTCCGTCATCACCAGGTTGCGGCGCAGCATGGTCTCGGCCTGTTCCCGCAGCTCCTCCCGGAACTCCTTGTACTCCTTGCCGGTGACCTGGAGGTAGTGCTCCAGCCCATTGAAGCCCATGCGCCGCACGTCCATGTCCATCTGTCGAAGGATGTCGTCCAGCTGGATCTCCACAGCCACCGGCGGATAGCTCAGCTCGCTCATCTCCACCAGCTTGTCCAGGACCTCGGTGACGTACTGCTGTTCCAGCTCATCCGCCTGCGCCTCCCGAAGGTCCTCTCGGATCTTCTCCTTGAGCTCCTCCAGGCTCTCTACTTCCGGATCCACCATCTTGGCGAACTCGTCGTTCAGCTCGGGCCGCTGGTAGGCCTGGATGGAGCGGACCTTGATGTGGAAGCGGGCGCTCTTGCCCGCGTACATGCTCTGGCTATCCTCGGGCCAGGAGAGGACCACGTCCTTCTCTTCGCCGACCTTCATGCCCACCAGGGCCTCATCCAGCCCCGGCGGCTCCATGGGCGTCTCCTTGTCCGGCGTCACGTCCCAGTCCGTCTCTTCCAGGACCACCGTGTCCGTCTCGTTGCCCTCCTCGTCCAGGAGCACGGCCTTGACGTCGATGCTCACCAGATCCCCATACTCCACCGGGCGATCCACCTCCACGTAGCCGGCATAGCGCTCCTGCAGGGTCTCCAAGAGGGTTTCCACCTCGGTTTCGTCCACCTGGACCTCTGGCTCCTCCACCCGCAGGCTGCGGTAATCCCCCAGCTTCACCTCGGGCTGCAAGGGCACCAGGAACTTGTAGGTCAACGTGGGCTCGAACTCCACGCTCTCGAGGATGCCTTCGGCGTAGGCCTCGATCCCCTCCTGGTCCAGGGCCTGGGCGTAGATCTCGTTGCCCAGCCTGTCCAGGAACTCCTCGTAGAGGGCCTCCTTGCCCAGCATCTGGACCAGGACGTTGTAGGGGGCGCGCCCAGGCCGGAAGCCCGGGATGCGCACCTGGTTGGCCAGTCGGCGGGCCGCCTGCTTCAGCTCGTGCTGGACCCGCTCTTCGTTCACCTGGACGGTCATGGCCAGCTGCCGCTCCCCTTTGGGCTCGGTGGTCACTGTCAAGGTGGTGGGCGGGGCCTCCACCCGACTGCTCCGTCGCTTCTTCTTTCCCTTGGTGCGTGCTTTCGTCCTATGTTTTGCCATTATCTTCACCATCGAGTGTTGGCTTGCGCCTGTGAATGTTTGGTCGCAATTCGTCTGACTCCGGATCTCTGACTCCGGATCAAGGTGCTCCGGAACGTTCCAGACTGTCCGCCTCTCCAGAGGGTCCAGCGCTTCGGGATATCCCACGACGCCCCCTGGCAAACAAAGCGCCCTGCCCGACTGTTCGACAGGGCTGCTTCCCTGA